>JAAHTH010000009.1_pt1 | contig 340958 bp, 348 predicted proteins | sample 6116091 | NCBI WGS metagenome assembly JAAHTH01 (sample SAMN13939990, study PRJNA603662) | sponge metagenome | isolation source: marine sponge | host: Mycale hentscheli | place: New Zealand | collected 2006 | reverse complement strand
GAGGGTCAGATTGATAAACCGCTGATATCGCTCACTTCATTTCCGGTCAGACTCTGAGGAGGCCCGAAGGGCCGTATCGAAGGATGGCTCATCGGCCGCGGAATAATCAGTCGTAGCTGAGCCGGGGGAACCAGCCTTCGCCGCGACCGCCGGGCGTTAGGTCGAACACGCTCCATAGGGGCCAGATGGCATCGGCGTGGCGCGGATGCTGACCTTCCTCGGATGGGGCGTAGAGCGTTTCCGCATTATAGCTGTGGAAGATACCGGCATCGGTCTTGCGGAATATGTTGATCGCCGGCAACTGGTTGCTGTCGCGCTCGGCGCCGTAATCGATATTGTAGGAATTGCCGTGCGAAGAGAGCAGCCGCAGATTGCTCCAGCCCCGGCCATCAGCCCATTGGCGGATTTGGCCGATCGGCGCCTTCGCCACCACGGCGAAATTAATCTGATCGCGAATGTGCGGCGCGGTGCCGTTGAGCCCGTCGAGCATTGAGGTGCAAGCCGGGCAGGCGTCGCCGCCGGGGGCGTACATGAAGCTGTAGAGAAACAGGTTGTCTTTACCCGCGGCGAACAAATCGCCGATCTTTGTTTGAACGACCGCTCCGTCGACCGTCTCGTCGAATGTGTAGTCCTCGGTAACCTCGCCGCCCAGGGGCAGCGCGCGCCGCATCGCTGAAACGGCCTCGGTCTGTTTCCTGAGTTCCATTTCAGCGGCGAGCAGGGCGTCGCGCGATGTACGGTAGGCGTCGTTTTCGCCGGGAAAGCGATTATCGTGAAACTGTCCCATAAGGTCGCTCCTTCGATGATGGTGGTCAATGACGTTATCGTTGCCTTATACTTAACCAATAGGTTAAATAAAGAAAGGGCCTTTTAAAAATTAATTTGATTTGGGGCGACGCAGATAACCCTCTCCCATAGGGAGAGGGTGGCGAGCATAGGCGAGCCGGGTGAGGGGTTAGGGACTGTAGAGGATTTCCTGGTTGCAAATTAACCCCTCACCCCGGCCCTCTCCCTATGGGAGAGGGGGCTTGGCGCGTTGAGGTTTGCTCAAATTATATGTCCATCCATGGCGAACTGATCACTACGGGCCCGTCTAAATCTCCCACTCCACATTGCCGTCCATGCCAATATTTTGCCCGGTAATGTGGCGTCCCGCGGGCGACGCCAGGAAGACAGCCAGGTCGCCGACTTCGGCCGGGTCGATCCAGGCGCGCAGGGAGATGAATTCGAGGAAATCCTGCTCGGCCTCCTCGAAACTCACACCTTTTTCCTTGGCGTGGTTGGCCAAAATGTTGCGTCCGCGCTCATTGTCGATGAGGCCCGGCAGGATGGCGTTACAGCGAATGCCAAACGGCCCGTATTCGCGCGCTACCGTATGGGTCAAGCCGAGCACGCCGACCTTCGAGGCCACATAGGGCGAGCGCAGGGGCAGGGCCACTTTCGCCGACGCGGTCGATATGTTGACGATGCAGCCGCTGTTCTGCGCCTTCATCAGGGGCGCCACATTCTTGATGCAATAGAACATGCCGTTGAGATTGACGGTGACGGTGCGGTCCCAGTCCGCGTAAGAGATATCTTCCAGCGCGGCGCGGGGCCCGCCGATGCCGGCATTGTTGACCAGAACATCGACCCCGCCCATCCAATCAGCCGCCTCGGCGACGAGCTTTTCCACATCGGCCGGCACGCCAACATCGGCAATGGTGCCGCGCAGACCGTCATGGTCAGCCAACGCGCTGTCGAGGGTTCCCGGCGCCACATCGCAGATATGCACCTGGTCGCCAGCGGCCAGGAAACGCTCGGCGATGGCGCGGCCGATGCCGGAGCCGCCGGCGGTAACGATGACGCGCTTTGCTGTTTGAGTATCGGACATGAAATTTCCTTTACGCGTTTCTTCAATGGCTGCTGGTGATGCGCCGCCAGCGCCGGGCGATTTCGGTCAGCTCCTCGCCCAACAGGGCGATAAATCGTTCGCCGGCCGGCGAGAGGGGGCGGCGTGATTGGCGGATTAGAAAATAATCGACGGCGATTTGCGGTCGCACAATCGGGTTGATGATTAGGCGGCCGGACTCCATCTCGTCGATCACCGAGGCCATCAGCGTAAAGGTCGACCAGCCGGAGCGGCGGACATATTCCAACGTGGCGTTGAGACCGTCGGACTCGATCACAGTTGCGACCGGCGCCTGGCCGCGGTTCAAATTAGAATCGATGACCTGGCGGATGGTGTGGCGGTCGGACGGCAGTACCAACCGCAACGGCGGCAGGTCGCGCAGCCGGTAGGGGACCAGATGACGCAGGGTCGATTCCGGCCCCGAGACCAGGGTCACCAAATGCTTGGAGATGAGTTCGCTGGTCAGCCCCTCGGCCGCGGCGGGTCCGGTGATCACCGCGAAATCGAGCTCGCCGGCGGCGACCCGGTCGGTCAGGGTGCCGCCATAGGCCTCGTCGAGGCGGATCGCCACGTTGGGATGTTGCTCGGTAAAACGCGACAGGGTGGCGGGCAGGGCGCCGCGCGATACCGACGGGACCATGCCGGCGACGATGGCGCCGGTGATGTCGCCCTGCAGGTTCTGCATGTCGAGCTTGGTATCCTCGACCGCGTTCAGAATGGCGAGGCTCTTGGCATAGAACCGCTTGCCAGCGACGGTCGGCGCCACGCCGCGGGCGTTACGGGTGAACAGCTCGACCCTCAACTGGCTTTCGAGGTTGCGAATTTGCACCGACAGACCGGGTTGGGTGCAGTTCTCCCGCCGCGCGGCGCGGCTGAAACTGCCCTCTTCGTAGACGGCGACGAACTGCTCTAACTGGCGTAGATCCATGCCCGCCTATAATAATTATTTATGGGGACGGATAAAGGCGAAACCAGTACCTATCCTCATGCAGAGCTTGTCGAAGCATGAGGTCTGCTCGGCTTTCATCCTTCGACAAGCTCAGGATGAGGTCTTTGGTAATGGATGCTTTTAGCTCTGCCCTATTCCGCAGCCTGTCGCTTTGTCGGGGCGGGCGCTTTTTGCTGCCAGTGCGACCAGTCCACTGCCGATTGTTTGAGGGTGGTTTCCAGCGCGTCGACCAGTTCGCGCGACGCGCGATCCAGCGGCCGCCGGGTTTGGTGGATCAAATAATATTCGATCACCATGGCGGGCTCGGCGATTGGGTTGACCACGAACTTACCGCTCGCCAAATCGCCGAGCACCGTGGAGATCGGCAGGATGCCCGACCAATCGGAATTGTGCAGAAATTCCAGGGCGCCAAACAGCCCGTCCATTTCGAGCAGCCGCTCGACAGAAATATCGCCGACCCGCATATGACGCTCGAGTAACCCGCGTAGGCTATGCTGCTGCGAGGGTATGACAAGTTTGATCGGCGGCAGGCTTGGCAGGCGGACCGGCGCCAAATGGGTGAAGCCGCTCTTGGCGCCGGAGATCAGCGCCAGGGGCTCGGCCGATAGAGCCTGTAGTACCAAGCCCTCTTGCTGGGGCGGCTCGGTAATGATCGCGAAATCGAGTTCGCCGGACACCACCCAGTCGGTCAGGGTGCCGCTGAAGGCCTCGACGATCCGAATATCCACGTTTGGCAACCGTTCGGTGTAGTCGGGTAGGACCAGCGGCAGAGCGCTTTTCGTAATGGTAGGGATCAGCCCCACCGTAAGCGCGCCGGCGATCTCACGGGCCCAGTCGCGCATATGCTGCTCGGCGCTCTCTACCTCGCCCAAAATCGAAATGCAGTGCTGATAAAACCGCTCGGCCGCGGCGGTCGGGCGGGCGCCCCTGGCGTGGCGTTCGAACAGCTCGACCGACAGGGATTCTTCCAAATTTCGCAATTGCAGGCTGAGACTGGGCTGGGCGCAATGCAGCCGCGTGGCGGCGCGATTGATGCTGCCTTCCTCATAAACCGCGATAAATGAGCGAATATGGCGGAGATCCAAGGTTTTTTGCCGGATTGTGGACGAAATCGAGTTATAGTTTCACAAGATAGATACTATTAAAACTTATTATTTGTGATACGCAAGTGTGTTCAGTAGTTTGCGCTGCCGGACCTGGATGCTCGGCTTCATTTAAGCGCGAATTTGGGGAGTACAGCATGGCGCTGCCGAAAGTGGTTTTACAATTATATCCAATGTTTCCCTCCGACGGCGAGGAAGGCCGTAAGGCCAAGCGACCGCTCGGCAACGATAGCGACATGTATCACGAGATCGTCCACGAATGGACGGGTATCGCCAAGGCGGCCGACGAAATGGGCGTCTGGGGCCTGGGGGCAATCGAGCATCATTTCCATTCGGAAGGCTATGAGGTCGGTCCCAACCCCGGTGTCTTGAATGCCTACTGGGCGAGCCAGGTCAAGAACGCGCATGTTGGCGCGCTGGGCTATGTGGCGGCGACCCAGGATCCGATCCGGATCGCCGAGGAAACCGCGATCCTCGATCATTTGACCAAGGGCAAATATTGGGTCGGTTTCGCGCGCGGCTACCAGTCACGTTGGACCAATGTCATCGGCCAGTTCTCGGATTCCGTGGCGACCGTGTCCGACGGTAGCGACGCCGATAAACGCAACCGCGAGATCTTCGAAGAGCGGGTCGAGATGGTCCTCAAATGCTGGACCGAAGAGTCGGTCCGCCTCGAGGGCGAACATTACGTGGCGCCCTATCCGCTGGACACCGGGGTTGAGGACTATCCGGCCTGGAAAATCGCCTCGGAAGCCGGCGCCATCGGCGAAATCGACGAGAACGGCGCGGTGCAGCGGGTCAGCGTGGTGCCCAAGCCCTATCAGAAACCGCACCCGCCAGTCATGGTCGCGGCCTCTAAGAGCCCGGACTCGATTAAATTCTGCGCCAAGCATGGTTTCATCCCGACCTACTTCATGACCACGCAAGGCATGGCCGACCTGATCGATCTCTATGTCGATGAAGCGGCCAAGCACGGCCGCCACTTCCAACGCGGTCAGAACCAGAACATCGTGCGCTGGCCGCATATCACCAAGACGTCGGAAGATTACGACCGCAAGCTGCGCGAATATGATCTCGACATCTACAAGAATTTCTACGGGCCGTTCTTCCCGCAATTCCCGCAAGGCAGCGATGACGTCCTCGTCCAGTCGATGAAAGATTCCGGCATCTTCATCGGTGGTACGCTCGATGAATCGATCAAGGCCTGGAAAGAGACCTACGAGCAGGTGCCGGCCGAGTACATCACCCTGATCTTCCATTGGGCGCAGCAGCCCAAGGACGACATGCTGGAAGAGCTGTCGACGTTTATGGAAAAGGTATTGCCCGAACTGGAAATTCCAGATTTCGCCATGGCGGCGGAATAACGGGTTACGGAATAAGCCACCAAAAAACGGTGGCGCCACTAGGGTCGTCCCGCTTGTCGGGACGACCTTTTTCTTTTCAGGCTTCTTTTCAGGCCCCTACGGCGGTTGACTTGTCTTGACTTCGCGCCGACTAATCTCAGCAAGTGAGACAGTTTGGGGTGGGCGGAATGGCGCATTATCGCAATCAGTCGCTCGAACGCGGCTTCGGCATCCTCGAGTATCTCGGCGCCGCCACGGTCGGTCAGTCGGTGATGGAGGTGGCGCAGGCGACCAGCCTGCACCGGGCCACCGCCCACCGGCTGCTCGAAGTCTTGTGCCGCCTGGGTTACGCCTACAAGAGCGAGGATCACCGCTATTGGGTCGGCTACAATCTCGACCGGTTCGGCCACAAGCCCAACATGCTGGCGCGCATTACCCATCACGCGCACCCCTTCCTGGTGACGCTGGCTCATGAGGTCGACGAGACAGTGAATCTGGGGGCGCTGGAAGGCATTCAGGCGTTCATCGCCGATCGTGTAACCACCGAGCGGTCGCTGCGCCTCGATGTTCTGGTCGGCGATTATTTCGATGCCCATGCGACCAGTATTGGCAAGGCGCTGTTGTCGCTGCACCGGCCCGACGAGTTACGTGACATTTATGAGCGTGCGCCACTGCGCGTCTACACCCGCAATACGGCGAAGAATATCAAAGGGTTATTACGCGAACTTGAACTGGTTAGAAAGCGCGGTTACGCGATCAACGATGAGGAAATGACGCCGGGCGTACGGTCGATCGCGGTGCCGATGTACAACCCGGATAGGCGCGCGGTTTGTGCAATCGCGGTCACTGGACCGAAAGCCCGCCTGTCGGACGAGCGTATCGATTGGCTGAGCGCCAAAATTCAAGAGACCTCGGCGCGGGTCGTCGATCAACTCGGGCTGAATCCTGAGGTCTAAGCGCGACGCGACGCGGTGATGTTCACCGCGATCACCGGGCCGAACGGCCGGTGGTCAGTTATAACAATGTCCGTCAGACCCGCGCCTTCGAGAGCGCCCCGTAGATCGGCCTCCTCCATGACACCGCCCAAGGACGCGGCCATCGCCATGGGGTTGGCTTGGATTTCGGCCGGTAGCGGTCCAACCCGCACCAAATCAGCGGCGACGAGCCGGCCGCCCGGGCGCAGGACGCGCACGATTTCCGCGAAAGCCGCCGGTTTATCGGTGGCTAAATTGAGGGCGGCGTTGGCGATCGTGGCGTCCGCGCAACCATCGGCCAGCGGCAATTTCTCCATGTCTGCCGCGAGCAATCGCGCCGATGCACCGACGACACCGATGAGGGTTTCGCGGGCGCGGCTCAGGGTTTCCGGGGTGAGGTCGAGGGCGATCACTTGGGCGTTTGCTTCGAGCCGCTCGGCTAGGAAACGGGTATCGAGACCGCCACCACAGCCCAAATCGACGACGGTTTGCAGTCCGGAGGGATCGAGACTAGCGGCCGGCCAGCCGCAGCCCGAAAATGCTAGCGCGGCCCGCGAGGGCAGGGCGTCGTACCAGTCGGCCGGACAACCGGCAGCGAGCGCGTTGGTGCGGGGATCAGGATGGAGGGAGTCGCGCACCGCCAGTTGCGCGTAGCGGCGGCGGATCAGGCGCTTGGTCTGCGCCGCCCCGCCTGACCGCTGAGGGGACAGGTGAGAGGGCGGCGCAGAATTCATAGGCGCTGGGCTCAGTGCGGCATGTGGTCCGGGTTCCAGAAGTAGCCGGTGCGGATCATGCCGGCGATGCGGTCGCCATGTTCGATCCAGCAATTTTCGTTGTAGGTCGCCTGCTCCTCGCAGTCGAACTCGACATGTTTGATCTCGGACCGCCACTCGCCGTTACCGAGATATTCAACCACGCCATAGGAAGGCCGCGGGTCGCCGTCCCATTGCATGCCGACCGCGGCGACGCAGACGATGGTTTGATCGCCGACTTCGCGCACATAGGGGCCGTGGATGTGGCCATGGGCCATGATCTTGGCGGTCACGCCCTTGATCTTCTCTTTGACCTCATCGTCGGTCAGCCGCCGCGGCAACGCATCGTCGTCGCCGATATCGTAGGGCGTGCCGTGGAAGATGAAGAAGTCATGGCCCATCTCGGGCGAATAGGTGATCGAGAAGGGTAGTTTGGATATCCAGTCGAGTTGGTCTTCCGACAGCATCTCGCGGGTCTGTTTGGCCATGTTGAACATCCAGGCCTGATGCGGGCTGCGCGGCTCGTGAGTTTCCCAGCGTTTTTGGGTGACCCATAAATCCAGATTGCCGACCACCACGTCGGTATTGGGACGCGAGCGGATATTGTCGACCACCTCGGACGGCGACGGTCCGAGCATCAGCAGGTCGCCGATGACGACTTCCTTGTCTGCTTTCTCAGCGTCGACGGCCGCTTGTACCGCCTCGAGCTGGGGCATTTGCGCGTGGATATCCGAGTACAAGACGAATTTCATGGCGTTACCTCTATGATTCTAAAAATTTGGAAATTCTTGGAGGACATACTAGGCGTCGACTAGACGCCGTTCAAGTGCCGCCGCTTGGTGGCTGGGTAAAAGTCTCGTGTTGGCTGGACCCAGTCCTGCTTATTCGATCAGTCCACCCACGGTTCCGGCAGCGCGGCCCAGGCAACAACGTCGCCGAGCAGGACCTCATGGGATTCCGAGCCCAGCCAAAACGGTCCATGGCGGTGACCCATCGCGACATAGCGCTTGCCGGCATACTCGGTTGTCACAATCACGTCGGCGCCTTCGTCGGGCGCCTTGTCGGCGATACGGATCCATTCGACGTTCATCTGCTGTCCTTCATATGGTCACTCACTCCGCCAGGAATACGCCGCCGTCGCGGATTTCGATGGGCAGGCGTTGCAGCGACTCTCCCTCGCAGGGACCGTCAATGCAAACTCCGTCTTCGATGCGAAAGATCGCGCCATGCATGCCGCAGCGCAAGTGCACGCCGTCGGGGGCGAAAAATTGGCCCTGAATATGGTCGATCAGCGAATTCACATGGGGACATTGATTGAGATAGACGTAGATTTCGCCCTCGCGGCGCACCGCGAAAATATTGCGTTGCATGCCGGCGACGCGGCCGATATAGCCCTTGGCCTCCATTTCGGCCAGCTCGTTTTCGTCGAAGATACGCTCTTCACTCATGTAACAACTTCCTAATAGATCGTATTTTTCAACGGTTCGTACAGATGGTCTATAGCTGATTGAATAATTGGATTACATCGTTCTAGGAATCCGGAGTTCTCCGCTTAATTATTTCTAATAGGGGTGCCAAAGTTTCATCACTTCGATGAATGCTTCCGGGACCCACGCAGTCATATAGAGCCGTCGTTAAGTCCGCGCGTTTAAGTTTTGCGATGGGTACTGCCTCTACTTCATCACGCGCGTATTCAAATAATTGGTTTACTAGCGCACGGAGATAAACAGAGTCGTAGATTCGTTCTCCATTTACATACACTGTTTTTTTTCCGTCATGACCCTGCAGTCTAGAATTGTGAATTTGGTAATGCACAACGAGTTCAAATAATTTGCGTGCAGATACCGGGTCAACGTATTCGATGCTATTTTTGATGACTCCTATTGCACTCTCCGGAGCATTCGGTACTCGGTCGCTGTCATCATTGCCTAACAAATAGGCAACACAGTTTTCGGTGTAGTTGCACAGCGCGCTTAGAGCATCGGGCATTTCCGCCCTAGCTGACCACGCCTTGCTTTTTTGAATGTCTGAGTATCGCTCCTTATCGAGATTTATCTGATGCTTAATCGTCCTAATTGTCCAGTAAGCCGCAATTAACGCGACGATACTCGCAATCAAAGTTTGCCAATTTTGAGCAATACAAATTGCGGAATGTAACCAGTTTGTCGATTCCAGAGCCAATTGATGCTGTTTCCAACCAGTTGTTAGTCAATTCTCATTGATTTATTTATTTCCTAAACATCTGCGAGAGAAAATACATTGGCGCTCTTTCCGGATATTCAGACTGAAAGTTTAAAACCGTCGCAGTTAACCGATTGCGCCAGACGCCTTTAGCTCGGCCAGTGCGGCATCGTCTAGTCCCAGCTTTTCCGACAACACCTCATTGGTATGTTCGCCCAGCAGGGGCGGATGGTGGCGGTATTCGACGGGGGTTTCTGACAGGCGCAGCGGGCTGGCGATGAGTTTCGCGCCACCGTCGTCGATCAACGGGTGGGGCACCTCGACCACCATGTCGCGGGCCTGCACATGGGGGTCGGCGAAGGTCTGCTCCAGCGTGTTGATCGGACCGCAGCCGATTTTCATTTTTTCCAATTCCTCGAGCCAGTATTTTGACGGGTGCTGTTCGATGATGGCTTGGATCCTGGCGACGGTTTCGGCGCGGTTCTTCACCCGCGCATCGTTGGTGGCGAACATCGGATCGTCGGGGAGGTCTGGCGCCCCGGCGAAATCGCAGAAGGTGCGGAACTGGTTGTCGTTGCCGATCGCCAGCACGATATGGCCGTCGGCGCTTTTGAATACCTGATAGGGCACAATATTGGGATGGGCGTTGCCGAGCCGCTCGGCCTCACCGGAATGGATGAAGTTCATGCCCTGATTGACCAGCCAGGCGACCTGGGTGTCGAGCATGCCGATATCGATATACTGACCCTGGCCGGTTACCGCCGCATGGCGCAGCGCCCCGTTGATGGCGACGGCGGCGAACATGCCCGACATGATGTCGGCGATCGGCACGCCGACCTTTTGTGGCTCGCGCTCGGCTTCGCCGGTGATTGACATGATGCCGCCCATGCCTTGGATCAGAAAATCATAGCCTGGCCGTGTGGCGTAGGGGCCGGTCTGGCCGAACCCGGTGATCGAGCAATAGACCAGTTTCGGGTTGGCCTCTTTCAGATCGTCGTAGCCGAGGCCGTATTTCGCCAGATTGCCGGTCTTGAAGTTCTCCACCAGCACATCGGACTGCAATGCCAACCGCCGGACGATATCCTGGCCAGCCTCGCTGGTGAGATCGACTTCGACCGAACGCTTGTTGCGGTTGGCGCTCATGAAGTAGGCGCTCTCCGTGGTCTCGTTGCCGGCGTCGTCGGTGACGAAGGGCGGCGCGAACTTGCGGGTGTCGTCGCCGGCGCCGGGCCGCTCGATCTTGATCACGTCGGCGCCCAGATCGCCGAGCAGTTGCGTGCAGTAGGGGCCCGCCAGGACACGGGTGAGATCGAGGACGGTAATGCCGGCGAGGGCGCCGCTATTGTCAGTCATGGAGTAGCTCGAACTTGGTGAAACGAAAGACCGGCCTGTGTCGCGAGGTGCCGGCGGGTCTGCTTAAAACATTCGCCCGGTTCATGCCAGAGGGGCAAATTCGGCCTGAATTGACTTTTACGGTCGAGCAGGACATTTAGCGCCTAACAAGGACGAACCATCACACCCCAACAGACTGCCATGCCCGATCGGATAAAATCCGCCCGGCGCAATGCGGTGATCAGGAGTTACAAATGTCGGAATCAGAAGAACAGGCCCTCGCCGCGGCGCGGGCGCGGATAGCCGATTACCGCAACCGCATCGAACGCCTCGACGACAATTCCCTCGATTTGATGTTCCGCGAGGGGCGCAACCATAATTGGTGGCTGGACAAACCGGTCAGCGACGATCAGTTGCGCGAGGTTTGGGATCTGACCAAGATGGGCTCGACCAGCGGCAATTGCCTGCCGGCGCGCATCTTGTTTCTGCGCACGCCGGAAGCCAAAGAGCGGTTAAAGCCCACCCTCGGCCCGCGCAATGTGGAAAAGACCATGCTGGCGCCGGTCACCGCGCTGATCGCTTACGACGTAAATTTCTTCGAGCATTTGCCTAAGCTCTACCCGATCCGCCCCGAGATGAAAGACCGCTTCGAGGCCGACGCGGCGGTGGCTGAAGATTTCGCTTACAATAACGGTAGTCTGCAGGGCGCCTATTTCATCATGGCGTTGCGCGCCGTAGGTCTTGACGCCGGCGCCATGGGTGGCTTCGACAGGGCAGCGGCCGACGAAGAGTTCTTCAAGGGCACGACGTATAAGTCGAACTTTCTCTGCAATATCGGTTATGGCGATCTCGAAGGCATCATGGGGCCGCGCCTTTATCGTTTCGACTTCGACGAGGCCTGCCAGATCATCTAACAGTCGTCCGCACGCTCTAGCGCGCGAGCAGCGAAACCAGACCCGCTAAGGCTAATAGCAGCCAGCCGATCATCAGCGCGGTGCCGCCGATCGGCGCCAGCGATGACAGGGCCGACGAGTCCGCCGCGCTGGCGTAAAGGCCGCCGCTAAAACCGACGATGCCGATGATAAAGGCGAGGCCGGTCCACCGCAGAAGCGCCTTGGTGCCGAGCAGCCGCGAAAAGAAGGAATAGGGCGCCGAGACGGCTTCGTGGGCGAGCGCCACACCGAGCAGCGCCAACCCGTGGGTCATTTGGAAGCGGCTGCCGGACTCGGCCAGGGCGTCGCCGCCGGCGACCAGAGGGACGACAAAGCCATGGGCCGCCCAGGCCCCGGCGAGGACGGCCATCAACCCGTTGAGGCCGGCGAGGAAGATGAAAAACGCGGCGGTGCGGCTCATGGGGCGTACCTTTCGCTTGTGCCGGTGGTGGGCCCACGGTGGGCGCCATGTTAGTCTACCGCCCGCAGAATAGGCCGGTCCGCCGCGTCGGGCCAACGGCTGAAACAAGCGTGAATGCGCAAAGCGTAGCGACGGGAGGAACCGAGATATGAGCCTGGACGGAATAGAAATAGGCTGGATCGGCACCGGCAATATGGGCTCGCCCATGAGCCGATGCCTGGTTGGCGCGGGCGCCAGCGTCACCGTATTCGATCCCAATGCCGACAATATGACCGCGTCGGTCGAAGCCGGCGCGCGGGCGGGTTCGTCCGGCCAGGATGCCGCGTCGGGCGCCGAATTTGTATTTTCGATGATCCCCGACGACGATGTCCTGCGGGCCGTGGCGTTAGGTGACGCCGGCGTTTTGGCGGTGATGCCGGCAGGGTCTGTCTATGTGGATATGAGCACCGTGTCGCCGGAGGTCTCGGTCGAGGTCGCCGCGGTGGCCGATGCCGCGGGCATTGCGTTCGTCCGCGCGCCGGTTTCTGGCAGTACGATCCTGGCGGCGGCCGGCAATTTGACCATCTTGGCGTCGGGGCCGGATGCGGCCTATCAACGCTGCGAGCCGCTTTTTGCGGCGATGGCCGCCATTCAGTTCCATGTCGGCGCGGACGAGCAGGCGCGCTATATGAAGCTGGTTCTTAATTTGCTGGCGGCGTCGACCGTTGCCGCGCTCGCCGAGGCGCTGTCCTTCGGCCGCAAGGGGGGGCTCGATTGGAATGTCATGCTCGATGTGATCGACGAGAGCGTGGTGGCCTCGCCGCTTGTTAAATACAGCTTGCCGCCCCTGAAGGCGCGCGACTTTTCGCCGGCCTTCTCAACCGATCTCATGATCAAGGACATGGGGTTGATTTGTGAAGCCGCCGCGGGGGTCGGCGTGCCGACCGAGATCAGCGACGCGGTGCGCAGGCTCTATCTGGCGACCGCCGCTGGCGGGCAGGGGGCGGACAATCTAACTGCCGCCATCCGCCAGCTCGAACGCCAGGTCGGTCTCGGCGAGCCGGAGTGATCACCTCAGGCTTATACGCTCACCCATATATCCCGCGTTATCTAAAATTGTCTCTCACTGCCGGAGGATTTTTATGCGTAAGGTTTCTAAAATTACGTCGGGATGGTTACGCGGTAACGGTTTTACTCTTGTCGCAACTCTGCACTCGCACGCTGAGGAGAAATTTCAATTCGACTACGAATCGTTCGTTCGTGAAGCTCTCGATGTTGTCTACATTGTCGAACGCGACGGTGAGGTTCTATATGTGGGGAAGACGAAAAATTTTCGAACGCGGTATGGCTACGGACATATTCGTTGGCTGCGTGGAGAGAAGACAAATAGTGAAGGTCAACGATTACGCTGGATCGCGGAGGTCGAGGTAGGCCCAGTCCGCTTCTATGCAAGACGAGCGAGCCAACCTCTACTCGTCGAGGAGCGCGAACTAATTGTTCAGTTGAATCCCAAGCTTAATGCCGCCTAGTTATCAACATTTGGAGAAACTCGAATTGAAGAAACCAATCGATTATTCGGATGGTACATGGCAAATAGCACCTTTCGATGAATGTCCCAACAGAGCTGAAATCGATCGTGCCGCGCGACGTTGCGGTCTTGGAGACAACGGGCTCCCAATCGTGGAAAAAATCAATGAGGTCGTCCGAGACCAAGGACCAATCAGTGGACGTCAGCTAGTAGACGAGATAAAGGCCCGAGAGACCCATGAGCTAGGCCAAGGTAATGCTAACTGGACATTGTTCTTCAAGTACCTCTGCGCCCACCATCCGGTCCACCGCCTTAAGAGGGGTGTACTTAAGTCTGGAGCGAAGCGTGACACTCGCCGGGTAGCTTATGTCGCCCGCGACAACATTCAGGCTGTCAAGCTGAGGTCGTAGGACGTAGCACCAATCTGACCGCCGCCATCCGCCAGCTCGAACGCCAGGTCGGTCTTGGCGAGCCCGAGTGATTGCTTTCATTGGGACTTGGCGTAGCGAAAGATAGTTTATTCAGTTGCCCCAACCTTCCCTCATCCAGTGGCAGGGCAATCGCATATGGCGGAGGGTGGAATTCCTCGTCCTTCGAGACACTCGCTGCGCGAGCCCTCAGGATGAGCAATTCTGTTAGATATGCACAAAGCCTCACCCTGAGGAGCCGCCCAAAGGGCGGCGTCTCGAAGGGCGAGGTTGCCGTGGTCTCCCCGAGGAGAGGATTTTAATTAGAGCGCCGAGCCGCCGGTCTCGCCGGTGCGAATTCTCACCGCCTGCTGAAGCTCGAAGACAAAAATCTTGCCGTCGCCGATCTTCTCGGTGTTGGCGGCTTGGCGGATCGCCTCGACCGCATTGTCGGCGACCGCGTCATCGACCGCCACTTCGACCTTAACTTTCGGGACGAAATTCACCTGGTACTCGGCGCCGCGATAAATTTCGGTCTGACCCTTCTGGCGGCCATAGCCTTTGACCTCGCTAACGGTCAGGCCTTCGACGCCGACACCGGTTAGCGCCTCGCGAACATCGTCAAGCTTATGCGGTTTTACGATAGCGACGATAAACTTCATTGTGCTCTCCGCTTATGTGGCTGCCGGGCTCAGGCACGCGGCCCGAACCCGGTCTTGTCCCATAAGGTTCCGCGTCGGCGGAGCCTTGTTACAGATTGTGGTAACCGCGTTCGCCATGCATCGCAAGGTCGAGGCCCTGCACCTCATCTTCCTCGCTGACGCGGAACTTAACGAATGTGCCGATGAGCTTTGCGATGATGAAGGTCAGGACAGCGGACCAAATCGCCACGATGATAATGCCGACGGCCTGTACGCCGAGCTGTCCGCCCATGGTTACGCCATCGGCCAAGCCGTTACCGCCCAGCGCTGTGCTGACGAAAATTGCGGCCAACAGCGTACCCAACGCACCGCCCACGCCGTGGACCGCGAACACGTCGAGCGAGTCGTCAATTTTGAACCGCTGTTTGATCATCTGGGTGACCGTGAAGCAGATGACGCCGCCGGCCAGGCCGAGCACCAGCCCGCCGATCGGTCCCACCGAGCCCGAGGCCGGCGTGATGGTGGCCAGGCCGGCGACCATGCCGGTGACCGCGCCGATCAGACTAGCCTTGCGGTAGAGCACGAGTTCCATGACCGACCAGGCAATCGCGCCGGACGCCGCTGCGATGTGGGTCACCGTCATGGCCATGCCGGCGGCCCCGTCAGCGGCCAGGGCGGACCCGGCATTGAAGCCGAACCAACCAACCCACAGCATCGCCGCGCCGATCATGGTCATGCCCGGATTGTGCGGCGGTTGCAGCTCGTTGGGAAAGCCGCGGCGTTTGCCGAGCATCATCGCCAACACCAGCGCTGAGACGCCGGCGGTGACGTGCACGACGATGCCGCCGGCGAAGTCGATCACGCCCATATCGGCCAGGAAGCCGCTGCCCCAGACCCAATGGACGACGGGCGCGTAGACCAGCAGCACCCAAACGACGGAGAACACCAGGACGAATGAAAATTGAATGCGTTCCACATAGGCGCCGACAATCAGCGCCGGCGTGATGATCGCAAACGTCATCTGGAACATGAAGAACAGCGATTCGGGGATGGTGCCGGACACAGAGTCGATGTTGACCCCCGACAGGAACGTTTTGCCCAAGCCGCCCCACCATTGTTGCGCGCCGCCGCCATCGCCGAAGGCAATGCTATAGGCCGCTACCAGCCAGACGATCGAGATCACGCAGGCGATGGCAAAACAATTCATCAGCACGGAAAGCACATTCTGCGCCCGCACCAATCCGGCATAAAACAATGCCAATCCAGGTAATGTCATGAAAAGGACGAGTGCGGTGGATGTCAGGATCCACGCTGTGTCAGCACCACTCATAATTCCGCTCCCCAAGGGTTATTCTTACTTAGTTTCGGGCGGCAACGATCGGGTCCAACCGTTCCATGCCGGAACGGCCGCCTGCATGCGTTCGCAAACACAGCGCTCGAAACCTTCGGTACCCGTCCTGGCTCAGGCGATATTATTGCGGGTGCTTATTTCTTATTTGAACCGCTGAGATGGACCGGCGCGATAATATCGTTGTGGCGTATAAGCGCAAGGGTAGGGGCCACAACAAATTAGAAAAGGCCGGGCGTCGCCACCCGGCCTTTTTGAATTCAAATATTGCCTGTCGCCTATTCGGCAGCGGCCGCGGTCTTGTTTTTGCGCTTGTCCATCCAGGTCTTGATGTCGAGTTTGATATGCTCGTAATAGACCTTGGGGAAGATTATCAAAATATCGTACAGCGCGATCCAGCCGCCCTTGAGGGTGACTGGAATGGTGACCCAGGGCGCGGCGCCGATGATGGCGACATGCTCATTGGTGTTGATCTCGTCGCGGTTCGACAATACCCGGTCGACATTATGGGCGAACGACCAGTCGGCGCGGTAAATCACCTTACCTTCCGGGTTGATCACATAGACGGTGTTCGGCAATAGGCCCCAGGCGTGGTGCCAGGTGCCCTTAACGTCGTCGACGGCAATCTTGCGCTCTTCGGTATAGTCGTCGCGGTTACGCTTGGCGTAGGCGATCTTCTCGTCGATCGTCGTCGCCTGATGCGCCTTCTCGCCCGGATGGGCTTCGCGCACATAGACCACCAGCCATTCGACGTCGGGATGTTTTTCCTGCAGCTTGGCGAAGGGTTTGACGTTCTTGACGTACATCGGGCAGGTCAGGCTGCCGGATTCAATCACCAGCCATTTGCCCTTATAGTCGGCGAGTTGGACCTCGTTGCCGTCGAGATCGGTCAACGTATATCCATAGTCGACTTCTTCGCCGGCTTTCGGTCCGGGAAAATAGCCCAGTTCGTAATTACTCATCTTGAAACGGGGGTAGTTGTAGGTCTCGTCACGAGCGGCCACGAGGGGTCCTCCTCAAAGATGGTTTAATTTTTTGCAGTTTAACAACTTGTCCGTGCGGTGAAAACTACGCCAATAAATTGTTGTATTACATGCCATTAGAAATTTACTTTAATGCAAATTCTCGAGGCTGGCGGCGGTTAACCGGCCATGCCGCCATCGGCCATGAACACTGCGCCGGTGCTGAAACTGCTCATATCGGAGGCCAGGAATAACACCGTCTGGGCGATTTCGTCGGCCTGACCGTGGCGGCGGAGCGGGATGCGCTGATTGAGCATTTCGGTGGCGTTGGTGCCGGTCACCTTGCTCATACGGTCTTCGATGGCGAGTTGGAAATCATTATCGATGGGGCCGGGGGCGATGACGTTGCACCTGATACCGCGCGGGCCAATCTCCTTAGCGATGGTGCGCATCAGCCCGACCACGGCGTGCTTCGAGGTGGCATAGGCGGCCGAGTTGGGATTGGCCTGCACGCCCATGATCGACGAGGTGATGATGATACTGCCGCCGGCGTCCATATGGGGCAGGGCGAACTTGCAGGCCAGGAACGGCCCGCGCACGTTCACGCGCAGTACCGCGTCGAAGATCTCGATGGGAAAGTCGGCGATCGGCTTGTTGTCGCCGCTGATCCCGGCATTGCAGAACAGCGTGTCGAGGCGGCCCCATTTGGCGATCGCCTGGTCGATATAGTTCCGGGTGTCCGCCTCATCGCCGACGTCGGCCTGCGCCGCGTCGACATTTTCGCTGGCGCCACCGAGCGCATCGAGCGCCATGGCCAGATCGTCGGCGCGGTTATCGACCAGCAGCACCTTGGCGCCTTCGCTGGCGAGTAACTTGGCGCTGGCCAAGCCGATGCTGCCGCCGGCGCCGGTGACAATGGCGACCCTGTCTGTCATGCGTCCCATGGTTTTCCTCAGCCAGTATTATCTATTGAATGGGTGTTCTCGACCCGGTCCCATTTGTCGAACCCGACGACCTTCTTGTAATCGTCGAAGCTAATGGCGTTGCCGGTCATCTCCAACCGCTCGCTGCGTAAATCATCTAACACCATCTGCATATGCTGGGTGATGTGCATCAAAAGCGTGATGCCATAAATCGCCATGTCGTAGCCGATCTCCTTCAACTCCGACGGCTTGAGGATCGGTGTGCGCCCGGATTCCAGCATGTTGGCGAGCATCGGCGCGTCGAAGGTAGCGCCGATTTTAGCCAGCTCGTCCACATTCAACGGCGATTCCACGAACAGCCCATCGGCGCCGGCGGCCAGATAACGTTCGCCCCGGCGCAGCGCGGCGTCGAGCCCTTCGACCGCTAGCGCGTCGGTGCGTGCGATCAAGAACGTGTCCGGGTTTTTGCGCTCGCTGACCGCGGCGCGGATTTTTGCTTCCATATCCTCGACCGGCACCACTTGCTTTCCGTCCAGATGGCCGCAGCGCTTGGGCGAAACTTGATCTTCTAAGAACATGCAGCCGACGCCCATATCCTCATAGGTGTGGACCGTGTGCACGACATTTTTCACATCGCCATAGCCATCGTCGATATCCATCATCACCGGCAGGGACGTGGCGCTCAGAATATTGCGCACGATGGGCGCGATATCCCCCAGCGAAATCAAACCAATATCGGGTAGCGCGTAATGAATGCCGGCGACCTGAAAGCCGCCGATAAAAAACGCATCGAAGCCAGCTTGCTCGATCAGTCGGGCGCTTAGGGCATCCTGAGCGCCGGGCATAACGAGGGTCTCGTCGCGCTTGAGCAATTCGCGAAAACTGGTGCGGGATGGCATAGCGGAACTCTCTTTGTCGTGGAAGCGGGTGGGGCGGATGCTACGATAATCGCGCGACTTCAGCGATCTAAAACGAAGGAACCTAAGAGTGTTACGCTCGAATCACGGTATCAGGAACAGGCGTAATCCAGGTTTTGGAGCGACGGGCAAGTGAACATAGCGGACGCGATTACCGAGCAGGCGACCAAACGTCCCGAACATGTGGCGATTGAGGACGGCAAACGGCGCGTTACCTATGCGGACTTTGACGCGCGGGTCGACAATGCGGCGGGAAACCTGCAAGCCGCACAGGTCGCGCCGGGCGAAACCGTCGTCATATTTGCCGGGGATTCGGCGGACCACCTCACCGTCATCTGCGCGCTCGCCCGGGTCGGCGTCTGCATTTTCGCCATCAGTCCTCGGCTACCACCGGCCGAGATCGCGCTGCGCATGGAGGGCGTGAACCCGGTTTTGGCGATTACCGACGATGGGCCGGCGCCGGTGGACGAATTGCCGTGCCTGACCTTCGCCGGGATTTGTCGGCCGGCGCCGCGGCCCGGCGAGAGGTTCGAGGCCGGTGTCGACCATCCCTTGATCCTCAGCCAATCTTCCGGCACCACCGGCCGGCCGAAGTCGTTTGTGCGCAGTCACGGCCAGCTTCAGGAACGCTTTGTGCGCTACAGCCGCGGCTTGGGATGGTCTGCTGACGACCGGTACTTGGCGGTGATGAGCATGGCCTTCGATATGGGCCGGACGATTTGCCTGGGCATGTTGAGCGTCGGCGCCACGGTGGTTATCAAGCGAGCCGGCTCGCCCGGTGAAATGGCGACGCAGGTGCGCGATAAAGCCATAACGTTCCTGCATATCACGCCCATGCATCTGCAGGGCCTCTCATCGTTGAGCGGCCAGCCAACGCCGCTATTGCCGGACCTGCGCGCGATTTTTGTCGGCGCGGCGCCGGTTACCAACGCGCAACGCCAGCTCGCGCGGCAACGGATCGCGCCCAACATCGTCGAGACATTTGGCACCAACGAAGTTGGCTTGATTTCCACGCTGCCGCCCGCCGAACAGGATACGCACCCGGATGCGGTCGGTCGCATCATCGAAGGTGTCGAGGCGGAAATTGTCGATGAACAAGATACGCCGCTACCACCAGACTCACTGGGCCTGTTGCGGTTCCGTGTCGCCATGCCGCCGACCAGCTATCTGAACGATCCGGAGGCCAGCGCCATAGCCTTCAGGCACGGCTGGTTTTACCCCGGTGACGTCGCCATCTTGAGCGCGGATGGTTATTTTTTCCTCAAAGGGCGCGCCGACGATGTGATCAACAATGCGGGCGCCAAGTTCTATCCCATCGAAGTCGAGACCGCGCTTAAGGAACATCCGGAAGTTATCGAAGCCGCCGCAATGGGCTGGCCCCATGCCCGTGTTGGCGAAGTGGTGGTCGCCGTCGTGGCGACGCAGGCTCCCGTCGAAGTCGAAACGCTTCAGAATTTCTGTAAGACCCGGCTGGCCGGTTTCAAAGTGCCCCAGCTCATCCTGTTCTTGCCCGAATTGCCGAAATCCGATCAGGGCAAAGTCCGCAAAGCCGAATTAAAAGACCTGATCGAGCAGGAAGTCGTACGCCAGCGCGATGCGGGGTGATGGGGTGTATTATTTCGGGCCGTTGTTAGAAAAGTTTGGCACATGCCGATAACCGGCACGCGCATTTTACGCTGTAGCCAGTCACCTGGTTTTCTCGAGCCCGCAGTCGATTTTATTTAGAGGTTACAGGTCTGCCATATCTGGGCTATGGTTTTGACCTAGCATTTAGTTCGGTGTGTACAACAATAATAAGCCCGACAACTTTTTTGCTATGCCGCAGTTTGAGCGGCGCGCAATCGCTTGCTTAAAAGCGAACGTGTAGCGACCGCTGATCCACAATAGGCCCCAATAGGTTTGTGGCTCAGCCAGACAGGCGCGCTACGCGGTTCTGACGATCGGGATGGTAACTTTAACCTGGCAAGCGCCGGTTGTGCTTGCAGTTGATCGATTACGTTTCACACGAATAACGATAATGAATGGGAGGAATCTAATGCGTTTAATGACAGGATTAGTTGGTGCCTTGGCCGTTGTCGCGTTCGCGACTGTACCGGCCACTGCGCAATACATGGACAGGGCGGACATCGAGGCCAGCGCCGCCAAGGCAGGGGGGTTCCCGTCCGGGCCGATTGATTTCGTCTGCACAACGCGGCCCGGCTCGAGTGTCGCGGTGTGGTGTCAGAATCTGGCGCGCGGCTTCTCCGAGGAACTCGGCGTGCCGGTTGAGGTGCAGTTCAAGAGCGGCGGCTCGCAGCATGAGCCGGTCCTCTATTTGTCTGAAAAGCCCGCCGACGGACTTACAATGATGCATGTCAGCGCCAGCTTCTACGGCTACTTCCATCTGCCGCACTATACCAAGACCTATCAGGACGATTTCCAGTTCTTTGGCCAAGTGGAAAATCACACTTATGGCCTTGCGGTTCTAAAAGGCAACAAATGGGGCATCAAGACCTTTGAAGACTTTGTCAAAGTTGCCAAAGAGAATTGCGGCGAACTGGCGATGGGCTCGAACAAAATCGGCTCGACCCATCATCGCCAACAGGTTTCGCTCCTCTCGGCGGCCGGTATTGGCGAATGTGTCACCTACGTTCCGTATGGAGGCGACGGCGACACCGTTAAAGACGTGATGGGTGGGCATATCGATGTCGGGCACGCATCGCCGCGCACCTGGCGGCCGCATCTCCAAGCCGGCACGGCGATCCCGCTCGTCATGTTGTTGAGCGACGGTCGGCTCGACGATCCGGACTGGAAGGACGTGAGGAACGTGAATGAGGTTGGTCTCAACTGGCAGATCCCGCATCATTGGCAGGGTCTTGCAGTCAAGAAGGGTACGCCCGAGCCGATCATGGATAAGCTGGTCCTGGCTCTGCACAACATGTATGAGCTCGACTTCTTCCAAGAGTACTTGTCGGCGGGTACCCACCTTGTTCTCGACATTCGCGACGATCGCGACTGGATCAATAAGGATATGATGAAGAATCAGGCGGTCGTGAAGGATTTCATGATCGAAAACAAGATGATCGGCCAGTAATAAGTCCAGCTAGTGACGATTGGCGGGCGGGGTAACCCGCCCGCCATTTCGCTCAAATTTCCATTTTATTTGCGTAGCCGGCATAAGCCGGGCATGGCCGTGCACCGGTTGGCATTTGTTGGTTATTGGGGAATTCGATGACGGATCAGACTGATGACGAAAAGCGGTCGCGTTATGAGGTGATCTTGCCGATGAAAGCGTCCGTCGTCGTTGCCACGGTAGTGATCCTCGGCTGGTTTGTGTTCATGCTCTATGAGACGACGAACATGACGCCACCGATCCTGCCGGGCTACCCGGGCGATTCGTTCTTTCCGCGGCTGGTGCTAATTTTCGGGTTCATATGCGCGGCGACAATCCTAATCAAGACGATGCTGAGGCCGCGCGGCGCCCAACTAGCGGCGGGTGAGGCGCCGAGTTTCTCGATCCACTGGGTAGAGTATTTGACCGTTTGTGCACTCGTCATTGGCTACGGCCTGCTACTCGTGCCGGTCGGCTTCGAGATCATGACATTTGTCTTGCTGCTGGCGCTGCTCGGCCCGCGCATGGCTGGGTTAAGCGATCATCCCGCCCGATCGCTCGGCTATGCCTTCGCGTTGTCGCTCGCGACAACGCTCGTCGCATATGTCGGTTTCGGGCTGCTGTTGCGTATCCCGCTGCCGCTACAATTCCTTCCCCGATACATTTACTTCTGACCCGGGCGGCGGCAAACCATGGACTCTTACCTTGTGGACCTGGGCGCGGCATTTTTGACGCTCAATTCGGTCACCATCATCGTTACCATGCTGGCCGGCGTCGTCATCGGCATCATCCTTGGCGCGCTCCCGGGCTTTGGCAGTTCGCAGGCACTGGCGCTTCTGTTCCCAGTGACATTCGCCATGAGTGTCGACCAGGCCGTCCTGTTCCTGATCGCCGTCTATTCCGCGGTCGAGTACGGCAGCTCGATTCCAGCCATCCTGATCCGCACTCCCGGTACCGGTGCTTCAGCGGTGACGGTGCTCGATGGGTATGCGATGGCGCGACAGGGTCTCTCGCACCGCGCGCTCAGGATTTCGCTTTACTCGGGCGTACTCGGCGGCACGGTCAGCACGATCATTTTCATCGTTGCCGGGACCTCGCTCGGAATTGTGGCGCTCGCTTTCGGGCCGGGCGAGTTGTTTGCCGTCGGGGTGTTCGGCCTCTCAATCGTCGGCGGCTTCTTCGGCAAGGATGCCGCTCGCGGGTTTCTCGCTGTCGGGATCGGGCTTCTCCTTGCAACCGTCGGATCCTCGGGATTTGGCGGTCTCAGATTTACGTTCAATCAGGGATTATTGTTGGATGGCATTCCGCTCGTCGTGGTTATCATCGGATTCCTGGCCGGCCCCGAGGCATTCCGGCTCCTCGTCGACAATCGCCGTACCGCTGCCGGTCAGGCGGTCGTCAACCGCGCCGAACAGAAGGAACGCAACCGGGTCACACGCGCCGACGTCAAGCTGCTGATTCCGACATGGATACGCGGCAGCCTGCTCGGCACCTTGGCTGGCGCCATACCGGGCGCGGGCGGATCGGTTGGCGCGCTGCTCGCCTATAGCGAGGAGAAGCGCTGGTCGAAACGCCCGGAAAAGTTCGGCACCGGTATTCCCGAAGGTATCGCCGCACCGGAAGTCGCCAACAATGCAGTGGTCGCCGGCACGCTCGTGCCGACGCTGTCGCTTGGCATTCCGGGGTCGGGCGGCGCAGCGATCTTGCTCGGCGTCCTGATCTCAAAAGGCGTCGTGCCGGGCCCGATCTTGTTCCAGCAACAGGGCGACTTTGTATTGACGGTTTTCATCGGCCTCTTGATGATCAACCTGTTTCTGCTGATCGTTGGACTTCTTGGAACCAGCACGTTCAGCCTTGTCTCGCGAGTGCCGCTGCGCATTCTCGGCCCCTTCGTGCTACTGCTGATCGTCGCCGGCGCTTATGCTTTTGCAAATAATTCGGTGCACATCATCATGGTGCTCGTGCTGGCCGCGAGCGCCTATCTCTTGGAGAAGATCAACATCCCTGTCGTGCCAATCGTGCTTGCCTTCATCATGGGCCCGATCATCGAGAGCAACCTCAGCCGGGCGCTGACCATCACCCGCGGCGATTTTTTCGAGATCGTCACGGGCCCGCTCACGGCGGCAATCCTGATTTTGGCATTGGCCGCCGCAGTTTACAGCTTTGTCTCCAATATGCGTCAGAACCGCCGGGAAGCACAGGCCACAGATTAGACCCATGCCATCGGCCAGCATATTTTTCTGAAATTTTCAGTAGTCCGTGAGGGCGGTATGCATACACCGGCGGCGGTCTACAGTTTTGTCCCCGGCATACACAGCGCGCGCCTTGCCGCTACCCATCCGCTGGCCGACGACTGACTGAGTGGTGTTGGTATTCCGCCGAACCGGTCACACAAGCTAGAGCAGTATCCAGGAAGATTGAATCAATTCTGTTGATGATCGGGGCGGCAGTCCGCGCGGAAGACGGCACGGCGCGATGCGGCGCATCGAGCAAGCCGTCTGACAAAGCGGATGCCCGCCGATCACCAACCCGAAGGGGCGGGCGGCTGAGCGCCAATGCCGGCGGGTTTCGGATCGACCATAGCTACGGCTATGCTCTTCACCGAAACCCTTGGCCTTGTCACACATCCGCGCCGCCAGAATGGTTCAATCTTCCTGGATACTGCTCTAGCTTAGAAGACAACAGCCAGCCGGCAGCGTAAGTGCAATAGCAACCTTTGCCAGTGAGGAAAGAATGACCAAAATATTTGTGCCGCAACCGATTCCCGAAGTGGCTCTCGAACAGCTCGAACAGCTCGGTGATGTGACAATCTATCCGCACGTCGATCGCCTGATGCCCTACGAAGACATGCTGGCGGCGGTGCGCGACCAGGACATCTTCTACGCGTTGGGGGAAATCCCCTACAACGAAGACCTCATCAACGCCGCGGCCAACTTACAATATATTGCGGCGATGCACGGCTCGGCAAAGTTTGTTGACATTCCGGCGGCCACGCGCCGCAACATACCGGTGTCGGGCCTGCCCTACGGCATGATCACCAAGACCACGGCGGAATTCACCTTCGCATTGCTAATGGCGACGGCCTGGCGGTTGCCCGAGGCCGACGCTTTCCTACGCGCCGACCGTTGGCGTCAAAACCAGTCGATGGCCTTCATGGGCACGCGCCTGCACGGCAAGACCCTGGGCATCGTCGGTATGGGCAATATCGGCCAGATGGTGGCCCGCCGGGCGGTCGCCTGCGACATGAACATCATCTACAACAAGCGCACGCAACTGAGCAAAGCGGAGGAATTCGTGCTTGGCGGGGCCGAGTTCCGCTCGCTCGAAGATCTGTTCATGGAAGCCGATTTCGTCGCGCTGACGGTTGCGCTGACCAAGGACACGATGGGGCTGATCGACGCGCACTTAATCTCGCTGATGAAGCCGAGCGCGATTTTGATCAACACCTCGCGCGGCGATGTGATCGACGAAGCGGCCCTCGAAGCAGCACTGCTGGAAGGACGCATTCGTGGCGCCGGGCTCGACGTCTACCAGAACGAGGTGCCGGAGCCCGATCCGGGCCCGCGCAAAGGCCTGCTCGATTTACCCAACGTGGTGTTCACACCCCACATCGGCAGCGGCGGGCGCGAGACACGCGAAGAGATGGCGGTGCGAACGGTGCTTAACATCGAACGCTTCTTAGCCGGCGAGCGCCCGTTTAACATTCTCAATCCAGAGGTCTACGGCGAGGCGGCGGTGGCCGACGAACGCCTCAGCTGACGCGGGGCGTCGCCTCAGACGACGCCCCGATCTAGCTCGTTATTATTCCCACCAGTGCAGGGCGTCTTGGCCTTCGCCTTGATCGCCGCTGGGTCCGCCACCACCGGTGCGTAGGTAGATGTTGCGGTCATGGCCGGCGCCGAACTTGCCGGCCAGCGCCTCGACCAGCCAGTCCATGCACATCATGTGGCAGTCCAGGCGGTTGGAATCGCCGCCGAATAGCTTGGCCTGATGGAAGCTGTCTTCGTAGACCCAGAGTTCCTTGGGCGCGTCAATCTTACCGTAGAAATCGTAGATCAGCTCGATCGGGCTCCGCGAATCATACTCGCCGACGGTCAGCAACACGGGACATTTAATGTCGGCCTCACGCCCGGCAACGGTCATCTGGCCGACCCATTCGTCGAGCTCGGCTTCGCTGGACGCGCCCATCAGATAGCCGAAGAGCTGTTTGTAGCGCGGCGAGAAGGTATCGAGAATGTAGTACTTGTCGATGTAGGACGCCCACGGACCGGCCACCGCCTTGATGCGCGGATCGCCCGACGCCGCCGCCTGCAATCCCCAGAACGAGCCCATGGAATGGGACTGGATTACGATGGCGTCGGAATCGACTTCTTCGCGGGCTTGCAGCCAATCGGCAATCGCCAACAGGGCGCGCTCGTAATTGTCGGGGGTGAGCTTGATGTTGCGAAGATTGCTGGTGCCCTGGCCCGGCCCGTCGATGACCAGCATATGCATGCCGCGATGATGGGCGTGATTGACCCGCGGATCGGGATAGATCTCCTTGGTCATGTCGCAGCCGGGAATGTAGATCAGCGCCGGCGCTTTGGGACTGCCGGGCATGATGTGGAAGTTGCATTGCAGCTCGACGCCTTCGAACGGGATCTCGACCCGCTCGAGGGGGTAGGGGCAATGTTCGATGACTTTTTCATAGTTGGCGATGCAGCGGCCATGGAGATAGGCCTTCTCGTCATTGGTTTCGAGAACCGGATGCTGCGCGTTGGCGAAGGTCAGCGATGCGCGGTAATAGAGTTCGAACGCGGTGGCGCTATGACCCGCGGCGTCTTCCTCGGCGGCGATCCGCTCGAGCCGCTGGCCCATGCGGCCCAGATGTTTGGAAATTTGCGCATGGCTCTTGATGCTCTTGGGTAGCGAACGGCCTTCTTCGTCCCAATGGAAGACCCGTCCGGTCTCCTTGACGACGTAATCGTAAATCCACTGTTGGCGGTCTCGGTCCAGGCGTGGGGTACGCATATTACTATCCTCCGGTTCGGTGTTTTGATTTTGGTTTTTGCTGAACTGTTAAATTGATTAGACCGCCGTCCAGCCACCGTCAATGGTCAGACTTGCGCCGGTAATCAAGGCCGAGGCCGGCGAGGCGAGAAACACCACCGAACCGGTGATGTCGGAAATTTTGCCCAGCCGGCCCATCAAGATCCGGTCCATCACAAAGCTGCTGAATTCGGGATTTTCGAACATCGGCTTGGTCATCGGCGTCTCGACAAAGGTCGGCCCGATGCAGTTAGAGCGGATGTCGTGGGGCGCGCCCTCCGCGGCGATGGCTTTGCTCAAACCCTCGATGGCGTGTTTGGTCATGCAATAGACCGTGCGCCGGGGCGAGCCGACATGGCCCATCTGCGACGACATATGGATGAGGCTGCCGCCGCGTCCGCCGGCAAGCATGCGCCGCATGGCGGCCTGGGCGACGATGAACATGGATTTGACGTTGAGGTCGATAATGAAGTCGAGACGGTCCTCGGTGACGTCGACGAACGGCTCGGGGAGGTTGGCGCCGGCGTTGTTCATCAAGATATCGATGCGTTCCAGCCCCTCGATGCGCTCTTTGACCTGGGCGGTGTCGGTGACATCGCAGACCAGAGGCGTGGCCTTGCCGCCGCGTTGGACGATCGTCTCGGCAACCGCGTCGAGTTCTTCCTGGGTGCGGCTGACAAGAACCAATTCTGCGCCGGCGTCGGCCAGGGCGAGGGCGATGCCTTCGCCGAGCCCGCGTCCCGCGCCGGTAACGACGGCGGTCAATCCTTCGAGGCTCATAGACGGCATTATCGGGGCTTCGGTTTCTGCAACGCTCATGTTTTTAGGCTCCCTAATTTCGACGTTCTTTGTTGTGGCCGTACGTGATACGGCGATGTCGCGGCGAGCAAAATATCACTACCGCCGCCCAGGTCGAAGCGGTTCTCGCAATTGCGGTGAATATATACTTGCCAAAGCTTCGCGCGGTGACGATAAACCGGGGCGCGCTGGCAGAGGGAACTTACGCGGCGCGACGAAAATTCAATTCTGAGGGTGAGGGAAGAATGGCTAGAAAACCAGCGGCGAAGAAGACGCCGGCGAAAAAGACAACGGCGAAGCGCACCACAACAGCAAAACGCGCGACGACGCGGCGCAAGAAGGGCCTGAGAAAAGCCGATGTGCTGCGCAAATGTAAGCAGCTCAGCAATTGGGGCCGGTGGGGCAAGAACGACGAGTTGGGCGTGCTCAACTACATCACCGAGAAGGATGTTCTTGAGGCCTCGAAGCTGATCAAGCGCGGCAAGGTATTCCGCCTTGGCTTGAACCTCGACGAGAATGGTCCGCAGAACGGCCTGTTCGGTGGCCGCTGGAACCCGATGCACCAGATGCTGGCGACCGGCACCGACGCCGTTCAGGGCATCCAGGAAGATTTGGCCGGCATGCGCTACGCCGATGACGCCATCAACCTGCCGACCCAGGCGGCGACCCAGTGGGATGCGCTGGCCCATGTGTTCGTTGGCGACAAGATGTGGAATGGCTATCCGGCGACCTTGGTCGATGCGCGCGGCGCCCATAGGAACGCCATCGATAAGTTCGCCGACAAGATGGTTGGCCGCGGCGTGCTGCTCGACGTGGCGCGCTACAAGGGCAAGAAACGCCTGGCAGACGGTTACGGCATCACCATCGACGATTTGGAGAAGACCGCTAAGAAGCAGGGTGTCGAAGTGCGCCGTGGTGATTTCGTTTTGGTCAATACCGGCCAGATGGCCGATTGCCTCGATAAGGGCAAATGGGGCGGTTATGGCGGCGGCGACGCGCCGGGCCTGGCGTTCGAGACCTGCGACTGGATCCATAAGAAAGAGATCGCCGGCATTTGTTCCGACACCTGGGGCATCGAAGTGCGGCCCAACGAGACCGTCGACGGCACCAACCAGCCCTGGCACTGGGTGACCATCCCGTGCATCGGCATCGTCCACGGCGAAATCTGGTATCTGCGCGAGCTGGTGGAAGACTGCAAGAAGGACGGTATTTACGAGTTCTTCCTGTGTGCGCCGCCGCTGGTCATCACCCGGGGCACCGGTTCGCCGATCAATCCGCAGGCCATCAAATAAAGGCCTGACGACCGCTCAAAACCCCCGGACTTCAATTTCGCGGTAAAAGCCGCGAGAGCGTATAGGAAAGTCCGGGGGCAGTGCGTTAGACTACGACCAACCGTGCCGCAATCGAACCGGGATAACTCGGAAGCGGCCGGTGGAAAAATAGGCTCATAAGCCGCTAGGGGGAGATATGCCGCGCCGTTACAACGAGAAACTGCTGACTCTGGGCGAAATCTTCTATCTGAAAGATATCGGTGACGATTGCGCGGATGACGGGGTTTACGAATTTCTGTTCTGCGCGCCGCCCTTGCCGATCACCGGCGCCGTTGGCTCGCCGATCAATCCGATTGCTTTGAAATAACGACAGATAACAAAGCCACGGCCGTTCAGGTTGGGCGCAGGGATAACTAGGAGGAACACATGCATCGCTACGACGAAGAAAAATACCGGTTCGATATGGATCTCATCAAAGAGAAGACCGAAAGCCTGAAGCAGTGGGGTAAATGGGGACCGGACGACGAATGGGGTACCCAGAATTACGTCACCGACGAAGACCGCATTGCCGCCGCGGCGTTGGTCAAGAAGGGCCATGTGTTCGCGCTGGGCCTGAACTTCGACGATGAGGGCCCGCAGAACGGCTTGTTTGGCGGACGTTGGAACCCAATCCACACCATGTTGGCCACCGGCACCGATGCTGTGCAGGGCAAGCAGACCGTGCCCGGTAAAAAATACGCCAGCCAATACGCCGACGATTCGGTGTCGTTGCCGTTGCAGTGCGGCACCCAGTGGGATGCGCTCGGCCACGTCTTTAACAACGACAAGATGTGGAACGGCTATGACGCCACGCTTGTGGGCGCGCGCGGCGCGGAGAAATGCGCCATCCACAAGATGCGCGACAAGATGGTCGGCCGCGGCGTGCTGCTCGACATCGCCCGTTGGGCCGGGGTCGATAGCCTCGACGACGGCACCGCCATCGACGCCGAAGATTTGGACGCCTGCGCCAAGGCGCAAGGCGTCGAGATCAAGCGCGGTGACACGGTCATCTACCGCACCGGTCATATGGAGCGCTGTCTAAAGGCTGGCGAATGGGGCGGTTACGCCGGCGGCGAGGCGCCCGGCGTGTCATTCCATACGGTCGACTGGATGAAGGACATGGAGATCGCCGCGATCTGCGCCGATACTTGGGGCTGCGAAGTCATCCCCAACGAGACCGAAGACGTCTTCCAGCCGTGGCATTGGATCGTCATTCCGATGATCGGCATCACCATGGGCGAGATCTTCTATCTCAAAGATCTGGCCAATGATTGCGCCGACGACGGTGTCTACGAGTTCATGTTCGTGGCGCCGCCGCTGCCGGTGACCCGCGGTGTCGGCTCGCCGATCAACCCGCAGGCGATCAAATGATCGCGCAGGGATTGCCGTAACTGATTGCGGGAGGGCCGGCGAGCGATCGCCGGCCCTTTTGCTTAAATCATGGGGAGGGCTCTAATGCCGGTCACCACTAAATATGTCTACATCGCCAGTATGGATGTCGAACCCGAGAAAGAGGCATTGCTCAACGAGGTCTACGATACCGAGCACATCCCGGCGCTGCTAAAGGTGCCCGGCGTGCTGTCGGTCGAGCGCTTTATCGCGGAACCTTTCACCATGAGCATGGGCGGTGAAGCGCGCAGCGTGGCGGTCGGCGGCGAGCCGAAATTCTCGGCGGTTTACGAAATTGAGAGCCCGGATGTCCTGGTCAGCGACGCTTGGGCGGCGGCGGTCGAGGTTGGCCGCTGGCCCGAACATGTCCGGCCCTATTGCAGCAATCGCCACCAGGTTTTGCGGCGGATCACCGAGCCTAGCTAAAAAGGGCAGGGGCCGGCTTGCCGATAGACGCCGATATGCGCTAAGTGGCGCTGCAAATTTTCGCCAAACAGGGAAGAGTGTAATGGCAATCGAATTCCTCAAAACGGGCATCGACGCGGACGCGGCCGATGAGGCCGACGGCAGGGTCCGCGAAACGGTCGAGGGCATTCTCGGCGACGTGCGCGCGCGCGGTGACGCGGCGGTGCGCGAACTGTCGGAGCGGTTCGACAAATGGGCGCCGGAAAGCTTTCGCTTGAGCGATGCTCAGGTCAAGGAATTGGTCGATTCTCTGCCGCAGCAGACCATCGACGATATTAAGTTCGCGCAGACGCAGGTGCGCAATTTTGCCCAAATCCAAAAAGACGCGCTGCGCGATGTCGAGGTCGAGACCCTGCCGGGCGTCACCTTGGGCCATCGCAATATCCCGGTGAACAGCGTCGGTTGCTATGTTCCCGGCGGCCGCTATCCCATGGTCGCGTCGGCCCATATGAGCATTGTCACGGCCAAGGTCGCCGGCGTGCCGCGGGTGATCGCCTGCACACCGCCCAACGAAGGCGGGCCCCATGCCGCGACCATCGCGGCGATGCATTTGGCCGGCGCCGACGAGATATACTGTCTCGGCGGGGTGCAAGCCGTCGCGGCGATGGCGGTCGGCACCGAGACGGTCGATCCGGTGGCCATGCTGGTCGGCCCCGGCAACGCCTATGTGGCCGAGGCCAAGCGTCAGCTCTACGGCAAGGTCGGCATCGACCTGTTCGCCGGGCCGACCGAGATCCTGGTCGTCGCCGATGATAGCTCGGACGTGGAAATCGTTGTCGTCGATCTGTTGGGTCAGGCTGAACACGGGCCCAACTCCCCGGCGGCGCTGATCACCACCTCGCGTGCGTTGGCCGAGGCGGTGCCGGCCGAAATAGAGCGGCAGCTCAAGGTTCTGCCGACCGCCGATGTCGCCAGCGTGGCGTGGGCGGAATACGGCCAGATTATTCTGTGCGACAGCCGCGACGAGATGCTGGCCGAAGCCGATCGGCTGGCCTACGAGCATGTGGAAATTCTGACCGAAGAGCCGCGCTGGTTCTTAGAAAATATGACCAACTATGGCGCCTTGTTCCTCGGGCCGGAGACCAACGTGTCCTATGGCGATAAGGTCATCGGCACCAATCACACCCTGCCGACCAAGGGCGCGGCGCGCTATACCGGCGGTTTGTGGGTCGGCAAGTTCATGAAAACCTGCACTTTCCAGCAGGTCACCGAAGAGGCCAGTGTGGTGGTCGGCGATTACTGCTCGCGGCTGTGCGAGGTCGAGCGGTTCTGGGGGCACAAGGAACAGGCTGATCTGCGCCTGCGCCGCTATGGCGGCCGCAATGTAGGGATCGGCGCCACGACGACCTGATCCGATTAGCGAAGTCGAATAAGAAAAAGGGCGGCCCGTTGGGCCGCCCTTTCTACTAACGCATTTGTTCCAGAGTTATTTGAAACTGTACTCGTGGACCGGCGTTGCGCCATTTTCCTTGGCGACTTCGATCAAACGGGCAAAGGTTTTCTTTCCAGGAAAGCCCAGAGCCTCGTATTCGTCGGCCTTCTGCTGAACCCAAGGCTCGATGGCGACGGCCATGACCTTACGCTCGGCATCGCCCAAATCGCGTACGGTGACGCCTTGAGCTTTCAGCTTTTCGAGGGAGGTCTCGAACTTGACGAAGCTCTCTTCCTGGACAGCATCTTCGTAGACCCCGATTTCCTCGTTGATGATTTTCTTCACCGAATCAGGGAGCTTGGCCCAGGTTTTGTTATTGACCGAGATGGGATAAGCGGCAACCGAGCCCCAGCCCATCGTGGTGTAGTACTTGGCCACTTCACCGAACTTGAAGCCGAAATACGGTGCCGGGAAAATGACGATGCCGTCATAAACGCCGGACTGCAGCGCGTTATAGACTTCGTTCAGATTGGTCTGAACCTTCGACGCGCCGGCAAAGTCGAGCCAGGGCAGGTTCGGACCGGCCGCGCCGATCTTCACACCCTTGAGCTCTGACATTTTGGTCCAGGGGAACTTGGTGCCCAGGCCATAATCGTCAAATGCGCCGCCGCCGAGATAGGTCTGGCCGAACTTCTCGAAGACTTCGGAGAAGTAATCGAACTCGGCGTGGATCTGCCGCGTTGTCGGACCCATGATGCGGGGGTTGCCCGATACGAAGGGCGTGAAATAATTGATGTTATGCACGAAAAGCTTGGTCGGCTCGAAACACGAGCACATGGCGCCGATGTCGACGAGGCCCTTTTGGGTCGATTCCAGAACTTCGAACAGGTTGGCGATGGTGCCGCCATAACCTTCGATGAACCGCACCGTGTGATCGGTTTCCGCCGCAACGCGTTTCGTGACATTCGGCACGAAGGTCTTCTGCAACTGATTGACCGGCGATAGCGGCGGCGCCGGATGGCCGGCGGCGATGCGTAGGGTAAAGCTGTCGGCTTGAACCGGCGCGTGCACGGCCGATAATCCGATAAGAGCGGCCCCTGCGAACAGGGTTCCGCGTGTGAGTGTGTTGAGTAACTTCACTGTATTCCTCCCAGTTTGATCCCAAATTGACGTGATTGGTTAGCATGTACATAAACTTTGGCACATATGCGGCATAGCATGGACGCTAATGAGGCAGTTGGGAAGCGATTTGCGCTGATCGAGCCCTAGGTGGGATGAAGGGGCGTCCCAGGAAAGCGGCATAAATATGCGTATTACAACAAAAAAAGGGCGGCCCGCTTAACGGGCCGCCCCAATTCACTAAAGTGTAATAACGTTTACTTGATGGTGTATTCGTGGACCGGCGTTGCGCCGCGTTCCTTGGCGACAGCCATCAGGCGACGGAAGGTCTCTTTGCCTGGGAAGCCGAGGGCTTCGTATTCGCCGGCTTTTTGGTTGACCCAAGGCTCGATGGCTAGCGCCATCTTCTTGCGCTCGACATCGCCCAGATCGCGTACCGTGACGCCCTGTGCTTTCAGCTTCTCAAGCGAGGTGGTGAACTTGGCGAGGCTTTCGTCTTCGACCGCACCTTCATAGACCCGCATCTCTTCGGTGATGATCTTTTTCACCGAGTCGGGCAGCTTGGCCCAGGTCTTGTTGTTAACCGCGACCGGGTAGGCGGCAACCGAACCCCAGCCCATGGTGGTGTAGTATTTCGCGACTTCACCGAACTTGAAGCCGAAATACGGCGCCGGGAAGATCACCACACCGTCATACACGCCCGACTGCAGCGCGTTGTAGACTTCGTTCAGGTTGGTTTGCACCTTCGATGCCCCGGCAAAATCGAGCCACGGCAGGTTGGGACCGGCGGCGCCGATCTTCACACCCTTGAGTTCGGTCATTTTGGTCCAGGGGAACTTGGTGCCCAGGCCGTAATCGTCGAATGCGCCGCCGCCGAGGTAGGTCTGGTCGAACTTATCGAACACTTCAGAGAAGTATGAAAATTCGCCGTGAACATGGCGGGTGGCCGGACCCATGATCTTCGGATCGCCCGACAAGAACGGGGTGAAGTAGTTAATGTTATGCACGAAAAGCTTGGTCGGCTCGAAGCACGAGCACATGGCGCCGATATCGACGAGACCCTTCTGGGTCGATTCCAGGGTTTCGAACAAGTTGCTCATCGTACCACCATAGCCTTCGATGAAGCGGATGGTGTGATCGGTCTCGGCGGCAACGCGCTTGGTTACGTTGGGGACCAATGTTTTGTTGAGCTGATTGACGCTGGCCAGCGGCGGCGCCGGATGACCGGCGGCGATACGCAAGGTAAAGCTGTCAGCGTTAACCGTGGAGGCTGAAAGTACCATGCCGGCGGAAATCGCGCCCGCAGCGGCATAGCGAATGAAAGAATTACGAAAATCCACGTGCTGTCTCCCTATTATGACATTAGCTTCGACGCTGTACTGATGTCGCCGAAGCGGCTGCAACAGAGCAGGATTTTGCTGAAAAAGCTAGACTTCTGGACAGTAAAAGTTGTTCGCCTGCCGAGGCCGGGGGAGCCGCCGGTGATTCGCACGGTGAATGGCAAAATATTTTTCTCGATGCAGCGTGGAATAGCGTGCAATTCGGGTTGAAACATCACCGATTTGTGACGATGAGGCGACAACAAGGCGCAATAGTTTGCGCGAAAAGGGGGCTGTAAGAGTTTACACCGGTCGCGATTCTGCTAGGTTCCCTGCTGCCTTTCGTTGTGGGTATGAAAGGCGCGAGGTCTAAGTCGGATCGACCGGTTAAAACAGGTGGGTCATGGCAGCGTCCAAGATGGGTCCGGGGAGGGACTGAATGGTCGATAATATTTTCAACAGCGTCACGCGTGTGTGCAGCACGATCGCGGCCTTTTGGGCGTTGGCGCTGGCGTTCCTAATTCTCTACGACATTACCGGACGCGCTTTTTTCAATTCGCCCTTCGACGGCACGATCGAGATCGTCGCCAATTCGATGGTGTCGATCTTGTTCCTGCAAATGCCCTATACGATTTATCGCGGCGCCCATCTGCGCACCGCGGTGATCTATCAAAATCTAGGCGATTATGGGCAGCGCGCGATCGACGTCATCGTCGCGCTACTCGGTATTTGGTTCTTCTATTCGATCGCTCTGGGCGGTTGGGAAGATATGATCATCGGCTGGGAAGTCGATGAGCGCGAGGGCGAGGGCTCGATCCGCGTGCCGATTTATCCGGTTCGCACGTTGCTCGTTATTTTCGCCGCTATTTCATTGATCGCCTATGTGATCTTGGGCTGGCACGCGCTGTTCGGCTCGCGCCCAATCTCCGACGAAGATGAGGCCGGCGGCATCGAAGGCGCCAAGGTCGATTCACCACTTTAAATAAAGCCAGTCAAAAACGAATAAGTCCGACGCGCATAAATGATTGCGCTACGGGGCAGACCAGTAGGGGAATGTTAGGGAAATGGATCCGACAACAGTCGTAATTTTGATGCTGATTGCACTGATCGTAATGGTCGTGATCGGCATCCACATCGGTATCTCGCTAGGCATCACTGCGCTGGTGGGTACCTGGATGATGTTCGGAACTTACGAGCTCGCCGCCGGGCAGGTCGGCAGTACGTCGTTCTTCGCGCTGCGGAACTTCGTGTTCGCCGTCATTCCACTGTTTGTGCTGATGGGTGAGTTTGTCAGTAGATCCGGGTCGGCGGGCGATCTGTACCGGGTGATGAATTTCGCGATGAAGCGGGTGCCGGGTCGTTTGGCGGTTGCGACCGTCGCCGGCAACGCTATTTTCGCCGCCGTAACCGGCACCAGCCTGGCCTCTGCCGCCGCCTTCTCGCGGTTGGCCTACCCGGAAATGATCAACGCCGGTTACTCGCGGAAATTCGCACTGGGCTCCGTTGCTGGCAGCGCGTGTCTGGGCATGCTTATTCCCCCCAGCGTGCTGCTCATCATTTGGGGCATTGTCACGGAAATCTCGATCGGCTTCCTGTTCTTAGCCGGTATTCTGCCAGGCATCATCTTGGCATCCCTGATGGCGGTCTATAGCTCAGGCACGGCGATGATCTGGCCGGAGGTCGCCCCGTCGACCGAGGCGTCGGGCGCCGACAAGCTGTCCCTGCAGGAAATCATCAGTGGTGGTGGTGTCATCGCGCTCATCTTCGTTGTGTTAGGCACCATTTGGGGCGGCTTGACGACGCCTTCGGAGGCGGCGGCCATTGGTGCGTTGGGCGGTCTGATTTTGGCCCTGATTAAAGGCGTGCGGTGGGACGGCATTCGCGAGGCGATTATCGATTCCGGTAAAGTCATCGCGCCGATCCTGTTCCTGCTGCTCACGGCCCAGATGTATGCGCGCCTGCTGACCACCGGCGGTATCGTCGGCCTGATCACCGACACCATCACAGGGTCGGGTTTCGATCCCAACGTCGCTATCCTGGTGATGATCATTATCTGGCTGATCCTCGGCATGCTGCTCGATTCGGGCTCGATCATCCTGCTCACCGTGCCGATCTTCTGGCCGATCGCGCAGAGCTTCGGCTACAACGAATACTCCTTCGCGATCATCGGCATTCTAGCCATCGAGGCCGGGCTGCTGACGCCGCCGGTCGGCTTGTTGGTCTATGCGGTGAAAGGATCGGTGCCCGATAAATCGGTGCAATTATCTGAGATCTTTGCCGGCTCGATCCCCTATTGGATATTGATGTTGATCGTGCTTGGGCTGGTCTGGATTTTGCCCGGCTTGGCGACCGAACCGATCACCTGGAGTACCGGCATCAACTTCAACCATCAGATCGGTTTCGATTGGCGAAATTGATCACCTAACAACCCAATTTAAGGCGGCGGCGTGTCGGTACACGCCGCCGTTTTTCGTTTAAAATCGTGATATCGCAAGTATTCGGAGGATGCCATGGGCGACATAAAAGTCATGAACAAAGCCGACATGCTGGAGCGGGTGGCAATGTGGTCGAACATGAAACCCAATCCGCAAATGTTCGTCGATACCCGCCTGCCGGAGCATGAACGCGATCTCTATAGCGTCATCGGACCCGGTGTTTCGGAAGATCCGGAGACCAAGCCGGCGATTACGGACGCCCAGGATTTCAACATCGCCTATATCGGCGCCGAGCCCGGCAAAGGGGCGGCGCTGCATTCCCACCTCACCGTCGAGGTGTTTATTCCCGTTTCCGGCAAGTGGGCGATTTATTGGAACGAGGGCGACAGCCAGGAAGAAGTGATTCTTGGACCGCTGGACTGTGTCTCGGTACCGCCGGGCGTTCTACGTGGTTTTCGCAATGACGGGGACGCGCACGCCTTGATGATCGGCATCGTCGGTGGTTCGGATAACGGCCATGTGGATTGGGCGCAGTCGGTGCTCGACCGGGCCACCGCGACCGGCCTGAAACTAGACGAGAATGGTTTCATCATCGAAGCCGCCGAATAGACGGCTGCGACGGACCGGCGACTATTCGGCCGCTTGCCGCCGTTCGCCGGCGACCCGCTCGATGGCGTCGACGATGGCTTGATAGCCCGTGCAGCGGCAATAGTTGCCCGAGATGAATTCGCGGATTTCATCGCGCGACGGCGATGGATTTTGCGACAGCAGTTCCTGCGCGGTCAGCAGGAAGCCCGGCGTACAGAACCCGCATTGCAAGGCGTTGCGTTCATGGAAGGCGGCCTGCAAATCGGAGATTTCGCTACTCTCGGAAACCCCCTCGATGGTTTCCACCGTCGCGCCGTCGGCCTGGGCCGCCAACATCAGACAGCCACGCACGATGGCGCCGTTCACGCGGATCGTACAGGCCCCGCACACGCCGTGCTCACACCCCACATGGCTGCCGGTGAGCTCCAGCTCGTAGCGCACAAAATCGACAAGGTTGGTGCGCGCCGGGACGCGGCGGCTGACCTCTTGGCCGTTTACCGAAAGCGAAATGTCGACATTCTTATCCATAATAACCTGCTACCTGGCCAGCTCGGCCAATACCCGCGCGGTGATCACGCGGGCTAGATGCATTTTCATTTCCGGCGGCCCGTTGAGGTCGTCCATTGGGTCGAGATCGGCGTCGAGTGCCGCTTGCGCGTCGGCCACCGTGGCATCCGAATAGGACTTGCCCTCCAGGGCGGTGTTCGCGGCCTCGGCCATGATCGGCCGGTCGCCGGCACCGAAGAACGACAGGCGCATATTGGAGAACGCGCCGCCGTCCACGCCGCCCTGCGCGGCCAAGCCGATAATGGCGTAGTCGCCATGGCGGCGGGCCAACTCGTTGAAGGCGGTCTTCTCGTTCGCCGGGATCACCGGAATTTCGGCGGCAACGAGAATCTCGTTGGGTTCGCGCGCGGTCTCGAACAGGCCGAGGAAAAAGTCGTTAGCGGCGACGGTGCGCGTGCCGCCGCGCCCCTGCAGAATAAACTCGGCGCCGACGGCCCGCGACACCGCGGGCAGCTCGGCGGCCGGGTCGGCGAAGGCAATACTGCCGCCAAAAGTGCCCCGGTTGCGGATTGCCTGATGGGCGATATGAGGCATTGCCTTGGCGATCAGAGGGGCCTGTTCGGCAATGATTGGCGAGGCGGCGACCTCGTTATGGCGGGTCAGCGCGCCAATGCGAATTTTGCCGTTGCTTTCCTCGATGCCGGAAAGTCCGTCGATATGATTGATGTCGATCAGCACGTCAGGCGCCGATAGGCGCATGTTGAGCGTGGCCATCAGGCTTTGGCCGCCCGCCAGGATGCGGGCGTCGTCGCCATGCTGTTCCAGCAGATCGAAGACTTGGTCGAGCGTTTGTGCACGCACGTAAGCGAAAGGCGCCGGTTTCACGTTTTTCACCCCGAATAACTGGACTCTAGTCTACGTGGATGCCTGCGCGGGCGGAAGCGCTTGACCGATAAAAAGCACCGGCAATAGACCTGTGGCAAATTACGCGTCACGCCGGCAAAACGGCGGTCCGCCAACTTGTTCGACAGATCGATTTGGGGCAGGTTGGCGCCAGCGGCAACAGACCCCGTTAGAAATCTTGGGGCACCGAATGAGAGGGAACGAGAAATGATCCGTACTGCCATCGTCGGCCTGGGTTGGTGGGGCCAAAACCATGTCCGCGCCACCAAGGGGTCCAGCAAGCTGCAATTCGTCCGCGCCGTCGATATCGCGCCGGACAATGTGGCCGGGTTCTGCGATGAGCAGGGACTTGCGCTGACCGATAGTTTCGATGATGTGCTCGCCGACCCGGAGATCGACGCGGTGGTGCTGGTGACGCCCCATTCCCAACATGTCGATCAGATCGTCGCCGTGTCGGCGGCGGGTAAGCATGTGCTCACCGAAAAGCCGTTCTCGCTGCACAAGGCTGAGGGCCTGCGGGCGATCGAGGCGGTGCGCGCGGCCGGTGTTACCCTGGGCATCGGCCATAATTATCGCTACGGCGCCGCAGTGCGCGAGATTAAGCGGATGATCGACGCCGGCGAGCTCGGCGAGATCCACCATATCGAGGCCAATCTCAGCCATCAGGGCCAGATCGGCATCGAAGGCTGGCGGCGCAGCGCCGCCGAAGCGCCGACCGGCGGTATCGTCCATTTCGGCGCCCATATGATCGATATTTTGTGCTGGTACGCCGGTCCCATGAAGCGGGTTTTCGGGCAGACCACCGACCATATCATGCCGGCCGATTGCGGCTCGGTGCTGATCTCGTTCGATTCCGGCATCACCGGCTATCTGGCGGACCTCATGACCACGCCGTCGAATTTTCATTTGCAGGTCATGGGCTCTGAAGGTTGGGCGCGCGCGCAAGGCTGGATGGATACCAACGAAGTCACGAAATGCTTCGGCGCGGTGCGGGTGGAAGATGGTGGCGGCGAAGTCGAAACCGTCACATTGCCCAAGGTCGATGTGCTCGCCCAACTACGCGCCAACGACGAGAATTTCGCCGCTGCCTGCATGAACGAAGAGACCTACCTGTTCACGCCGGAGGAAATGGCCCACACCGCGGCGGTGCACGAGGCGATCGCCAAATCCGCGGCCAACGGCGAGCCGGTCGAGGTGTGACGGGCTAACAGCGGCTCGGATCGGCGGGGTCGAAGTCGTCGGGCAAATTGTTCAAATTCGCGTTCAGGACGATGTCGGCGGTTTTATGGATATGGGCGCATTGCAGCGCCACAGCGCGGTCGGCGTCGCGCGCCAGGACAGCTTCCATTAGATCCTGATGCTCGTCGCGTTCATTGCGTTTGGGGTAGCTCACCGCGGCGGCGAGTTGGCGGTAGCGGTCGGCCTGATCGACTAATTGCTCGCAGAAGCTCAACAGCCAGTGGGAGCCGCACGCCGCGATCACCGCATTGTGGAAGTCGCGGTGCAGGCCTTCCCATTTCGCGTTGAAGGCGTAGGTCTGATCGTCGGCCGAACGCGGCGTGCGCGAGAGCCGGTGGAAGGTGAGGACGATTTGTTCTTCCCAGGCGTCGTCGCCATGCTCGATTGACTCGCGTAGCGCCCGTTCCTCGATCCAACAGCGGGTTTTGGTCAGTTCGATCAGGCCGGCCTTGCTGACCGCGGCGACATGAAAGCCGCGCTGATCTTCACGGCACACCAGGCGCTCTGTCGCCAGCCGGTTGAGGGCTTCGCGGACCGGGCTAATGCCCGCCTTGTAGCGGCCGCGCAAAAATTCCGAGCGCAGCTTTTCGCCAGGCTGCAAATCGCCGGTCAGGATATCCAGGCGCAACTGATCGTAAACCGACGACGCGACCGTGGTGCTTGCGACCTTTGGGTCCTCTTTGGAACGCTCAAGTTGCGTTTGCTCGGCCATTTTCGGCTCCTTTCGGCTCGCTCGTTATTGTAGTCCAACTTTAGTATATTAGTTCAATAATTTCCAAATTCTATTGACTGTCAAGTCGTTTTGGAATTCTATCTCCTGGTAACCGATAGATGCACGATTCGAACCAATCCTATCGGAATTCAAGCGGAGGATACGATGAAATTCAACAAAAAGGGCCTTTCCAGGGCTATCACTTTAATGAGCGCAACCGTTGCATCTGTAGCCTTGCTGCAGGCGCCGGCGAACGCCGCGGAGACCATCAAGATCACGGCGATCGACGGTTATTCGCCAAAGTCGTTGTGGGTTCGCGACTTCATTAATTACTACATCCCCGAAATCAACAAGGGGCTGGCCGAGACCGGCAACTACGAAATCGAGTGGAACCAGGCGTGGGGTCAGATCGTCAAAGTACGTGGCGTGTTGGGCGGCCTGCAAAAGGGCCTCGGCGACATCGGCGTCGTGACCACGGTCTTCCATTCCGACAAGGTGCCCTTGCAATTGGTGGCGTACGCCACGCCGTTTGTGACCAACGATCCCAAGCTGGTGGCGCAGACCGTCGACGGTCTGGCCGACAAGCATCCTGAGTTCAAGGCCGCTTTCACCAAGTTCAACCAGGTCTATCTGACCAACTTGGCGGTACTCGACACCTATCAGATTTTCGCCAAGAAGCCGGTTGCATCGCTGTCTGATCTGAAGGGCCTGAAAATCGGTAGCGCGGGGCTGAACCTGCGTTGGCTCGAAGGCTTCGGCGCGGCAGGCGTCGCTGGGTCGTTGGTGACCTACCACAACAAGCTCGGCACCGGCGTGCTCGATGCCATCATGCTGTGGCCGGAATCAGTGGTCGGCCGCAAGATGTACGAGGTTGCGCCCTATATGATGCGCGCCGATCTAGGCACCGCCAATTCCAAGGCGATCACCATGAACGCCAGCGCCTGGAATGACCTGCCCGATGAAGTTCAGCAGGTCATTCAGAAAGCCGCTATCGGCTATCGCGAGCACACCAGCAAAGGGGCGATCGAGCTGGCCGATAAGAGCTATAAGGCCTTTGTGGCGAATGGCGGTAAGATCCATGAAATGACCCAAGCGGAGCGGCAGAAATGGGCCGATACCATGCCCAACGTCGCCAGCGACTGGGTGAATTCGCTGGAGAAAAAGGGTCTGCCGGGCAAAGTCGTGCTGAAGTCTTACATGGACACGATGCGCGCCAACAACCAGCCGATCCTGCGTCAGTGGGATAAGGATACCGGTTCCTGATACCGGTACCGACGGCAACTCGACCATGACCGAACTGACCGAGGGGGCGCCATCTACGGGTGGCGCCCCTCAGAATTTACTCGATCGTGTGCTGACCGTGATGAACACGGTGGGCTCGTTGTGGATTTTCGTCCTCATGGTGTTGATCGACACCGACGCCTTCGCCCGCACCTTTTTCAACCATCCCTTTCATGGGGTGAACGAATTGGTTGAGATGTCCATCGTCGGCATCGTGTTTATGCAACTCGGCGACGCGACACGTAAGGGACGGCTGACCCGATCGGATGGCTTCTACGGGCTCTTGCAATCAAGGGCGCCGCGCGGTGGTCATTTGTTGGGCGCGGTCTTCGATCTGCTCTCTGTATTGTTCTTCGTCATCGTGCTTTTCGGCGCGATCCCCGAATTGTACGACGCTTTGCGCTTCGACTATTTCGTCGGCGAAGAAGGGCTGTTCACCGTCGCCGAATGGCCGATCAAGACGATCATCGTTTTGGGCTGCACGGTGACCATGCTCCAATTCGTCAAAATGGCCGTGCGGCACATGGTGCCGCTGCTACGCGCCACGCGCTAGCACCGGAAGGGATTTCCCAGACATGGGTGGCATAGAGTTAGGCATTGCGTCGGTCGTCCTGATCGTCGCGCTCATCTATATGGGCCTCTACATTCCGGTGGCGCTGGGTCTGGTGTCGTTTCTGGGGGTGTGGATCATCCGCGGAAATGTCGACATCGCCGTGGCGCTGCTGTCGGAATCGATCGCCGATACGGTCTCCGAGCTGGTTTTCGCCGCGGTGCCGCTATTCGCGCTGATGGGGTTGATCGTCAGCAAAACCGGGCTCGGCAAAGACGTTTACGAAGTCGCCAATTTCGCTTTCTACCGCATCCGCGGCGGGCTCGGCATTGCCACGGTGGCGGCCAATGCCATTTTTGCTTCGATCACCGGATCGTCGATTGCCTCGGCCTCGGTGTTCACCCGGGTCGCGGTGCCCGAGATGCGCCGCTTCGGCTATCGCACGCGGTTTACCGTCGGCGTGGTTGCTGGGTCGTCGGTGCTTGGCATGCTGATCCCGCCGAGCGCGATGCTGATCATCTACGCCATCGTTACCGAACAGTCGGTTGGCCATATGTTCATCGCCGGCATCATCCCCGGCATCTTGCTGTCGGTGGCATACGGCATCCTCATTCTGTTCCTGGCCTATCTGGTGCCGAACTTCGTCGGCGGGCAACAAGCGGCGGATGTGGCCGCCGAGGATTGGGCGCATCTGACCTGGTTCGATTTGGTCAAAAAGATCGTGCCGGTCCTGGTGCTGGTCCTGGTCGTGCTCGGCGGCATCTATGGCGGGGTCTTCACGCCGACCGAAGCCGGTGCGGCGGGCTCCCTGGCGGCGCTGGTTATTGCCATTCTGCGGCGCGGCTTTACCTGGCGCGATCTGTGGGAAGTGCTGGTCGAGACCGGTTACATCACCGCGACCATCCTGTTCCTGATCATTACCGCGTCGATGTATAGCCGCATGCTGGGAGTTGCTGCCCTGCCGACGGTGTTCGGCGAGTGGATCTCCGGGTTCGACCTTACCTTGAACCAGTTGATGTTCGTCTATGTGCTGCTGATGGTGCTGCTGGGCACGATCATCGAGACCGCCTCGATCATCCTCATCGTCGTACCGCTGTTCCTGGTGGTGCTCGATAGTTTCGGCGTCGACCTGGTGTGGTTCGGCATTATCACCGTGGTTGGCGCCGAGATCGGCCTGCTGACCCCGCCGCTGGGGATTTCATGTTTCGTCATCAAAAGCACGATCAACGACCCCAGCGTTTCGCTCGCCGACATTTTCACCGGCGCGTTCCCGTTTGCCGTGACGATGCTGATTGTGCTGATCATTTTGATCCTGTATCCGTTCCTCAGCTTGGCGCTGCTGTAACAACCCGCTAGTTTCGCGTTTCGGAAAGTTCACCGCGAGCGCGGGGGAGGCGGTTAATGCTGATTATTTGGGGGCGGCACACCTCGGCCAATGTGCAAAAGCTGTTATGGGGCTGCACCGAGATGGGCGTACCCTACGAGCGCCCCGACATGGCCGGGAAATACGGTTTCACGGACGACTATCTGGCCATGAACCCCAACCGGGTGGTGCCGACCATCGACGATGATGGCTTTATCTTATGGGAATCCAACGCCTGTCTGCGCTATCTGGCGGCGAAGCATGGCGTCGGCACCCTATGGCCCGGGGATCTACAGATTCGCGGCAATGCCGACCGCTGGATGGATTGGTGCACGACGACGGTGTGGCCGCCCTTGCGGCCGGTATTCCACGGCCTGATCCGCACCCCGGACGATCAACGGGACATGGCGGCGATCACCGAAGGCGCGAAAGCCACCGGCGAGGTACTGGCCATTCTCGATGCCTGGCTCGCCGACCGCGATTTCGTTTGCGGCGATAATTTCACCATGGGCGATATTCCTCTCGGCTTTGCGGTTTATCGCTGGTACATGCTGGATATCGAGCGGGTCGAATGGCCCAACGTGCGCGCCTGGTACGAGCGCTTGTGTCAGCGCCCCGCCTATCAAGAACATGTAATGATCCCGCTGCAATAAGCCGGGACGTCGGGAGAGAAAAATGCAGATATTCAAAGATCGGGTTCCTTATTCGGCGATTGTCGACCGGCCGCCGATGAAGCTGCCTGACGGCAAGCGCATGGCGGTGTGGTTCATCGCCAATGTGGAAGACTGGGATATCGCCCGGCCGATGCCGCGCGCCGTGCTGCCGCCACCCATGGGGGTGCCGCTTCTGCCCGATCTACCCAACTGGTCGTGGCACGAATACGGTATGCGGGTGGGCTTTTGGCGCATCGCCGAGGCGTTCCAAAAATACGGCGTGCGCCCGACCATGGCGGTCAACGGACGGGTTTGCGAAAACTATCCGCGGGTCGCCGAAGAGGCGCTCAAGCTGGATTGGGAGTTCATGGGCCATGGCTACGTGCAGGGGCCGATGCACAAGCATGACGACCAGCAGGAGCAGATCGACCGGGCCTGCGAGGCGATCCAGAAATTTAGCGGCAAAAAAGTGCGCGGCTGGGAAAGCCCGGGTCTGACGGAAACCTTCCAGACCATCGATTATCTTGCCCGGGCCGGCGTGGAATATGTCGCCGACTGGGTGCTCGACGACCAGGTGGTCGAGATCTCGACCAGCGAGGGGCCGGTCTATTCAGTGCCCTATACGGTCGAGACCAACGACATCACCATGATGGCGCTGCAGCAGCATTCCTCGGACGAGATGTTCAAGCGCTCGAAGGACCAGTTCGACCGGCTTTATATGGAAAGCGAGCATTCGACGCGGATTATGTCGATCAGCTTGCATATGTATCTCACCGGCGCGCCGCACCGGATCAAATATCTCGAAGATATAATCGAATATATGCAGGGCCATGAGGGTTGCGCGATCATGACTGGCGAGGAAATCCTCGACTGGTATCTGGCCGCCAAATAGCAGCGGCCGGCGAGGGGATAGGCAAGTGGCATTGCTAATGACACCGCCGGTGCTCGGTTCGCTCGAGCATTGGCGTGACGGCTTGCTCGCGCTGATGCCCGATCTCGATATCCGACTGTGGCCCGATATCGGCGACCCGGCGGATATTCACTACATTTTGGTCGGCAAGTTCAACCTCGACGACATGCCCGACCTGCCGAACCTGCGCGCGGTGATGCCGATGTTCGCCGGACTGGAGCATCTGCTGTATCACCCCAAATGTCCGCCGGTGCCCATTGTGCGGACCGGTATGCCCGCAGGCGACCGGGCGATGACCGAATACACCGTGCTGCACGTGCTGCGCCATCACCGGAAAATGCCGACTTATTTGGCGCAACAGGCGCGCTGCGAATGGAATGTGCTCGACCAGAAACAGCCCCACGAACAACGGGTCGGGTTTATGGGGTTCGGCGAGATGGCGGCGGCGCCGGCGCGGGTGTTGGCGGGCATGCATTTCGATGTGGCCGCCTGGGTGCGCCGGCCGCGCGAGGACGATGCGGTGACCATTTTCGCCGGTGATGACGCCCTGCCAAGTTTTCTGGCCCGCACCGATATTCTGGTGTGCCTGATACCACTCACCGGCGAGACCAAGGGTATTCTCAACGCTGAAAATTTCGCGCAATTGCCCGCAGGGGCGGCGGTGATCAATCTGGGACGGGGCGCCCACATGATCGACGCCGATCTGACCGCAGCCCTCGATAGCGGGCATTTGTCGGCGGCGACCCTGGACGCCACGTCGCCGGAACCATTGCCCTCGGACAGCCCGTTGTGGAAACATCCCAAAATTACGGTCATGCCCCATACCGCGCGCCGCGTTCGGCCCGAGACGGTGGGACCTCAGGTGGTTGAAAACATCCGCCGCGACCGCGCCGGCTTGCCCTTTTTGTGGCAGGTCGACCGCGATGCGGGCTACTAACCGGAAGGGAAATCATGATGGCGTTGTCCGACCAGCAAATCGCGCAAGCGACCGAGATTTTGGTGAATTGTCACCGCAATCGGCAGGCGTTGCCGGGGATGCCCGCCGACTGCACGCCCACTACCGCGGCTGAGGCGATGGCGATCCAGCTTGCCCTCAATGGCGAACTGGGGGTGCAACCCGCCGGGTGGAAAGTCGGCTTCACCAGCGCGGCGCTGCTCGAGAAAGCGGGTGACATCGGGCCCATGCTCGGCGCCATGCCGGTCGATCTTGTCCGCGCGACGCCGGCGACGTTCAGCGTGGGCGATTTTACCCGGCCGATCATCGAGTTCGAAATCGGCTATCGCATGGGCGCCGACCTGCCGCCGCGCGATAGCGCCTATTCGGAGGCCGAAGTGCTGGCGGCCGTCGACAGCGCGATCGTGGGGATCGAGATCGCCGACCCTCATTTCGACGACGTGTTCTCCCAGCCGGTCCCCAATCTGATCGCTGATAATGGGGTAGCCGGCGGATTTATCAGCGGGCCGGATATTCCCAATTGGCGCGACCGCGACTTAGCTGAGATCGCCATTGAGGCGTTCGCCGACGGTGAAAAGGTCGCTGACGGCATGACACGCGATGAACGCTGCGATGCGCCCTGGGTGGTGACGTGGACGGCTAATCAGGTGGCGCGTTATGGCGATGGCCTGAAGGCGGGCGATTACATCACCACCGGTGCGGCCGCCCCGCCGGCCGCGCTGGGCTCAGCGCGCGAATGGCAAGGTCGCTTCGACGGTGTCGGCGACGTCACGGTCCGGTTCACCGATTAACTCGCGGACAAAATTCGACGGTTTGTAAAAAACCTACCAGTACGAGAGTTGGACGATTGTGATTACCGATCAACGCATGTCTAGCGCCGGGGGTATGTCGGTCATGTCTGGCGATGATCGCTGACGTCAATTTCTAGCCAAAATCTGCCGTTCAAACCAAGCTGACGATACACCTGCCTTGAATTGGTCGGGTCTGTTAGAAAGAAAGGCACGCTCGCAACTGATTGGCCGAGTTATGAGTCTTCAAATTGGTTTAGTAATACTCGGCGTATTTGTGGTTTTCGCCATTTTTTTCGGCCTCGCCGTTACAACCACTAGCGCCGATAAAGAGCGTTACGGATCTCGTGTCGCCGGTATCCGCCTCGTGTTTTGGGAGTGGTTCTTGCTAGTCGATATTTTGGGAGAAGTATTACCCGAGAAAGAGGTAAGGTATCTTTGCCCGTTCTGTACCGAGACCATTGAATTTGAGGCCAACCAATGCGGGCACTGCCAAAAGGATTTAGATGGGCATGAGCCAATAAAATTTGCGGAAAAAGATGAAGGGCACACCGAGTGGGTTTACAACGGTGTCGCGATAGTTAAGCGGGGCCGGGACTATTACGTCGCCGGGAACCCACAGGGATATGCCCGGTTGGAAATTGCTAAAAAAGTTATCGACACGAAGGAACGATGACATCGACGCTACAGGTGAATTTAAACGTAAAGGCCACTGCACTGACTGCAGTATTAAACCCTGAACCCGTCAATAGAGCTGGATATACATCGTAGATCGAGAAATGCCGAATTTGTATATTATATGGCCGCTTCTTGTATCTTTATGCCTAAGAATACAAAGGATATATGTAATTCCTGCTGGGTTTGCGATTAGGTGGATAGAAAGAAAGCCGAATGGAAGGTATCCGTTATTTATGATTTCTTGTGTGATATTGATGGGTGGGATTCCTTTTATTCTATTTAGGTCTAGCACCCTTATAGTGATTTCAATGTTCGTGTTGGCTGTCGTAATTGGCCCAACGCAGTTTTGGGCCTCACATAAGTTTGGTCGTAAATTCTAACGAGAATCCGTTGAATGGCCGTTTAGGGTCAACTCCGGTCATGAACAGCAATCGTGATTTGCGGCGGATGGCAGGGGTAAGACCGACGTCGCATGCACAAGCTATGCGTGATAGAGCATCTTCATCGAGAAACTAAACTGCCAAGGTTCTGGCCAGTGTTTTGACATGTGTCGGCTATGACGGGTATTGACGTGAGCACGGTTCGAATTATGTCGGAACCAACCGAATATAAGGAGTAACGATGGACGGTTCCGGGAAACAGCAGCAGAGCTTGCGCGACGGTTTGCTCAACCGCCAGTCCGTGCCGCCGCGTCTGGTCGACGGGCCGGCGCCGTCGCAGGCCGAGATCGACGATATGCTGGCCGCTGCGGTCTGCGCGCCCGATCATGGCGCCATCCGCCCCTGGCGGTTTCACGTTCTTCAGGGGGAGGCGCTGGTCCGGTTGGGCGATATCTTCGTCGAGGCGTTGAAAAAGCGCGACCCGGACGCGCCGCGCGAAACCATCGAAAAAGAGCAAAGCCGGCCCTTGCGCGCGCCGTTAATTATCGCCGCCTGCGCTAAAATCGACCTGTCGCGGGTCGAGAAAATACCGGCGGTCGAGCAAGTGGTCGCCGTGGCTTCGGCGTGCCAGAACATATTGCTGGCGGCCCATGACAAGGGCTATGGGGCTATGGTCCTGACCGGGGTGAACGCCCGCGACCCCCATGTTAACGCCGCGTTCGGGCTGGAAGGCCCCGATGAGCTTGTCGGCTTCATCTATATCGGCACGCCGTCCGGCCCAACCTTCGAGAAAGAACGGCCCGACCCGGCCGACTTCACCACGATCTGGTAGCGCGCAGCGTACCATGGTCTCTGGCTATTGCCGGCGTGGTCCTGGCGACTATGTTTCCGGGCATGTCTTTCGTTTAGTTAGTTTTGGGGTAACCGATGATCCACGCCTATACCTGGCCGACGCCGAACGGCCGTAAACTGCATATCATGCTCGAGGAATGCCAGCTGGACTACGAGATCCATCCCATTCGATTTGGTGACGGCGATCAGTTCAAGCCCGAATTTCTCAAAATCAGTCCCAACAATAAGATACCGGCGATCGTCGACGAGGACGGCCCTGGCGGCGAGCCGGTCAGCATCTTCGAATCCGGCGCTATCCTGATCTATCTGGCTGAGAAGACCGGCAAATTCATGCCCGACGCCGCCAGCGACCCGCGCGGCCGCCTCGCGGTGCTCGAATGGCTGATGTGGCAGATAGGCGGCGTCGGTCCAATGATGGGCCAGAACGGCTATTTCACCTGCTTCGCCAAGGAGAAGGTGCCCCACGCCATCGAGCGCTATCAAAACGAGATGGGACGTTTGTTCGGTGTGGCCGAAACCCGTTTGGGCGAAACTAAATATCTTGCGGGCGACGACTATTCGATTGCCGACATCGCCACCTTTGGCTGGTTTGAGACCCACGAGCGGCAGGGACAGTCGCTCGACGGTCTGCCCAACGTCACCCGCTGGTTGGAAGACCTGCAGGCCCGGCCCGGCGTACAGCGGGGCCTCCAAGTCTTAGATGAAAACGACCCGCGCCGTTAGGCCGCCAATCAGACCGTCAGGGAGGAAAGCATAAGATGATCCGCGCCTATAGCTGGCCGACGCCCAATGGCCACAAAGTGCACATTATGCTGTACGAGTGCGGGCTGGAGCACGAGATTATTCCGATCGATATCGCCAAGGGCGAACAATTCGACCCTTATTTTCTGTCGATCAGCCCGAACAACCGGATCCCGGCGATCGTCGACAGCGACGGCCCGGGCGGTGAGGAAATTTCGGTCTTCGAGACCGCGGCGATCCTCTACTATTTGGCGCAAAAGACCGGCAAGTTCATGCCGTCCCTTACCGACGACCCGCGCGGCCATCACAAGGTGATGGAGTGGGTGATGTGGCAAATGGGCGGCATCGGCCCGATGATGGGGCAGTCGAACCATTTCCGGAACTACGCGCCGGACAAGATCGATTATGCGGTCGACCGTTATGTGAACGAAGTACAGCGCCTGTTCGGCGTGGCCGACACGCGGCTTGGCGAGACCCGGTTCCTCGGCGGCGACGACTACACTATCGCCGACATCGCCTGTTTTCCGTGGATGCGGGGGTGGGAACGCCAGGAAGTGCCGATCGCGAATTTTCCCAATGTGCAGCGCTGGCTCGACGAGATCGACGCCCGTCCGGCGGTCAAACAGGGCCTCGAAGTGCTAAAGGATAAACGCCGCTCGGGCCCGCCCAAGGGCAAGGAATGGGAGACCCTGTTCGGCAAGGATCAATTCAAGCGGCGCTAGCTGCTTAACCCTCTCCTGGCGGGAGAGGGTGGCGAGCACCGCGAGCGGGTGAGGGGACAAAGAAGGTTTGCGCAATCATCAAGTCCTTGAAATAAAGAAATTATTTCCCCTCACCCCAACCCCTCTCCCGATGGGAGAGGGGCATTCCTGGTAGCTAATGGGCCGGCGAGGTCCTACTTTATAACCCATGCCGTTTCTGCCCCTGCACGACGCCAATCCGCGGCTCTATATCCGCGCGCATTATGTGACCATCGGTCTGATCCTACTTAACGTGGCGATCTTCTGGAACACGATCGCGCTGACCGCCAGCGGCATCGACCCGTCCCTGATCGGCTATACGCTGATCCCGGCGCGATTATTGGGTGACGCCCAGCTACCGGTGGAGCTCCCCGGCGTCTCCTCGGCGCTCACCCTGGTTAGTTATCAGTTTCTCCACGGCGGCTGGCAGCATCTATTGTTCAACATGCTGTTTCTGTGGGTGTATGGCGACAATGTGGAAGATGCGCTGGGGCATTTGCGGTTTATCGCCTTCTTCCTGATTTGCGGCGTTGGCGGCGGACTGCTTCATAGCTTTATCGATCCCAATTCGCTCACCCCGACAATTGGCGCGAGTGGCGCGATCGCCGGCGTGCTGGGGGGTTATCTCTTGCTGTATCCGCGCGCGCGCCTGCTGGTCTTGGCGTTCGGCTTTATCCCGCTGCGTCTGCCTGCATTGTTGGTGATCGGCGCGTTCTTTGCGCAAGATTTGATATGGGGCGTTACCGGTTCGGCGGCAGTGCAGGGGGTTGCCGTATGGGCCCATATCGGTGGTTTTGTCACCGGCGCGTTCCTGGTGATCCTACTTAAGCGCGCGCATATCCCGTTGTGGCATCGCCCCCCGGGGCCCTGGCGTTAGCGCAGGACAATCGCATGTGGCGGCGCTGGAATTCCTCGTCCTTCGAGACACTCGCTACGCGAGCCCTCAGGATGAGGAATTCTGTTAGATATGCGCAAAGCCTCATCCTGAGGAGCCGCCCCAAGGGCGGCGTCTCGAAGGGCGAGGCTGTCACATGCGATTGCCCTGGGCGTTAGCGGGGTCGCTTAGAGCCCTTCGACAAGCACGATATTGGAATCCGACGCATTCGAGCGAATTGTTATGAGTGGCCCATAAGCCTCTGACTTATAAAAATTATTGACCGCCCTAATATCCTTAAACCCGACGATCACCAGGCGGTTCAATTCCATGCCGCCCTCGATCGCTTCGCACTTGCCGCCGCGCGCCAGATAGGCGCCGCCCTCAGAAGCGATCACACTGGGCACCTGATCGGCGTAGGTTTTATAGGCGTCCGGGTCGTCGATGCGCACCCGGCCGAGGACATAACCGTGCATGCCGTTCGCGGTTGGGCCGTCGGGCACCCCTTCGAGCAGCCAGAGATGGGACGTTGTGGTGCGGTGGCGGATTGCCGCGATGGGTTGATAGTCCGGATCGGCGATAAACGCTTGGGCGGTGGCGTAATCCGGGAATTCCAGCACCGCAACGCGGTTCCCGGGCCAGCTTCCCTCGACTACATCGGTCGCGCCGCCACGCACGATATAGGTACCGCCATGTTTGGCGATGATCGCCGGAACTCTTTCGCGATACTCCCCATAACCGTCGTCGTCATGAACCTCCATCATGGCCATCAGGTAAGCAGTCATCGGTCTCTCCGGGCGGTTTAGTGGCAAATAGCGGTGCATGAGATTTGTATCGCGCCGCGCATTAGCTTAAAACCCCCAGCCCATGGCGCGCAAACACGATACCGACCGCAAACCGTCGACATTGGCGGCGCAGGCGATGGGCTGGCTCGATCCGGCCAGCAATGGGGTCATTCCCGCGATCCAACCGTCGACCACCTATGCCCGCGACGAAAATTACGAAAAAGTCGGTGGCCACGGTTATACCCGCGACGAAAACCCGACCTACGAACAGTGCGAGGCGTTGCTCGCCGCCTTGGAAGAGGGGCACGAGGCGCGGCTTTTCGCGTCTGGCATGGCGGCGGCGACGACGGCGTTGCTCGCTTTGGCGCCAGGCGACCATATCGTTGCGCCGACGGTGATGTATCACGGCTTGCGTGAATGGTTGCTCGAGGTCGGCGTCCATTGGGGGCTCGAGGTCGATTTCGTACCGACCGGCGATATCGACGCGATCGCCGCGGTGATCCGGCCGGGCAAGACCAAGCTCGTGTGGATCGAAACCCCGTGTAACCCGACCTGGGTTATCACCGATATTGCCGCCGCCGCCGATATCGCCCACGCGGCTGGCGCGAAACTGGCGGTCGATTCCACCGTCGCCACGCCCGTGTTAACGCGTCCCTTGGCGCTGGGCGCCGATTTGGTGATGCATTCGGCGACTAAGTTCCTCAACGGACACAGCGATGTTTTGGCGGGTGTGCTGGTGACCGCGCGCGATGACGACTGGTGGCGGCGCATTCATTGCCTGCGTCACCGGAATGGCGGCATGCTGGGACCGTTCGAGGCCTGGTTACTGCTGCGCGGCATGCGCACGCTGTATTTGCGCGTGGCGCGCTCGTGTGACAGCGCTTTGGCCATTGCCCGTCATTTCGACGGTGATCCACGGCTGGTTGACGTTTTGTATCCAGGCCTGCCCGCGCATCCGGGACACGGTGTCGCCAAGTCGCAGATGACCGGCGGATTCGGCGGGTTACTGTCGATACGCGTCGCGGGTGGTGCGGAGGCCGCGCTTCGGGTGGCGAAAGCGGTCAAGCTCTTCGTACCGGCCACGTCGCTCGGCGGGGTCGAAAGCCTGATCGAGCACCGGGCGACGACGGAAGGGGCGACAAGCCCGGTTCCGGTGGATTTATTGCGGCTTTCCGTCGGCATCGAGGATACCGACGATTTGATTGCTGATTTGGATCAGGCGCTGGGCGCCTGAGGGGACGGCGGTTAGGCGGTCGCGCGTACCTTCGCGTCTTCGGCGTCGTCCTCGGCGTCGGGGAAGGGGACAACGGTCTGCGCCTTTTGGCCTGGCAGCAGGGCGGAGAGTTCACGGCGGGCGGCTTCCAGCGCGGCCATCTCGCGCGCATCGTCGCGATCGAAAACTTGAATGCAGCTTAATTTAATTTCGACAAACTCGCCATCATCTCACTCCCCAAAAAGAACAGCCCGTCACATCGGACTTGATGACGCGACGATATCGGGGTGTTGATTTACATTTAGTTAAAATTGTCGGGGTTGAAGTGAGCCGCGTGTCCCCTCGATTGGGTTGCGCTGTTAAGGAAACGTAAAACACGTTTCGCCTATTTTGGGACTAGATGAAGCGACGGGTTCGTTAGAGGCGAACCGAATGGGGACCAATTGATGCCAGATTCCACCGAAGCCATTATCGACCGGCCCACCAAAGGCGTGGAGGACATCGCGTCCGAAACCGGGGTGCCGACGCATAGTCGCCGGTTGAGCGATAAAGTCCTCGCCGCCTTCAATCACGCCTACGCCGTCGGTGAAATCGATGTCGCCCGCAATCTGCGCGAAATCCTCGCCAAACTGGAACGCGACCGCGTCATCGCTCACAGCCAACGCAAGGCCAACCCGGTCGCGCTGAGCCACGCCGATCTATGGGTGGTGTTCGTCGAAGCCCGCAACGATTACCGCGTGGCGTGCGAGGACGAGTCGCTCGACAGCGCCGCCGTCGCCCAGATATTGGCGCGCATGAAAGAGGCCTATCAGGCCTGGAGCAGTTTCTAGCGGCAAGGTCCACGCGCTGCATTGACAGCCACCGTCTGCCCCAGTAACAACCGATCCTGCATACGTCGTGACGACCCACTCTCGTGCGGAGGGGTGGCCGAGTGGCTGAAGGCGACGGTTTGCTAAATCGTTATACGGGTAACCCCGTATCGAGGGTTCGAATCCCTCTCCCTCCGCCAGAATTTTCCGAGAAACATTGCGCGCGGCGATATCCCCAAGACGTCGGTGACGCCTGACGGGTCGGCCGTTTACGAACTGGTAACGCTGCCGCACTAGCTTGGCGGCATGGGTGCATTAACCAAACCCCAGCCTCGGCACACGGACCAGGCTCCAAGCGCGGCCGACACCTTGTCGCGTGCTGCCGGGATGTTGCGGCAGGGCGAACCCGCTAAGTCGGAGGCGCTGTCTCGAAGCGTCGTTGACCACGAGCCTGATAATGCGCATGCGTGGTATCTTCGGGGCCTGGCCCTGCGCGCGATGAGGAATTTTGACGAAGCGCGCGCCTGCCTTGAGACGGCGACCGCTAAGGGCTTCACCGACGCCGTGGCGTATGTGGAGTATGCCCGCACGCTCATTCTGCTCGGTGAGAGGCAGGGCGCCGAGACGCAATACCTGAAGGCGCTAGAGGCGCAACCGGATTTGACCGCGGCGACCCGTGAACTTGGCAGCTTGTGCCTGGAGGCGGAACGTCTCGATGAGGCCGAACAATGGTTCGCGGCGACGATCCGCATCGATCCCAGCGATAGCGTGGGACGGCGTAATCTCGCCCATGCTTTGTTTCGCCTCGACCGCGCCGCCGAGGCGATTGCCACGCTGGACGAAGCGGTTGCTCTGGTGCCCGGCCAGCCGGATATCCATGTCATGCTGGCGACCTTGCATGAATTGGAAAACGATTTGCCGGCCGCGCAACGCCACGCCGAGGCGGCGCGGGCTTTGGATCCCGGCAACCCATCGGCCGCGGTGATATTGGCCAAGCTGGCGCATCGCCGCGGCGCCGACGCCGAGGCGTTGGATCGGCTCGATGGCGTCGACATTGCGCGCATGTCGGACGCACAGCATGTGACCCGCCAGGCCGAACGTGGCCGGGTCCTCGACCGGCTCGGACGCTACGAGGAGGCTTTCGCGGCGTACCGGCAGTCAGGCGAGATACTGTCTCGTCTGCAAAAGGGTATGCCGGCACAGGACTTGGCGGCGCGCGCGGCGCGCATGTCGGCCGTGGAGGACGGGCTGAGCAGGGAGCGCCGGGAACGGCTCGCGCTTCGCGACGCCAATCGCGGCGACAGCCCGGCCCCTATCTTCGTGCTAGGCTTCATGCGCTCGGGAACGACGCTGATCGAGCGTATTCTTGGCGCGCATCCGGAAATTGCGCCGATGGGCGAACTCCCGCTCATCGCCGATAGCGCCGATAAACTCAATGACGACTTGGACGGCGGTTTCCCGCGAGGTCTATTCTCGTTGGAGACCGGGCAGGCGCGGGAGGTTCTAGAAGTGCACCGCCGGCGCTATCTCTCCGGTGTTCTCGACCATCTGGACGATCGCGACTCGGCCCGTTTCATTGTCGACAAAGCACCGTTCAACGCTGAGCATATCGGACTTATCCGGCTGATCTTTCCTGAAGCGCCGATCATCCATGCGGTCCGCCACCCCCTCGACGTTGTGTTGTCGAGCTTCTTCGTAAACTTCGCCGATCCTCTGCCCTGGTCGTTTTCGCTCGACACCGCAGCGGCGCTGTTTGTCCGGATGCACGATCACTTGACGGCGATGACGCTAGAATCGGCAGACGGTATACGCCAGGTGCGTTACGAAAGTCTTGTTGAAGATCCCAACGCGGTCGTGGGCGCGATGCTCGACCATATTGGCGTTGGATGGGACGAGGCCTGCCTCAATTTCAATCAGAATGTCGGCGGTGTGCGTACCGCGAGCTACGCCCAGGTCGCTCGGCCATTGTACGATTCCTCAGTCTTTCGCTATCGCAACTACTTGCCGTTCATCGATCGCGCGGTTCTCGAGATGCTACAGCCGACAGCGATAGCGCTGGGTTATGATTATTCGGCATAGTTTCGCCTGCGGCGATCGAATTGCCATCTCTGCGTCGCCTTACCCGCGACATACCATCTCGTCCGCGCACGATCATGGTGCTAGCGGCTCGGCCTCACCGGCGATCCACTCGCGAAACGCCTTAACCTTTGGCCTATTTACGTCTGCTTCGGGAAATACGAGGTAAAACGCGGATCCAAGCGGCTGTCGTAACGCGAGCGGCGTCACGAGCCGGCCCGCCGCGAGATCGTCGGCGGCCAGCGACCACCAGCCGAGGACGATCCCCGCGCGATGGCCGATGAAGTATTCCATATGGCCCATCAAGACCGCTCGGCTGGGGCCTTCGAGACGACGATACGCCCGTTCGCCGAGAAGTGGTGAGGTCATCTGCCGGGGATCGATCGTGTCGTGTTTCGGTTCGGCGCTATTTGAATGACTTTATCAAGTCGACCCTTCCACCCTGACCAGGACGCGTCTATGCCGCGTCGCGCAGCAGTGATGCCACCCGCCGGACGAGGGTGGATTTGTTGTAATGGGAGAGGGTTTTTTTCGCGCCCGGGGTCCGCGCCATATAAAGCAGGTCGATCCGCCCCACACTTTTGCGTTCGGATATCGCGATAATGGGCATTCCCCGATGGTCCTTCTGGATCGCCGGGATCAGCAGCAGCCCGTCCAAGTCTTCAAGAAATATCGCTGTAATGATGAGGTCGATGGGGATGTTGTTGGCGATCTCCAACGCTTTGCTGCCCTGGCCGGTGTCGTGAACAATATATCCTTCAGTAACGAGCCAAGATTTTATTTGATTGCGGCTGTCTGCATTCGGCTCAACCAATAATATTGTGTGCATACATTCCTCCAATAAAACTAAAGAGGAAGATACGTATTGGCTGGTTTGGCGTAATTCGGGGAAATACTAAGTAAAAGTACTTACCCAGATGGCGTTGCCGACGAATTAGACGGCCTGTGGCGCGTCGCGCAGGGCGTCTCGCAACGCCGACAGGAGCTGATTTTTCGCGATGGGTTTTTCCAGATAGTCCCTTGCGCCAAGGTTCATCACCTTTTGGCGGCCATCCGGGATACCGCGGCCGGTCATGATAATGACGGGAAAGTCAGCAATTCTTGCCGCCAACCGGGTTAGAACGGCGATGCCGTCTAGATCGGGCATATGAAGGTCCAAGAGCACGCACAATTGTCTTTCGGACTGGCCGTTCGCCTCGATCCAGTTCAGAAAGGCGCTGCCGGAAGAGAAGGTTTCGGTTTCGAATTCTTCGCTCTGCAGTAGCGCCACCAGGGACTTGGTAACCCAGAGATCGTCGTCAATGACGCAGATAACCGCATCTCGATTTGGGAATTCGACGCACATCTAACGTTTATAAGCTGATTGGAAATTGCGAATTATCAGGGAAACTACCTACGTTTAGCCAAGTAAATGGCGGGAAATATCCGTGGCTACTGGGGCAGAATCCCGGCGGTAAGGGTCACGCGAATGAGTTCTGCCAGATTCTGGCACTGCATCTTGTCAAATATACGGGCGCGGTGGATTTCCACGGTTCGGGGGCTGATATCCAACGCGCGCGCGACCACCTTATTGGAAACACCCGCGACGAGCTGCTCCATCACCTCATATTCGCGTTTGGTCAAGCGTTCCAGGCGAAGCTTGATGTCTTCGGCTTGCGCCGCTTCCTGCGCCACCCTCTGGTTAATATCCAAGCCGCGCTCGATAGCCGCCAGAACCGTTTCCGCGGCGTAAGGTTTTTCGATGAAGTCGACCGCGCCGGCCCCCATAGCCTTGATCGCAGCCGGTATATCGCCGTGACCGCTCACCACAATGACGGAGAGGTGGGACTTTTCCACCGCCAGCTTCGCTTGAAGTTCCAAGCCCGATAGGCCCGGCATTCTAATATCGACAAGCAAACAGCCGCTGCGGTCAGGCGAATGGTTCTCAAGAAAAGCTTCTGCGGAGTCGAAGTCCTCTACCGTGTGACCGTTGGTTTCCAGCAGCGCTCTGAGACCGGCGCGGATCGCGTCGTCGTCATCAACCACATATATACGTGGGTCAGACACGTTTTTCCTCCATTCGCTCCAGTTCGCTCGCGATCGGGATTGTGATGGACATCGTGCTGCCTTCGCCAGCTATCGACTCCGCTTCTATTCGTCCGCCATGGGCTTCAACGATGGTCTTGCAAATCCATAAACCGAGCCCCGGGCTATCCACCTTGGAACTTTGAAAGGGCTGAAACAAATCCTTCTTCATAGCCTCCGGAATTCCTACGCCGTTATCCGTGACGCAGATGCGAACCGTTTCGCCCCAAAACTCGGTTTCGATCCGCAGACTAGCTTGCGCCTTATTCTCCATCGCATCCAACGCATTTCTGATCAAATTTATGAGGACTTGTTGGAACTGAACTTTGTCAACCAACACCGCCGGCAATTCGGAGTCGAGGGAGAATTGAACCCGAACGTCGCTACTTTTCGCGCCAATGAGCGCCAGCGTGCAAACCTCTTTTATCAAGGCATTGGCGTCGTGCAATTCGAACTCGCCGTCGCCCGACTCGAGTAACTTGCGCAGATTTCGAATGATCGCTGCGGCGCGTTCGATCTGCTCGCCGGCATTGCCGAGATATCCTTCGACAGCGGCTTCTTTCTCGGGGTCGTGCCGCATATGCCTTAAATTGCCGCGGCTGGCCTCGACGAAGTTCATCGCGGCGGTCAACGGCTGGTTGAGCTCATGCGCGATCGCCGAGGACAGCTGGCTAATGGCGGATTGACGCTGCACATGAGCCATTTCGGCCAGTCGCTGCCGGGCCAATTCTTCGGCGCGTCTTTCGTTGGTGACGTCGAGCGCCGTTGTGACCGTACCGCCCTCCGATGTCGGACGTTCCTGTGCTCTCAGAATGGTGCCGTTTGAAAATAATATATCGAAGGCTTGATTGGGAGCGGCGTGCCTTTCACGGCGTTCGCGATACCATTGGTCTTCTCGGCCGATGGCCGCCAGGATCAAACCGCTATCTGAAAGACTGCTGAACACCTCGTCGCTCGTTCGACCAATCACCAGAATGTCGGCTAACCCGGGGACCAGGTCGAGAACGCGTTGGTTGATTTCCACTAGCCGGTCGTTGCCGTCATATTGGATGAAACCTTCATCAAGGCTCTCGATGGCGTCGACGAGGCGTGCGCGGGCCGCCTGGGCTTGTTGTTGGGCGGTTTTTAGCTCGGTGACATCGGTCCACGTTCTAACGGTACCGCCTTCGGCGGTCCGGTTCTCGCCGATGAGAATCCAACGCCCGTCACGCGTGGCGAGCTCATGCCGTAATGGAAGATTTTCACGACGCGCCCTAACAGCTTTGAGCCATTCGTCTTCATCACCCGCGTCCAGAGCGGCGTAGCCCGCGTGAAAGTACGCTTTTGCCAAGTCGTCAAATGAATTTCCGGGTACCCATGCATCGCTGACTTTGGGAAACATCGCCATAAAAGCGGCGTTGACGAGTAAAAGCCGGTCGTCCTCATCGAAGAGGGCGAGGCCTTCTTGGATATTATCGACAGCGTCGCTCAGACGATCGCGCGCCCGGGCTTCGGCAATTTCGGTGATTTTTTGATCGGTAATATCGGTAATCGTGAGCGCAAATCCGCCTTCGGAGAGCGGGGAGTGGCGATACTCCAGGAAGCGGCCATCGTGCATCGATAAATGCCAGGTTCGATCCTCTTCGTTATTAAGCAGTTGCTCGCCATATTCCTCAGGTGAAGTTGGTTGCTCGCCGATGTCGATCGAACCATCGGCGGCTATCGGCGGCGCCGCGAAGTGGGCCTGCAGGCGTTGGATAAAGCTGCCGTGTTCGTCTCCGCGACGCAGCGAGCCTTCGGGGAAATTTAAGACCTTATCCGCCCGGTCGCTCCAGGCCACCAGGCGGCGCTCGGTGTCGAAGATGGCGAAAGCGGTGTTCACCGCCTCAAGGGCGGCGCTGAGAAGCTCGGAAATTCGAACGAATTTCGATCTTGCCGCCGTTATGCCGCGATAGCCGGCGAAGTCGCCAGTTTCGTCGAAATAGGGGACGGCGCTGAGACTGGCAATTCGAAATTCGCCGCCCGGATCGACACGCGAATATTCGAAATTGTTGAACGGTTCCCGGTTTTTAAAGGCCTCTAAAACGGGTCTCCAATGCTCACCGGGGTGATCCTCCCCCTCCAGCAGCTGCCAGGCGGTTTTGCCAATCGCGCTTCCGCCGCGCCCATCGAAGTCGTAGCCGGCGCGCCCCCACACCCAGGTTACGCGAAGTTGGTCGTCGGTTTCCCACAGCCAGTGCGAGGTGATTTTCGCGAGGTCGCGAAAGCGGCTCTCATGCTCTTCAATTAATTGCGCCGGCGTTGCGGTTTCCTGACCGATCGGCGGCATACCGCCGCGGCCATTGGCGCGCAGGCGATTGATCCTTCGTTGCTGGATAGCAATTACGATGCCGGCGCCGAGCGCCGCTGCCACGGTAAATGCTGGCAACAACAGCATGAAAGTTCCGATCACTTCGAATATTTAAAAATCGAATAGATCAACTTTTGAGCGAAGTCCAAGAATAAAATATGTCGTCCCGGCGGCGAACTTTCCAAGGGAATTCGGCGAATTGATTCTAATATTCTCATCTGGCTCCCGGATTCGGCACACTGGGGTATTTAACGCACTCAAATTACATACGGCAATACGCATCGGCGGTGAGATCGCTGTTTCAGAATCGGAACTCAGCGGTATACGTATTTGCAACCCATTGGCAGCTGGCGAGCCGGTCCTCGGGGACAGCTGTCGGATTAGTCAGGGAAGAGCGGTAGAACGAGTATTAAAGCTATGCATGTCCTCGCTATTGCGTCCCGGAAGGGCGGATCAGGCAAGACCACATTGACCGGCCATTTGTCGGTCGAAGCCGAGCGCCGGGGCCATGGTCCGGTGGCGATCATGGACGTCGATCCGCAAGGCAGTCTGGCCGACTGGTGGAACGAGCGAGTGGATCCCGCGCCGGTCTTCGTCAATACCTCTTTGGAAACCCTGGCCGCCGATATCGAGCGGTTGCGCGCCGCCGGCATCAAAACCGTTATTATTGACACGCCGCCGGCGATTACCGGCGCCATTCGACAAGTCGTCGATGTGTGCGACCTGGTGCTCATTCCGACACGCCCGAGCCCCCACGATCTACGCTCCGTGAAGGCCACGGTGGCGCTGGTCGAGGATATGGACAAGCCGTTGGTGTTTGTGATCAACGCGGCGACGCCGCGCGCGCGCATTACCAAGGAAGCGGTGGTCGCTCTATCGCAGCACGGGCCGCTTGCGCCCAGCCTTATTCACCAGCGCGTTGATTTTGCCTCGAGCATGATCGACGGCCGCACGGTGATGGAGCTACCGGGCGCGCCGCTCGCGACCCAGGAAATCGAACGCACTTGGGAATATCTGGCAAGCAGAATGGGACTCAGTCCGGCGATACCGGTGCTCGTCCAGCGTCCGGAGCCGCGTGATGCCGAGCAACTGCAATTGCAGGTGGCGGTATGAGTGGCGGACGCCCGGCGTCCTTGGATGGCTCGTTACTGGCGCGCAAGGGTGATGCGGTGCCGGCGATTCCCGATGAGTCGCCCCTGGTATTGAATTTGGACGAGCATCGTCGGGAAAACGCGTCGGAACCGAAGTCAGAGTCGACACTCCTGGTGTCGAAACCCCTGAGGGCGGAACCCCAGATTGCCACCGAACCGATACTGGATCAGGAATCCGAAGAGTTTACGGCGGGCGTTGCTGGGCACATCGCCGCCGCTTTGCGATCGCTTGCCGGCCGGGGTAAGTCAATTTCGTCGCGGACTTGGTGGATGGTCTCGATAGTGGCGGCGTTATTATTAATCGTCGGTCTTTGGCTCGCGAGTGGCTCGGGTGACACCGGGCCAGGCCGAGCAGCTGCCGAACCGCTCGTAAATCCCGCCGCGCCAGAAAATGCGGCGGATGGCGCCTCTGGACTGCAGTTGAATTTAGAGCCGGCGACCAAGGCGACCGAAAAAGCCGATACCGCCAACCCGTCGACGGCGGATGCGGCGTTGCCGGCGGCGGCGGCTCTCGCGGCGACAGCGGCGGTGTCAGAGGTTGAACCCGCTGTAGCGTCTGTCGCGCTGGATAAAGCGGATGTTGCCAGCGCCGTGGCGCCGGTGGTCAATGCACCGGTTATTCCGGTCAATATCCCGCCTGGCGAAATCGAGCCGCAAGCCGGCGCCGTCGCGGGTGTGCCGGAGATACCGACGGCGATCCCGAAGTCGGTGTCGCCGATCCCCATCCCTAAAGCCAAGCCCGATATTGCCGCCGCGCCGAGCGGCGGTCGCTATGCTGTGCAGCTTGCTTCGGTGGCGATCGAAAGCCGCGCCAATCAAGAGGCTTTCCGGCTGCAAAAGCAGCTTGGTCATATCCTGGGCGAACACGAAATCGCGGTTGAGAAGGCGGTCGTTGCCGGCAAGGGCACTATGTATCGACTGCGTGCCGGTGGCTTCCAGACCCAGGCCGAGGCGCGCAGCACCTGCGCCCAACTGGCCGAGCTAAAAGTCAATTGTTTGGCGCTCCGCCGCTAGTTCTTATTTTCAATCTACTGTAGCTGTTTAGTTGGCCACGGTCGTCAGGGCCACATCGTGCTGCGGCGTCACATTCAACGCTTCGAGCAGGGCGGCGATCTCCAAGCCGGCGGATTGCTGGGTCGTTGACAGGGGACGGTCGGCGGCGACGATGGGCAGGTCGAGCACCGTAAGGCCGTTTAAGAAAAGCTCTCTGAAAATCACCCGCTCGCCAAGTCCCGGCGCCAATCGAAAGCCGATCCGGTTGGCCAACTTGGTGAGAATCTGATCGATATCCGCGCGGTTACGCGAATGGATATGGGGTAGCCGGTTGCGGATCACCACCCAGTCGAGCGGCGCCAGCCCGTCGATAATCCGCTGATTGCCGTATTCCCAGGCCATCTGGCAATAGTGGCAGGGTGCGATGATCTTGCGGTTGATCGGGTCGATTTCGGCCAAAACATCGATGTCGAGCAAGCTGTCGTTGACTGGCGTAACCAAGACATTGGCGTATTCATGGCCAATGCGCGACAGGATTGTCGGGCTGCCCGGTGTGTCGACAAAGACCACATCGCAGGCTGCGAGTTTGGCCAGCGCCGCCTCGATGGCGCGCCGCGCCGCGGTTTCGAGGGTCACGATATCCGCGCCCTCCGGCTCGTCGATACGCAGGCTATGGGGCAGGGGCAGCGGCTGGGAGAGATTGTGCGCGGTCGCGCCAAAGCGGTCCCGGTTGGTTAAGTATCGCGACAAGGTGGCCTGGCGGGAGTCCAAATCCAAGGTTCCCACACGGTAACCCCGGTAGAGCGCCGCCACGGCTAAATGAAGGGCCGTGGTGGACTTTCCCGTACCGCCCTTTTCGTTGCCGATCACCACGACCTTCCGGCGCGGGCCCTGAGCGCTCGCAAATCCCATATCGGCCTCAATCGCCATCCATAAATATCCAATTTCTCGCAAGCCGGCCGCGCGCCGGCGTTTCTAGAACGAAATTTCCCAGTCTTTATCGCCCGCCCGCGCCTCGCTTTGCGGTTCCTGGGTCGGCAGGGGCGTAGGCGACGTAACCGGTGACGCCTTCGCCGCGGCCGCCTCGGCTTTCTCCAGATCAACCCAGGCGGCGCGCAGCGCGGCGAGACGCCGGGCCAGGGGCTCAGTGGCCGCCCAGGCCAGCACTTCATCGCCGCAGCGCGCCTTTTGCATGGCGCCCCACCGCCCGCGCTTGGTGGAGCGAATGACAAAGGTGATATCCTCGCCCTCCAGGGCGGCGTCGAGCGAGGTGGTGAAGGGCGGAATTTGCTCGTCCAGAACGGCTTCGACGATCGGCCAGGTAATGCCTTGCTCAATCAGCAGTTCGGAAATATCGGGCGCCCGTCGGGCCGCCACGCGGTAGCCGAAATGAAGCCGCGCGTCGAGTGTCTCGCTGCCGCCCTCTGCCGCTTCTATTTCCGTAATCAGCCCCGCCAAATCGGCCAAAAGCGACGGCTCTCCAGCTTTTGGCGCGGCGTCGTTTTGAGAATTGTGATCTGCCGAAATGCCGGCCAGCGATGAAGCGTGCTGCAATGGACTAGGCTCCCGTCACCACCCAACATAGGTGACTCGCGATAGCGCACCAAGACGCTTTGGCGGGCAAACCTCATAAATCTGGGGGTAACCGCGAGGGGAGGCTAGTTCTTCGGTTCGTATTGCTCGACGCCGCCAAGCGCCGACAAATCTTCGGCGCGACCACGTAATTCCAGGGTATTGCGGTCGGGGTCGCGCAGGAACACCGACACATGGCCGTCATGGCCGAAGGCGACTGGCCCTTGGGTGATTTCGATATTGTTTTCGTGCAAGGCGGCGACGGTCGCGGCGATCGATTCAACGCGGAACGCCACATGGGTAAAGCCCGGATATTTGTCGGGAACATCCATCAAAATGTTGTTGTTATCGTTATTATTATTGGCGTTGAAGATGATGTTGATTTCGACATCTTGGCGGTTCTTCATGACCACGACGGCGTCGTTATCGGCGGCGCGCAGCGTCTCGAAGCCAAACAGTTTGTAAAACGCCTCGGCGCGGTCCAAGTCCGCGACCCGGATGCCGATATGGTCGACGCGGTCGATATTGATCATCTGCTTAGCCCTCATGTCTCAATTTGCTCGGTGTACGGTAGCCGAATTAGGTCTCGCGGGCACGATATCAAGGCGCCGTCCGCGGCTTATTCGGGGAAATGGGTATCGAAGCGCGTGTTGGTTTCTTTTATGCGCTCCATCATCTCAGGTCCGAAGCCCGCGCCACCCTTACCCATGGTGTCGATCTCGCAAAAATATCGATCCTGACCGCCGGGAAGGGTCCAATCGAGCTGCTTGGCTGGCGTGTCGCCGATATTTTTAAAACTATGCACGGTATGGGGCGGGATGAAGACCATGGTGCCGGGACCCGCGGTTTGCGTAACGTCGCCCACAGTCATTTCATAAGTGCCTTCGAGGACGAAAAAATATTCCTCCTGATTGTAATGCACATGCGGCGGCGGTCCTTCACCCGGTTGGTGCACGACATAGAGCGCGGAGAACGAACCGCCGGTGTCCTCGGTACTGAGCAATACTTTCATCTCGAGCCCAAACGGTTTGATCGTCTCGCCATCTTCGGTGGAGACCACGCGCGGTTGAAGTCGCTGATTGTCGTCGCTCAAATGTACCTCCTCATTTTGATTGCGCCGTTACATGTTTCGCCAGTCGCCCGCTTGCTCAAAGGCCTCGGCGACGCGCAAAACCGTCGCCTCGTCGTATCGCTTGCCGACAATCATCAATCCGACGGGCAATCCGTCAACCATCCCGCAGGGCACCGAAATAGCTGGGTGGCCGCTGACATCGAACGGCGCGGTGTTGCCCAGCATATTTAGCGCCATTTCGACATACTCTTCGCGCGAGCAGTCGGGCGCTGGTATTTCCGTCGCCCGGAACGGAATGGTCGGCATGACGATGACATCATGCTCGGCCAAAACCTCATCGTAAGACTGTCGGAGTGTGCGCTTGAGGTTCTGCGCCTTGGCGTAGTAACGGCCATGGTAGTAGCGGTGGATATACTCGCCCATGAATAGGGTCAGCTTGACGGTTTCCGACATATCGTCGGGCCGCGAGTGCCAGCCTCGCGCGTAGGCGTCCATCAGGCTGGTCACATAATGGCCGTACCAGCTGGTGCCAAAACCATTGCCCTTGATCATCAGATTGGCCGAACCGTCGATGATGATCGATGTCCACAAATGATAACCGTCGGTGTGCATGGGGATCGAGACGTCGGTCATGGTGGCGCCGGCGGCTTCGAAGTAACCGATAGCGTCTCGAACCTTCGCATCGGTTACGTCCTCGCTTTCGGGTCGTCCGAAGCCTTCTTCGAGCACCGCAATTTTTGTGCCGCGAATGCCTTGGCCCAGCGCGCCGACATAGTCTTGCGGTGCCGCTTCGGTTTGCCGGGGATCGAGGCCATCGGGTCCGGCGATCGCTTCTAAAAGCAGGGCCACGTCGGCCACGCTATTGGCCATGGGACCGCAATGGTCGATGGTCAGCTCGATGGGAAAGACCCCGGTATAGGGCACCAGACCGTGTGTCGCCTTCAAACCATAGACGCCGCACCAGCTCGCCGGAATGCGGATCGAGCCGCCTTGATCGCCGCCCAACGCCATATCGATCTCGCCGGCCGCCAGCGCCGCCGCGCTGCCGCCCGATGAGCCGCCGGCGGAATGGGTTGGCTTATGGGGGTTCAAGATCGGCCCGGTGGCGCAGGTGTGGCTGGCGCCGGAAAAGCACAGATCTTCGCAGGCGGCTTTGCCGGTAATCGTGCCGCCGCTATCGAGAATGCGCGTCACCACGGTGGCGTCGACCTCCGGCACATAGCCTTCGAGGATGCGGCAGCCGTTCATCATCGGCACGCCGGCAACGCAGATATTGTCTTTAATCGCGACCCGCTTGCCGGTCAGCGGGCCGGTCGGTGCGCCGGTGATCTCGGTTTTCCAATACCAGGCGTTGTGGGGGTTCTCATCCTCTGAGGGCCGATACCCCGGGCTACGGTCATAATTGACCGGCAGGGTCGGCTCGACCAGCTCATCCAATCTATCGTAGGAGGCCTTGATGCCGTTCATGAGCCCGGCGAAAGACGCGGCGTCCTCGCCATTCAATTTGATACCAAAACTATCCGCGATTTCCTGAACCTGTTCCGGCTTTGCCGCTTCAATCGTCATGATTCGATCTCTCCGCTTGTCGTTGTTTGCTGCGCCCCGATCTGCTCTTCAATCGTGATTGAGGTCGTCCTTGGCGCCGCGAATAATGGAATGTTAAGTGGATAGGAACGCTTTCCCATGGCGCGCCGTGCAGATGCAGGGGCTTGCCTAGGGGCAAGAAAAAAGGGTGTGGCAAGTGTCGTGGACGGCGTTGCGCCTCATCTGTGGTTCTGTGAAGCCGGCCCTAATAGGTTGGGCACACCTAATTACCGCCTCCTTCGCCCACTACCCTTGTTCCGCGCGCACCAGTTCGACCGGTTCGCCGTGCGGTGTGTGTTCGTAGGCGCGACGCCAGGCGTCCTTGCGGTGCATGAGTTCCGGCGGCGACGACAGACCCTTATCCGCTACCAGACGTTCAAGCGCGCTCAACCATTGACGGTAGTAGATCGCGTTGTGGTCGTTCTCGTCTGGCGGCGTGCCGGTGGAGATTTCCGCGCTGATATAGTCGACCCATTCCGACCACTCGAAATGACCGGCCTTGTGCAGCGTGACAGTCATGGCGAACGCTTCCGCCTGCCACGGCTCGGAAAACACCGGGCCTTGATCGTCGCGCGGCAATTCCGGGAACTGGTCGATCGGTAAGGTCTCGGTCATACTTGCGTTAACTCGCCGGGTCGATGTAGTCGTCCCACATATCGATATAGACCGAATCCCGCTCCGAGGCGTCGCCGCCCCACAACTCGCGCGGGGTGAAACGCACACTGTAGACGTGCTGGGGCTTTTCGCCTTCGCTGTGGGCGTTGGTATCGGGGAAGATAAATACCCCGTGATCGCGGTCGACGATGCCGCGCTTACCGCGCACATAGCGTGGCAGGCGCGTATGACCTGTGGGATTGATGTTGCGCACTACGACGTGGTCACCGACGCTAAATTTGGGCGCCACTGTTTCGTCGAGACGGCATGATGCGCCGGTCGATGCGAGGCCCGCCACCATGTCTGCGGTTAAGACAGCCATCACGACGCCTCCTTGGCTAGTTTGGTCTGTTCGGCATTGAGTTCGTCGCGGGATATGGCGCCGGTTTCGATCATCAGAGTCTCGACCATGTGCAGCCAGTGCTCGTAATAGCTGGTGGAAAGATAATTCGCCGCGCCCATCCTTTCGATGGCGTGGCGGAATTGGTCGACATGGTAATTGCCGCCGCCGAAAGTCGCGATGGTCACGGCAAACACGCGCCGCTCCCATTCGTTGTGGAACACCGGCTCGTTTGCTTCGGGATCGATCGGCCCCATGCCGTGCATCCCGCCGAGATCATGTACACCGTTCACGTTGCTCTCCTCTCAGCTAATGTTTGATTTCAGCGCGACGTTGTTATTTCGGGGCTTGGATCACCCCGGTGCCGATCATCGAATCGCGAGTGACCATTGCGGCGAGTTCATCTTCGCTCATGCCGTCGGTTCCGTCGGGCCGCTCCGGCAGCACCAGGTAGCGTAGTTCGGCATTGCTGTCCCAAACCCGGATTTCAACATCGTCGGCCAGTGAGACTCCGAACTCGTCCAGCACGCCGCGCGGATCAGAAACCGCGCGCGAGCGATAGGGCGCGGCCTTGTACCACACCGGAGGCAGGCCAAGCGTCGGCCACGGATAGCAAGAACACAGAGTGCATACGACGATGTTGTGCAGGCCCGGTAGGTTCTCGACAACCACCATGTCTTCGCCTTGAACGCCGGAAAAGCCCAGTTCGGCAATCGCCGCCGTCGCATCATCAAGCAGGCGTTTCTTATAGTCGGCATCGACCCAGGCACGCGCCACCACGGCGGCGCCGTTGCGGGGTCCGACCTTGTTCTCGTAAGTGTCGATGATTTCGTCCAGCGCCTTGGCGTCAATCAGCCCTTTTTCCAGCAGGAGCGATTCCAGTGCTTTGACCCTGAGGGCCGGATCCGATGGTGGGGCCGTATGTTCATGCTTGGCCATTGCTGCCTCCACTTTATTGATCGATTACCCTTTTCCCGATTAGTAGAATGATGCCAACCCGGTTGCGCTGTCAATCATCCAGGTCGCGGAACCGCCGGTGATTTTACGGCCGGACTCGGGGTTAAAACCGCCATTAATCGTCGCTGGGTGGTGACGGTACGAGTTGTCCCAAAGTTGACGTCCTGGACTAAAAATTACGAGTATGGTGTTGATATTTCTGCCGCTTCACTGACCATCCCTTTGCGGCTGCTCTCGAATAAAGTGATAACGCCCCCGGTGCGACCTTGGTTGATCAACGGGGCCTCTATCACCGTCAAAGTCAGTTATTATTTGCCGCCCGCCTTCCTTAACGCTCTCCCCCCAAGGGGAAAGACTGAGCTGGGCTAACTTGCAAAAATTTGAGCGACGCAATCAGGTTAGCCCTTGCTCGTGACGGCGGATCGTGGCCCAATAGGCAAAATTGGACGTCTGGTTCGAACGAAAGAATGAGGGGGGTAACGTGGCAACGGCTCAATCTATTCCGCAGGCAATACCACAGGTTTACACCGCACCGCGCGCGTCAACGATCGCTACGGCGGTGTTGCTGGCGTTCTTCGGACTTTCGCTGGTGTGGATGTCGGGCTTTGCCAATGCCGACATACTTCACAATGGCGCCCACGATTCTCGCCACAGCCTGGTTTTCCCCTGCCACTAGGATAAGCCGCTTATACGGTCTTATTTGAAATCCAATGCGGCGTGGAAGGAGTCAGCAACGGCCAGTTTATGGTCGGCTCCGAACTTCTTTTTTTGCAGCTTCAATCGTCATGATCCCAACCCCCTGGCTTGTGTCTCCGATTATTGTAGATCGCACCTCCGCTGCGGCGCGCGATCATCGCCATCATGATCCTTGTTGCCGCCGATAACTAGGCTGATGGAGAATTCGCGCGGCTTGCCATTCCAGCAGGGTGGGTTAGCCTAATGCGATGGATGCGCCGCGCACGGAGCGGTCGGTGGAGGTTAATCAGGTTCATATCAATCGAAAGGGAGATAGAAAATGAGCGACACAGTTTCTTGGGTACTCGAAATGGCGATAAAGCCGGGTGAACTCGATAATTTTAAGGCGCTGATGGATGAGATGGTGGAAGACGTCCAGGCGAGCCAGCCCAACACCACGATATACGAATGGTTTTACAGCGAGGACGGATCGGCGTGTCACATCTATGAACGCTACTCGGATTCCGCCGCGGCGATGATCCACCTGCAATCATTCGGTGAGAATTATGCCGAACGGTTCCTCGGCGCCGCCGACCCCACGCGCCTGGTCGTTTATGGCGACCCCAGCGAAGATGTGCGCTCCGTCGTCGGCGGGTTTGGCGCGGTCGTCATGGAACAGCTCGGCGGCTACGCCCGCTAGCACTGTTACGCCGTCGGTTCGACGTCGAGCCGTACAACCACGCCCTCCAGGCGCGGGTCGGGCGCCGGATAGCGGTCGAGCACCATGGGGTCGTGGCCCGGCACGATATGGGCCTCGCTGTCCGCCTGTTCGCGTAACCGGTCAAAGCCGCGTACCATGTCGCCGACATTGTAGACGATGGGGAAGGGCGCAACGGCCTCCATGTTTTCGTAGAAGTGGCTGGTGTCGGAGGCGACAACGACCCAGCCGCGCTTGGTGAGAACACGCACGAATTGCAGGCCCATGGTGTGCCCGCCGACATGATGCACGGTGATGCCCGGGGCGATTTCGGCCGCCCCGTCATAAAAGGCGACGCGGCCGTCATAGACATTGTGCACCATGTCGGCGATATGCCCGGCCGTGTAGGGATGGTTCATGGTGTTGGTGCACATATGCGGGCCGGTGGCATATTGCATTTCGCTTTCCTGCAGATGGAACCGCGCGGCCGGAAATTCCGCATGTCCGCCGACATGGTCGTAGTGCAGATGGGTGATGATCACGTCGCCGACGCGGGCCGCCTCGATATCGATCATCGCCAGGCCTTCGGTGACGCTGCGCTGCAGCGAACGCCCGCGCGCGGTCGCCTCGGGGCCGTCGAAGCCGGTGTCGATGACGATGGTCTGCGCCGGCGACACCGCCGCCCAGACGAAATAATCGAGCGGCATCGGCGTTTGGTCGTGGGGGTCGGCGCCGATGAAATTGTCGTGGCGCGTGCGCTCGGCGAGTGTGGCGTATTTAATCGCGTAAAGGTCCCAAACCTGCGGTGATGTCATTTCATCCTCCCCACCGGCTTTCTTCGCGCCGGATTTCGTTATAATCGAAGCGTGCGGTCGACCCGATCGCCTCCACAGTACAGGAATTGGCATCATGGCAGCTACGGCATATGGGTTTATCGGTCTCGGCAATATGGGTAATCCCATGTGCGGCCATCTCTGCGATGCCGGTCTGAACGTTGTCTGCTATGACGCCGCCGGCACCGCGGAACGCGCGCCGGAAGGCTCGGAGACCGCCAATAGTATCGAAGCCATGGCGGTTGCCGCCGATACCATTTTCTTGAGCCTGCCCGATGGGCCGGTCGTCACCCAGGTCGCCGGTGAAATCGCCGGCGTCGCCGACCGTCGCGCCACGACCATCGTCGATTTGTCGACCACCGGCCCCGATGCGGCGGTGGCGGTGGGCGTCAGCCTGGCCGCGGCCGGCATGGTGTTCATCGATGCGCCGGTCAGTGGCGGGCGATCGGGCGCGGTCGCCGCGACCCTGGCGCTAATGTGCGCCGGCCCCGACGACGCCATAGCCGATCTCGACACCGCGTTTAACGCCATCGCCGGCAATGTCTTTCAGGTCGGCAAGAAGCCGGGGCAGGCGCAGGCCATGAAGCTGTTGAACAATTTCCTCTCGGCGACCGCCATGGCGGCGACTTCGGAGGCGACATTGTTCGGCGCGTCCCACGGCTTGGACATGGACACCATGCTCGCCGTCCTCAACACGTCGAGTGGGCGCAGCACCGCGACGGAGGACAAGTTTCCCAAGCGCATCGCCACCGGCACCTTCGATGCCGGCTTCGCCGCCGCGCTGATGTCAAAAGACGTCTCGCTGTACCGCGACCAGGTCGCCCGCGCCGGCACGCCGGACAGTGTGGCGGATGTGGTGTCGGGTTTGTGGCGGGGAACCAGGGAGGCGTTTCCCGACGGCGATTTCACCGAAATATACCGCTACCTCGCCGACAATTAGCCGCGGGTGAAACGGGTTTGCGTTTCTATAACGCTTTACCGTTAAGGGCCGACACTGGCCGGATATCAGCTGTCGCGCTTGTTGCGCAGAATATCGAGCAAGGCGCTGATTTCGCCGCTGTTGCTGGCGATCACCGACGCGAACTCGTCGCGCTGGGTGTTGGCCATACTGACGCCGTCGACCACGACGTCGGTGATTTTGAAGAGATCGCCGAGGCTTGCGACGCGCCAATCGATGTTAATTGGTGTTTGCGGATCGCTGAAAAAGACACTGCGGATAATCGCAACCTTCTCGGACGCGTTGGCGTTCGACGCATCGACGGCGGTTTGAACAGTGAACTTCTGGCCCGAATAATTCGAAAACCGATCCGCCCATGTGGTCACGATGACATCTTCGAACAGGGTCAGATATTCGCTGCGATCCGAGGCAGACGCGCTGTTCCAACTGCTGCCCAGTGAATAGCGCGCGATGCCGTTTATGGCGAAACCTTCGCGGAACAGGTCGCGGAATTCCACGCGCCGCGTCTCGGCGGTCTGACCCTCGGCGGTCAGGGTGCCAATCGCCCGATCGGCGAGGCTTTGCACAAATTCGCTCGAGGCCGCCAGATGTTGGTCGGCGCCCACCGGCGATACGGCGAGGATCAGCGCGATCAGAGGCGCTGCGGTTGCGGCGACGATCCGTTTCATCTCTAGGTTTTCCTGTGTAGCCGTCGATAATATGCCCATCTGGGGCAGGTGACTATCGCAGCCCACGGGCCGTGAAGCGACGCGTATCGCTTAGGGTTTTAGATAAATGTCCGGTATCGGGGTAGAAATCGTCGATCGTGGTGGGCGTCTACCGCCGCGAGTGATCCATCCTAGGCTTGGGGGCGTAGACACACCGTGTCTGCCGCATAATCTAAAAAAGTCAGTAAATGGCCTTAAGGAAGGCTCGCAGCTATAATGGCCGCTAATGCGGTTAGTTTCAGCCGTCTCCTGAGGGAAGATGAATCGGGGACTGGCTGCCCTCGACTAGAGGTTCGACGTCCCGGATTATCGAACTGGTAGCCCTTTCGGCGAGCGCGAGTAGGCGTTGAAAAGTTGAAGAAAACGATTTTGGACAAGCGAGAAGAAAATACATTAATGCTCGAAACTAAATAAAATAGAATAACATTATATCTTATATTGAAATAAAGTGAGTAATATATGGGGGAACTTCCAATATTATCTAGATATTCTGGTATCCTATTTTACTTGGTATTGATTCAGGCTATTTGGGGAATAGGATCCCTATTTTTGTTGAAGAGCCGACTTAAGACGCTCAATCTAAAGCTTGGGACAGATATTTCGTTACGCAACGCATGGCATGCATGCATGTTTCCGAAAAATAATAGATATAATTGTCAGAGGAAATTATTAAAAAAAGATCATTATTTCACGTTCTTATCAGTATATACCGCCAATATCACTATTATGTTCTTGGTCTTATTCGTTATATTATTTACACTATTTATTGGCTAATCTTCGGCTTGTTTGCGGTTCGAACATTGCGCCACGATCCCATAGCTCCGTGCCGTTCCGCGCAACCCGCCCTTGGGTGGGGCCTGGCCCGGCTTTGCTGGAGGCCGCTCGAGGCATGAGGCTCATGGCAATCGAAAGCGGCTAACCGGTCCAGATGCCGCCGTTTACGTCGAGCACGGCGCCGGTGGTGAAGGCTGATCCGGGGGTGCAGAGAAACCATGCGGCGTGGGCGAGTTCTTCGACAGCGCCGATGCGGCCCACCGGAATCATGCTGGCAATTTGGCTTAAGCGCTCTTCGCCGAGGCTTTCGGCGCGCGGACTGCGGACGGTGCCCGGCGCGACGACGTTGGCGGTGATGCTAAAGGGCGCCAGTTCAATCGCAAGCCGTCGCGTCAGTCCGATCACGGCAGCCGTTCCGGCGGAATAATCGGCGGGCGCGAAAGGTATTCCGGTACGCCCGGCGAGCGACGAAATATTGAGGATTCGCCCATAGGCGTTGCGCTTCATCGCCGGCACGATTTCCCGCGTTAACAGAAATTTCGTCGACAGGCTCCAGGCGATCCCGGCTTCCCAGGCGTCGTCGTCATAGTCCTCGAATGCCGGACTGGCGACAAACCCGCCGGCGCAATTGACCAGAATATCGGCCCGTCCCCAGATGTCGAGAATGGTAGTCGAGGCGGCGCGCATATCGTCACCCGACGCGCAGTCGCCGGCGATAAAGATGGTCTCGGCGCCACCCTTGTTCAGCCGCGCGGTGACGGCCTCGCCGGTAGCGGCGGTGCGGGCGACGATGGCGACCTTCGCGCCTTCAGCGGCAAACCGTTCGACACAGGCCAGCCCAATGCCCGCGGTGCCGCCAGTGACGATGGCGACCTGTCCTTCAACCGAGCATAGATCGTTCATCGTCTAGACCCCCGCCGTGCATTTAGGTTCCGGCTACCTACGTCCGCTTAATCCAAATCGCTGGCGCTGTGGCGGTTGGGCACCCGCAGTTCCTCCGGCCCGGAGTTTTTGTTGACCCGCCGGCCGCGCTGGACCGCCGGGCGGTCCTGAATCTCGGTCGCCCATCTGACGACGTTGGTATAAGACGTCACGTCGAGAAATTCCGCCGCCTTGTACTGGTTGTTCAGCACGAGATTGCCGTACCAGGCATAGGTGGCGATATCGGCAATGTTGTAGTCGTCGCCACACAGATAGCGCCGGTTCGACAGGTTTTTGTCCAGCACATCGAGCTGGCGTTTCACCTCCATGGCGAAGCGGTCGATCGGGTATTCCATCGGATAGGGGGCGTAGTGATAGAAATGGCCGAACCCGCCGCCGAGATAGGGCGCGCTGCCCATTTGCCAGAATAGCCACGATAGGCATTCGGCCCGCGCCGAGGGTTCTGTCGGCACAAGCGCGTCGAACTTCTCTGCCAGATAAAGCAGGATCGCGCCGGATTCGAACACGCGCGTCGGCGGCGACGTGCTCATATCGAGCAGGGCGGGAATTTTCGAGTTCGGGTTTATCGCCACAAACCCGCCGCCGAACTGATCGCCGTCGCCAATCTTGATGAGCCAGGCATCGTATTCCGCGTCCGATTTGCCAAGCGCCAAAAGCTCTTCCAGTAAGACCGTGACCTTAACGCCGTTCGGCGTCGCCAGGGAGTAGAGCTGGTGCGGGTGTTCGCCAACCGGCAGTTCCTTCTCATGGGTAGCGCCGGCGATCGGGCGGTTGGTGCTGGCCCACTTGCCACCGCTTTCCATGTCCCATTGCCAGACCTTGGGCGGGGTGTAAGACGATGCGTCGGCCATGTTTGTTGCTTTCTGGTTGTGATCGTTATTTATTCGACCGTATTGGCGGCGAAACTCGGCCGTGCGGCCATCCTCTCCCACCATTCGGCGATGTTATCGCGCCCCTCCAGAGCATTCTGGCCCTCCGGCGTTTGCTGGAAACCCGACATCATGGGTACCAGGAAAAGGTCGGCGAGGGTGACGTCACCGCCACATATATAGGCGCTTTGCCCGAGTTGGGAATCGAGTACCTCCATTTCCCGCTCGAGACGGGGCAGGGCGTCGGCGATCTTAGCCTCGTCGGGCTCTAATCCGCGCAGCGGCGCATAGAGGCGCTCTCGAACCACGTGGCGGATCATGTCGGTATCGTAGTTTCGGTTCAGCGAGCTGATCCATTGTTCCACCAGGGCTCGGCCCTTGATGTCGCCCGGTTGCAAGGGCGGGCCGTCGAAAGCCTCGTCGACATAGCGGCAAATCGCCGAGGTCTCATAGATTACGAAATCGCCATGGGCGAGGGACGGCACCTTGCCGAACGGATGGACCGCGCGCACCTCATCGGAACCGAGTGCGACGGTCTCGATGTCGTAGGCAACGCCTTTTTCTTCGAGGGTCAGGCGCGCGGTGCGAAAATAGTTGCTGCGCTGAAATCCATAAAGCTTAACGTCCGACATCGAGTGAGCTCCTGTTGTAAGCCTTAGGCGCCGGTGAATTGCGGTTTGCGTTTTTCCATGAACGCGGTGCGGCCCTCGATATAGTCCTGGCTGGTGAAGCAGGCGGCGACTTGAGCGTCGCACAACGCCGTATCGCGGTCGCTCGGCGCTTTGAGATTTTCAGTCACCGCGGTCTTGACCGCGCGGATGGTCAGCGGCGCGTTCTGCGATATGCGGGTGGTATAGCCGTCGCAATACTCGGTGAGTTCGGCGCGCGGCACCACCCGGTTGACCAGGCCCATGGTAAGCGCTTCGCCGGCATCGAACTGGCGCGCGGTGTAGAAAATTTCCATGGCGAAGGAGGGGCCGACGATCTGCATCAGCCGCTCGATGCCGTTCGCCGCATACCCAAGGCCAAGCTTGGCCGCCGGTACCGCGAAGCGCGAATCCTCGGTGGCGATCCGGATGTCGCAACACAGCGCGATGGCCAACCCGCCGCCGATGCAATAGCCGCCGATCTTGGCGATGGTCGGCATCGGCGTGTGGGTCAGCGCCTCCTGGAAGCCGCGCACGGCGGCGTTGTACTCGTCGATGGCGGCCTGGGAATCCCGTTCCTCGCCGAATTTCGAAATGTCGGCGCCGGCCACGAAGGCTTTGTCGCCGGCCCCAGTTAAAACGATGGCGCGCACGTCGCCGGCATCGCAGAGTTCGCGGATCGCCGCCGCGCCGCCGCGCCACATATCCAACGACATGGCGTTATGGCGGTCGGGGTTGTTGAAAACAATCTGCCCGACGGCGCCCTCGCGCGTGCAAATAATCCGGTCGGTGGTCATGAAATTCTCCTGGTTCTTACTTTTAAGGTCAGACGACGCCGCGGCTGCGCAGGTCATCGATATCGGTGGCGGTGTAGCCCAGTTTCTGCAAGACTTCATCGGTGTGTTCGCCGGCTTCCGGCGGCGCGGCGACGAAGCTGCTGGGGGTGCGAGTCAGGTTGACCGGCTGGCGGACGAAATTCATTTCGCCAAGCTCGGCCGAGGTCAGCGATTGCGCCAGACCGAGCGCCTGGACTTGCGGGTCTTCGAACACCTCGTCCATCGTGTAGATCGGCCCGCAGGGCACGCCGGCCTTGTTGAAGCGGTCGATCCAAGTCGCCGTCGTCTCGGCCTTTGTAATCTCCCCGATCAATTCATTCAGTTGGTCACGGTTTTTCGACCGCGCCGCGCCGTCGATGAAGTCAGGGTCTTCAACCCATTCCGGATGACCCATTTCGGCGCAGAAGCGCTGCCAGATGGCGCCGCCCGCCACCGATATATTCATATGACCGTCGGCGGTTTCGAACACGCCGGTGGGAATGCTGGTCGGGTGGTTGTTGCCGGCCTGCCAGGGCACTTCATGATCGACCAGCCAGCGGGCGGACTGAAAATCGAGCATGAAGATTTGCGCCTCCAGCAGTGAGGTGTGCAGCCACTGACCTTTGCCCGATTGGGTGCGTTCGAGCAGGGCCAAGAGGATGCCTTGCGAACAGAAGATACCGGCGGTCAAATCGGCGATCGGGATGCCGGCGCGCACCGGGCCCTGGCCGGGCAGGCCGGTAATCGACATCAGCCCGCCCATGCCTTGCGCCACCTGGTCGAAACCGGGGCGTTTGGCGTAGGGGCCGTCCTGGCCGAAGCCACTGATACTGGCCAGAATGATACGCGGGTTGATCGCGGACAGGGCCTCATAGTCGATGCCCAGCCGGGTTTTCACGTCTGGCCGGTAGTTCTCCACCACCACATCGGCGCCCGCGACCAGCTCGCGAAATATCTTTAAGCCCGCCTCGTCTTTAAGGTTCAGCGTCAACGAGCGCTTGTTGCGGTGCAGGTTCTGAAAATCCGAGCCGTGGCGGTTGCTGGCCAGGCCGCCCTTGGCGTCGAGGTCGGGTGGAATTTCGACTTTGATGACGTCGGCTCCCCAGTCGGCGAGTTGGCGCACGCAGGTCGGGCCCGAGCGCACCCGGGTGAGGTCGAGGACGGTGATGTCGGTCAGAACCGAGGCGGCTTGCGTATATGGCATTTCGAGAAAAGCTCCCCTATAGAACAGCCCTATTGTCGGGTTAGAATAGCTGGCCGGCAAGGACATGGCACAAAAACAAGGGAGAGGGGAAATGGCTTTTTACGAATTACGGCAATACAAAGTTTGGCCCGGGAAAATGGACGAATGGGTCGAGATGATGGAAACCGAGATTATCCCGTTCCAAATCTCCAAAGGCATGGTCATCACCGGCAGCTACCGCGGCGAGGAAGACGACACCGCGTATTTCTGGCTGCGCCGGTTCGAAGACGAGGCCGACCGTGAGAAGCTTTATGCGGCGGTCTATGAAAGCGATCACTGGAAGAATGAAATCTCGCCGCGGGTCCCCGATATGCTTGACCGCGACGGCATGATCATCACCCGCATCCTGCCGACGCCGAAATCGACCGCACAGTAAATAAGCCGCGCTACAAGCGGTAATTATAACCAGGGGGAGGCCGCACGATGGCCGATAAACGACCAGTCGCGCTGGTCACCGGGGCGTCCTACGGACTAGGTGCGGAGATTGCTCAAACCTTGGCGCGCGACGGCTTCGATGTCGCGGTGACCGAACTCAACGCCGACGATCTGGGCGATACGGTCGGCGCTATCGAGGCGGCGGGCGGCCGCGCGGCGGCGGTCGAGCTTAATTTGCTGTCGATGGAAAGCATCGAAAGCGCAACCGCCCAAACCATCGAGGCGATGGGCCAAATCGACGTTCTGGTGAACAATGCCGGCTTGCTGATCGCCCGGCCGGCGCTCGAGGTGACCCCGGAGCAGTGGGACCAGGTGATGACGGTCAACGTCAAGGGCAGTTATTTTATGGCGTTAGAGGTTGCCCGCCATCTGATCGATACCGGGCGGCCGGGCAATATCATCAATATCGCCTCGACCTTCACCACCATGGGCGCGCCGGGCGTGTCGCCCTACGGTATATCCAAGGCCGCGGTCGGCGGTATTACACGCCATCTGGCGGTAGAGTGGGCGCAATACGCTATCCGCGTGAACGCGGTGGCGCCGGGCACCGTTGAGACCAAGTTGCGGGCTGAGATTTTGGCCGCCAACCCCGAGCGGCGCGACGCCAATATGGCGAAAATTCCTATGGGCCGGTTTGGCGCGCCTGAGGATATGGCGGGGGCGGTGTCCTATCTGGCCAGCCCGGCCTCGGCCTATGTCAACGGCCATGTGCTCGCCGTCGATGGCGGCCTGACGATTTCCTAGTCATTATTAACCTGCAGGGCTGCAAACCCTCTCCCGGCGGGAGAGGGTGGCGAGCGAAAGCGAGCCGGGTGAGGGGTTAGGGACGGCGCCGAGTTTCCTGGATATAGCGTAACCCCTCACCCCAACCCCTCTCCCAAAAGGAGAGGGGCTTAACGCCCAGGGCGACAGCAGATTTACAGATGGACCTAAATCAATCGCTACCTCTAAATAAATCATGCTCTAGCTACTCTAATTCCGGTCTAAACCAGCCTAGCTAATCGGCGCGGGGCAGCGGTGCCAGATTTGCGGCGTTTGCGATGTGGCGTCCGATCCTTTTGTCAGATGCACCGTGTCGTCGTCGATGAGGATCATGTTGAGCGTCGCGCCCGCGGCGGGTTCGGTGGCGGGAACCACATATGCAAACGAGTGGCGGCCATAGGTCCCCAGCAGTTGGGTGCCGCCCGGGGTCACGATGCTTGGTCCGCTGATCTCGATGCGGCCGTCTTTGCTGTGGCACCAGTGGCCGTCAATGGCATCGGCGTGCGCGACGCTCGCGGGCAACAGCACGGCCAGGGTTAGCGATCCGACAGCGAGCAAGGTCAGGTACTTGATCATGGTTCACATCCTATCTGCCGGTGAAATTAGGTGTCCTATTTTCCCGGTGGGCGGCCATGCCTTCGTCGACATCGTGGCTCCATTCCAGCGCGTGACGCAGCGCGTCCGATAATTCGCGCGCGGCCTTGAAGCCAGGCTCCTGCCGCACGCGCATGATGCGCTTGGCGCCGCGGATCGCCAGTGGTCCGTTGGCGCCAATCTGTTGTGCCATAGTCAGAGCAAAGTCCCATAAGTCATTGGCAGGTATGGCGTACTCAACAAAGCCAACTCGCTCCATCGTGGCGGCGTCGATCTCCCTTCCGGTGCAGATCAGCTCCAGCGCGCGGCCTTGCCCGATCACCATGGGCAGGCGGTGCGGCGCGCCGGCGCCCGGAAAGCCACCCCATTTGGCCTCCGGCAGGGCGAGGGTCGCGTGGTCGGCCACCAAACGAATATCGCAGACCAGCGCCAACTCGCTGGCGCCGGCGCGGATCGACCCGTTGAGGACCGCGATGACGATTTGCGGCAGGGCTTCGATGGCGTCGAATACAGTATTGGCCAATATGACGGTCTCGAGCACTTCGTCTTTCGACATGGCGGCGCGGATCACCGGATTGAGCAAGCCAGCGGAGAAGAAATCATCGCCGGTTCCGGTGATTAGGACCGCCTGCACGTCGTCACTGGCTTGCAATATATTGGCGATCTCGCCCAGCCGTTCCAGATTCGCCCGGGTTAGGCGGTTCTCGTCCTCGGCGCGGTTGATGGTGACGGTCGCGATCGGCGCGTCGATGATGAGTTGAATTTCTGTTTCCTGCTGCTCGATTTGGGCCTCGGCCATTGCATCCCTCCAAATTTCACCCTGCTAGTTAGAAACATTTAGCGGTCCCGGTCAATTTTCTGTCCCTTTCGTCGATATCGGCCCGAAACATCCATTTCGTCATGCCATTCGACGTGCCAGACTGTCGGCAACGAACGCGGATGCCAAATCCGCCAGCGATTTACCCGGAGGAGAGATCATATGCAGTTCGGTATCGGACAATCGGTTAAGCGAAAAGAAGACCCGCGGTTCCTGACCGGCCGGGGCCAATATGTCAGCGATATCGAACTCGCCCGGCAAACCCATGCGGTATTCATCTATTCGACCCACGCCCATGCGGACATCAAATCGATCGATACCGCCGCCGCCGAGGCCGCGCCCGGCGTGGTCGCGGTGCTCACCGGCCAGGACTATGTCGGCGACGGCATGGGCTTCGTGCCGCCGGAAATGATGCCGGAAGATATGGGCGGTCCGAAGGGGCATCGCACCGAGCATATGCCGTTGGCGGTAGACCGGGTCCGCTATGTCGGCGAGCGGGTCGTGGTGGTGATCGCGCAGAGCGAAGCGCAGGCCCACGACGCCGCCGATTTGGTTGACATCGATTATGCGGAATTGCCGGCGGTGGTGCATTCGGTTGAGGCGGCCGCCGACGGTGCGCCGCAGTTATACGAAGAGGCGGCGAACAACACTTCTTTCACCCTGCGCATGGGCGATGCGGAGGCGACCGAGGCGGCGATTGCCAGCGCGCACCATGTCACCCGCGTCAGCATTCATAATAACCGTCTCAACGCCATGACCATGGAGCCGCGCGGGGCGATTGGCGACTATGACCGGGGGACCGACAAGTACACGCTTTATACCAGCACCCAGAACGCCCACGGCATTCGCCATGGCCTGAGCCAGCAGATTCTCCATGTGCCGGAAAGCCAAATTCGCGTCGTCGCTCGCGACGTCGGCGGTGGATTTGGCATGAAGGGTCACGTCTATCCGGAAGAGGCTGTCGTCGTTTGGGCGGCGCGGCGTCTCGAGCGTCCGGTCAAATGGATTGGCTCGCGCTCCGACGTATTACTCGGCGACGATGGCGGGCGCGATCAAACCGTTGAGGCCGAACTGGCGCTCGACGCCGAGGGCAAGTTCACCGGCCTGCGTTGGAAGGGCTATCACAATGTTGGGGCCTATATCGAAGGCGCCGGCGCCATACCCCTCGTGTTTTCGCTGAAACTGGCGCAGACGGTTTATGAAATTCCGGCGGTCGATGTCATGAGCGGCGCGGTCTTCACCAATACTGCGCCGACCGTTCCCTACCGGGGCGCTGGCCGGCCCGAAGCGGTCTATATCATGGAGCGTCTGATCGACGCCGCGGCACACGAGATGGGCATCGATCGGGCGGAAATTCGCCGTAAGAACTTCATTCAGCCGGATCAAATGCCGTTCGCCACCCATACCGGCTGGACCTACGATACCGGCGACTATTCGACCGCCCTCGACAAATGCCAAGCCCAGGCCGATTGGGACGGTTATGAAAGCCGTTTGGCCGCCAGCACCGACGCGGGCAAGCAGCGCGGCCGTTCGGTCATCTACTATGTGGACAATACCGGCATCTTCAATGAGCGGATGGAAATCCGTTTCGATCCCAGCGGCACGGTGACAATCCATGCCGGCACCATGAACCACGGCCAGGGCCACGAGACCTCATACGGCCAGATGGTTTCCGGTTGGCTGGGCATTCCCATGGAGAATATCCGGCTGGCCCAGGCCGATACCGATCAAATCACCATTGGCCGCGGCACTTACGCGTCGCGCAGCATGATGGTCGGCGGCAGCGCCTTACGCGCGGCGGCCGACGATGTGATCGACCGGGGCAAGAAGTTCGCCGCCCATTTCATGGAAGCGGATTCCGCCGACATCGATTTCGCCGACGGCAAGTTCGTTATCGCCGGCACCGATAAGGAAATGCCGATCGGCCAGGTGGCGCAGATGTCGTTCATTCCCGTGCACATGCCGGCTGAGCTCGGCGTTGGCCTGCAAGGCGCCGGCGCATTCGCCGCCGACGTGCCGAGTTTCCCCAACGGTTGTCATATCTGCGAGGTCGAGGTCGATCCGGATACCGGCGCTGTGACCATCGACCGTTATTCCGTGGTCGACGATATCGGCACGGTGGTCAATCCGCTGCTGGCCCAGGGTCAGATCCATGGCGGGGTGGTCCAGGGCGTCGGCCAGGCGCTCACCGAGGACATGGCTTACGACAGCGATAACGGCCAGCTTCTGTCAGGCTCGCTGATGGATTACGGGGTGCCGCGCGCCGATATGATGCCCGAGATCCTGGTCGATTTCAGCCCGGTGGCCAGCGCGTCGAACCCGCTGGGGATCAAGGGGGTTGGCGAGGGCGGCACCGTGGCTGCCACGCCGACGGTAATCAACGCCATCATCGATGCCCTGGCGCCGCTCGGGGTGAGCGATATCAGCACGCCGGCGACACCGGAGAAAGTCTGGCAGGCGATCCAATCGGCGTAGGCGATTTAGGCGAACACCACCGTGCGGTCTTCATTGAGGATCACCCGGTGCTGTACGTGGTAGCGTACCGCGCGGGCGAGGACTAGATTTTCCAAATCGCGGCCCAACCGTTCCAGCTCTTCGGGCGGATGGGCGTGGCTGACCCGAGTGGTCTCCTGGTCGATGATCGGGCCTTCGTCCAAATCCGCGGTGACATAGTGCGCCGTGGCGCCGATAATTTTGACGCCGCGCGCATGGGCTTGGTGATAGGGCTTGGCGCCCTTGAATCCCGGCAAAAACGAGTGGTGAATATTGATCGCCCGGCCAGCCAGCTTGGCGCAGGTCTCCGGCGTCAGGATTTGCATATAGCGCGCCAGCACCACCAATTCAGCGTCCGTTTCCTCGACGATCTGTAGCACCTGGGCTTCCTGTTCGGGTTTGGTCTCCGGCGTGATCGGCAGATGATGATAGGGCACGCCGTAGAAGTCGGCGCGCGATTTCTGGTCCGGATGGTTCGACACCACGGCGACCACTTCCACGTCAAGCGCGCCGATGCTCACCCGGTACAACAGATCGTTTAGACAATGGCCCGGTTTCGAGACCATGAGCAGCACTCGGGGCTTGGCGTTTTGGTCGTGTAACCGCCAATCCATGGCAAACCGTTGGGCGATCGGTCCGAACGCGGTCGCCAAGTTTGCCTGGTCCGGGGTCGAGGCGCCGGCGCCGAACACCGTGCGCATGAAAAAGCGGCCCGACAGCTCGTCGTCGAACTGGGCGGACTCCAGAATGTTACATTCCTGCTGCGCCAGAAAGCTGGCGACCCCCGCCACAATGCCCATTTGGTCGGGGCAGGACAGGTTCAAAATGTAGCGTCGGTCGAATTGCTGCCGGTCGGTCATAATTTCCCTCGAAAATCCGGCCTCGTTATACGCGTGCAATTCGTCCGAACAAGCAACTAATCGTTTCAAAATAGGGGCGGGGTGCTTAAAACATCATTAGCCCGGATAAGGGCTCAACGAAGAAGATTTAACGGGGGAGTGACCGAAATGGCGAAACCACAATTGCGCGGCGATCAGGGCTGGATTTTCGACAATTTTCTGATGCTGTCGGACAACGAGGATGTCTTGCATCCCGGCATCATGGGCACGCGGTTGTCGCGCGGCTTCATGATGGAAGATCTCCATGCTGTCTATACCAAGGTGACCGGCCGCCGGTCGTTCCCCAAGGCGTGGGCGAAGCGGGCGACGGCGCTGGAGACGCTGGCCAAGGCGGCCGAGGGCCAAGGCCGCATCGTTACCGCGCGCCAGCTCTACCATCGGGCGGCGCTGTGCTTCGGCCGCGCCCAGCATCTTATTCCCGTCCACGGCAACGCCCAGAAGGAAGAATCCTACCGCTCGCTCTACCGCTGCTACGACAAGGTCATCGAATTATCGGACGGCGTCATGGAGAAACATTCGCCGGAATTCGCATCGGGCCAAAAGACCCATGCGGTCTTCCACAAGGCGCCGGGCGACGGTCCCAAGCCGACCATGCTGATCATTCCGGGTATGGATGCGATCAAAGAGGACGTCGCCAATCCCTATAATAACGACTACCTGACCCGCGGCATGAATGTCTGCGCCATCGACGGGCCGGGGCAGGGCGAGTGTAATTCCAACGCCGTGTGGCTGACCGAGGATAATTATCAACTGGCGGCGTCGGCGGTGATCGATTGGCTGGTTGCGCGCGACGACGTGGATGCGGAACGCATCGGCGTCATGGGCATGAGCATGGGCTCGCGCTGGGGGGTGCAGGTCGGCGCTCACGATGACCGCGTGAAAGCGGTGTGCGGCCAGATGGCCAATGTGGGCACTTTCGATACGATCTTTGAGCAGGCCCAGCCCAACTTCAAACGTATCTTCATGTATATGACTGGCTATACCGACGAGGCGGAATTCGATCAGTTCATGACCGGCATGGATCATTTGCCCGATGTCGCCAAGGGCCTAAAAGTGCCCCATTTGTTGGTCGCCGGCGACATGGACGAGTTGTGCGCGCCGGCCGATATCGCCACCTTCCGCGAAAATCTCGCCGGACCCAGCGAGCTATGGCTGTACGAAGGCATCTTCCATCCCATGGGTGAAGTGGCGGCGGAGATTTATCCGGCGATGGCCGACTGGCTGCTCACCACCCTGAACGAGGGCCGGCCAAGCGGTTACGAACGCACAGTCTATGTGGAGGAGGGCGCCACTTTGGGCGAATACGAACACGGCTAGGGCTGCCGCAGGTTTTGCGGTAGAATCGCGGCTACGTCTCGATCCAGCAGAGGTTTCACGTCATGGCCCGGTTCAAGGACTACGTCCCCCACGGTGTAATTCCCGCCGCGTTGCTCGCTTTTGATGAGGACTTCGCCATCAATGAAGCGGAGACTCGCCGACATTTGTCCTATGTTGCCGGTACGAACGGGATAACCGCGGTCACCGTCAACGGTCATTCCTCGGAGGTGCATGCCTGTAGCTTCGATGAGCAGGCGCGGTTGCTGGATATTGCCGGCGATGAAATCGGCGACCGGGTGCCGTTGATCAACGGCATCTACGCCGACGGCAGTCTGGAAGCGGCACGGTTGGCGCGCATGGCCGAGGCTGGCGGCGCGTCGACCCTGCTCTGCTTTCCGCCTCAGTCCATGCGTATGGGCGGGGTTCGCCACCGGCCGGAAATGGCGCTAACCCATTTCAAGACCATCGCCGACGCCACTGATCTGCCGCTGATCGTCTTTCAGTATGGTGACGAGTTGGCTTATTCGCTCGATACCCTGGTCGATCTGGCGGAAGAGGTTCCGACCATCCGCGCGGTCAAGGACTGGTCGCCGGCGCAAGACCATGAGCGCCATATCCGCGTGCTGCAAACCCTGCCGCGGCCGATCAATGTGCTGTCGACCAATTCGGCCTGGCTGATGTCCTCGCTGGTGATGGGCGCCAACGGCCTACTCTCGGGCGCCGGCTCGGTGATTGCCGATCTGCAGGTGGCCCTGTTCAACGCCGTGCAGGTGAATGATTTGAGCGTCGCCAAGGCGCTCGCCGACCGTATCTGGCACACCTCGCAAGTGTTCTACAGCGACCCGTTCGGCGATATGCATAACCGCATGAAAGAGGCGTTGGTCTTACTCGGCCGTCAAGACCGCGCTGTGGTGCGGCCGCCCCTGGTTAAGCTGACGGCCACCGAAGTCGCCCGCATTGCCGAAGCGATGGACGCCGCGGGACTCACCGCGGAAGACCCGGCTCGAGCGGCAGCCGAGTAGGGCAAGCACCGGTCCACCGGCTCGCGCTGGCGATAATGCCCGACCCGGAATAGCTGTTTCGCGATTTCCACCCTTTCCCCAAAGCAGCAGAAAACGGCGCGCGTTAACCTTTTGTTAACCATATTACCGCTTGATGAACGCTGCCTCGGCGGTCGCTCCTGGTTTTTACGACACAGAATTAGGTCGGCGCGAAGTGAGACCGTCGGCGATGGCCATTGGATGCGATGGTCGGATATGAGGTGCGCCCGCCCAAAACCAAGCGCCGATTTCGGCGTCTGGGGAAAGATTGAAGATGCAACATCTTGCACCGGTTTGGCGTCAGGCCGCCCGATATGTCGCGATGGTTTCGCTTGCTGTTCCAACGCTGGTCGCGGGTTCGCAGGTTGCACAGGGTTCCGGGTTTGCGCTACGCGAACAAAGCGCGACGGCCATGGGCAACGCCTTCGCTGGCGCGACCGCCGCCGCTGAAGATGTCAGCTACATGTTTTTCAACCCGGCCGGGCTAACCCGCCATTCCGGCAACCAGGCGAGTTTGAGTGTGACCTATATCGCGCCGCGTTCGGAATTAGAGGGCGCCTCGGCCTCGACGGTTCTCGGCGGCAGCCTGTCGGGGAGCACAACCCGCGACGATATCGGCGTCAACGGCGTGTTGCCGGCGAATTATGGCTTCTTCGATCTTCACCCGGATTTTAAAGCCGCCATCGCCCTCAATGTGCCGTTTGGCCTGGAGACCGATTATGAGGACGACTGGGTTGGCCGCTATCACGCGCTGAATTCAAAGCTGCTGACGGTTGATGTCAATCCAACCGTCGCCTACCGGGTCAACGATTGGCTGTCGCTGGGCGCCGGCGTTCAGGTCAATTATATCGATGTGAGCCTGACGAACGCGGTCGACTTTGGCACCATCGCCTTCGCGCAAACCGTCGGCGCGGTCGGCGTTCCCGGTCAGCAAGATGGCGAGGCTAAAGTCGAAGGCGACGATGTCGGCTTTGGTTACACCTTCGGCGCGCTGGTCGAGCCCTTGCCCGGCACTCGTTTCGGTGTCGGCTATCGCTCGAAAATTGAGCATGAAGTCGAGGGCGAGGCCAAATTCCTGCTCGATGGTTCGGGCACCGCGGCGATATTGCAGGGCTTGGCGACCCCGTCGCCGTTCGTCGATACTGGCGCCGCCGTCACCGCAACCCTGCCGGAGACCGCATCGTTTGGTGTGTATCACGAGCTCGACGACCAATGGGCGGTGATGGGCGAGGCGGCGTGGACCCGCTGGAGCCAGTTCTACGAACTGCGCATCCGCTTCGACAATCCAGGCCAGCCCGATAACTTCACCGAGACGAGTTACAACAACACCTGGTTCTTTGCTGTTGGCGCGACCTATCGCTGGACCGACAATTGGACCTTCCGGGTCGGCGCGGCCTATGACGAATCGCCGATCCCCGATGAAACCCGCACCCCGCGGATTCCCGATGAAGACCGTTACTGGACCTCACTGGGGGCGGCCTATACGCCGTTTCCCGAACTGACGGTCAATTTGTCCTACACCCATATTTTCGTCGACGACCCGACGATCAATCTGTCGACCGGCGGCACCGGCAATACCTTCCGGGGCAATCTTGCCGCCGAGTATAACGGCTCGGTCGATCTGTTCGGGTTGCAGGCGACCTACCGGTTTTAGGCGGGTACTGTTCGGCGCCATTGCCAAGAACGGATCGTGGGCGATACCCTGGGGGCGGTTGCAGATAACGCCATAAACCGAGGGGAACCCATGACGACCGCCGCAGCAAAAGCAAGATCCTACACGCCCATGGCCGACGACCGCACCGCCGCGCCCCATGTGGTGGTGCACGAAGACGAGCGTTCGCGCATGATCCATTATGTGATCAAGCCCGGTGAGCAGACCGGCTGGCACACCCACGAGTTCGATTACACCGTGATCCGGGTCTCCAAGGGCACGCTGACCTCGAACTTCGCCGACGGCACGTCGAAGAATTTCGACTACGAGCCGGGCACCACCTCGTCTTATAAGGCGCCGGTTGAGCATAACGCGGTCAACACCGGCGACACCGATATCATCGGCTACGAGATCGAATTTAAGAGCTGACGGTTCAGGCTATCGGCGCAAATACAGTTTGCCGTCGCCCTGGAACGTGCACGCGCTAAGACGGTTGAGCACCGACATGCCGAGAAGCGAGGTGCTCATGTCGGCGCCGTTAATCGAGATATCCATGTCGGCGAAATCGAATGCGCCGATGGACAGGCTGTCGAGCCGGTAGGGTGCGCCATATCCGATGCCGTTGGCGGTCTGAAATCTTTGCGTAAACCGCAGCCGCTCCAAATCGATGCCAATGCGCGACGCGTCTTGCGGGCTTAACGTGACCCCGCTGGCGCCGGTATCGACTAAGAATCGGATCCGCTCGCCGTTGGCCCGTCCGTTGATGTAGAAATGGCCGTCCGCGTTCGCGTTAATGACAAGTTCGTCGTCGCTGAGGGCGATCGCGTTGCTCGGCACCAACTCGCCACTGACCCGGTAGTAGAGCTGTTCCAATTCGGTTCTGAAGGAATAGCCGACCAGGACGATCGCCGCCAAGCCCGTCCAGATCGAGATATTGCGCACCACTTCGCCGAGCTTAATCTGGCGGGCGAATACCAAGCCGCTCGACACCAGGGCTAGCAGGGCGACAAGCCTGACAATCTCAAGGTTGGAATCGCGATCCGACGATAATTGCCCGGGTAACAGATCGTTCAGAAACCAAATCCCGATGCCGACCGCCAGAAGAAGCCCGACCCATAGAGCCAGCCCCGTTGGAAAGCCCGAGGGCGGTTCCTCGTCGTCATCGCTCCAGGGTCCGTTGTCGTCGGACATGCGGCCAGCTCCCCACATCGAGGCAAGATACCGCGCCTAGCTGCGCGGATGCGGTGCACTTTAATATGGTGGTTGGGTAGCCGATTGACAACTTTGGCGGTACGCCGAGAGCAGGGCGAGTTAGCTCTGTTTGCTCATATCCGATCAGCAGATATACCAACGCCATCTCGGATAGATACCCGAGATGGCGTTGTAAGGGACCCGTTGAGGGCCGGTTATGGTGGTGTAAGCTCCGCGCTAGGCGGCCTTGACCTTATCGAGGAAGGTCGAGACGGCGGTCTCGAGATCGCCCGACTGTTGGGTCAGTTGCTCGGCCGCCGATTGCACCTGCTGCGCCGCCGATCCGGTTTCCTGGGTGCCGCGGGACACTTCGGTGATATTCGACGAAACATCTTGGGTGCCAGTGGCCGCCTGTTGAACATTCATGGCGATCTCTTGGGTCGCCGCGTCCTGCTCTTCGACCGCCGAGGCGACCGTCGTCGCCACTTCGCGGATCTCGGTAATGGTCTCACCGATCCCCTTGATGGCCGTGACCGCTTCGTCGGTCGAGGTCTGAATGGCGGAGATCTGGCCGGCGATATCTTCGGTCGCCGTCGCGGTTTGGCTGGCGAGTGACTTAACCTCAGACGCCACCACCGCGAAGCCCTTGCCGGCCTCACCGGCGCGCGCGGCCTCGATCGTCGCGTTGAGCGCCAGCAGGTTGGTTTGATCGGCGATATCGTTGATCAAGCTGACCACCTCACCGATTTTCTGCGCCGCCTCGGCAAGCCCTTCAACTTTTTGATTGGCCGCTTCGGCTTGCGTCACGGCGCCCGTCGCGATCTCCGCGCTATGGATCACGCGGCGGGAGATTTCCTGCACGGACGCGGTCATCTCCTCGGTGGCCGAGGCGACGGTTTGCACATTCACCGAGGCTTCTTCCGCTGCCGAGGCAACGGCCGTGGCGCGGCTGCTGGCCTCGTCGGCGGCTGACGTCATCGACGTTGCCGAGGATTTCATCTGCGATGCGCCGTTCGAAACGCCTTCGACGATGGTGCCGACACTGGTTTCGAATTCGCTGGCGAACTGTTGCATGGCCGCCTTTTTCTCTTCCTCGGCTTGCACCGCTGCTTGTTTCTGCTTTTCTTCCGCCTGCTTCTGCTCTGCCTCGAGGCGCGCATTGTCTGCCAGTTTTTGCCGGAAGAATTCGACGGCCTTCGCCATGGCGCCGATCTCGTCACCACGATTTTGGCCGATAACGTCGATATCCACGTCGCCGTTGGCGATGGTGTTCATGGTTGTCGATAGACGGACAATGGGCCGCGCGATGGAGCGGCTGACGAGATAACCGATCAGGCCAACAAGCGTGATGGTAATCGCGCCCCACATCATGACGCCATTACGCAAACTCGCGACGGGTCCTAGGATCTCGGTGGTGGATTGTTGCGCGACGATGGCCCAACGTGTGCCGTGGAATTCAAGCGGGGAATAGGCCGTTATCGCGGCGCCGCCGGCGGCATCAACTGACTCCGCGACACCGGATTCGCCGGCGATCGCCCGATGAACCGGGTCAATGTCGACGGTTCTCGCGAGGATGGTGGATTCTTCCGAGAAGCGCGAATCGCTGCGCATGAGATTGTCGGCGCCAACGATAAAGACCTCGCCGGTTTCGCCGAGACCGGCATTCACCTGCATGACATTATTGATGCCGTCGATCGGCATCTGGAATACCAACACGCCGATCTTAGTGCCCGTCTCGTCGATGAGCGGGGTGCTGATGAAGCTGGCTGGCGCACCGGCGCTTGGCGCATAGGGTTTAAAATCGAAGAACGTCAGATCGCCCGATGCCTTGGCGTCGCGGCCGGCGCGGAAGGCGTTGCCCAGATCGGTCGTCCGGTACTCGCCATTGTCGAGGTTGGTGGCGTAGTCGAGTTCCTTGAACACCGTGTAGACTAGGTCGCCGTCGAGATCGAACAGGAAGATATCGTAATAGCCTCGTTCGCGCAGAAACTGGCGAAACCAGGGATGGAAACGGCCATGTATGGCGCTGTATAGCGAGCCGTCCTCGGCGAAATCGAGGTTTTCCTTCTGCCCGGTCGGATGGGGATTGTCCGTAATATAATGATCTTGCAGAAATTCGGTTCGGTTCCCGTCGATGGCCTTCCAGCCAGATGTGAAGGCCTTTACCGCTTCATGGGTAAACGGGCTCCCCGCGACAAAGCGCATATCTTGTTCGATCGTTGCCAGATAGTCGGCGATCGCGCCCTTACGGGTTTCCTCGAGCGCTTGGAGTTTCGACGCGGCAAGCGAACTGACGATATTGGAACCGGACAAGAAGCTGGTGACACCGATGGCCAATACGGCGATCAAGGCGCACCCGATAAACATGGCCGGCAGTTTTTGCGCCAGGCGCATATTTAAGAAGGATAGCGATTTCATTGGAACCCCGATTGTTTCGTATTTAAAGACGTATCGGGGAACCTAACGAGACAACCCAGATAACAAACGACATACGAAGATATGCCTATCTGCTGAAATTGGCGGGGCTTTGTGAAGGAATTCCTAATATTTTCGAGAAACTTAAAACAAATCTAAAAGATAATTTTCGCGGTAATTTACACGTCGCCAATATCCCAAAACAGGCCGGTCATAACCTGCAGGCCCTCGCGCGACACTGGCCAACATGTGCTCGTTCGGCGCGTGCTGAGCACAACCGGCGTCGGAGTGCGGCACCCAGACCGTCGACAGGCCGAGCAGTTCGGCGAAGATGTCGTTGGGGATGCTGCCGCCGATTACGACGGGTTTACCCGCGAGTCCTAACGTGAAATCGTTGCATGTCTGAAGTTGGCGCAACAACGGTCGTAATTGACGGTCCCCACTGACGACCGGGATTAGCTATGAGGAGGCCATTTGTGCGCCCAATCGATCTCTGCCCTTACCTATCCCTTTCTAGGCTACGCACGCGCCTCAGTCGTAGCGGCAGGGCGAAATCCAATTTAACCCTCAAAACTACTTTCCTTTCGGTTACATGCCTACTTTTGGGCGGCGGTCCAGGCTACGCGGATAGCACGTCATCACACCTCGCAGCATACTACGACCGAAAAATGCTGCTGTGCGATCGGACAGCCTATCAATGGAGTGGAGACGATGACCCAAGGCGCGTTGCAGAGCAGGTTATTCAAGTCGGCGTCGGTAGGGATGCAAGCTATGTCCTGACGAAAGCTGGTGTGCTTTTAACCTGGGGCGATAATCTAGATGAGACGCAGGAAGTTCTCGATCAAGTCATTTGGTTTGCGGCCGGCCGATCCGGCGTGTTTGCAGCACGCGCGGATGGAACCTTCATGTATGTGGCGCGCCCAAAAAGTTCGTTCGGAGAGGGCGACTTGCTGCAACCCGAAAAGGTTGGCGTCTCAATCGTAACCGCGAGTATCGGCGACAGCGCCGATTACTTCGTCACGAACGATGGCACTCTCTTCGTTAAGGGGCTTGCGCACCGAGGACAATATGGTGACGGAAAGCTAAAACCATCCGACGCCTTCGTTCCCGTTGCGAGCGCGGTGGTCGCCATCAAGGCCCATACCGGCCATGGGATATTGCTGAGGCAGGATGGCACCGTCATGGGAACCGGCGGCAACATATACGGCCCGCTTGGGCGCCACGGCCTCGGCGACAAAGCAGTTTCTTGGGGGCCGATATTCCACGAGGCTGACGCTATAGCGACGGGTTCTAGCCACAGTTTGGCAATACGAGATGGCACATTGTGGCATTGGGGGCGCGATATCGGTCTCGATCCCGTGCAGGTCCTGGAAGATGTCGTAGCAGCTGCGGCGGATCAAAGTAGCAGCCTGGCTCTATTGAAAGATGGCTCGCTGTGGCAATGGGAACGCGGTCAGCAACCAAAGAAACACTTTCAATGTCGGTAGTCGATCAACTCTAGCTATAGTAACGCGGTCCGTTTTACGGCGGCTCTACCCCCCAGTTCGTGCCGTGAAATCGTCGGATCTCTGAAGTTGGGGTGAATTCCAATCTTGAGCGTACATTCCGCTGAGGGCGGGGTATAGCCAACAGCAGTCACAGACAGCAGCTGTTTCACGGACCACCGGAAATTGTGCACATTAGCCGCAATGCTTATTTGGGTGTGTTCTGCTATGGCTTTAAACCACGTCCTAAAAGGATTGTGCCGTCTTCTCCCACAATCCAACCAAGGGTGCCATCGGGCTGGAGGTATACTCTATTAAGCTCCTTGAACGATCCGCTGGGTTTCCGCTCCCAATTTTTACCTCCATCTTCTGTGCTTAAAATAATACCCCGCTCGCCAACCGCCCAACCGATCTGGCCGTTCACTTCGAAACGTACTCCGTTGATATCTAAATCGGTTCCACTGGGCCGCGATTCCCACGATTGACCGCCATCCGACGAATAAAAGATCAGGCCCCGATTTCCCACCGCCCAGCCTGTTTCGCCATCTGGCAGGAAATAAACGTCGCGAAAATGTCCAAAAACTTCGCCTATTTCGCGCGTCCAAGTTGCTCCTCCATTATCCGAACGGAGCACTTTTGCTGCAGCGCCTGTAATCCACCCAAGTTCGCCCGCGTCATGGAATTGGACGCTGGTGAAGAGGTCAGGCCAGCCAGACTGTCGAATTTCCCAAGTTCTACCCCCATTTTCCGTTTTTAGAAGGGTTGAGAGGTCGCCGACGGCCCATCCGACTTCACCAGACGGGAGGAAGTGAACGTCAAACAGAGTTAGTTTCGTACCACTCAACTGCGGTGCCCAAGTCTGTCCGCCATCAATCGTTTGTAAGATCGTTCCCTGATCGCCCACGGCCCAACCCAGCATACCTCTCGAGTGGAAGTGCACACCGCGCAAATTTCCGGAGATTCCGCTGTGCTGTTGCTGCCAAATCTTTCCGCCATCGCGCGTGCTCAAAATCGTACCGCGATCGCCAACAATCCAGCCGATATTTCCACCTATGTGGAATTCGACATCATTGAGGTCAGCGAAGGTTCCGCGAGTTTGTCGGTGCCAAGATGCGCCCCCATCATCGGACCGCAACACCTCGCCTTCGCCGACCGCCCAGCCAGTTTTCCCGTCAGGGTGTAGATGGACGCCGAACAAGTAATTCGCTGTATTGCTGTTTTGCGACGCCCAATTCTCACCGCCATCTGTTGTTTTCAGGATATTGCCGCGGTTTCCGACAGCCCAACCAGTTTTGCCATCAGACAGGAAATAGACAGATTGTAGTGGAACCTTCTCGTCAAGTCGTCGTGACTGCCAGGTTCTACCTCCGTCCGTACTTTGTATGATTCCGTCTAGGCCGACTGCCCAGCCAGTGCTGCCATTCGCGATAAAAAATACATCGCGCAGCCGGTTCTTTCCGTCAGGCAATCCGTCGGACAAGTCGGCCCAAGTTAGGCCACCGTCGTCCGTTTGAAGTACGGCTCCTTTGTCTCCGACTGCCCAACTCAGTTTTCCTCGTGGATCAATGTGTACTCCAAATAGAAATTTTACAGTGCCGCTGGTTTGTAATTTCCACGAACTGCCGCTGTCCGCCCATCGTAGGATCGTGCCCTTGCTACCAACAGCCAAGCCCACCAGCCCGTCGGGTGAAAATAGGATATCTGTTAAATAGGCGGCTGTTTCGGTTTCCTGCCGTTTCCAAGATTTACCGCCGTCGTTTGTAGTAACAATAGTACCTCGAGTTCCCGCAGCCCAACCAGCATGCCCGTCCGGTAAGAAGTGAACACTCGATAGGTTCGATAGCGTGCAACTGTCCTGACGCAGCCAATTCGTACCGCCATCGGTGGTATGAATAATTGTACCGTTTTCTCCCACGGCCCAACCACGTTGACCGTCTGCATCGAAATGGACGTCACTAATTTGTCCTGACAGGTAGGGAAGGTCTGGCGGAAACCAATTTTCTGATGCTTTATCCGCGCCCGTTTCGATATGCGTGGAGACCCTTACATTTCCTGGCGTTATGGTCACACTTTTTGAGATCGCTGAACCGCTATCCAACTCGGTATCAGAATAGGAAGCTAGCTCCGGTCCGCAATCGCCGACATTCGACGTTTGGTCCTGGTGTTCAGCCGCAACGGCGATACGAGATATATCAATGGAAAAAAATTGAAGTAGGACGATACCGATCAGTGCCGTCTTCCAATTGCGCGTTCGATAGTGATGAGGAGAATCATTATTCACAGGTTGAACAAAGTATAGATCGCATAACTTTAGCGTTTGCCTGACAGTGCTCATGCACTTTTCGACCTGCAGTAGTATTTGAATTATCCAGCATCTTGTCAGAATAATGCTGAGGGAACAAAACATCTTGCGGCTTGAATTCGAATTCTTCCGAACGCGCCTTCTAGCTGGCGTCCGGACCTGGACTTACGTCGCCGATATCCCAGAACAGTCCGGTCATAACCTGCAGGCCCTCGCGCGCGACGCTGGCCAACATGTGTTCGTTGGGCGCGTGCTGAGCACAACCGGCGTAGGAGTGCGGCACCCAGACCGTCGACAGGCCGAGCAGTTCGGCGAAGATGTCGTTGGGGATGCTGCCGCCGATATTGGGCACCAGGGCGGCCGGTTTGCCCAAGGTCTGGCTAAGCGATTTTAGCGCCAATTGCGCCCAGGGATCGCCCGGGTCGAGCCGGGTGGCGCGCATGCCGGCCATGCGGGTGGCGGCGATTTCGACGTCGCCGAAGCCATGTGCGTCGAGATGCCGGCGCAGCGCCGGCAGTAAGTCGTCCGGGTCGGTGCCGACCACATAACGCAACTGACAGGCCGCGCGGGCCGACGGTTGGATGGCATTCTGCGGCCGCTCTGGGTCGCCCTGCTCGAGCGCCAGCACGGCGAAGCTATTCCAACCGAACACCCGCTCTTCCGGGCTCAAGTCCGCTTCGCCCCAATCGGCGTCGATCGCCGGCGCGTTGGGGCCGCCGGAGACCGTTAAATCGGCGAGCAGGGTGCGTAAATCGTCGGTCAATGTTGTCGGCCGCCATTCAGGCACGGCGATCTGCCCGCGCCCGTCGGTCAGGCTGGCCAAGGCGTGAGCCAGAATGATGCCGGGATCCTTGATCAACCCGCCCCAATTGCCCGAATGGTGGGCGCCGTCGCGCAGATTGACCGCCATTTCGAAATTGACCAGGCCGCGCGAGCCGAGCACCACGGTTGCCCGTTCGGGGTCGAGACGGGGGCCGTCCGAGGCGATCAACACGTCGGCGGCGAGGCGCTTACGCTCCTGGTCGCAAAAGGCGCGCAGGCCGCGCGACCCCATTTCTTCATCGCTTTCGAGCAAAATCTTGCAGTTGAAGCCAAGATCGCCGCGCTCAGTTAGCACGGTTCTGAGGGCGCTGATATTGACCCAGTGCTGGCCCTTATTATCGGCCGTGCCGCGGCCATAAAGCCGGTCGCCGTCCGTCGTTAAAACCCACGGCGATAGATCATCGCGCCAGCGGTCGTCCTGGCCGACCACCACATCGCCATGCCCATAGATCAATATCGTTGGCAGTGCGTCGCCCTCGTGGCGTTCCGCGAAGAGCAGGGGCCCGGCGGCGGGTTCGGGATTGTCGAGAATTTCGAACTTAAAGCCCATCTCTTTCAGTTCGGGACCGATGAGCTGGGCAAAATAGTTCTGCAACGCCGGATGGGCGTTGTCGATCTGGCTTTGGGTCGCGGCCGCGACCAGCCGGGTCAGCCCGGCGGCAAAACCGCCTTGGTCGAAAAACCGTCCGGCTTGGGCAACCGCCTCTTCTCTTGTTCCTGTCATGGCTTCATCATAGCCCGGTCATTGCTATAGTGCGCGCCCGTATTGTTAAAAACCTGGGTTTGGGAACCAAAGTATGAAGATCGCGGTGATCGGCGGCGGACCGGCGGGGCTCTATTTCGCCTATCTGATGAAACGGGATAATCCGGGCCACGAGATCCGCGTGATCGAGCAGAATCCGCGCGACGCCACCTTCGGCTTCGGCGTGGTGTTTTCCGACCGCGCGCTGGAGTTTTTGCGCGCCGACGATGAGGCCACTTATCAATACCTCACGCCCCATATGCAATCCTGGGCCGATCTGAAGATCGTCCACAAGGACGAGCATATGGCGATCGACGGTAACGGCTTCGCGGCGATTGGCCGTCTGGAATTCCTGAACTTGCTGCAAGACCGCTGCGAGAGCGTCGGGGTCGAACTCGAATTCGAAACGGTCGTTGAGTCCGCCGAAGCGCTCGGCGACGCCGACTTGATCGTCGCCGCCGACGGGGTGAACTCGCCGGTCCGGCGCGCCCATGCGCAGGCGTTCCAGGCCTCCGAAACCCGGCTGGACAATCCCTTCGTGTGGTTCGGCACGACGCAACTTTTTGACACGCTGAGCCTGACCTTTCGCGAAAATGGCGACGGCGTTTTCTGCGCCCACCACTACCGCTACAGCGAGACCATGAGCACCTTCATCGTCGAGACCGACGCGGACACGTTTGAAAACGCCGGATTCGCCAATATGAGTGACGCGGAGAGCCGGGCCTATTGCGAGGCGGTGTTTGCCGCCGACCTCGCGGGCCATCCGCTGATCTCGAACAAGTCGGAATGGCGTTGGTTCCCGCAAATCTGGAACGAGCGCTGGAGCGCCGGCAATATCGTATTGCTCGGCGACGCCTTGCACACGGCGCATTTTTCCATCGGTTCGGGCACCCGGCTGGCCATGGAAGACGCTATCGCGCTGTTCCAGGCGATGTCGGATAATGACGGCGATCTGGTGGGCGCCTTGGCGCGCTACGAAGAGATTCGCCGCCCGCGCTTGGAAAAGCTGGTCGACGCCGCGGTGGCCAGCGCCCACTGGTACGAGCAGATGGCCGCGCTAATGCGCACGCTAGAACCTTACGAATTTGCCCGCAGCTACATGACCCGGACCGGCCGGGTGAGCGACGAGCGGTTGCAAAAAATCGCGCCGAAGTTCATGGAGCGCTACGCCCAACATCGCACGAGTTAGCCGTGATAAAATTGACTGAAGCCATAAACCGACCTCATCCTGAGGAGCCCTTTCACCTCGCCCTTCGAGACGGGCCTAGCGGCCCTCCTCAGGATGAGGTGAAAGGGCGTCTCGAAGGATCGGCGTCTTTCGATTTACTTGAAATTAGAGTGACTCCTGGTTTGGATAATTGACGATGGAACAGAACGACATTACCGACCGGGTCCCACGGGACTTGGCCATCAGCCGCGATATCGGCTTCGAGGTGGCGGAGCGCTACAACGCCAGCGAAATCCTGTTCGATAATCTCAATGCCGGCCGCGCCGACAAGGTCGCGATCTACGCCGCCACCGGCAACGCCACATATGGCGAGCTTTGCGCAACGGCCTGCCAGGTCGGTAACGCGCTGGCCGGGCAGGGGTTGGCGTCCTTTTCGCGCATCCTCATGCTGCTCGACGACACCGCGGTCTATCCGGCGGCGATCTTCGGCGCCATGCGGGCGGGCTTCGTGCCGGTGCTGATCAACACCCTCTCACCACCCGACCTGATCCAATATTATCTCGAAGATAGTGGCGCGACGGTGGCGATCGTCGAAAGTGGCCTCGCCGCGCTGCTGACCCCAGAAACCGTCACCGGCACCGAACTGAAAACCGTCATCGTCGCCAACGGCGATGGGGCGCCCTCGGCCGAGGTCGAATCGGTGACCTGGGACGACTGGCTGGCCGGCCATCGAACCGATATGGATCAAGCCGATACATACCGCGACGATATGGCGTTTTGGATGTACAGCTCGGGCAGCACCGGGCGGCCCAAGGGGATCGTCCATCTGCACCATGACATGGCCTATACCCACGCCTCCTACGCCCAGGAAATCCTTGAATTGCGCGCCGACGATATCTGCTTTTCGCCGCCGAAAATCTTTTTCGCCTACGGTTTCGGCAATTCGATCACCTTTCCCTTCGCCGTCGGCGCCAGCGCGGTGCTCAATGCCGGCCGGCCCGAACCGGCCAGCGTGTTCGCCGCCATCGAGCGATATAAGCCGACAATATTGTTCGGTTTACCAACGCTATATAATGCTTTGCTCAATGATGAGAGTAATAGCGCCGCTGGTCTAAAAAGCGTCCGCCTGTGCCTCTCCGCCGCCGAGACCTTGTCCAACGAGCTGTTCAAGGCGTGGCAAAACCGCTTCGACCTCGACATCATCGAAGGGTTGGGCTCGACCGAAGTTCTGCACATCTATCTGTCCAACGCGCCCGACGCCTTCAAGGTCGGCGCGGCCGGCCGGCCGGTGCAAGGTTATGAGGTCGAACTTCGCAACGACCAAGGCGAACCGATAAAGCCCGACGAGCCCGGGGTGCTCTGGGTGCGCGGCGATTCCAACGCGCCGTGCTACTGGAACAAGCCCGACAAAACCGCCGAGACCATGCGTGACGGCTGGATCTATACCGGCGACCGGTTCGAAACCGACGAAGATGGTTTCTACTATTTCCGCGGCCGCGCCGACGATCTCATCAAGGTCAGCGGCCAATGGGTCTATCCGTTGGAGATCGAGCTTTGTCTCGCCGACCACCCGGCGGTGAAGGAATGCGCGGTGTTGGGGGTCGAGCTTGCCGACAAGCGCATGTCGACCACGGCGTTCGTGGTGGTCGTCGATGACCACCATGCTGGCGGGGGGCTGACCGAAGAGCTGAAGGCCTACGCCAAGACCAATCTATTGCCCCACAAATATGCGCGCACGGTAGTCTATCTCGCCGCCTTGCCGAAAACCGGATCGGGCAAGATCGACCGGCAGGCATTGCGGGACTTGTGAGGCCCGCTCAGGCCGGCTTGTCGCCGGCGATCACGACCCGGTGCATGAGCCGGTGTTCGGTGTAGTCAAACAGGGCGTAATGCAGGCTCAGCCGGTTGTCCCATACCGCCAGATCGCCGGCGCGCCATTTGTGGCGGTACTGAAATTCCGGTGTGCGCAGATGATCGAAAAGATAGCGCAGCAGGTAATCGCTTTCGCGCCGGTCCATGCCCTTGATTAGGCTGGTCATGGATTCATTGACGAACAGCCCGCGCTTGCCGGTGACCGGATGCGTGCGCACCACCGGGTGCAGCGCCGGCCGGTAGCTCGCCTTGAGGTCTTGGAGATGGCTTTGGTAGTCCTTGTCCCACAGCTCCGGGCGGACATGCTCGTCATAGGCCTGAAAGCGGTCGTTGAAGGCCCAGAGTCCCTCGATGTGCGCCTGCATGCGTTCCGAGAGCGCCTCATAGGCGGCGACGGAATTGACCCAAATCGTATCGCCGCCCTCGGGCGGAATATCGCGGGCGTAAAGCGAAGTACCCATCGAGGGGATCGCCATACCGGCGAAATCGGTATGCCACAGCTCGGCCGTCACATGGGGCGGGTTGTCGGCATCGTATTCCAGCACGTCGATTTCCGGGTTCGCCTCGTCCTTTTCGAAACCCGACACGGCGGAGGACTGCAGGTCGCCGAAACGCCGGGTAAACGCGACCTGCTGGGCTTCGGTTATCGCCTGATCGCGAAACACGATCACCGTGCGGTCGAGCAGGGCGGTGTGAATTTCGTCGAATTGCTGGTTGGTCAGCTCGCCCGACAGATCGACATCGTCGATGATTGCGCCGCAGGCCGGCGACATGTTGGATACGGATATGGCGGCAAAGGACATGGCGTTCCCATAAGTAATCTGCGGCGTGGATATCGACCGAATTCAGGGCGATTTTAGCGAGCCACATGGCGCGAATGCAAATTTTGGGATGATCCTCCGGCAACTCGGTCCCGACGCAACCAACTTTGTACTTTGGGGACGGGGGAGACAGGGGGTAAATTGCAATCGGACTGTGTGCATAACAAAATAAGGAGAGCTGCCGTGGCGCTCTTACCCATCATATCCGACGCGGAGGCGGGGCCCGAGGCCAAGTCCCTGTTCGACCATTCGACGAGGATGTTCGGCCGGGTCGCCAACGCCATGCGCGTCGCCGCCCACTCGCCGAAACTGGCGCAATCGATTTATGGCTTCATGGTTGCCGCGCTGCGCGAGGAAATTACCGGCATCCTCGATGTGCGCACCAAGGCGTTGGTGATCCTCAAGACGTCGATGCTGAACGGCTGCAAATACTGAATCAGTCACAATGTAACGCTCGGTCGGGGGTTAGGTTTTGATGATGAATTGGTGGCGGCGATCGAAGGCGATTTCCAGGCGTCGGACTTTTTTACGCCGGCGGAGAAGGCGGCGATCAAATGGGCCGAGGTGCTGACCGAAAAGACCTATCGCGGTGAGAACCCGCAGGCCATGCCGGAGTTGAAGAAGCATTACAGCGACGCTCAAATCGTCGAAATCACCATGGTGTCGTGCACCTTCAATTTCTGGAACCGGTTCACGGACTCGCTACAGATCGAAATTGAGGACCAGACAGTGATGAAGAAGTTCACCAAGTCGAAGTCGATCGATCCGAGCGATTATGTGGCCTTCATGTGCGATTGCTGGTGGACCAGACCGGGCGCCGCCGACGCGGCGAAGGCGGCGGAGTAGGCGTGCGCCAGAGGCGATTCCGCAAGTGAACGCCAACGAGGAACAGTCGCTTTGGGTGCGCTGGTACCGTTAAGGAGTATTTATGAGCGCCACACCGCCAGGCGATAATTCCCCCAGCGGCCCTCCAACCGGCGCCGGCGGCACGGCGCCGGACCGCCGGTCTTATGCCGCGCTACGCTACCCAGCGGCGCGCATCTATTTGCTGTTCGCGGCGATGGCGATGATGGCCGACCATGTCGAGCACGCCATCAGCTACTGGATCATTTTCGCTAAATTCAACTCGCCCGCACTTTCCGGATTCGCGGTGATCTCCCATTGGCTGCCATTCCTGTTGGGCTCGATCTGGGCGGGGGCGCTGGCCGACCGGTTCGACCCGCGCCGCATCATCCAAATCGGCATGGCGCTGTTCATGGCGGTGTCGATCGGCTGGGGCATCCTGTTCGCGACCGACAGCTTGCAGCAATGGCACGCTGTGATCTTGCTGATCGTGCATGGTTGCGCCGGGGCTTTATGGGCGCCGGCGGGCCAGGTGCTGATCCACAAAATTGTCGGCACCCCGCAATTGCAGAGCGGCATCCGCCTGATGGCGACATCGATCACCCTGGGCATGTTGCTGGGACCGGCGGTCGGCGGCGCGCTGATGCTAAATCTCGGTCCGGCGGTTGGCATCATCATCAACGCGGCGATCTATTTGCCGCTGCTGCTCTGGCTGATCCGCTACCCGGCGCCGACCGGCGTCGCCGACACGCGACCGGCCGGCAGCCGCATCACATCGTACCGCGATATGATTGGCGCAATGCGGGAGATATCGGGCGTGCCGGTGGTGCTGGCCATGACCCTGCTTGCCGGCATTTCCGCCGCGTTTATCGGCAATGGCTATCACCCAAACTTGCCGGAATTCGCCCGCGATTTCGGCTACGGCGTCGATGGATTTCGCTACACATTGTTGCTGACTGCCTATGCGGCGGGTGCAGTGACGGCGGGGCTCACGCTGGAGGCGCGTAACTTGCTGCCCACCCGGCCGCGCACGGCTTTTGTGCTCGCCATCTTTTGGTGCATGGCGATTGGCGGATTTGCGATTTCAGGCAGCTATAACCTGGCCATCGTTTTGCTGGTCTGCGCCGGCTTTTTCGAGCTGTCCTTCGTCTCCATGGCGCGCACGCTGGCTCAACTTCACGCGCCGGCGCATATGCGCGGTCGCGCTATCGGCCTGTTCAATGTGGGGGCGTTGGGGTTCCGAACCTTCAGCGGCGTGACCATCGGCTTTGGCGGCGGCATCATCGGCATTCACTGGTCGCTCGGGCTCAGCGCCGCCGCATTGCTGGTCGTATTGTTGGCGCTGTTTGTCTGGCTGTACCGAGCCGCCCGCCCGGCGACCGTCGCCTGACAGCTCTAGGCGGCGTCGGCGCGGTTGGGCAGCTTCCACTCGGGCCGCACGAAATGGCAGGTATAGCCGTGCGGAATGCGCTCGAGATAATCCTGATGCTCCGGTTCGGCTTCCCAGAAGTCACCCGCAGGCGCCACTTCGGTGACGACCTTGGCGGGCCACAGACCCGAGGCGTCGACGTCGGCGATGGTGTTGACCGCCTCCTGCTTCTGGGCGTCGCTGGTGTAGTAGATGCCTGAGCGATAGCTGGGGCCCATGTCGTTGCCCTGGCGATTTGGCGTCGAGGGATCATGGATTTGGAAGAAGAATTCCAGCAAGTTGCGGAAACTGGTCTGGGTCGGATCGAAGACGATCTCGATACCCTCCGCATGGCTGCCATGGTTGCGGTAGGTGGCGTTGGGAACATCGCCGCCGGTGTAGCCGACGCGGGTGGAGATCACACCGGGCAGTTTGCGGATCAGATCCTGCATGCCCCAAAAGCAGCCGCCGGCCAGCACTGCGCGTTCTGCTGTCATCGGATTTCCTCCACTTGGTCGATATAGGCCCCGTAGCCTTCGCGCTCCATATCGTCGCGATGAATGAACTTTAACGAGGCTGAGTTGATGCAGTAGCGCAGGCCGCCACGGTCCTCCGGGCCGTCGGGAAAGACATGGCCGAGATGGCTGTCGCCGTGGATCGAGCGCACCTCGGTGCGGATCATGCCGTGGGTACTGTCGCTCAATTCGTTGACATGGGCGGGCTCGATCGGCTTGGTGAAGCTCGGCCAGCCGCAGCCGGAATCGAATTTATCGGATGATGCGAACAGCGGCTCGCCTGAGACGATATCGACATAGATGCCGGGTGCGTGGTTATCGAGATATTCGCCGGTTCCCGGACGTTCGGTACCGCTTTGCTGGGTCACGCGAAACTGTTCGGGCGTCAGCCGGGAAACGGCTTCCTCGCTCTTTTGGTAATTGGCCATGATTTTCCTCTGGCAGTGAACCGGTGCCCGCTAGATATGGGTATTCAGGCGTCGTCTGTCCAATATCCGGTTCGGAGCTTCTATTCTTCGAACGCGGCGTAGGGGTTTTTCGCGCGCTCGACCTTTGTCTCGGACGGGCCGACCGGCGGGGTTGGCGTGTAGTGTGCCGGCGCCGGCCCGCCGGCGGCGACCCGCGCGCGGGCTTGGTCGGGAGTTTCCAAGACGGCGGCTGAAGCCAGCGCGGCCTTGCGGTCGACCGGCACTGGGCCCGGCGCGTCGGGCGGTGGCATCATGTCGGCGTGGTAGTAGGCGACGGTTTTCTCGTGCTTTGCCGCGTCGACTTTGCGGGTGGGGTCGATGTCGCGCTGGTTGACGCCCTTCGGTGTAACGGTCACATCGCCGACCACCTCATGGTCGAACCACCATTTTTTGGCCGGGTTACGCTTGCCGTTGCCCAGCGCGTCGTCGGCCCAGGCAGCGATCGGCACCATCAACGGCTTCAGGAACATAGCGTTGACCCCCAGCCAGCTTACCGCGCGGGTGAGCAGGGGACCGTCGGAGTCGACCACCTTATTGATCGGGCAGGTCTTCATGCAGCGCCCGCAGGCCGAACCGTGCGGGTTCGTCACCCGGTAGCGGCCGCAGCGTTCCACATCGGGCTTCCAGATTTCGTAGCCGTTGAACATCACCTTGTCGCCGAAGGGGATGGCGTCGCAGGGGCATTCGCGCGCGCATTTCAGGCAGCCCTGGCAAAAGGTCTGGAGGCCGAAATCAATCGGTTTGTCGACTTCCAATGGCAGGTTGGTGGTGACCACCACCGATTTAAAGCGCGGGCCGACGAAGGGGTTGAGCACCAATTCGCCGATCCGGCTGAGCTCGCCCAGTCCCGCCCACAGCACCAGGGGGATCTGCAGCACGTCGCTGTCGGCGTTGGTTTGCGATCGCGAGGAAAACCCGGATCCGCGTAGCACCTGACCCATGATGCCGGCGATCTCGGCGCCACGCAGATAACCGCGCATGGATTGGGCGCCGGAAATCCAGTCGTCGCCGCTGGCGCCCTCCATGGTGTCGAACTCCTGGTCGATCAGCATCACCACCGCATAGCGGTGGCGCATCTCGATCGGTGTGCCGTCGTCTTTGTGGGAATACCAGGCGTAGCGCGGGATCTCGCAGATGCCGGTGAGGTCGGCGCCGAGGAAATAGGACAGCGCCTTCAGCGCCTTGGTGTTTTCCGCCGGGTCGTTGAACGGCGACGTGTCAGCCTGTTCATTGACCGGGCCATCTTGCATCGGGACCAGGCCGCGAATGCCATGGGTCATCGCCTTGGCCAGAGGATGCTTGGTGGCGAAACGGCTGCGTTCACGCTGGGCTTTTTCGCCTAAGTCGCCTTGCAAAGCGCGCTCGAACATCGCCGCGCGTTTGGGCACCCGGGGCACCTCGTCGTCGAGAATCAAGGTGGTCGGCCGTTCGATCCGCTTGACCGTCTCCATGGGGTAGCGGCTATCGTAGGATCGCCGCTTGGCGCGCCGGTTGCGTTCGCGGCCCGACTGGGCGCCGTTGCGGCCCCACCAGTAACCCAGATCTTTGGCTTTCAGGGCGCTGGTGGCGAGCGGCCGGTCGATTTCGAGCGTGTAGTCGGTGGTAACCACGGCCAGCGAGAAATCGTCGACAAAGGGATTGGTCAGGTTTTCGCCCTGGCGCACGGCGAGCCCCGACATCACCGCCAACCGTTCGGCGTCGAGCTTGCGATGGCCGGCGACATCGGCGCGCGCGAGGTAACCCATTTGGCGGATATGCCGGGCCAGGGTGGTGGCGATTTCAGCAGCGCGCATGTCGGATGTTTCGCCTACCGCCGGCGTGATCCACCGCGCGGCGAGGGCTTGGTCGGTCGGCATCCGGGGATGTTCGACCAAGATCACCACCGCCTGACGGTGGTTGTCGGGCGTCACACCGTCGAGCCAGGCATTTTCCGGGAGGCCGCAAATTCCCACCTGGCTGGCGTTCATGAAATAGCAGGCGCCCTTGAGGTCGACCGTGCAGCGAGCGGGATCGTCGGTATTGGGGGCGATTTCCGGCGCCGGGTCTTCTTCGGAAAATTTCGCGTAGAGTTCGCGATAGTCACGGGCGGCCTCGCCGAGTAATCCCTCCGGGGCGCTCTCCGGTTCGCGGGCGCATTTTGACCGGGCGGCTTCGACATCGAGGACCGCATCGTCGCGGTCCAAAGATTCGAGCGGGAAGGGGCCTAGCGAATAGGAGCGATTTTTCGATCTGGCATAGACCAGCACTAGCTTGTTACCAAACGCAGCGACGGCGGGGCCGAGTGTTCGCCGGATTCGATGGAGGCGCCGATCACATTGAGCGCTTGCTTCGAGACGTTGGCGTGTTCGCGCATAAGCGCCTCGGCGCGCGCGCCCTCGCCATTTTCCAGCGCGTCGAAGATCAGACGATGCTGGTGTTGCGCCACCATCATCTGCTGCTGACCGTCGATGGTATCGTGGATGGCGATCACCGCGGGCTCGACGAAGGGCATTTTATGGGTGAGGTCCAAACCATTTTCCAGCGCCTTGTTGTTGCAAGCCTCAATGATCGTCTTATGGAACCGACCATTCATCTCGCCGAAGTCACTGGCGTCACCGGGGGTAATGGCGCGCTTGGCGATAATGCGCTCGCCGATCTCCAGACAATCTTCCAGCGCCGCGGCGGTGTGGGGCGCGAGGCCGTCCTCGGCCACCAGCCGCGCCGCCATGCCTTCCAAGGTGCCGCGCACATCGATGGCGTCGCTGATGTCGCCGATGCTATAGGCTTCGACCCGGAAGCCGCGATTGGGCTCGCTGGAGACCAGGCCCTCACGCTCGAGAACACTGAGCGACAGGCGGACCGGTGTTCGCGAGACCCCCAACGCGCTCGCCAGGGCGCTTTCGGTAATGCGTTCGCCGGGCGCGAAGGCGCCATTCAAAATCATTTCGCGCAGCCGGGCGGTGGTTCGTGTCTGCTGGTTACTCATGGTCAAATCCGTGGTCTGTGAGCCTTGACCAGGATATTGCATACAATATTTAGGCGCAATCCGGCGGCCCTAAAAATGACACGAAATAAGTGTTTGGTATTCCAACTTTAGTGCCAGAGCCGAAGGCGGTGCTTGACGACAGGCGGCAACTCCGGAATATTTTGTATGCAATTGACGACCCAAGACTAGGATCGCGAAAAAGCGACTTGAACATCGCCTTGCCCTTCGAAACACTGATTTCAGTCGTGACCGGGGAACAAGACACTGGCCGGCCTAGGGTGCGCGCATCCGTCAGCCCGGCAATAGGGAGGAAGCAAATGACGAAACACAACACAATGGTGACCGGGTTGGCCGCAGTGGCCGCACTCACCGCCGGTCTTACGGCCGCTCAGAGCGCCATGGCAGCCGAAGAATTACAGATGTCCTACTTCGTCGGACAACGCCATCCCATGGTCAAGGCCGTGGTGGTGCCCCTGCAAGAAAAGCTGGCTGAAATCAGCGGCGGCGAGCTTACCGTGAAGGTCCATTTCGGTGGTTCGCTGGTCAAGGGCGGCCCGCCGCAATATGGCGCGTTGTTGCAAGGCGTCTCCGACATGGCGTTCAGCCTGCCGGGCTATTTGGGGCCGAAGTTTCCGTTCAGCAACACGGTGACCATTCCCGGCATTACCCAGAGCGCTGAAGATGCGACCAACAAACTCTGGAACGCCATGGATGTGATCGAAACCGAGTATGACGCCAAGGTCATTGCGTTATGGGCAGTCGATCCGAAAATCATCCTGACCAAGAAGCCGATCAACGCGCTCAGCGATCTCAAGGGCTTGAAGCTGCGGGTGACGTCGAAGCAGGACGAGTCCTATGTCAATCGACTTGGTGCCGTCTCGGTAGCCTCCGGCGTCACGGTCGTCCATCAGAACTTCACCAACGGTGTGATCGACGGCGTTCATATCGGCGCGAGCGCCATACGTTCGTTCAAACTGCATGAGCCGGCGGAATATGTGATCACCAATCTGCCGCCCTCCATGTCGCCGATTTATATTCTGATGAACCAGCAGAAGTTCGACAGCATGACCCCGCAACAGCAGAGTTGGATCGACGAGGTGGCTGGCCGCAACTTAAGCCTGGGTGGCGGCACCGGTTACGACCGTGTTGGCATCGGCGGCCTCAAATTCGCCACGGATAATGGCGTCAAAACAATCGCGCTGAGCGACGCTGAGAAAGCCCGTTGGCAGGCGGCGATGCAGCCGGAGGTCGATAAATTCCTCGATGCAAAGATCGATGTGTCGTCGTCATCGTCGAAGCTCGACCTGACGGGCCGTGAGTTCGTTGTCAAGTTGAACGCCAAGACCAACTAAGGCGCCGGCAAGCGAGCTTAAGTTAGGTGTCTCAACCGCAGCAATTGCCTGACCGCGCGCTCACGATAGTGGACCGCGCGGTCGGGTGGCTGGCCCGTCTTGGCAGCATCACCATGGTGGCGCTGGTGGTGATGACGGGCGTTGGCGTGTTTTTCCGCTACATACTGGTCGATCCGATCAACGGTCTTGGCGATGTATTGGGACTGACCTTGTCGATTACGGTGGCCTGTTCGCTCGCCTATGGCGGGCGCGTCGGGGCCCATGTGGCGGTCGACGTGTTGGGCATGGTCGGCGGACGCAAAGTCACCCGTTGGACCGACGCGTTGGTGCGGGTCTTGGGCATCTTTATCATTGGGGTCGCGGTCTATGCGCTGATCAAGAATGGTCTGTGCGGGATCTTGTGCGGGTTTTTAACGTCGAGCCTGGCGATCCCTCATGAACCGTTCTACTACTTCCTCGCCTTTGGGCTGAGCGCCTATGGCGTGGTGCTGATAGCGGAGTTTATCGCCGGGCTTGTGCATTTTTCGGCGGATGTCGATCCTAGCGAGAAATCCAATTAGCGCTCATGTCGAATATTGAAATTGGCCTTTTAGGCTTAGCCATCCTGCTGGTGCTATTGGCGCTACGCATGCCGGTGGCAACCGCGATGATGCTGGTCGGATTTGGCGGTCATTGGGCGATCAGTCCGCGCGGCGCCATTCCGTCGCTCGGCGGTAGTGCCTTTGAAACCAGCACAATCGAGGCGCTGGCGATCCTGCCGCTATTTGTTTTGATGGGCAATTTGGCCGGCGTCTCGCGTATGAGCCGTGATCTTTATGACGCGGCCTATGCCTGGGTGGGGCATTACAGGGGCGGTCTCGCCTCGTCGACGATTATTGGCTGTGCGGGATTCTCCGCCTTATCCGGCTCGTCGCTGGCCTCCGCACTGACCATGGGACGCGTCGCGCTGCCGGAAATGCAGCGCTACAAATATTCCGACAGCATGGCGACCGGCGCCATCGCCGCCGGCGGCACCTTGGGTATTCTTATCCCGCCGTCTGCCGGTTTTGTCGTCTATGCAATTCTGACCGAAGAATCGATCGGCCGGTTGTTCATGGCCGGCGTTCTGCCGGGCATTATGCTGGCCTCGCTGTTTGTCGGCGCGATTTACCTGATGACCCTATGGAAACCGGAATTAGGCCCGCCGGCGGAAATCCGCATGGGCTATCGCGACCGGTTTCGCGCATTGGGGCAGGCGCTGCCGATCACTGTCATCATCGTCGCCACGGTCGGCGGTATTTATTCGGGCATTTACTCCGCAACCGAAGCGGCAGGAATTGGCTGTCTGCTGGCCTTTGCCTTTGCGCTTTACCGCCGCTCGCTGACTTTATCGAATTTCGCCGATGCGGTGATGAATACGCTGCGGTCCACCGCGACGACGTTCTTGATCCTGATCGGGGCCTTCGTCTTTACGCCCTTTATCGCCCTGTCGGGCATTCCCGACGCGCTGCTCGATCTGCTCACCGGTCTTGAACTGGGTAAGTTCGGCCTATTGGCGATTGTTCTGGTTTTCCTGGTTTTGCTGGGAACGTTCATGGAAGGGTTTGCAATCCTGGTCCTAACCCTGCCGTTGCTCGAGCCGGTGTTGCGCTCCTTTGGCATCGACATGGTGTGGTACGGCGTTCTGATGGTGATTGTGTTGGAGATGGGCCTGATCAGCCCGCCGGTCGGCGTCAACGTGTTCGTGGTGAAAAGCATCGCCGAAGACGTGCCCATGAACGACATCTTCAAGGGGATCTTCCCGTTCTGGATCGCCATGGGCGTAGCGCTGTTTATTCTGGTGCTGTTCCCCGATATCGCCTTGTTGCTGCCCAACACCATGTTCAACTAAGCCCGGAATTTCGATTCCGAAAAAACATGTGGCGCGGGCTCGTTTAGGCTGTCGGCGCCTGCCGTCTGCGCTATAAAGCTGTAACGAACAAGGGTGCCGTTGGCATCGAAAACAATAATTCAGTTCCAATCGGGGGAGAATAGACATGCCAAAAATGACCGGCGCTCAAGTCATGGCCGATATGTTGAAGGGTTATGACGTTAGCCATGTTTTCTTGGTGCCTGCGGTGCTGCGGACGACGATGGTCGAGTTGGAAAAGCGAACCGAGATCAAGCGACTGCACGTTCATTCGGAGAAGACCGCCGCCTATATGGCCGACGGCTATGCCCGCGCGACCGGAAAACCGGGCGTATGCATGGCCCAGGTGATCGGCGCGCTGAACCTGGCGGCCGGCCTGCGCGATGCCCATCTGGCCCATTCCCCGGTGATCGCTATGACCGGCGGGCGCGACCCCAGCACCAAGTTTCGCGGCGTCTATCAAGAGGTCGACGATGTGCCGGCCTTCGAGCCGGTGACCAAGTTCAACGCCACGGTCGACAATGTTGAGCGCTTCCCGGACATGGTGCGCCAAGCCTTCCGGGTCGCGACTTCAGGAACGCCAGGGCCAGTCCATTTGCAGTTCCGTGGCAATGAAGGCCAGGTCGACGCCGAAGAAGCCGATATGGAAGTGCTGTGCGAGGAAATGTTCGCACATGTGACCCCCTTCCGGGCCGAGCCGGCCGAAGATTCGGTGCGCGCCGCGCTTGCCGCCCTTGAGGCTGCGGACCGCCCGGTGATTGTTGCCGGCGGCGGCGTACGTGCCTCCGGCGCGGCGGCTGAATTGGTGTCGCTCGCCGAACGGCTCAATATTCCGGTCGCCACCTCGCTCAATGCCAAAGACGTAATTCCCGGCTTTCACCCGCTATCGGTGGGCGTCGTCGGTACCTATTCGCGCGAAAGCGCCAACCGCATCGTCAACGAAGCCGATTTGGTCTGTTTTATCGGCACCACAGCCGGCGGCATGACCACCCATTTCTGGCAAGTGCCCCCAATCGGCGTGCCGGCGATCCAGATCGACCTGGAGCCGGAGATCATCGGCCGCAACTATCCGCTGAAAGCGGCGGTGCAGGGTGATGCCAAGGTCACGTTGGCACGCATGCTGTCGCTGACCAATGCGGAATCCGCGTCGCGCCGGACCGGTTGGGTCGAGCGCGCCGGCTCGGTCGTTGGTGAATGGCGCAGCACTTACGCTGAACTGCTGGAATCCGACGCGGTCCCGACTCGGCCCGAGCGCATTTGTAAAGAACTGACCGACCATCTGCCCGACGACGCCATCGTGGTGGCCGATACCGGCCATGGCGGCATGTGGATGGGCGGTATGTACGATATGCGCACACCGAACCAGAGCTATATGCGGAGCGCGGGCCATCTCGGCTGGGCGTTTCCCGCCGCGCTCGGCGCCAAGTGCGGCGCGCCCGATCGTCCGGTATTCAGCTTCACTGGCGATGCCGGCTTTTGGTACCATATCGGCGAGGTCGAGACCGCCGCGCGCTGGGGCATCAACACGGTGACCTTGGTCAACAACAACAGCTCGGGCAACCAGTCCAAGCGTGGGTTCGACCGGGTCTATGGCGGCGAGCAGACGGAAGAAGCACTGCGCCTGTGGCATTTCACCGACGTCAATTTCGCCAAGATCGCCGAGGATATGGGTGCGGTCGGCATCCGGGTCGAGAAGCCGTCCGATCTGCCAGGGGCCTTACAACAGGCTTTTGAAGCGAACCGGCCGGTGATAATCGATGTGACTACCGATATTGACGCACTGGCGCCATTGGCGGTGACCTGAGCCGAAGTAACGCGGTCTTCCAGTCCTAAGGTATCCCGGGGGCTATCCCGCACGGCGCGGCTGGAATTCCTCGTCCTTCGAGACACTCGCTGCGCGAGCCCTCGGGATGAGGAATTCGGTTAGGTTTTCACAAGGCCTCACCCTGAGAAGCCGCCCTTGGGGCGGCGTCTCGAAGGGAGAGGCCGGCTGCGATTGTCCTGATAGTTCCTCGGCGGCACAGGTGATTGTGCCGCCGGAACATGGTCTTTCGCGGGACCCTCTTATCTCTAGTGGCAAGCACGTCATCGACGGCGGCTGAGAAAACAGTCGCCGCTGTGTTCGTTGTCATCAAAACCGCAACTTAGAGATAGGAAGGATCAATCATGAGCGCGATCAATTCGCTTATTCCCCGCCAGCAAGCTCCGTCGTTGGAGGTCGCCACCGTTGGTGGCGGCACTTGGAACCTGGCCGACCAGTCGCCGGAGAACTTCACCATGGTGGTGTTCTATCGGGGGCTCCACTGCCCGATTTGCTCGATGTATCTGGGCGATTTGAACAACAAGGCCGAGGAATTCGCCGGCAAGGGCGTGAATGTTGTGGTCATCAGTAGCGACCAGGAAGACCGCGCGACCGAAGCAAAAGAAAAGTGGGGCCTCGACAATCTGACTGTCGGCTACGGCGTCGATCTCGACAAGGCGCGGGATTGGGGTCTGTATATCTCCGCCGGTAAAGGCGTCTCGGGCGCCGGCATCGAAGAGCCGGACCTGTTTAGCGAACCCGGCCTGTTCCTGGTGAAGCCCGATAACTCGGTTTATTTCATCACCACCCAGACCATGCCGTTCGCGCGCCCCAGCTTCGGTGACATCTTGAAAGTGCTCGACTTTGTGATTTCGAAAGACTATCCGGCGCGCGGCGAAGTCGTCGACCACGGCCAGGCCGCCGCTGCGGAATAACACTTACTCATTTTATGCGAAGGCGGGCGCTCTTGGGCGCCCGCCTTAGTCGACCGGGTTCTTCTCGAAATATTCAATGTCCGCTGGCGCCGGCGTCCACCCGAGATTGGTCGGCCAGTCGACCTTGCGTGACACCATGTCGCTGCCATAGCGCACCCGGAACAAAAGCGTGCGTTCGGGTCCGTTTGTGTATTCGTGCACCTCGCCCGCCGGGTGGACAACGAACCCGCCTGGCTTGACCTTGATTGTCGCGTCCGGTGTTTTCATGATGCCGCCGCCCCGGAAGCAGAAATAGATTTCCGTGGCGTCGGGGTGGCAGTGATTAGGACTCACTTGCCCAGGCTCCCAACACGCAACAGTAAAATCGCCTTCACCGACTTTGCCGAGAATTTTCTCGACGTGCTTGTTGGGGTCGAATTCCTGTTCGTCTAGAAGCGTGAAGGCGTGCATTGCTTTCCTCTCTGAATTGTCTGCCCAGGAGTAAGTTCGAGTGCTTTAAACACCTAACCACCAGGTCGCCTCTGGCACTGGTACGTAGAACACGCGCAGGAAGACGAAATAAGCGACGATGCAGACCCCCAGAGGCATAGCAACGGCGAGGGTCAGGTTTCGGCGCGTTTTATCTTGCGTCAGGTACACCGACGTCAGCGTCAGCATCAAAAAGCTGGCGAGCCAGAACCCAAGACCGTTCATCACGAAAACGTAGGCCAACACGATCAGGCAGAATACGAGTAGGTCGATGATGGCGGGCCAATTTTCGCGGACCCCGTCAACAAAGTCCGGGGCGCGTTTTAAGACACCCGCCAAGAGAAAGCGCGCGAGCAAGGTCACACCGACAGCTAGAATGACGTAATTCGCCAGTTGGGGAAATATCCAGTCCTTTACATCGGTGGTCGTTCCCGACGAGAACACAGCAGCAATGCCGAATAGGACCAGCGCTGTCAGAAGGTCTCGGTCCGCTAATCTTTTCATAGCGAGCTCGCGTTTTCTTGTGCCTGCGCTTGTGCTTGCACGCGCTCTCTACGGCGCGTCCATACGACAAAGGAAATCGACAGAACGCTGAGCGCGATGAGGATAATATTGAGTGTGCCGGTGAAGAAAACCCGGCCGATCGAAGTCGCGTCGGATATGTACAAGGCCTGTACGAGAGAGGGTTCGATGATCGGGCCTAGAATGAGACCGAGACCAATGGGGCCGGGGTGAAAGCCCAGCCGCCGGATCAGAAACACGAACACCCCAAGCCCGAGCATGATGTAGACATCGAAGATATTGTTACGGATCGCGAACGCCCCGATGACGGCCAACAACATGATTAGCGGCGCTAGGAGCCGCAGCGGGATGCGGATTATCCGGACCAACAAAGGCGCAAATAAACTGCCAAGAATGAACGTCACAATACCGGCGATCAACAAAGACCAACCGAAGGAGAAGACGAGTGTCCCGTCGCTCTGGAAGAGTTCCGGGCCCGGGTTCAAGCCACGCAGCATGAGCGCGCCGGCGATCACCGCGGCGGGCGCTGAGCCCGGAACCCCCAATGTCACCAACGGTATCATCGCCGCCGGCGCCGCGGCATTGTTGGCGATTTCCGACGCGGTTACGCCGCGCAGGTCGCCCTTGCCATAGCCGCTCTTATCTTTGCTCCAGCGCACCGCCTCGTTGTAGGAAACCAAGGCGGCGATGGGGCTGCCGGCGCCCGGTAAAATACCGATGAGGGCGCCAATTACCGCAGAGCGGACAACGTGCACCGGATGTGCGAGTACCTTTGAAATCGTTTTTAACGTTTCACCGCTCTTGGGTTTGTACTCTGCGATAAATTCCTTTTTGCGCAGCTCGGCGACCATTGAAAGGACCTGCGGAATAGCAAAGACCCCGATCAAAGCTGCAACGAGAGACACACCGCCACGAAGCTCGGGGACGCCGAAGGTAAAGCGCGCTAGTTCGTTGCCGTGACTGATCCCGACGGAACTGATCAACAGACCGATCGCGCCACCGGCAAGTCCCTTCAAAACAGAATCGCCGGCCAGGCTGCCAATAATTGTGAGCGCGAAAACGCCCAGCCAAAAGAATTCGGGCGGGCCGAATTTCAGGGCAATCGTGATCAACGGCCACGCAAGCAACAGGTAACAGGCGGCGCCAAATAAGGTCCCCAAAGCGGAGCTAAAGCAGGATGCGACGATCGCTTCTTGTCCGCGCCCCTGCAGGACCATGGGATGGCCGTCGAAGGCGGTGGCCATCGCCGCAGGTGTTCCCGGCGTGTTAACGAGCACCGCGGGTATGGCATCGGAAAACATCGCGCAAACATAAAGGCCCCCCAACATAGCGACGCCAGCGCCGGGTGGCAGAGCAAATGTGAAGGGCACGAGCAACGCCGTTCCCATGGTGGCGGTTAGGCCCGGCAGGGTGCCAACCACCATGCCAATGGTCACGCCTACGGTGATCCAAAGTAGATATGTAGGCGTGAGCGCCTGCATTAGACCTTCGATCATCGAAAAAGTCCTAAAATGGTTATGGGGTCTGTTGTCCGGGCAGTTCCCGCAAGATTTGCCAAACGCAGGCGGCCGGTAGGCATAAACCCGGCTAGATCATCAACCTTATGCCCAAGCGAAGAGGCTGCCCTTGCATCATAACTTTTGATGCAAGGGCAGCCGAACCGCGAACGCCGCTATTGTGAGAACTTCTTCACTGCGGATTCGACATATGCTTTGGCTTCCGCCGGTGTCTGACGGATTGGCGTAAGACCATTATTGACGACCATCTCTCTGACTTTTGCGTCAGCGGTCGCTTCAAGAAGCGCCTTATTCAGGATCGCCACACGATCAGCCGGTGTTCCCGGAGGCGCCATAACGCCCCACGTCGTCGTGTACGTCCATTGCGGCTCATTCGGAACGTCCGGTAGGGCTTCCGACGGCTCCGCACCGGCGACGACAATCGTGTCTAACGTCGCGGCATGTTTGACGGCATGTGAGGACGCGGTCATTCCGGCATCCACGTGTTTACCCTGCAGCATAGGAATCATTTTGCCAACGCCGCCCGAGACCGGGACGTAGGCCGTATCGATCCCAAGAATGCCGGCGAGTTCGGCATAATTCGCCGCGCCGGTGCTACCGACGCCCGCAACAGTCAGCTTGCCTGGGTTTGCCTTGGCAGCCGCGACAAATTCCTTGAGGGATTTGTACTTGCTGTCCTTGGGCACCATGAGGGCGCCTAAGGCGCTTGCCGTCATCCCGATATAGGAAAACTCACTTGGCTTGAAGCCGACGTCTTTTCCCTTTGAGGTGATGACAATATTCGGAACGACAACGTTGCTAATCGTGTAACCATCCGGCTTAGAGCCCCACAGTTCATTGAACCCAACCGCACCGCCACCGCCGGTCTTGTAGACAATGCGCACCTTGACGCCCAATGCCTTTTCCAATCCGGGTTGCAGCCTACGCGCCTGTTGATCCGATCCGCCTCCCGGCGAATATGGGACGATGAATGTGATGGGTTTGTCTGGATAGCTTTCCGCGCTGGCGGTGCCGAACGCTGCGACAGCCGTTAGCAGGCCTAGGCCCGCGGCGAGGAATCTTCCTCCCTGATACTTACGCTGTTTGATCATCTTATTTCCTCTCGTGCTATTTATCATTATCGGATGAGAAAGGAATTTTCCCCGACCCGATAACGACCTCCGTGCGGCGCAGCTCTTAAAATCGGCTACTGTCAGCACCAACGCTGCAAAGCAATTTCGGGGAAACTTCACCCGATATCTCCTTACGGCTTCTCAGTAAAAATCCTGTGATAAAGCCCAGGCATAGTCAACCTGCCGAGGCGGCTTTCGGAAGTAAAGCGGACGTCGGGCGTCCAGCGCATGCGCCGGTAAACACCCACCGGAGGGGAGTAATTTGTCTTTGTGTGGCGCGGCGTTTTAACGCGCGCCACAGCAGACCATTGGTGCGTTGCCCGGGACCAAATTAGCTGGATTTGCGAGGCCTGTTTTCGCCTCTCCCGAGAGACGGTTTCGTCAGCCCTTCGCTTTTTCCTTGGCCCAGGTGTCGCGTAGCGAGACGGTGCGGTTGAACACCAGATTATCCGCCGCGCCGTCTGGGTCGGCGCAGAAATAGCCTAGCCGCTCGAACTGCACCGTTTCGCCAGCCGGCAGATCGGCGAGGGACGGCTCTAATAAGCAGCCCTGGCGGAGTTCCATCGAATTGGGGTTGAGGCCGTCGAGCCAGTCGTCGCCCGATCCCGGTTCTTCTTCGGTGAAGAGATGGTCGTAGAGCCGCACTTCCGCGCTGACCGCGTGCTCGGCCGAGACCCAGTGGATGGTGCCTTTTACTTTGCGGCCGTCCGGCGCATTGCCGCCACGGCTCTCCGGATCGTAGGTGCAGCGCAGCTCGATCACGTTGCCGGCGTCGTCCTTGATCACGTCGGTGCAGGTGACGAGATAGGCGTAGCGCAGGCGCACCTCGCGGCCCGGTCCCAGCCGAAAGAATTTGCGCGGCGGGTCTTCCATGAAGTCGGCGCGCTCGACATAGATCTCGCGGGAGAAGGCGACCTTGCGGCTGCCGGCGCTCTCGTCGTTGGGATTATTGACCGCGTCCAGCTCATCGTCGGCGTCGTCGGGATAGTTCTCGATCACCACTTTCAGCGGATCGAGCACCGCCATGCGGCGTTGCGCGGTCTGGTTCAAATGTTCGCGCATGGTGTTTTCGAGATAGGACATCTCGACGATGCCGTCGGATTTGGTGACGCCGAGCCGGCCGATGAAGTCACGGATCGCGACCGGTGGCACGCCGCGGCGGCGCAACCCGGTGAGGGTTGGCATGCGCGGGTCGTCCCAGCCGCTGACATGCCGCTCTTCGACGAGCTGGATAAGGCGTCGTTTGGACAGCACCGTATGGGTCAGGTTGAGGCGCGAGAACTCGTACTGGCGCGGCCGCGCCGGGGCCGGCAAATTGTCGATCAGCCAGTCGTAGAGCGGCCGGTGATCCTCGAACTCCAAGGTGCACAGCGAATGGGTGACGTGCTCCAGCGCATCGGACTGACCGTGGGCGAAATCGTACATCGGGTAAATGTGCCAGGCGTCACCGGTGCGTGGGTGAGGGGCGCGCACAATGCGGTACAACACCGGATCACGCATGTTGATGTTGCCTGACGCCATGTCGATCTTGGCGCGTAATGCCTTTTCACCGTCGGCGAAGTCACCGGCGCGCATGCGGGCGAACAGGTCGAGATTTTCTTCCACGCCGCGATTGCGCGACGGGCTTTCGCGCCCCGGTTCGGTCAAGGTGCCGCGATATTCGCGCATCTCTTCCGGCGACAATTCGTCGACATAGGCCAGGCCTTCGCGAATGAGATGGACAGCCCAATCGTACAACTGCTCGAAATAGTCCGAAGTGTAGTGGAGATGTTCGCCCCAATCGAAGCCGAGCCAGCGCACATCCTCCATGATGGCGTCGATATAGGCCTGATCTTCCTTGGCCGGATTAGTGTCGTCGAAGCGCAGGCTGCAATGGCCGCCGAATTCGGCCGCGACACCGAAATTCAGACAGATTGATTTGGCGTGGCCAATATGCAGATAGCCGTTGGGTTCGGGCGGGAAGCGGCTGACCACATGGTCGTGTAGCCCCGTCGCCAAATCTGAGCGGATTTGCTCACGAATAAAATCGTGTGGCTGGTCGGGGCTGTCGTCGGTCATCTATGTGGGTCGATCATCGGTTCAATCGGGCTCTTCCTGCCAGAAAAGCGAAGACTCGCCAAGCCGCGTCATCTCGCGCCTGGCCACAAAAAAGAAAGGCCCGACCGCAGCGGCCGGGCCTTTCAGGTCGATATCTAGACCGCTTACGGGCTGACGTGTCCGATGAACTCCATCGGCGCCGGCTCGCCCCATTGAGAGCCAAAGCCCTCCTCGGCGGCGACCAGCTTGGTGCCGTAATCGGCATTCAGCACGTCGGAATCGCACCAGTGTTCGTGTACCCGGTCCCACGGATCTTTCCAGTAATCATAGATCTGGCTACCCAGAACATGGCGGCCGAGGCCCCAGACATGCGTATACTTTTCCGCCGCCATGAGATGCTCGTGGCCCATCACCACATCGTCGAAGTCCGGCACTTCGTAAGAGATATGATTGAGCCCGGCATTTTCATTGTGGACGAACAGAAATACGTGATGGTCGACGAATTTCGATCCGGCATCGATCCGGTTGAAACTGGCAACTACTTTTTCTTCGTCACCCTCTACATAGACCTCGTCGGTGCCGACCAGTCCAATGTGATGGCGTACCCAGTTTATTGATTCGCGCAGCTTGGGTGTGCCGATGACGCCGTGGCCGATGCGTTTGGGATGAGACGGCCCCTGGGGCTTGCGCCACAACTCGCCGGAGCGGGCGAATTTATCGACATTGCTGAGATTGTAGGGGTGACGGTCGACCTCGAGTGGTGCGTGCTGTTCGATGCCCCAAACGACTTCGATCCCATAGCCGTTCGGTTCCGTAATCGTTACGCGTTTGCCGCCACCGGGTTCATCGATATCTTGGACTTCGGTGGCGGTCTCGGCTTCGGCCGCGAGTTTATGGAGGTCTTCCTCGCTGGCGGCGTTGAAGGCGAGGCTGATAAAGCCGGGTTCACCTAACTCTGTCACGTGGATATGGTGATCGGGGTCGGTGCCGCGCATATAAAGCGCATTGTTTGTGCGCTCGGCCCGAACCATGCCGAAATCGGTGAGAAATTCTTCCTGCACATCCAAATCGGGCGACCGGATTCGGCCCCAGGCGATGTCGGTTACCCTGATAATTGGTTCTGTCATTGGCTAACTCCCTAATTCCGTCAAGCGTGGTAACTCGGTCGTCGTAGCGTGATCTTACGGGCGATACACAAATGAGCACCTTGCGTCAGGCCGCAAAGATACTCAGTCGCGCCCACCGCCCGTTGAATTACGACTTGGCATAAGGATAGTCCTTGTGACCATAGACGTCAATACGCTACCGTATGGTGATGAATGCGAATGCCCCTCAACGGTTGGATCGGGACGCCTGGCTGAGCGAGGCGATGGAAGTCTTGCGCGAAAACGGTGTCGACCATGTGAAAGTAGAGCCTTTGGCCAAACGGTTGGGGGTGACCAAGGGCAGCTTCTATTGGCACTTCAAGGACCGCGCCGATTTGTTACGCGCCTTGCCGGACCATTGGGTGAAGTCTCAGACCGACCCGGTGCTGGCGCACGCGCAAGCGTCGGGTGGGAGCCCGGTCGAGATGATGCGCGCGGTGCTTGAGTTCCTCGCCCGTGAAGATCCCGATCGCTACGATAACGCCATGCGCGCCTGGGCCCAGTTCGATCCCGATGTCGCCGATGCGGTGGCGGCGATCGATAAACGCCGGATGGAGTTCGCCGGCAGCATGTTCAAGCAGGCCGGCCTGTCGGAGGCCGAAGCTGAGTTTCGCGCGCGCCTATGGTATTTCTACGATGTGGGCGAGCATATTACCGGCGATACACCGGCCGACACTGAGGAGCGGTTACGCCGGGCCGAGCGTCGCTTGGCGCTGCTGACCGCAGACCTGTAGTCTTGGATACCAAATTCACCTAACCCCAGAGGGCACTATGTTCATCGATCCCGCCGTTAATATGAAACCGGAGCCGCTGCGCTACTCACCCTATAAGGCGTTGATCGTGCCGCGGCCGATCGGTTGGATCACCACTATCAGCGCCGCCGGTGTGGTGAATCTGGCGCCGTTTAGCTTTTTCAATGGGATCACCGACGATCCGCCCTGCGTGATGTATTGCCCGAACGGCACTCATCCCGACGGCGGCCCGAAGGACAGCCTGCGCAATGTCGAGGAAACCGGCGAATTCGTCTTCAATCTGTGCAATTGGGATTTGCGCGAGAAAATGAACGAGACGGCGGCGCACATGGACCGCGGCGTCGATGAAATGGCGGAGGCCGGGCTCGAAGCCGTGCCCAGCAAGCTAGTGAAACCGCCGCGCGTAGCGGCCTCGCCGGCGGCCTTTGAATGCAAATATGTGCAAACCGTCGATCTGCCCGAGAGCCGTAACGGCAAGCCGAGCCACGTTGTCATCGGCGAGGTGATCGGTATCCATATCGACGATAGCGTGATCGTCGATGGCATCGTCGATATCGGCCTGCTGCAACCGGTCGCGCGGTTGGGATATATGGATTATGCGGTGGTGAATGAGGGCTTCACCATGATGCGGCCCGACTAGTCAGGCGATGAGCGCCAGGGCCTCGGCCCGGTCGATGCCGTAAATCGTCAGTAAGCAATCCAATAGTTCGCGATGCTGCACCGCATAGACCTGCGGGCCGCCGCGACGCACCTGATCTTCCAGTAAGTTAATCGCATGGGCGTTGGCGCTGAGACACGCGGCGAGGGCGAGAAACTGCTCCTGCGCGTCGCCGAGGAACCGTTTGAAGGGCTCGGGATTACCCTTGTCGATGAACTGCTGATAGCTGTCCTCGTAGATATCGAGGATCGACTTGGTTTCCTTGTAATATTCGCGCATGCGCTGCTTGAGGAGGGTGATTTCCGCGTCGATCTGATCGCGCAGTTCCTCGCGCAAGGTCATCAGGTCGATGGGCAGCGCCGTGCGCGGATCGCCGATCCATTGGAACAGCCGTTTCAGCGACGGCTCGAGGGTGCGTGATTGGGCCTGGTAATAGCAGATGGCTTTCCAGGCGAAGAACAGCTCCGGAGCCCGGTCGCGGGAAATGTCCATGGCGTCGACAAAGGCTTCGATATTCTCGATGTCGCGCGCTTCCCAGATCTTATCAAGAAAGTTGGTGACATGATCGGCGATATCCGACGTCTCGAGGCTGTGGGTCACCCCCAGGGCTTTGCGGACCAGCGCGTCTATCTTGTCGCGGATGGGCTCCTGAAAGGTCACCCATTCTTCCTGGGTCAAATTGAAATACGCCGGATTGATTTCGCCGGCGACGTCCATCTGCATGGCTTTTTCGCGCAGCAGAAACGGATCCAGGGTCGGAATGTCAGCGATCATCTCGAGCAGGCGGTTATCGTGCTCGATATCGTCGCGCTGGGCGGGATCATTGAGATCGAAACCGCATTTATGGCGTAGCATCGCCTCGCGCTTGGGGTCGCTGAAGAGAACCGAATCGCCCCCTTCGTAAATGTTTTCCGCGTTGTAGGGGAAGTACAGCAACGTGTCGGTGGTGTAGGCCCGCCGCCGGTCCTCGCGCACCAGGGCAATGATCTTCAAGACGATGCAATTGTTCAGATATTTATTGCGAAACAGCGGTCCGATTTCGTCGTGCTCGCGCACTTCCGCGCTCATCGCGGCAATATCCGCTGTGGTCGCGAAACAGTTCAGCGTCGACGTGCGTCCCGCGTCGAGCGTTCTGTTCAATGTTTGCCGGTCCATAGCCACGCGACAGGGTCTCCTGCGTAAGGGGTCGGTCTTAGTCAAAATACGTTGAGCAAACCTAAATTTTGGCCCGAATTAGCCGTTTTTGTTGCGTCAGGCCGGTGACCCCGCGCGCCATTCTGCTATAGTTAAGGCGCGATTCTTGGACTGCACCAGCTTTTGAGGGGAGGGGCGAATGCGAGGACCGCAAGATCTGGGGGGGTTGCCTGCCGGGCCGGTCGATCCTGTCGTGCACGAGCACGACCCGACCCACTGGGAAAAGCGCATCGACGCGATGATGATGCTGCTGTTCGATCCCAAGCGGCGATTGGCGCGGGTCGACGAATCACGCCGCATGCAGGAAGCGCTGGGCGAGGATTATCACAAATATCCCTATTACGAGCGCTGGCTGCAGGCGATTTCCTGGCTGATGCTGGAAAAGGGTGTGTTTAGCCAGGAAGAGCTGGACGAAAAGCAGCGCGAAGTGCGCGCCCGCTTGGAGGCTGAGCGCAGTGGAACGTAAATTCGAACCTGGCGACGCAGTGCGCGTGCTCGAGCGTAATCAGCCTGGTCATGTGCGCACCCCGCTCTATGTCCGTGGCAAAGTCGGCGTTATCGAGCGCGTGGTCGGATCGTTTCCCAATCCCGAGACCCTCGCCTATGGCCAATCAGGTTTGCCCTACAAAATGCTGTACCGGGTGAACTTCGCGCAACAGACCCTGTGGTCCGACTATGATGGCCGACCGGAAGACACACTGGAAATCGAAATTTACGAGCATTGGTTGGAGCCGGCCTGACACCGCCGCGCGATTGCAATTTCTGAAAATCCAAATATCTGAGAGCCCATCATGAGCGATCATCACCACGACCTTGTTCACGCCACCCACACCCACGACGGCAAGCCGATCCAAAATGACGACCGGCCGCCGATCGAGGCCGAGACCCTGGAAACCGCAGTGCGTGAGCTGTTGATGGAGAAGGGCGTGATCTCGGCTGACGAAGTGCGGCAGGCGATTGAGATGATGGATAGTAGAGGCACTGATCTGGGCGCCAAGATCGTCGCCCGGGCCTGGGTCGACGATGACTTTAAGCAACGCCTGTTGAGCGAAGGCGATGCCGCGGTACGAGAATTCGGTGTCGATATGCGGCCAACTGAATTGTGCGTGGTCGAAAACACCGCGGAGGTCCACAACATGGTGGTGTGTACCCTGTGCTCCTGTTATCCGCGCGCGATCCTGGGTATTCCGCCGGCCTGGTACAAGCGCCGCGACTATCGCGCCCGCGCGGTTCGCGAGCCCCGTTCGATTTTGGCCGAGTTCGGCACTGCGATTCCTGAGCAAAAACAGGTGCGCGTACACGATAGCAACGCCGATTTGCGTTATCTGGTGTTACCGCAACGTCCTGCCGGAACCGATGATTGGAGCGAGGAGCAATTGGCGGCGTTGGTGTCGCGCGACAGTATGATCGGAGTGGCCGACATACGTAGTCCTGGCGAATAGACTCCGCCGCTAAAGTTTGCAAAATGGCTAAATCCAATACTTTGTTAACCATATGTTGAAACCCGTCGAAGATTATCATTCCTGAACATGCTGTATTCCAAGTTCACTTCCCTGTTGGCACGTTTGGTGCCGCCGCGGCGCGAATTCATTCTGCGCTCGGGCGGCCATATGCGCTATTTGGGTGTCGGACGGTTTGGGCAGATAAGCTTTTTATTCGCGACTGTGCTGGTCGTGGGTTGGGTCGGGTTCGCCAGCGCGCGCTATGTCTCAAACGCGTTCGTTGCGGCGGAGCGAAATGTCCGCATCGCAACCTCCGATCGCGTTATTCGCAATATGCAGGGCGAAATTGACGGTCTGAGCCGCGAGCTTGAGAAACGCGAGCGCTCGATTGAACAACAGAGTACGAGTCACGGCGAAATTTCTGAAAAGAATGGATCTCTGCGCAAGCAAATCGCCGCGCTCGAAGCGGAACGCGCGCAATTGATCGAGACCCGTACTGACCGCGACCGCAGTATCGCGCGGCTGACCGAAGAGCTGGACCTGACAAGGAATGGCCAAGAGGTCACCAGCCGCAAACTTGATGATGCGGAAAAACGGTTTAACGCGAACCAAACCGAACGCGAAAAATTAGGCGAAAAAATTGAAACGGCGAGTGCCGAAATCGCCCGTTTGAAAGACAAAATCGGTGAGATGAACCGGGATCAGGCCGGTCTTGCCGACGAGCTTCAGCTCGCGCGGAACGCCCTCGACGCCACGGCCAACGACCGCGCCCAGGTTGATTTTGAACGGGGCCAATTGAACGAGCGCATCGCAGCGTTATCGGAGCAGTTGGAGTCGTTTACCGCCTCTCAGTCGGATTCGATTGACCGGCTGGGAGAAAGCGCCAACCAAGGCATCAGCGCGCTGGAACGAACCCTCGTCGTCGCTGGCCTGGATATTCCGCTTATGTTGGAGCGCGTCCTTGGCGAACGTTCCGATTTATTGGAAGGCGTCGGTGGGCCGTTACTGGTGTTGGACGAAGAACTGGGATCGGAAGCCGGTGAGAAATTGGTGGCGGTCGAGCAACGCCTTCTACGCTTGCAGGGCCTCCAGGGTTTGATGAAGCACCTGCCCCTAGCGGCGCCGGTGAATGAGATCCGGTTGAGCAGCGGGTTTGGCAAGCGACGGGATCCGTTCAACAATAAACTCTCGATGCATCCGGGGCTTGATTTCGCCAGCCGGAAGAGAATTCCCATCCACGTCACGGCGCCGGGCACCGTCGCCTTTGTCGGGTGGAAAGGCGGCTATGGCAAGGTCGTCGAAGTCGACCATGGCTTGGGCATTCGCACCCGTTACGCCCATATGTCGCGAATTTTCGTGAAGCGCGGACAGGAGATCGAATTTCGCGAGAAAGTCGGGCTGGTGGGCAGCACCGGACGGAGCACATCAAACCATTTGCACTATGAGATTATGGTCGATGGTCAGCAGTTGGACCCCGCAAACTTCTTGAGGGCAGGACAATATGTTTTCAAAAATTGAACGTAGCGACGTCCCGTCGGGCTTACCGTCGATCGTCAGCAAGGACATGACGATTACCGGCAATCTACAGTCGCCAGGAACTATACAGGTCGAAGGCAAGGTGATCGGCGATGTGGAATGTCACGAACTGACATTGGGCGAAGATGGCGAAGTGCATGGCCAGATAAAATGCGAAATCGCCGCTATACATGGCTCGGTGGTGGGTGAATTACAGGTCACTAATCTCTCGATTACCGCTTCGGCGAAGATTAGCGGCGACATCGTCCACGAATATGTATCCATCGAGGCGCATGCGCGTGTCGAAGGGAAATTGGTTCGCCGCGAGAGCCAACAGGCCAACCTTAACCTGGTGAGTGACGAAATCGGCTAACCCGCCGCGCCATTGCGCAGAATATCGCTAAAGAGCTCGGGGTCGACATTGGCGCCCGACAACACCACCGCGACCGTGCGGTCTTGACACGCCATCGCGCCGCTCAAGACAGCGGCCAGGGCAACTGCGCCGCCCGGTTCGACGACCAGTTTGAGTGTCTGCCAGGCGAAGATCACCGCCCGCCGCACGTCATCATCGGATACCGCTAGGCCGCTTGTGACCAATTGGCTGTTGATCGCGAATGTCAGTTCGCCGGGCATTGGCGCGAGCAGGGCGTCGCAAATCGAGTGGGCGTCGGCTTGGTTCGAGACAATTTCCCCGCCGGCGAGCGACCTAGCGGTATCGTCGAAACCTTGCGGCTCGACGGTGTAAATTTCCGTCGACGGGGCGCGGTGGGCAAATACGGTGGCGATACCCGAAGTCAGTCCGCCGCCGCCACAGCAGGTCAGCACCATATTGGGGCTTGTGCCAATCTCTGCGGCCTGCGCCACAATTTCCAAACCGACAGTCCCCTGACCAGCGATCGTCCAGGGATGGTCGTAAGGCGGCACAAGGGTGGCGCCGGTCTCTGCGGCTAGGTGGGCGGCAATCTCTTCGCGGGAGTCGCCAAATCTATCAAAGGTGACAACGCTCGCGCCCAGCGCGCGGGTGTTATCGAGCTTGATGGCCGGTGCGTCCGATGGCATCACGATGGTGGCCGGCGCGCCCACTAGCGCCGCCGCAGCGGCCACGCCTTGGGCATGATTGCCCGACGAATAGGCCACCACGCCACGGCGGCGCTGGGTCTCATCTAGTTGAGAGACAAAGTTATAGGCGCCGCGAAATTTGAACGATCCAGTGCGTTGCAGGGTTTCCGCCTTCAACAATATACGGCCGCCAACCAGGTCGTTCAGCACGGCGCTTTCCAGCAGTGGCGTGCGAACCGCCAAAGGCGCCAGCCGCTCGCCGGCGGCGGTTATATCGGCGTAGCTTGGAGGCGCAAAGGGCGCGATTTGATCCATCATGGGGTTGCGAGACTTAGCAATTCAGGCAGCGGGGAGAGCGTGTCGATCTCGATGTCGGGGCTGGCGGGCAATTGCTCGGCAGGTTGTTTGTAGCGGTTTATCCACACCACACGAAAGCCGAACGCGGCGGCGCCGACAGCGTCCCAGCCGTTGGACGACATAAAGCAAATCGCGGATGGTGGCACGCCCATCCGGTCGACGGCGAGTTGGTAGACCCTTGGGTCGGGTTTGAACACGCCGACATCCTCGACCGACAGCACCTCATCGAGAAGGTTCTCCAGTCCCGCCGCCGTAACGCCGGCGGTGAGCATATCTGGCGCGCCGTTCGACAGGATGGCGGTTTGCATACCGCCCTGCTTCAGGCGGGTTAGCACGTCGGTGACTTCGGGGAAGGTGTCCAACTCGCGGTAAAGCGCCATCAGCCGCTGGCGAAGTTCGGGGTTGGCGATACCGAGCGCCGCCAAGGCGAAGTCGAGAGCCTCACCGGTGACTTGCCAGAAATCCGCGTGGCGCCCCATCAGGCTGCGCAGCCAAGTATATTGCAGCTGTTTCTGCCGCCAAATGTCGGACAGGCGTTCGGCGGAATCGCCGATATCGTCGCGACAGCGCATAACCGCTGAATTAAAATCGAACAGGGTTCCATAAGCATCGAAGACGCAGGCCTTAATGTCGGTAAGGCTTGGAACCTGTTCGGACGCGGTCAAGGCTGATCTTCCTCGGGGCTCTTATCGGTTGTTTGCACGACCGGCACGATCGCGACTTGGGCGTTCAGAATCAGTTCGCGGTATACGGTCTCGGATTCCAGTACCCGTTGTACATAGTTGCGCGTCTCGCCAAAAGGTATCGATTCAATCCAGTCGATAAGGTCGATTTCACCGGTGCGCGGGTCGCCCATTTGCTGGATCCACCTGTCGACCCGGCCGGGGCCGGCATTGTAAGCCGCCAGCGCCAGGGCAGGAGTGTTATCGAACCGTTTCAACATGGAATTGAGATAGGCAGTGCCCAGTTGGACATTATATCGCGGATCGCTCAGTAAGCGGTTGCGGCTATAGGGTTGGCCGACGGTGCGCGCGAGCCTTTTGGCGGTTGCCGGCATAAGCTGCATCATGCCACGGGCGCCGGCGCGGCTCACGGCGCGGGGGTCGAAGGCGCTTTCCTGGCGGATTAGCGCCAACACCAAAGGTGCTTCGCGCCGCTGTTTGGCGGTGCTGCTGGTGTTTTCGAACGGCAGGGAAGGATAGCTGACGGTTGGAATGACGTTGTCGAGTTGCGCCACGCGCTTGGCCGCCCGCACCGCTTCGTGGGGATGGTCAACGTCGTTCGCCAGATTGATGACGGCAAACCGCTCGTCGAGCGTGGTGGACAGGCTGGTGAGCTGGCGCAGGAAGGGTACGATCAGCCGCTTTTGGTCGTGGCGATGCAAAAGCCGGACTGCCTGCATGAGCTCGGGCTCAATACTATCGACAACCGTAGCCGGATTTTTGGGGAACATGAACGGGATCGGCTCGCCGGTTTTACCTAAGGCGGCGATGGCTTGTTGGCCGTAGAAAGTCGCCGGGAACTCAGCGGCCACGCCCCACCATTTCAGAGCGTTCTCCTGGTCCTTCGCCGCCGATGCGGCTTGGCCGGCCCAGAAGGCGCCGCGCGCGCGACTGATCGGATAGCCGACACCGTCATAGAGGTGGATAAAATGCTGATAGGCGATTTCGGGCTCGGCGAGAAAGGTCAGACTAATCCAGCCAGCGAGGAATTCGGCTTCGGCGAACTCGGCTCCGCTGGTCAAATTATGCCCGGCGACGATACGTTTGGCCTCGGAATAATGGCCTTTGAGAAGCGCTCGGCGCGCTAGGATGCGGCGCTCAATCGCCCATTTTTCCTGATACGCGGCGGTGACCGGCGCATTGGCCAGCAGCTCGCCGGCGGACTGGTCCCTGCCTTTGCGCCGACGCCAACGCAGGCGCTCATATTGCAGGCCTGGATCGGATCTACGCGCCGCGGGCACACGTGAGATGGCGCCGTCGACACCGCCCTCGCGGCGCATCAGAGCAATGCGTGCACGGCCGAGGGCCGCATCGGGAGACCCGACCCGGGAGAGCATGCGGGTGGCCGATCCGTATTGATTTTCCCAGATCAGGCGATCGAGCCGGACGATCTGTTCAGCGTTGGATAAGTGCTTGCGATATTTACGGTGAAATACCTTGTCGTCGTCGCGCTTGAAATTGAGATTTTGCCAATAGTCCGGCGCTAGGGCGCGGACCTGCGCCAACTCTCCTACGGCGACCAAGGCATCGAGGTGGGCCAGGGCGCCGGCGCCCGACAGCGGGGGATGGCGTTGGAACCATGTATTGATTGAGGTGGGATCGTCAGTGGCGGTGATGGCCGCTTCGGCGCCGCGGCGCAGGCGCGACATACGCGGCCAATTTGGATTGGCCTCAATGAAGCTGGCGATCGCAGCGAAACTGGCGTCGGAGTCAGTGCGTTGATAGCGCAGCCACTCGATAATCTTTACGGTCAGCGGATCGTTGGTCTGCCCGGCATGTTTTGCGGCCTCGCTCCACGCCTTCTTTTTGGCCGCATCGAGGGCCTTTTCAATCGACTTTTGTTCGCTGGGAGAAGGGGTGTTGGCGCTGGCCGACGTCAGGCCGGCAACGGCGAGGCCGAATGCGGCGATGACGAAAGCCTTGTAAAGAGTGCGCATTTGCCTTAGCTCCCAACCAATTGTAGGACGGTCGTACAGCCAAGGCCAGAGCGGTCGCGCGAAACTGGCGCGGCGGCGGGTCTTGTAGCTGATAGGCCTTGCCGGTATCGTCGGACGCAGTGCGAGGTTGCACCGACAATACGCGGCTGGCGGGAGCCGGGGAGAATAGCCATGTTTACAGGATCAATCGTTGCGCTCGTGACACCTTTCCGAGACGGTAAGGTCGACGAAAAAGCTTATCAAACGATTATCGAGTGGCAGATCGCTGAAGGCACCGATGCGTTGGTGCCGGTCGGCACCACGGGTGAGTCGCCCACATTGAGCCATGCCGAGCATGAGCGAGTGGTGGAATTGTGCATTGATGCGGCGGCGGGCAGGGTGCCAGTGATTGCCGGCGCCGGGTCCAACTCGACCGAAGAAGCGGTGATGCTTGCCAAGCACGCCAAGAAGGCCGGCGCCGACGGCGCTTTGATCGTCACGCCGTATTACAACAAACCGTCCCAGGATGGGATGTATGCACACTTTAAGACCATCGCGGATACCGTTGATATTCCAATCATTATCTACAATATTCCGCCACGATCCGTGGTCGATATGTCGGTCGACACCATGGCCCGTTTGGCTAAGGATTGCCCCAACATCGTGGGCATGAAGGATGCGACGGCGGATTTAACCCGTCCGCTCTCGACCCGTGCGGCGATCGGCGAGGATTTCGACATGCTGTCCGGCGAAGACGCCACGGTACTGTCGTTTTTGGCCAATGACGGCGATGGCTGCATTTCCGTGACCGCGAACGTCGCGCCGCGCGCTTGCGCGGAAATGCACGATGCCTGGGCGGCGGGCAAGACGGCCGAGGCAATTGCCATCAATCAGCGGCTGTTTCCCCTGCATACGGCGCTGTTTGTCGAGCCTAACCCGGTTCCAGTTAAATACGGGCTGTCCTTGCTGGAAAAGGCGACCATGGATGTCCGCCTGCCGCTGACCCCGGCGAACGAGAATACCCAGGCCCAGGTTAAAGCGGCCATGGTCTCGGCTGGCTTGCTGAATTAATACCGGCGCCATGGCAAAGAAAGCGGCGCCGGATCGCCAGATTGCGGCTCAAAACCGCAAGGCCCGGCACGACTATTTTATCGATGAAAACCTGGAGGCTGGCCTCGTCCTAGAGGGTTCGGAGGTCAAGTCTTTGCGCTCGGGCCAGGGCAGCCTGGTCGATGCCTGGGCCGGCGAGCGGGACGGCGAGTTGTGGATGTTTAGCGCCTATATCCCGCAATATGCCTCGTCCCATGAGCCGAATTACGTTTCTCGCCGGCCACGTAAGCTATTGCTCCACAAGCGTGAAATGAGCCGCCTCTTGAACGCGATTCAGCGCGACGGCATCACTCTGGTGCCCCTGTCGATCTATTTCAACGATCGGGGCATCGCCAAGGTCGATCTCGGCATCGCTCGCGGTAAGCGCAAATACGACAAGCGCCAGACCGAAAAAAAACGCGACTGGGATCGCCAGAAGGCGCGGTTGTTGCGCGACAATCGCTGATTTCCGCCGATTATAACTTTACGTTAACGTAAACGTCATATAAAATATTGTTATGAGTGAAACATTTTCGATCGCCGATTTGGCGCGGGAGTTCGAGGTGACGCCGCGCACCATCCGCTATTACGAGGCAGAGGGCATGCTGGCGCCCGAGCGGCGCGGCCAGCGGCGGGTCTATTCGCCGCGCGACCGAGTTACCCTGGCGTTGATCCTGCGCGGTAAACGGCTTGGCTTTTCCCTGGCCGAGGCCAAAGAAATCATCGAATTGTACGACGCGCCCCAGGGTGAGGCCGGTCAACTGAAAGTGTTGATCGATAAATTGGCCGATAAGCGCGATGCGCTGGAGGCGAAACGCCGCGACGCGGAATCCGCGTTGGCCAGCATGGATGATTATGCGACGCGGTGCCAAGACCGCTTGAAGGAACTTGAAAACGGCGCTGAGTCTTCGGCGCATGAGGGTTCAAATTCATGATCATACTCTTGTGTGCCGCTGAGTTGCAGACGATCATGGGAGGCGAGAGACCGAGTCTCGACCGGTGGTGTAAACAGGCGATTGGGACTTAGAGGGACACGAGCAATGATTTCAAACCAGTACCCAACGCTAAATTTCGATCTGGGCGAGACTGCGGACATGCTGCGCGATTCGGTGCACAGCTTTTCCGACGATCACATCGCGCCGCGCGCCGAGGAGATCGACCGTTCGAACGAGTTTCCCCGCGACCTGTGGCCGATGATGGGGGAATTGGGGCTACACGGCATCACCGTCGATGAAGAATTCGGCGGCTCGGGCCTGGGTTATCTGGAACATTGCGTGGCGATGGAAGAGGTCAGCCGCGCATCGGCGTCGGTGGGTCTGTCTTACGGCGCGCACTCGAACCTCTGCGTCAACCAGATCAGCCGTAACGGCACCGAAGATCAAAAACGCCGCTATCTGCCCAAACTGATTTCCGGCGAACATGTCGGTGCGCTGGCGATGAGCGAACCGGGCGCTGGCTCCGATGTGGTTGGCATGCGTACCCGCGCGGAGAAAAAGGGCGATCGCTACATTTTGAACGGCAACAAGATGTGGATCACTAACGGCCCGGTGTCCGATACCTATGTGATCTACGCCAAGACCGATCCCGATGCCGGCCCGCGCGGCATTACAGCGTTTTTGGTCGAGACGGGCTTCAAAGGATTCTCCACCGCCCAGAAGCTCGACAAGCTGGGCATGCGCGGCTCCGACACTTGCGAGCTGGTGTTCCAGGACTGCGAGGTGCCGGAAGAAAATGTGCTCGGCGAGGTGGGCAAAGGCGTCAATGTGCTGATGAGCGGCCTCGATTATGAGCGTGCCGTGCTGGCCGCCGGGCCGCTCGGCATCATGCAATCGTGCATGGATATCGTGGTGCCTTACGTGCATGAGCGTGAGCAGTTCGGCAAGCCGATTGGCACCTTCCAGCTTATGCAGGGCAAGCTGGCCGACATGTACACCACTATGAACGCCTGCAAGGCCTATGTGTATGCCGTGGCCAAAGCCTGCGACCGGGGCGAGACCGCGCGCAAGGACGCCGCCGGCGCTATTCTTTACGCGTCGGAAAAGGCGACCCTGATGGCGCTCGATGCGATCCAGGCGCTCGGCGGCATGGGTTATATCAACGAGACCTCGACTGGCCGGCTGCTGCGCGACGCCAAGCTTTATGAAATCGGCGCCGGCACATCGGAGATTCGCCGCATGCTCATCGGGCGTGAGCTATTCGAGGAAAGCGCATGAAAAAGTATCTGTATCTCATTATTATTACAGTTCTTTTTTCTGGTGTTGTTAGCTCGGCGTCGGCCATGCCCGACCGCTTGAGCGGCGCCGAAATCAAGGCCTGGATCGACGGCAACACGGTTGTCGGCGTGTGGGCCGGCACCTCGTACCGCCAATTGTTCCGGCCCGACGGCACGACCGCCTATGACGCCGCTGGCACGGCGCGCGACGAAGGCCGCTGGTGGGTGACAGAGAACGAATACTGCTCCTGGTGGTCGGGTTCCGGGGAGGCCTGTTATCAAGTTCTGCGCGACGGCGAGACGCTCGTCTGGCGCACTAAGGGTTTGTTTGCCCGTACCTTTGCGGCCAATGTTTTGCTTGGTGACCAATTGGAGGCGAAGTGAGCCATGGCCGATGTGCGGCGGATCAGTTCCAACTCAACCTTTGAGGCGGCAGCCGGCTACAGCCGCGCCGTCGTCGATGAAGATTATGTGCATGTCGCCGGCACCACAGGCTTCGATTACGCCACCATGTCGATCGCCGACGATGTGGTGGAACAGACCCATCAGGCCTTCTCCAACATCGTCGAATTGCTGGCGCGGGCGCGTTGCTCCCTCTCTGATGTGGTGCGGGTGCGCTACTACCTCACCGACCGCGCCGATTTCGAAACCCTGGCGCCGGTCTTCAAACATCACCTCGGCGCCTTTCCACCGGCGGCGACCGCCGTCATTGCCGAGCTGATCGATCCGCGAATTAAGATCGAAATTGAGGCCACGGCGCGCCGGGACCGTTCGAACGAGGAAGAGGAATAATGCCCAGTGTAATGATCATTGGCGCCAGCCGCGGCATCGGCCTGGGGTTTGTCAAAGCCTATGCGGCGGCGGACGGTTGGGAAGTACATGCGACGACCCGCACTCCCGATACCCCCGGCGAATTGGGAGCGGTGGCGGGCAACGTCACCCTGCACGAGCTGGATGTGGTCGACGCGGGTCAGATCAACCGCCTGGCGATGGCGTTCGAAAACCGCGATCTCGATATCTTAATCCACAATGCCGGCGTCATGGGCGATGATATGAGCCGCGATCTGGTACTGACCATCAACGCCGAAGCGCCGTTCTATGTGATCTCAGGATTGCTGCCCGCGGTCGAACGCAGCGGTGAGAAAAAGATCGCCATCTTGACCAGCCATCTGGGGGCGCGGAATGGCGGACCAACCCCGACCAGCGCGTATGGCGCGTCGAAAGCGGCCTTGAACGATCGCTACCGCGAACTCGAGCCGGAATGGCGCGAACGCGGCGTCAAGTCGGTGGTTTTCCATCCGGGTTGGGTGCAGACCGATATGGGAGGCGCCGGCGCCTCGGTAAGTGTCGCTGACAGTGTGCTTGGCATGCGCCGGATCATGAGCGGCCTGCGCGCCGATAGTTCCGGTAAATTCCTCGACTGGCAGGGGAAAGAGCTCGCGTGGTGAATTCATGCCCAGCGTGATGGTGATCGGCGCGAGCCGGGGGATCGGACTGGAGTTGGCGCGCCAATATGCCGACGCCGGCTGGCGGGTGCATGCCACCACCCGCAGTTTGGCGCGGCCGGGGAAGCTCGGTGATTTGGCGGGCGAGGTGAGCCTATATTCGCTCGACGTTTGCAGCGATGCCGACATTGCCGCGCTGGCCGAGGCGCTGGCCGGGATGCCCATTGACGTGCTGATCCATAGCGCCGGTGTGATCGGCAGCCGCGGCGCGGGCGACGAGGAGACCCGCACGCAGACGTTTCGAATTAACACCGAGGCGCCGATCCTGACCGCCACGGCCTTATTGGAGAATGTCGCGGCGAGTGATCAGAAGAAAATTGCACTGATATCGAGCGTGCAGGGCTCGGGACGGCCGCGGGTGGGAAGCGAATATCTCTATGGCGATTCCAAGGGCCTGTTGAACGCGAAGTTTCGCGAGCTCGAACCGCAATGGCGCGCCCGGGGGATTACGTCGGTCGCGCTTCACCCGGGTTATGTGCGTACCGACATGACCGGCATGATGGCCAGTATCTCGCCGAAAAAGAGCGTCAGAGGTATACGCGCGGTGATGGACGATCTTCGCCTAGAGGACGGTGGCCGGTTTGTCGATTACAAAGGCAAGACGGTTTCTTGGTAGCAACGGGATAATTAATGCAGCCAACAGATACATCAGCGAGCACGGGCGCTATCGACGGTTTGATCGCCGGTTTCCGGTCGTTCCGGGCGCGCTATTACGAAGAACAGCCGCAGCGCATGCGCGAGCTGAGCACCCACGGTCAGTCGCCAGCGGTCATGATCATCGCCTGTTCGGATTCGCGGGTGGATCCCGCATTACTGCTGGGGGCAGAGCCGGGCGATTTATTCACCGTGCGCAACGTCGCCAATCTGGTGCCGTCTTATGCGCCTGATAGCAGCTATCACGGCACCAGCGCGGCGTTGGAATACGCTGTGCGCGACCTCAAGGTCAGCCATATTGTCGTCCTCGGCCATTCCGCCTGCGGCGGCGTGCAAGCGCTGCGTGCCGCCGCTGCTGGCGCGCCGGCCGAACGTGAATTTATAATTCCCTGGATGGATATTGCCGCCGCCGCCTGCCAATGCACGGAAGGACAGCCGGTTCCCGATCAACAAACGGTTGAGCATGACGGAATCCGCATCTCGCTGGAGAACTTGCGCAGCTTTCCGTGGGTCAGCGAACAGATCGATGCCGGCCATTTAACGTTGCATGGCTGGTGGGTCGACCTGGTGGCCGGTCGCCTTTGCGAAATAGACCCTGACGGCGGCGCGATTGAACTTGTGGCGGAAGAGATCGCGGATGTTGCTGACTGAAGAGCAGGCGATGGTGCGCGATACGGCGCGCGCGTTCGCGGCGGAACAGCTCGCGCCGAACGCCGCCGACTGGGATCGCGACGCGACGTTCCCGGCGGACGCGGTAAAGGAAATGGGTGCGCTTGGCCTGTTGGGAGTGCAAGTGCCCGAGAAATGGGGCGGCGCCGGCCTGGGTAATACCGAACTCGCCCTGGTTACTGAGGAAATCGCTGCTGGCGATGGTGGCTGTTCGACCATTCTGGCGGTGCAAAATTCGGTTGTCTGCATGCCGCTCTACAAGTTCGGCAGTGACGATCAAAAACAGCGCTTTCTAACGCACACGGCGACTGGCGACATGTTGGGCGCCTTCATGCTGACCGAACCTCACACCGGTTCGGATGCCGGGGCGATCAAGACTCGGGCCGAGAAGGTCGGCAATAAATATGTACTCAATGGCGCCAAGCAGTTCATCAGTACCGGCAGCAAGGCCGGCATCGCCATCACCTTTGCGGTGACCGATCCGGCGGCCGGCCCGAAAGGGATCAGCGCCTTTATCGTGCCCACCGATACGCCGGGCTATACGGTCAACCGGGTCGAGCACAAATTGGGTCAGCGCTCGTCGGAGACCTGTTCGATCACCTTGGACAATGTGGAGATCACGCCTGACCTGTTGCTCGGCGAGGAAGGCGGGGGCTACCGCATCGCACTAGCAAACCTGGAAGGCGGCCGCATCGGCGTGGCTGCCCAGGCGGTCGGCATGGCGCGCGCTGCGTTTGAGCACGCTGTCGCCTATGCAAAGGAGCGGGAGACCTTCGGACAGAAACTCATCGAGCATCAGGCGATCGCTTTCAAGCTGGCCGAGATGAAGACCAGTATTTCGGTCGCCCGACAGATGTATCTGCACGCCGCCGATCTGCGCGACCGGGACGAGAAATGTGTGGAAGAGGCGGCGATAGCCAAACTCTTTGCTTCGGAAATGGCGGAGAAAGTTTGTTCCGACGCCATCCAGATCCATGGCGGCAACGGCTATTTGCAAGATTTTCCGGTGGAGCGCATCTATCGCGATGTCCGCGTGACGCAAATCTACGAAGGTGCGTCGGAAATCCAGAAAATGGTGATTTCGCGCGAAATCGCGAGCACTGATTGAACACACACGCTATGAACAGCCAAACCCTCATACTTCGACAGGCTCAGCATGAGGGGCGTACTAATATCCTCGTCCTGAGCTTGTCGAAGGATGAGGCCGGACAGGAGTTAAAATGAGCGACGCACCACTAGAGTTCTATTTCGATTTCAACAGCCCGTACGGTTATGTGGGCGCCCATCTGATCGACAACATCGCCGAGCGCTACGACCGCAAAACCGATTGGTATCCCATCCAATTGGCGGCGGCGTTCAAGCTGACCGGCGCCAAGCCGATGGATCAGACGCCGATCAAGGGCGATTATTTGATGCAGGATTCGGCACGGGTCTGCCGGTATTACGGCGTGACCTATAAGCATCCCGACGTGCACCCGTTTTCGCCGACCGCCGCGTCGCGCGCGTTTTATTGGGTGAAGGACAAAGACCCAGGACAAGCAAAGGGCTTTGCCATGGCCCTCTATACGGCGGCCCTGGCCAACAATGAGGATATTTCCGCACCGGCCAGCGTCGCCCGGGTGGCGGCCAGCGTGGGCATCGATCAGAAGGACATCATGGATGCGCTGGACGACCCGGCGGTTAAGCAGCGTCTCATCGACGAAACCGATGCGGCGATCAAGAAAGGCGTTTTCGGCTCGCCGTTCGTGATCGCCGATGGCGAGCCGTTCTGGGGGGTCGACCGGTTCGAGATCCTCGATGAATGGTTGGTCACCGAAGGTTTTTGAGAACCGTCATGGTTCGACAAGCTCACCATGAGGATTTGGACAAACCCCTCATCCTGAGCCTGTCGAAGGATGAATTTTGGGATTAGTCGGTTTCGGCGAGGATATTTTGAAACAGGTCGCGATCCACATTGCCGCCCGACAGGACCAAACCGACGGTTCGATCCGTCGCCTGTCCGCGCTCTTGCAGCAGCGCCGCCAGAGGCGCCGCGCCGGCGCCTTCGGCGACATTGTGGGTGTCGGTGAAATAGTGGCGCATCGCGGCTTTGATTTCGGCCTCGCTGACCGTGACGATGCGTTCCGCGAAATGATTGATAACCTCGACCGCCGCGTCGTCGGGCACCCGGCAAGCCAACCCGTCCGCCAGCGTGTCGGCGCTGTTGGTCGACACCGGCTGGCCTTGGGTGAAGGACAGGGCGTAGCAGGGCGCGTTCTCGGCGACCACGCCGACGATCTTGGTGGTCAGCCCCAACGCCTCGCGCGCGGCGATACAGCTACAGATCCCCGACCCCAGACCGATAGAGACATACAGCGTGTCGATATCCGGCGCGGCGGTGAGAAATTCCAGAGCATAGGTGGAGACACCGGCCACCAGATCTTCGGCAAAGGAGGGGACCAGAGTCAGTCCTCGTTCGTCGGCCAACCCGTAGGAATATTCGTAGGCCTCCTGAAAATCATGGCCATGGATAATCAGTTCGGCGCCCAGCGCGACCATCGCCGCGTTCTTTTCCGGCGAATTGCCTTCTGGCACCACGATCACCGCGCGCAGACCGTTGGCCCTGGCGGCAAAGGCGATCGATTGGCCGTGATTGCCGCGGGTCGCCGTAATCACGCCGCGGCTATCGGGATGGCTGGCGCGCAGCCGCGACATGTAAAGCAAGCCGCCGCGAACTTTGAAGGCGCCGATTGGCGAATGGTTTTCATGCTTGACCCACACCGTCGTACCACATCGCTCAGCCAGCAACGGCCAGGCATATTGCGGGGTCGCCGGCATGGCCGTGTAAACCGTTTCGGTGGCGGCCTGGATCTGGGATTTGGTCGGCAATTCCATAGCGGTTCCTATAGCACGGGATATTTAACAAGCAAGGCGGCGAGGTACGCTCGATGACCATATTGAAATCGTCGCTCGATGCGAAGTCAGCCGAATTCAAAGCAAACGCGCAGGCCCTGCAGACCGCGGTCGGCGATCTGCGTGACAAGGTCGCCGAGATCGAACGCGGTGGCGGTGAGCGGTCGCGCGAGCGTCATGTGTCGCGTGGTAAACTTCTGCCGCGCGACCGGGTGCGGGTTTTGCTCGACGAGGGATCGCCGTTCGTCGAGTTCTCGCAGTTCGCCGCCTACGAGATGTACGACGATGTCATCCCAGCCGGCGGCATCATCACTGGCATCGGCCGGGTGTCGGGGCGCGAATGCGTCGTCGTCGTCAACGATGCGACGGTCAAGGGCGGCACCTATTATCCGATGACCGTGAAGAAACATTTGCGCGCGCAAGAGATCGCCCGCGAGAACAATCTGCCATGCATTTATCTGGTCGATTCCGGCGGGGCGAATCTGCCCCAGCAGGCCGGTATCTTTCCCGACCGGGAGCATTTCGGCCGCATCTTTTATAACCAGGCGACCATGTCATCCCAGGGTATACCGCAAATCGCCGCGGTGATGGGCTCGTGTACCGCCGGTGGCGCCTATGTGCCGGCGATGGCCGATGAAAGCATCATCGTCAAAGATCAGGGGACGATCTTTTTGGCCGGCCCGCCGCTGGTAAAGGCGGCGATTGGCGAGGTGGTCACCGCCGAAGAACTGGGCGGCGCCGATGTGCATGCCCGGGTGAGTGGCGTGACCGACCATATGGCCAATGACGACACCCACGCGTTGGCGTTGGTGCGCAAGATCGTCGGTAATCTCAACCGGCCCAAGGTAGTCGAAATCGAAACCCGTGAGACCGTTGAGCCGCTCTACCCGGCTGACGATATTTACGGGGTGGTGCCGGCCGATACGCGCAAGCCCTATGACGTACGCGAAATCATCGCACGGATTGTCGATGGCAGTGAGCTTGATGAATTCAAGGCGCTGTATGGCGAGACGCTCGTGACCGGCTTTGCGCATATCCACGGCTATCCGGTGGGCATCATCGCCAATAACGGTATCCTGTTTTCGGAATCGTCGCTGAAGGGCGCGCACTTCATCGAACTATGTTGTCAGCGCGGCATTCCCCTGGTGTTCCTGCAGAATATCTCCGGCTTCATGGTTGGCAAAAAGTACGAGGCCGGTGGCATCGCCAAGGATGGCGCCAAGCTGGTCACCGCGGTGGCGTGCGCCAATGTGCCGAAATTCACGGTGATTATCGGAGGCAGCTTCGGCGCTGGCAATTACGGCATGTGCGGGCGCGCCTACGGGCCACGGTTTTTATGGATGTGGCCCAATGCGCGGATCTCGGTTATGGGCGGTGAGCAGGCCGCCAATGTGCTGGCGCAGGTCCGCCGAGACGGGTTGGAGGCGCGCGGCGAGAGCTGGAGCGAAGCCGAGGAAGCCGAGTTCAAGCAGCCGATTCACGATCAATACGAAGTCGAAGGCCATCCCTATTACGCCAGTGCGCGGTTGTGGGATGACGGCATCATCGACCCCGCCGATACCCGCCGTGTCTTGGGGCTCAGCATCTCCGCCGCGCTCAACGCACCGATCTCGCCGACCAAATTCGGCATCTTTCGGATGTAGGCGGCGATGAGCACCGACAAGCTAAAAGTCGAAATCGAGGATGGTGTCGCCCGGTTAATCCTGGCCCAGCCGGAAAAACACAACGCCTTCGACGATGCCATCATTGCCGCGTTCACCACCGCATTGGAACAGGTCGGCGACGATGGGTCGGTGCGGGTAGTGGTCCTGTCGGGCGAGGGTAAGAGCTTTTCCGCTGGCGCCGATCTCGACTGGATGCGGCGCATGGCCGATTACGACGAGGCGGAGAACCTGGCCGACGCGAAAGCTCTGGCCGTCATGCTGCGGACCTTGAACGAATTACCGAAGCCGACGATCGCGCGGGTGCACGGGGCGACCTTCGGTGGCGGCGTCGGATTGGTCGCGTGCTGCGATATCGCCGTGGCCTCGGAAGCGGCGATTTTCTGCCTGTCCGAGGCTCGTCTCGGCCTCGCCCCGTCGACCATTAGCCCCTATGTGGTCGCCGCCATGGGCGCCCATAATGCGCGGCGCTATTTCCTCACCGCCGAGCGGTTCGATGGCGTTGCTGCCGAACGTATTGGCCTGGTGCATATGGTGACGGCGCCCGACCAACTCGACACTGCCGTCGACGGTCTCATCTCGGCGTTGTTGCAAAACGGGCCGATGGCGATCGCCGAATGCAAAGGGCTCATCCGCAACGTTGCCAACAGATCGGTCGACGCCGCCCTTATCGAGGGTACGGCACAACATATCGCTCGGGTGCGCGCCTCGGCGGAGGGCAAAGAGGGTGTGCGCGCATTTCTGGAAAAACGGCCGGCGACATGGCAGCGCAAGTAACCCCGGCGCGGATGCCGTACCGCCAGTGGATCCGCGCGGTGATCTTCACCGCGTTTACGGTGTTGCTAATCGCCGCTGGGGTGACCGAGAGTTTCGGACTGCTGACCCTCATGGTTTTGGTCGCGGTATTCACCGCCGCCGGGGTGTTCTTGTGGCTGTTTCCGGGCAGCCGGTTTTTTGTGCTGTCGTTTGCCAACTCGCTGGCGATCTATACCTGCGTGTATTTTTTTCTGGCGATCGAAAATTTTTCCACCGCCGAAACTTGGGTATTCGCGGTTGGGTATTTAATGCCCATTTCAGCGTTTCTGATCGGCGCGTGGTGGCACCGCAGCGAAATCCGCCGGGTTGCCTACGCCGATTATATCGTCGATCGCCAGCACCCGGCCCGGATCTTCGCCTGGCTGGCGCCGGTCTCCACCTTGAGCGCCCTTACCTTCTTTGTACCTGTGTTCGAACTGTCTCCGACAGAGGTTGGCATAGCGATGGTCGGTGCCATGGCGGCGACCTCGATCTTCATCGTCGTGATGAGCCGCACGATCTGCGTGTTCCTGATCGATACGGGCCTGCTATTCGACCAGTTCTTCGTGCGCATGCTGCATCTGTTTGCGCCGGCCTTCGCGTTTTTCACCCTGTACTCGTTCAATGTCATCGTGTTTGCGATGATCTACCGCATCGCCGACCGTCTTGCCGACGCGCCATTATTTCTGATCGCCGGGGAGCGGCAGGCGATCAGTTTCGTCGATAGCCTGTATTTCTCGCTGATCACCGTATCGACTGTGGGCTACGGCGATATTACGCCGGTGTCGGACGCGATCCGGGCGGTGACCGCGGTCGAGGTCATGATCGGCATTCTGCTGTTCCTGTTCGGCTTCTTCGAAATAATGCGCCATGCGCGCCGGCCCAACGGATCGGCTTCTGTTGAATCGGGCGAGGAGTAGACCGATGATTTCAAGTTTACTCATCGCTAACCGGGGCGAGATTGCCGTGCGGGTTATGCGAACCGCCCGTCGCCTGGGTATTCGCACCATCGCGGTTTATTCCGAAGCTGACGCCGGCGCCATGCATGTCGCGGAAGCCGATGAGGCGGTCTGTATCGGACCGCCATCGCCAGCGGAAAGTTATTTGAATATCGACGCGGTGTTGCGGGCGGCGCGCGATACAAATGCCGACGCCATTCATCCCGGCTACGGTTTTCTGTCGGAAAACGCGGGTTTTGCCGAGGCTTGTCATGAGGCCGGGATCGTCTTCGTTGGCCCCAGCGCAGGCTCAATCCGCGCCATGGGCGATAAAGCGGCGGCCAAGGCGGCGATGGAAGGCGCGGGAGTGCCTTTGGTGCCCGGCTATCACGGCGCCGATCAGAGCTTGAAGAAACTAGTAGGGGCGGCGAAAAAAATTGGGTTTCCCGTTCTCATTAAAGCTTCGGCTGGCGGCGGCGGCCGCGGTATGCGGATCGTTCATGAAGCGGGTGAGTTTACTGAGGCGTTGGCGTCGGCGCAGCGCGAGGCCATGGGCGCGTTCGGCGACGATCGCGTGATCGTCGAGAAATTTCTCGAACAGTCGCGCCATATCGAAGTTCAGGTCTTCGGTGACAGCCACGGCAACGTGGTCCATCTGTTTGAGCGCGACTGCTCGCTGCAGCGGCGCTATCAAAAAGTGATTGAGGAAGCGCCGGCGCCGGGGATGAGCGAAGAGCGGCGAGCAGAGATCGGCGCGGCAGCGATCGCGGCGACCAAGTCGATCGATTATGTCGGCGCGGGGACGGTGGAATTCATTGTCGACGCCGGGGCCGACGGCGCCAACGGGCCGTTCTACTTCATGGAGATGAACACGCGTCTGCAGGTCGAGCATCCGGTGACGGAGATGATCACCGGCTTCGACCTGGTCGAATGGCAATTAGCGGTCGCGTCGGGCAAACCGCTAGCGGTCGATCAGAGCGCTATCGCGCAAAACGGTCACGCGGTCGAGGCGCGGCTCTATGCTGAGGATCCGGCGCGTGACTTTTTGCCGACCGGCGGGCGGTTGGTGCATCTGGCGTGGCCGGGCGGCGAGGGGGTTCGCGTCGACACCGGTATTCGCGAGGGCGATTCAATTGCCGTCGAGTACGACCCGATGATCGCCAAGCTGATCGCCCACGGACCCGACCGGGTCAGCGCCTTACAAGGCCTGCACGGGGCCATGTCAGCGTTACGGCTTGTCGGGCCGGTCACCAATCAGGCGTTTTTGGCCAATGCGTTGGCACATCCGGCGTTCATCGCCGGTGACATCGACACCAATTTTATAACTGACCACGAGGCCGATCTGATACCGCTGGCTATGCCGGTGAGTGAGGCTGTAATCCGCGCGGCGCTAGCTTTTATTCTCGATGAGCGGGGACGTGTATCGAGGGCGAACCCGGGCGACGCCAATTCTCCCTGGGGGGCGACCGATGGCTGGCGGCCCAACCTGCCGTCGCGCGATCAAATAGTACTGCGGGACGGCGACACGGAAATCACCGTTGATCTGCTGGAGGCGGGCAATGGCTGGCAAGCGACGCTACCGCAGAGTGCTGAACTCGTTGCTGTCGGGACACCAGCCGAAGGCGTTGAGGTTTATCGCGATGCTCAAACGCTGATTGTCGTCGACGGCCTACGTCAGTCGCGCCTAACACACGTCGTGGCCTTGGCCGAAGCCGATCGCGGCGAAGGGGCGGGGGGCGGATTGACCGCGCCGATGCCCGGCAAGATCGTGCAGGCCCTGGTCGCCTCGGGCGATGCCGTGGTGCGGGGTCAGACGGTGATGATTTTAGAAGCCATGAAAATGGAACACGCGATCTCTGCGCCGGCCGATGGTGTCGTTTCTGATGTTTATTTTACCGCGGGTGATCAAGTCGATGAAGGTGCTGAATTGCTGCGATTGGCGAAAGACGGCAAATAGCAGACATAGATGATGCGCGTGCCTTGTCGCGCCGTCGAAATACCGCGATGATGCGGAAAATTTGAACCATAAAAATCGAGGGCAGGATTATGTACAACGCAACGGACGACATCGTCCTTCCCACCAGCGTCATCGGCTCGTTGCCGCGCCCGGCCTGGTATACCGAAAATCTTGGCAGGCGAAATTTTCGCACCGCGATGGTCAATGCCCGTTTTCGCGAGCAATATACCGATGCCGTATCGTCCTATCTGCGTGACCAGGAGACCGCCGGCTTGGATATCTGCACCGATGGCGACGCGCGCTTCGATGAAGATGTCGGCGGCCATAGCTGGTTCTCTTATGCCCCCAACCATATGGAGGGCTTCGCAAACGAATATGCCTACAAGCCCGAGGGCGCGCGCGCCGGTATCCCCAACACCCGTGGCGAGATATTGCACGAAGTTCTCGAAGCGCGGGTCATGGCTGATCTGGTCGGGCCAGTCGGTCGCGGCAATTTGCAATACACATCGATCTGGAAAACCGCCCAGCGTTTGACCACCCGCCCGGTGAAGTTCGGCACCATCACGGCGGAATTGTTGGCGCTGGCGGTGCGCAATTTCCACTACAAGGATCTTCGCGAATGCATCTGGGCGGTGAGCGACGCCCTGAACGAGGAATTGACCGAATTGGCCGATGCCGGTTGCCCGGTGATCCAGATGGAAGAGCCGCAAATTCATCTGCTCGCCGCCAAGGGGCTGACCGACGATGTCCTGAATCCGGACTTCATGGTCGAGGTGTTTAACAACACGGTGCGCGGGTTGCGCGACAAGACCGAGGTGTGGTGCCACACCTGCTGGGGCAACCCAGCGCAGCAGCGGATTTTCGCATTCCAACCCAAATACGAGCCGGCGCTGGAGGCGCTAAACCGTGTTGACGCCGACGTGGTCACTTTCGAATGCTGCAGCGCTGGCGGCGCTGAATTAGGACCGATCGGAAATGTCATCGCCACCGACAAAAAAGTCGCCGTCGGCGTGATCGATCACCACTCGCTGCAGGTCGAGAGGCCGGATCAGGTCGCCGATACGGTGCGCAGTGCGTTGGAGCATATTCCTGCCGAACGGCTGGTGCTGTCATCCGATTGCGGGATGGGCCGCGAGGGCATGAGCCGGCGTCACGCGTTTAACAAAATGGTGTCGATCGTGCGCGGCGCGAATATTGTACGCGAGGAGCTGGGCCTGCCCTTGGCGGAGTCCCTAGCGTCCAACGATCAATATTCATTGGTTGAGAACGGTTGAACTAAAACGAACGGTTGCCATGGCAATGCCGAAACAGGTTCGTATCGTCGATGTCGGCCCCCGCGACGGGTTGCAAGCCGAACCAGCGACGGTGCCGACCGAGGCCAAGGTTGAACTGATCCACCGTCTAGCAGATGCGGGTATTCCGTCTGTCGAGGCCGGCGCCTTCGTGTCGCCCAAATGGGTGCCGCAGATGGCCGATAGCGAAGCGGTGCTCAACACCATCAAGCGGCGATCTGGCACGGTTTATCCGGTATTGGTGCCGAACATGAAAGGCTTCGAGCGGGCGCAAGCCGCGAAGGTGACGGAGATCGCCACCTTCAGCGCCGCGTCGGAGACGTTTTCCCAGAAAAATACCAACTGTTCGATCGCCGAAAGCCTGGAGCGCGCCGCGCCGGTTTGCGCGGCTGGTCTGGCCGCCGGAATGCGGGTGCGCGGCTATATATCCTGCGCCTTGGGGTGCCCCTATGAGGGCGATATCGATCCGGCCAAGGTCGCCGAGCTTGCCGGTCAGTTGCTGGCTCTGGGCTGCTATGAGATCAGCTTGGGCGATACCATCGGCGTCGGCACTCCGTCGAAGGCCGCCGCGATGATACAGGCCGTGGCGCGCGAAGTGCCGATCGACCAACTGGGTCTGCATTTCCACGACACTTACGGTCAGGCCCTGGCCAATATTTTAGCTTGCTTGGAGTTGGGTGTTGCGACTGTTGATAGCGCCGTCGCCGGGCTTGGCGGCTGTCCCTATGCGCCGGGGGCGTCAGGCAATGTTGCGACCGAGGATGTCTTGTATATGCTCGACGGATTGGGCATCGAGACCGGCGTCGATTTTGCCGCCGTCGTCGCCGCCGGTCAGTATATCTGCGGCGTGTTGGGGCGCGAACCCACCTCGAAAGCCGCCCAGGCTTATCTGGCGAAAGCCGCGTAAACCGCTGCGAAATCAGCCGATTTTGGTGTAACCGCCTAACCATTTGGTAACGGTATCCGTTTAGCCTTTCCATGGGCCTACTGGCTCGGATTATGTGGAAAATCAATCGCTTAACGGAATATCGGACGCATTGTGGGATACGCACTCGATCAGCTTCGTGTCTTAATCGTCGACCCGAATACGCATATTCGCGAGTTGTTGCGGACGATTTTGCAGACCGTCGGCGCCGGGAAGATCGATTTGATCAGCGATGGCGTTGCCGGTTTCGAAAGTTACTGCGTCCACGAATATGACGTGGTGTTCACCGATTCCGAGATGGATCCGATAAGCGGATTGGATTTTGTCGAACTTATCCGCACCTCGTCCAAAAGCCCCAATCCCTATGTGCCAATCGTAATGTTGTCCGCCTATTCTGACGAGGAGCGGGTGAAGTTGGCGCGCGATCACGGCGTGACGGAATTCCTGGCAAAACCCTTTACCGTGGACATCGTCCTCAAGCGCCTCGAAGCGGTGATCGAAAGTCCCCGTACGTTCGTACGTACCGATTCCTATTTCGGACCTGACCGCCGGCGCATTGCGAACCCGAGTTACGCTGGAAACGAGCGTCGTAAAACCACGCTCAGGGAAGTGAGTCTATCGCGTCAGGACATATCCAAACAGCAACAGGCGGCCCTGTCGCAAGACAAGAGCGTCATTGATGCCTTGGCGCGGGACTAACGCGCTGTTGGCGATGCGGATTGTCATATGAGCGACAACGCCAAGAATAACGGGACCTATCAGCTCATCACCCCGCCGAATTTAATAAAGGCCCGGGTGGGGGCGGGCTTGGGGGTCGATACCGAATTGGCGAAAAGAGCCGATGCCGCCGTGCAGAACTTGCAGGGCGAATTCTTGGTCCGGGTTGCGGCGGCGGTCAGCGAAATCGCGGCGCAACTTACGTTGGCCGAGACCTCGCTTGAGGAGCGCGTCGAATGCGCCACGGAGATTTTGCGCATCGCCGACGAGTTGCGGACCCAAGGCGCGGCGTTTGGCTACCCGTTGGTGAGCGACATATGTATGTCGCTATGCCGTTACATTGAAAAGCTCGACGCTCCGGAAAACCTGACCGGTGAAATCGTTTTTGCCCACATTGATGTCTTACGATCGATTGCCGGCAACGCGATCGAGGGAGATGGCGGGCGTGTTGGTCAGGACCTGGTTGATAGCCTGAACGAGTTGGTCGCTCGGACAGGCTGAGAAACACTTTCCGTCCACAGAATTGTTGTATGAAACCGGCAAAACCGGCGGCGCCCGGTTTAACGGCCGCGCCGGCGTTGCTATGTTGCGGCCATGGCGCTTCACCTCATCAAACTCGCAGTGGGTATCGAATCGGTTGCCCATTTGCGCGACCGTCAAAAGCAACGGCTGGTCGAAGCGTCGAGCAATGGCCAGGATCCGCGGCTGCGGATTCTCACCCGGAACATGCCGCGGCGCGGCGATGAGATCGTCGATCATGGCGGTTCGCTGTTTTGGGTTGTCAAAGGCCATATTCTGGTGCGCCAGGCGATTACCGCGATCGAACCGGTGAGCAACGGCGATGGCAAGCGGCGCTGCGCGATCTATCTGGATTCGAAACTGGTCGGCGTGCGCTCGCGGCGATCGCGCCCGTTCCAGGGCTGGCGTTATCTTGAAGCTGACCGGGCGCCGGTAGATTCGTCCGGTAGCTTGGACGACGAAAACGAGGCGCCGCCGGAAATGGCCGCCGAGCTCCGCGATATGGGGTTGCTCTAGCTGCCGGCGCTCGACGGGGCCGGCAGGGGCGCGGCGTAGAAACTGGGCGCCCGGCGGGCCGGATGGGCCGAGCGGATGGCCCGGCTGAGCAATATCACCGGCACTACCCCGGCAATGACGATGGTCAGCGCCGCTAATGCGCTTTGCTCGAGCAGTTCGTCCGAGGCGAACTGAAAGACATGGGTCGCCAGCGTGTCGAAGTTGAACGGGCGCAGGATTAAGGTCGCCGGCAATTCCTTCATACTGTCGACGAAGACGATGGTCGCGGCGGCCAATACGCTGCTGCTTACCAGGGGCAGATGGACCCGGCGCAATGTCTCGCCAGGGCCCGAACCCAGGGTGCGGGCGGCCATGTCCATGGTCGGGCGTATCTTGGTGAGGCTGGCTTCGACAGCGCCGAAGGCCACCGCGAGAAATCGCACGATATAGGCGAATATGACCGCGAATACGGTACCGCTCAGCAGCAGGCCGGTGGAGACGCCGAAGAGGTCGCGGGCCAGCAGATCGACCGCATTGTCAAACCGCGCCAGCGGTATGATAACGCCGATCGCCAGCACCGCGCCGGGCACCGCATAGCCCAGCATGGCGATACGCGATAGGGCGCCGAATATCGTCCGTCCGGCGACACGGCGGCCATAGGCTAAGAAGATCGCCAGCACGACCGCGCCAGTGGCGGCGCAGGCCGCCAGCAAAATACTGTTGCGCGCGAAGGTGAAAAACGCCGGCGTCCAGGATTGTTCGAAATGAACGATGGCATGGCGCGACAGAACCAACGCCGGGATCACGAAGCCGGCAATGATGGGCAGGGCGCAAACCGCGAAGGCGGCCGCGGCGCGCAAACCGCGCAGTTCGAAGGGCGGCATCGGCCGGTAACGGGTCGAGGTGTGGTGGAAGCGTTGACCGCGCCGGCCGATCCGCTCGAGTGCCAGCAACGCCACCACAAACGCCAGCGTCACCAGGGATATTTGTGCCGCGCCGCCGGCATTGCCCATATTCAGCCAAACGTTGAAGACACCGACGGTCAGGGTGTTGACGGCGAAGAAGTCGACGGTGCCGAAATCCGCCAGCGTTTCCATCAATGCCAGGGCCAGGCCGACAACGATGGCCGGCCGCGCCAACGGTAGGGCGACGGTGAAAAAGGTGCGCCAGGGCCCGCGGCCCAGCATGCGGCTGGCCTCGAGCATGCAGACCGATTGTTCCTGAAAGGTGGCTCGCGCCAAGAGATAGACATAGGGGTACAGCACCGACGACATGACAAAGATGGCGCCGCCCAACGAGCGGATATTCGGAAACCAGTAATCTTGCGCCGATTGCCAGCCGAAGACGGCGCGGAGACTGGTTTGGAAGATACCCGCGAACTCAAAGACGTCGGTATAGACGAAGGCGACAATATAGGCCGGCACCGCCAGGGGCAGCAGCAAGGCCCATTCGAAGATCGGCCGGCCGGGAAACCGGCAAGTTGTGACCAGCCAGGCCGATGCGACGCCGATAACCAGCACGCCGACACCGTTGCCCAGCATGAGCGAGGCTGTATTGGCGATCTGGCGTGGCAGGACGGTCGAAATTAGATGGGGCCAAATATTCTCGCTGGGAAACAGCGCGATCCAGGCGATGGCGATGATCGGCGCGGCAACGATGGCGGCGACAATAAGACCGCCAATCAGCCAGAACCGCGACGTGCCCTGGGATATTCTATGGGGCGCGTCCGCGGTCATGTCAGGAGAGGCGACTTACGCGATTGAGGCGTTAATCGTTGTAGCCGACTTTATCGACCAGTTTGATTGCCGCCGAGCGATGTTCGGATATGTCCGCCAAGGGCAGGGTATCGGAAGTCATTGGCCCCATCGCCTTGAGCACCCCGGTTTCGGGCACGCCGTCGAGGATCGGATATTCGTAATTCTGCTCGGCGTACATTTGTTGCGCCAGGGGTCCGGCCAGGAATTCCATCAGCTTGACCGCGTTATCCTGGTTTGGCGAAGCTTTTGTCAGCGCCATGCCCGAGATGTTCACATGGGTGCCGGTATCGCCGATGGTGGGGAACACCGGATAGACCGACTGGGCCCAGGCCGATTGTTCCTCATTCTGCTGCATGAGGACGTAATAATAGTGATTTCCCAAGGCGATATCGCATTCACCTTCGCGTATCGCTTTAACCTGGGCGCGGTCGTTGCCTTGCGGTTTGCGGGCCAAATTGGCTTTGATTCCTTTAAGCCACGCCTCGGTTTTGGCTTCACCATGATGGGCGACCATCGCCGCGGTCAGACCGACCTGATAGACATGATTGCCCGAGCGGGTGCAGATGCGTCCAGCCCATTTGGGATCGGCTAGCTCCTCGTAAGTCTTCGGCGCTTCTTCCGGGCTAATGCGCTCTTTCGAGGCGTAGATAATCCGCGCGCGTCGGGTCAGGCCGTACCAATTGCCCGCGGGCTCACGGTATATGTCTGGGATTGCCGCTGTAAGCGCCGGCGAGGTGACCGGCTGCGTTAGGGACGCGTTATAGGCTTCGCTTAAGCGGCCAATGTCGACGGTGAAGATAAGATCGGCGGGACTGTTTGCGCCTTCCTGCTTCAAACGCTCGACAAGGCCGGTCTTGGCGAACAGGACATTCACCTTGATACCGCTTTGTTCGGTGAAGGCATCGAATAAGGGCTGTACCAGGAAGGGTTGGCGATACGAATAAACGTTTACTTCCCCGACATTTAGCGCGGCCTCTTCAGCAGCCATGGCAGAGGCTACGGCAATGCCCGTAACAACAATGCCAGCGAGGGCGGACTTTTTAACGACCGGTTTCATAGTGTCAGGCCAGTATAGTTAATAAGAATTATTCGCAATCACCGACTGAACCTAATCACTCGCCGTTGCAATTGCAAGTGACTTGCAATTGCAGGGTTATCGCATTGATTTATATCAATTCTGCGGGGGGTTAAGGGGTAAATTTGCGAACCAAGCGCGGATCCGCGTCACTCTGTCGCGGCGCGCTAAGCGGCCATGAAGCGCTCTTCGGCCATCTGATTGGCGATCTCGTTGGTGGCGGCGTTTGCCTTATCAGCGCGGGCGAATATTTCCAACAACGTGTCGTAAAGTCCATCGATGTGTTTGCGGATCGCCTGTTCGTCATGTCGGCGGCCGAAATCGGGGCTGTAGGCCAATTCAATGATCCCCCCGGCATTCGTCACATAGTCCGGCGCGTAGAGAATACCGCGCGCGGCGAGCTCGGCGCCGTGGCGGCGTTCGGCCAGTTGATTGTTTGCCGATCCGGCGATGATTTGGGCGTGAATGTCGCCAATGGTTCGATCGTTGATGGCACCGCCCAAGGCGCAGGGCGCGAAAATGTCCACATCGATAGCGTGAATATCGTGGGTATCCACCCGCGTCGCGCCGAATTCATCCGCCGCGCGGTTGAGCGCTTCGGTGTTGAGGTCGGCTACATGTAAACGCGCGCCAGCCTCATGAAGACGGCGCGCTAAGTCGTAACCCACCGAGCCCAAGCCCTGAATAGCCACATCGATGCCGTCCAGTCCATCATTGCGGCGCAGCTTGTACTCGACCGCGGCGCGGATGCCCTGAAAAACGCCGCGGGCGGTGTAGGGCGAAGGGTTACCACCGGACTTGCTGGTGCCGGTGACGTATTTGGTTTCCGTCGCAATGATGTCCATATCGGCGACGGTGGTTCCAACATCCTCGGCGACCAGATAACGGCCCCCGACTTCATCGACCAGGCGTCCCATGGCGTGCATCAGTTCCGGTGTTTTCTGTGTCCGGCTGTCGCCAATGATGACTGACTTGCCGCCGCCGAAGGGCAAACCCGCCAGGGCCGACTTATAGGTCATGCCGCGGGCCAGCCGCAGGGCGTCTTCAAGCGCTGCATCGTCGCTCTCATAGGGCCACATGCGGCAACCGCCGACGGCCGGTCCCAGAGCGGTATTGTGAATCGCGATGATGGCCCTTAGGCCGGTCTCGGCGTCGTGACCGAAGACCACGCGCTCGTGGCCGTCATAGGAGGGATGAGTGAAGACAGACATTAAAAACTCCCCAAAAACCAGGCGTGATACCAAGCTAAAACAGGCGATAACGGTCTATTCCTCTCCCTAAGTTTGTCCGTGTCACGTTAAGTTTCAATAAAAATCAACGACTTGTGAGGTGATCGAAAGGAAGTGCCGAGTTCTGCGTGTGCCGGGTCACGCCATGCGGAAAAATTCACGTTAGGCGAAATATTATTACGCGACTCCAGAAGGGGCTTGGCAAAGGGGCTTTATGAGCCGACATTCGGGCCAGCAACCGGAAGATGCTTATGGCAACCAACCAAGTAAACGGCCGGGCCCCCGGCGAACCGGAATTATGGCGCCAGCCCGATGGCGAGGTGATGAACTGCGATGAATCGGTTACGGTACTGCGTGAAAACCTCGCCGAAATTCACGCTCTTTGCCAAGAGGCGCTTGAAGACGCGGTGCTAATGGACGTCTCGGAAGAGCAATTTCGCCAGGTGTTGCGTGATCTCGTCGGCAGCCTGAACAATCCCTATAACAAGGGGTAGGGCGGTCAGCCGCCGCGCCCCGCGCCTATTTCTTCTTTCGTTCCGCGCTTTTCGGCGGAATCACCGGCAGCATCACATAGGCCGCGCGTGCGGCGCTGGTGTGTAGCGTGACGGTTCCATCGAATATTTTCTTAGGCCGGTCGCGCGGATCGTCGTGCAGGAACGGTCCGCAGCCGGTCAGCGGCTTGGCGAAATTCGACAAGGTGAACTGCTCATCCTCGGTCTTTGCGCCCGGCCACACATAATCCTTACCGCGCACCGTAAGTCCCAGCCGATAGCCCGGCGGCACCACGATTCCCGTGGGATGTAAGTCGATATCGAGCTCGTAGACCCGGCCCGGCGTGAGCGGCTGCTGTTCGTCATGGCTGTGCCAGGGCCAATAGGGTTTCGACTTCTTCTTATCGAGTTTGCGGTGCGAGGCGCGCAGCCAGCCTTGGGCAATCGGCGTATGGGGATCGACGGTGCCTTTGAAGGTCACTTCGGTGAGGTCGGGCGAGAACAGGCGCAGCACCACGAACATGTCGGCATCGACGGTATCCGACGACACAAACAGCTTAGCCGCAATGGGACCGCAGAGTTCTATCTCCTCGGTCACCGGCGGCATCATGAAGGTGACCCCGTCGCTGCTCATGCCGCGATAGGAAATCTTGGCATTCTTGCCGGATGGTTTTTTCGCCAAGCTCATATGCGCGGGGTCGAGATAATATTTCGTCCACTTGGTGCGTTTGAGCGGCCATTCGGCTTCACCCCGTGGCGTGAAATTCTCCCCCGGCCGGCGCACATTGAGCATCACCTTGGGTTTGCGGTTCCAACCATTCTTCTCGCCTTTGAGGAAATAGCCGAAGAACTGCTTTTGCAGGTCGCGGCCGTAGGGGGTGTAGAAATGGGTCCAATGCTCAAGCCCGTGGCATTCCAGCCATTTCTGCTTCGATCCGGCGTTGAGCCAGCCGACATAGTTACCGCGCGGATGCAGCGGCTGGCCGGCCCAGCTTGCGCACGATAGCAATGGCACCTCGATCTTCGAGAAGTCGGCGTTCCGCTCGGCGTAATATCCGTCGTCAAGGGGATGGGAAATATAGTCCGCGTCTAGATCAGTACGATTTTTCTTAAGCTGCTTTTCCGTCCGAGTAACGGGTCCGGCGGCCAATTCGCCAGTGACTCGGCTCTTAAAGGCGCGCTTGCCGACGCCGTGCTGCACGGTCTTGATCTGCAGATTGTACCAATTGCCGATGAATGAGGTGTAGATGCCACCGTGGTGCGACATCTCCCGGTAAAAATCACTGAAGCCTTCCCACACGCACATGGCGGCGAGATGTTTCGGACGGGTCGCCGCCACCTGCCATTGGTTGACCGCGTAATACGATATTCCGGCAAGGCCAACCTTGCCGTTCGACCAGGGCTGTTGGCCGGCCCATTCGATGCAGTCGTGGAAGTCCTTTGTTTCGCGCGGCGACCAATGATCGATGTGGCCGGGCGAGCGGCCGGCGCCGCGGGAATCTACGCGCACGCAAATATAGCCGTCGGGGACCCATTGTTCCGGATCGACCACTTCCCAGCTCTGGTGGATGTTCGACGAGCCGGCGATGGCGTCGGGATGATCGTTGGAGAAATGTTCCCAAACACTGGAATAACCGTCCTGGATGGCGAGATCTTTGGCGTAGGGGCCGTGGGACAGGATTACCGGGTACTGGCCCTTTTTGTTAGGCCGATAGACGTTGGCGCGCAGCACCAATCCATCGTCCATCTCGATCGGCACGTCCCAATCGACCCGAAAGCCGTCGCGGACCTCGGTCTTGGCTAGTTTATCTTTGCCGATTCTCGTCCTGGCCATAGCTCCGTCCCCAAAGTTAGTTCGACGCTATTGGATTGCGCCCTGTCGTGTCGAGAAAGATAACAACACCTGCGAGATTTCCGAAGCGCCGTTTGGGAATTCGTTCTAACGGTTAGCGGTTTTGCAATGTTCGAGAGAGGTCGCGTCTGCCATCGATGACGGCAACGATAACCACTTTGTTTTGATCGGCTTCGTAGCGATAGAAGATCAAGTGATTTCGCACGACTATCGATCGATAACGATCATCGTAAATCCAGCCTTGCAGCGGGAAGGTGGATAGTCCCTCGCAAGCGCCTTCAAGCTCATCAATATATCTAATGGCTGCGGCGGGGTTTTCCGAATAGAGATAGTCGAACAGCCCGAGAATATCGTCTTTGGCTTGGTCAAGCCAAACGACGTCAGCCACCAAACTGGGCTCTTAATTGTGAAAAGAACATGTCGGACGATGTTTCACCGCCGCGTTCTTCGCTGGCGGCGAGCTTTGCGTCGATCTTAGCTCGCGCAATCATATCTTCAAATTGCGCAACCAAACTAGCCTGCTTGTCGTCGGGCAGCTCACGCAATTCTTCTAAGGCTTTTTGCAGGGTCGCCATATCAGGGCAATTATATCACAATTCGCTGATAAATCACATTGACGAAACCTGCGGCGAGCGCCCGATTTAATCTTCGCCAGCCAAAATCTCTGCGACTTCCACATGGCGGCCTTCGGCGACCGATTTGATGCCGGCCTTGACCACGGCGAGGGAGTCTGTCGCGCTTTCGCCACCGACTTCCGGCGTCCCGCCGCCCTGTGCCGCGTCGGCCCATTCGATCAGCTCTTCGGCCAAAGTATCGACCGAATCGACAGTGACCGGGGAATGGCTGGTTTCGCCTTGCTTGAGACTGCGCAGCCCATCGAACAGATTGTAGTAGGCGCTCATCTTCTTGCCGTAGATGTTCATCAGGTAATATTCCGAGGCCGACGCGTAACTGGTCGAGAGCGACGAGACCGCGCCGTTCTCATGGCGCATCAACAGAGTGCCCACATCAGGATTGTCCCCCGGCAATACTAGCTGCGACGCCATGCCGGATACCGATTTGACCGGTCCCAGCAGCATCATCAAAACATCCACATAGTGCAGACCGATCTGCAGCATGACCCCGCCGGGCATGCCCTCGGCGGTGTAACGCCAATGGCCAAGTTCGAATTGGCCCTCCCGGTCGCGGCTGATATTGGCTTCGGCCTGCACCAAGGTGCCGAATTCACCGGCATCGATGCGGCCCTTGATCCAACGGAAATGGCTTTCCCGGCGGCGCTGATAGCCAACCCCCAGGGTTACCCCGGCGTCGGCGCAGACTTGGGTGATGGCTTTCGCTTCGCCGATAGTGTTGGCAATCGGCTTATCGAGAAACACATGTTTGCCGGCCTGGGCGGCTGCGCGGGTGGTTTCCAGATGGACGTGGTTCGGCGTCGCATTGATGATGCCATCGATGGCGCCATCGGCGAGAATATCGTCCAGACTGCCGGCGCTGGCGCAGCCATACTTGTCAGCAAAAGCCTGGCGTTTATCGGCCGAACGGGTATAGCACGATGCGATTTCGACGCGGCCATCGGTGCGCTGCGCGGCGTCGGCCAAAACATCCGACCACCAGCCGATGCCGAGGGAGGCGACCCGAAAGGGGGAAGAACTCATTGGGGAGACTCCTTGTTTGAATGACCGACCACCCGCTTGTTAAGCCACGCGGTGCGCAGCGACCAGACAATCGATAATAGAGAAAGTAAGAGAAAGCCGACGCTGATCGGCGATGTGAAGAAGATCGATATGTCGCCCTGCGACGCGGTCAAGGCGACGCGCAGATTATCTTCTAGCTGGCTGCCGAGCACGAGCGCCAGTAGGAGGGGCACCACCGGCATGTCGAGCCAGCGCATGCCCAGGCCTATCAGTCCGAAGAACAGCATCACATAGATATCGAAGAAATTATTGCGCAGCGCAAAGCTGCCGATCACGCACAGCACGGCGACCGTCGGCATCAGCAAGGCGCGCGGTGTGGCCAGAACTTTGATCAACAGGCGTAAGGCGGCCAGCGCGATGATGAAATTGAAGATGTTGGCCCAGAAGAACGAGAAGATCAGCCCATAGGCGAAGTCGCCGCGCTCAAGGAACATCAGGGGCCCGGGCGCCAGGCCGTGAATGATCAGGGCGCCGATCAAGATGGCGGTCACCGGATCGCCGGGAATACCCAGGGTCATCATCGGGATCAACGCTCCGCCGGTCACCGCGTTATTGGCCGATTCCGGCGCTGCGACCCCTTCGACGGCGCCGCTGCCGAAATCGTCGGGGTTCTTCGAGGCGCGGCGCGTATAGTCGTAGCTGATAAAGGCGGCAATCGGTCCGCCGGCGCCCGGCAAGATGCCCAAGAAGGCGCCGGTCAGCGAACCGATCGATACCGGCAGGCGCATGGCCTTGAGATCGGGCAGGCGCGGCACAACGGATGTCAGCCGGGTTTGCACCTTGCTGGCGGCGCCCTTCACATCGGTCAGATTGCTGATCAGTTGGGGTATGGCGAACAGACCGATCATCGCAGTGAGGAAATGCACGCCGGCCATCAGGTTGACTTGGCCAAAGGTAAACCGCTGGGTGCCCATGACCGGGTCCTGGCCGATGGTGACGATCGCCAGGCCGATGGCGCCCGACAGCAATCCCTTAACCAGGGACTTGGCGGCGAAACTGCAGATTATCGTGAGACCAAAGAACAGTACGGCGAACATATCTTCGGTGCGGAATTGCAGGGCGACGTTCGCCAGCAATGGCGCGACGAAAAACAGAAACAAAAAGCTCGTCATGCCGCCGACGAAGCTGGCGGTGATGGCGATGCCGAGCGCTCGTCCGGCTTCGCCGCGCGCGGCCATGGGATAGCCATCGATCGCGGTGGCCGAGGCTGACGGCGTGCCGGGAATATTGAGTAAGATCGCGGAGAAGCTGCCGCCGGTCATGCCGCCCACATAGAGCCCGAGCAAAAGCGCGATCGAGATATCGGCGGGCAGCACAAAGGTTACCGGCAGCAAAACGATGATGCCGGTACTGATGGTCATGCCGGGGATCATGCCGACGACGAGGCCAATCACCACGCCGACGCAGGTGGAGATCAGGACGATGAGGCCCGTAGCCTGGGTCAGGCCGATCAGAATTTCCGGATTCATGGGACTATAACGGCGAGCAGATCAGGCAGGATGCCGCGCGGCAGGAAAACGCTAAAACCGTGGCGGAACAGCACATAAAGCCCGACGGTGACGGCGATAGAGCCGATGGCAACCCACAGCCAGCGCTTTTCGCCGAACAAGACCATCAGCACGGCAAAGAAGGGTGCGGTCGCCAGCAGGAAGCCGAGACCGGGTAGCACTACCAAATAGACGACAAAGGCGCCGAGCGCCCAAATCGCCCGCCATCGTTCGCTGGCGTCACTTCGGTCTGGGTCTGAGGCGACGCTTTCTAACGTCTTCGCCCATAAGCCTTGCGCCAAAAGTCCCAGCGAGAGGGCCAGCAGAATGACCGTATTGATCCACGGGAAGAATGGCGGGCCGGGCGTGTCGGGTAGCGAGCGGACCGGCAGCTGCGTAGTCAAGGCGCCATAGACCACGGTCAGGGCGAGCAGCACCAATGCGGCGATAATATTTCGTCGTCGCATGCCGTGTTCGTTCAAAATACTGGCTTTCGGCTCAAGCGGATATCCGCGTTCCGAGAAGGAAAACGGCCCGCCCGGACAGGGGCGGGCCGTAACGCTCGTTACTTCTTGGCTTTGCTCTGCAGCAGGCCGGCGCTGGCGAAGATCGCCTTCACCTTGATGTTTTCGTCGGCCAATAAAGCGCTGAACTCTTTATGGCCCAGGGGCGCAACTTTGAAGCCCTTATTCTTGGCCAGTTCGAGAAAAGCCGGCGACTGCGCGGCCTTGGCCATGGCGTCGGCGAGTACCGTTTTGATTTCATCCGGCGTGCCCGGCGGCACCGACAGACCACGGAACAGATCGAGCGAGGCGTTGAAGCCAAGCTCCTTGGCTGTCGGCACGTCGGGGAATACGTCGTTGCGGTTATCGGTTGGCATGGCCAGGATGCGCAGCTTGCCAGCATTGGTCAGATTAACCGCACCGGTCAGCGGCGCGATCATGGCATCGGCTTCGCCATTGAGAACCGACTTATTGCGGCCCTTGATGCCTTTGGGCAGGTGAATGACCTGACACCCTGCGGCGTCCATTAGCGCGATGGCCGCAGCGTGGGTGGCGCTACCGGTACCCGAGTTCGCGACCTTCAGAGTGCCCGGCGCCGCCTTACAGTCGGCGACGAACTCGGCGAAGGTCTTCCATTTGGCATCGCCTTTTACCGCGAAGGGTTGCGGTTGGAATTCGACCCGGCCGACATGGTCGATGGCGTCATAATCGAAATCGGTGTTGCCCAGATTAGTAGTGGTCAGCACCGAGGTGGAATTCCAAGCGATGGTATGGCCGTCGGGCTTGGCGTTCTTGGTGTGGGTATAGGCCACCGCACCGCCGCCGCCGGGGCGGTTAACCGGGGTCACCGCGACCCCCAGCACTTTAGCCATTTCCGTTGCGAGCAAACGACCCTCGATGTCGGCGCCGCCGCCGGCGCCAAAGGGTATGACGAATTCAATCGGTTTGTCCGGAAATGCCATCGCCGGTGTAGCTGCCGCGGCGACGCCGAACGCCACCGCGCCGGCTAATGTGTGACGAATAATACTCATAACTTCCTCCCTGAATGATGGTCCTTTCAGACCTTTATAGTGATGCCCCCACCGCTTCGACCGCGGCCGTGGCGATGTCTTGATCTTGCTGCCAATCGCCGCCGCTGACGCCGATGCCGCCCAGGCACTCACCGTCGACGATGATGGGAAACCCGCCTTCCATCGCGGTCCAGCGCGCCGCGCCGGCTGCCAGCGACAGGCCGATAGCGTGTAAAGTATCCAAATCCTGACCTTGCGCGCCCTTGGTTGTGGTGGGGCGTTTGTTCGAGGCCGCAGTGACCGCCTTGGTGGTCGATGAATGCACCGTGTGGAACCGGCCGCCATCCATGCGCTCGAGGACCAGCATATGGCCGCCGGCGTCGACTATGGCGACCGTCACGGGGATGCCGATTTCTTCCGATTTGGTGATGGCCGCGGCCAACATTAACTTGGCGCCAGCGGTTGTCAGACGCTGCGTCGATGCAAATGACATTGCGACATACTCTCCCTGGATAACGTGCTGATCTTCTTGTTATTAAACGCCGCGGATAATGGTGGCTTGCCAGGCCAAAGTCCAGGGAGCCCGCCTGCATCCTTAGTATTAATTGCGATTTGGGGCCATATTTTCCGGCAAATTTACCCAGGCACGAAATCGTGTCGATCTGCAGCCCCTTATGGCTTTGTTTGTCGTCGATTCGTGGTGTTAGGAATTTCGTCATGAGCCATCGAATGGGGATATTGTTTTACCGCCTTGGGGCATCGCGGTGCTCGCTATAGTGAGTGCAGTGGCCTGGAACGCCTGGACAATCAACCAGCGCCAACAGGTCCGGACGAATTTCGATAGCCAATTCAAGGAAGAATTGCCTCCCGTATTCACGGAAGAAGAATTGCGCAATCGTTACACAGGCGACGACGTGGCGACGGTCTTGGCGGAACGGCTCAAAAAGTCCCGTGCCAGCACCGAGGCGTTACGGCAATCGATCACCTTTGGCGGTATTTTGATCATCATTGGGCTAATCGCCTATGCTCTTGGTTGGGCGGCGCGCAGTGCCGGCCGTCGGAATTGACCGGGGAGACATCGAACGATGGGCAAGAAGATCGCCGTGTTGGGCACCGGCGCGAATGGCGCGTCGATCGCCGCCGATCTGACCAATGCGGGGCTCGATGTCGTGCTCATCGATCAATGGCCGGAACATGTTGAGGCCATGCGCGCCAACGGCGTACGTATCGAAATGCCCGACGAGACCGTCGTCACCAAAGTGCGCGCCTATCATCTGTGCGAAGTGTGCACCTTCGACGAGCCGTTCGATATCGTTCTCTTGGTGATCAAGGCTTACGACACGCCGTGGGCCTGTCATCTGGTTAAGCCATATCTCAAAGACGATGGTTTGCTGGCCGGGGTGCAGAATGGCATGACTGTCGACGCGATCGCCGACGCGGTGGGGCCGGAACGCACCATCGGCTGCGTCATCGAGATATCGTCGCAAATGTTCGAACCCGGCGTGATCCAGCGGCAATCGCCGCACGACCGGTCCTGGTTCGCCGTCGGCGGTATCCACGAGGCGACGGCGGGCCGAGAGGCGGAGGTGCAGGAGATACTCTCCCATTCGGGCACCACGGAGATATCTGCCGATATCCGCTCGGCGAAATGGATGAAGCTGATCAGCAACTGCACGACCCTGGCGACCACGGCGGTGCTCGGCGTGCCGATTGCCGAAGCCGCCACCACGCCGGGCATGCGCGAGATGATGCTGCGCTCGGGCACCGAAGCGCTCATCGCCGGGCAGGATTTGGGTCTGAAGATCGAGCCCATATTCGGCCTTAGCGAAGACGATGTGCGCAACTCCAACCGATTGGTCGAGCTGCTGCTCGATAAACTGACCAGCACCTATATCCAGTCCGACACCATCACCACGGTTTTGCAAGACCATATGAAAAACCGCAAAAGCGAAGTTGGCGACGTCAATGGCTGGGTGGTCGAGGAACAGGATAAGCTCGGCAAGTCAGCGCCGGTGAATGCGGCGATCCTTGAAGTTTCGGCCCGCATCAAGCGCGGCGAGGTGGAACCTGGCCCGGAGAATTTGGAGCTGATCAAAACGCTGGTGGCGGGGTAGGGCGCTCCGTTCGATCTTTAGAGCGCGGCGTCGCAGACCTGTCCGTCGGCCTTGAGCGCCGCCGGCACCAGCGCGTCGCGCAGCAAGGCGGTGAGCGCGCCGCGATAATTGTCGATCCGTGTGTGGGTCGTGCTGTCCGACGTGATCACCACGGTCAGCCCGAGGCTTGGCGCGACATGGACGAACTGGCCGCCGAAGCCGCGCGCATAGAACACCGTCTGACCACAGATGCGCGTGATGAACCAACCATAGCCGTAATCGTCGCCGGAGAAGGGCGAGCGGGTGCGCGGACTCCAGGAGGCGCGAACCCAGCTTTCGTCGATGACCCGTTCGCCGCGATAAACACCGCCATTGCGGTACAACTCGCCGAAGCGGAACAAGTCGCGCGCCGACAGCGCCATATTGTTGCCGCCGAAATAGATGCCTTGCGGATCGCGTTGCCAGGGTGGAATGTCGATATCGAGCGGTGCGCCGAGCCAGGTCCGCGCGAGCGTGTGGGTGCTGCGGCCGGTTGCCTGTGTGAGGATCGCCGACAACAGGTGGCTGTTGCCCGTCGAATAGAGCATGCGCCCGCCGGGGTCGTCGGCGAACGGGCGCGACAGGGCGTGGCGCACCCAATTGTCGCTCGCCACCCAGCGGCCATAGTTGCGGCCCGAAGTGCGTTCCAGGCCGGCGCGCATCGATAACAGATGGCCGATGGTTATACTATCGAGCCGCGCGTCGCCTTGCGCCGGCAGGTGTTCGGATAGCAGCGGCGCGATCGGCTGGTCGGCTCCGGTCAGATCGCCTCGCCCAATGGCGATGCCGACCAATGCGGAGATCAGTGACTTCGAGACCGACTTGACGTTGACCGGCGTGTTGAGACCAGGCCCCCGGAACGCCCGCTCGACGATAGCCTCGCCGTTGCGCGCGACGATCAACGCATGCAGACGGGGCAGCTTCTCCGCCCGCTCCAAAGCATTTTCGAGCAACGCGGCATCGAGGAGCTGTTCGGCGAGGGCTGGACGGCGGGCATCGGCGGCAAATAAAACGCTGGCCATGGTTAGTACGCCCAGCGCCGTTCGTCCGCCGACAAGTACCAAGCGATTGAAAGTACCAAAGGTCATGCCGGAAACACTAGCGACGCCGTCGGTCAGGCGAAATCGGAATGTCGCCAACTCACGATGATTTTAGACGCCGTCTTTCAGATAATCTCGAAATAGCGAGCCAGTTCCCAATCGCTGACATGTTTACGGAAGGCGCGTATTTCCCAATCGCGGGTGGCGGCGAAGTGGTCGACGAAGGTATCGCCGAACCACGCGCGGGCCGTTGTCGAGCGGCTCAAGGCTGTGGTGGCGTCGGACAGGGTGCGGGGTAGGACGAGTTCGCCGGGTATTTCCGCGTCCTTGGCGTTGCCGACGATTGGTGATGTCGGTGCGATCTCCTGTTCGATGCCGTGCAACCCGGAGGCGATGGCGGCGGCTAGGGCCAAATAGGGATTGGCGTCGGAACCCGGGACCCGGTACTCGAGGCGTTGGCTGTTCGCCGCGCCCGGAATAACGCGCAGCGCACAAGTGCGGTTATCGATGCCCCAGTTGGCGTCGGTCGGCGCCCATTGGTCGGGCACCAGCCGGCTATAGGAATTTACCGTCGGCGCCCCGAGCACCGTCATTTCGGGGAGCAGCTTCTGCTGACCGCCTATGAAATGGTGCATGGCGTCGCTCATGCCGTGCTCGGCGCCGTCTTCATGGAAGACCGAGCTACCGTCGGCTTTATGGGTCAGAGACAAATGGATATGGCCCGACTGGCCGGCCTCTCGCGCGGACCATTTGGCCATGAAGGTAGCCATCAGGCCGCGTCGTTGGGCGAGGATTTTTATCATCGTCTTGAACAGGGCGGCGCGGTCGGCGGCCGCCAGCCCGTCGGTTACGGCGATCGCTGCTTCGATCACCCCGGCGCCCATCTCCTCATGTACCCCTTCCAGCGGAATATCCATCGCCGTGCAGGTGTCGAGAATGTCGGTGTAGAAATCGTCTAGGCCGCCGGCCCGCAGCAGGGAGTAGCCGGAACTGCCCGGCGTGACAGGCCGCAGGTCGCGATAGTTTTTCTCGCGCACCGAATGGGGCGTTTCCGCGAAAACGAAAAATTCGTACTCGAACCCAACATTGACCCGATAGCCCATTTCGTCGGCGCGGTGTAGCACCCGGCGCAGCACGCCACGAGGGCAGACCGCTTCGGCATCGCCGGCAAATTCACCGAGAAACAGCCAGCGATTGTCTTCGAAGGGGATCCGCCGGCCGGTTTCCGGCAGCACGCGTATCTGGGCGTCGGGGAACCCCGTATCCCAGCCGGTTTGCTGGGTATTGTCGTAGAGCTGGTCGTTGGAGTCCCAGCCCAGCACAACGTCGCAAAAGCCGAACCCCTCGTACAATGCGTTGGCAAACTTGTCGCGATGCATGAATTTGCCGCGCAGCAGGCCATCGATATCGAAGACGCCGACTTTGACATGTTCGTTCGCGCCGGCCCGAACCCGCGATTCTGCGTCCGCCGCATCGTTGACGGGGCTCACCGCCATCAATCTCTTGCTCCTCGACCCTGAATTTGGCTTATTTTTAGGGGTGTTAGCCTAGCGTGGCAACGCTCGCCGAGATGTGATTCCCATAATCGGCGAAAAATGGCACATTGGGCCAAGATTAGTTTGAAGACGCCTGGGAGAAGGTCAGTGACAATAGAAGCATGGGTCATTATCGCGGTTATTGCGCTCGTCATCGTCGTCGGCACTTATTCGGCGCTGAAGACCAAGGATAGCTGGGACAAAGAGCCGGTCGAAGGCGAAGATAATTTCGACTACCACAAGGCGACGCTGGGTATCTATCAAGAGCCCGGTGAAGAGCAGTGGGAAAAAGACCTGGCCGCGCTGCGCATGGATCAAAAGCACCGCCTCTGCTGATTTCAGGTCACAGCAACCTCATCCTTCGACAAGCTCAGGATGAGGCGTGGGAACATCCCTCATGGTGAGCCTGTCGAACCATGTGGGCGGCACCAGCCCCAACACTCAGTCCCAATCCTCGGCATAGCCGAAGTTGCGCGCCGCGTATTCGGCGTGATAATCGCCAAAGCGGATCGACGGATATTGCGCTGGCTTGTCAGGTCCCTGACAGCTCGGCACGCAGTCCATCATGGCGTCCACGTTGGGATAGAGAAAAAAGATATTCGAATGGCGTTCGCCCACGCTATCGGCGCGCACCCGATGTCGCGTGGCGATATATTCGTCGTTGATCCAGCGCACCATGGTGTTGCCGGTGTTGACCAGGATGGCGTCGGCGATCACCGGTTGCTCGATCCATTCGCCGGTCGGTAACAATATCTCCAAGCCGGGCCGGGTCGCCGGCGGGATCATCGACAGGAACGAAATATCGGTGTGACCGGGAAGCGATATTTGGTCGATGTCCGGGCTGATCGGCAGATAGTAGGCGATGCGGGTCATCGAGCTAGAGCGTTCGAAGAACGGATCGAAATAATCCGCTGGCATACCCAAGGACACCGATAGGGGCGTCAGCAGTTTGCGACCTAGCGCTTCGAACGCGATGTGAAACCCCATAAATGCGTCGTGCAGGCCCGGTACGAGATCGGGATCGGGCCACTTATTGTGGCCGCGGAAGCGCCGGTTCTGCCCATAGTCGGGATCGTCGGGGCCGAGATCGGATGTGAATTTAAACGCCTCGCTAACCTGCGCGCGCATCGAGCCCTGCCGAGTTTCGAACGTATCGGTGTGGACCGACACGTTGGGCGGCATGTAGCCGCATTGGTGGCGGTTCATCCGCGCCTTCATCTTTTCCTCGAGCGGCAGCGCGAAATAGGCGCGCGAGGCGTCGAAAGCGCGCTCGACGAGACCCTCATCCATGCCGTGATTAGTGATGAAGAAGAAGCCAATTTCGGTGCAGGCGTGGCGGATGCCGTCGGCCACATCGTCGATCGCGCCGGGCGTGCCGGCCAACATGGGCCCGATATCGATAATGGGGATGGCGCCTTCGGGCGCGGGTATGACAGTTTCGCGAACTTGTTCTTGTTGTTGGACGCTCATCGGCATTCCTTTCATTCTCAACTCACTATAGCCGAAATCCATATGTCTGTCGCAATTGAGGCGGTTAACCTTGATCGCGCCGGGCATATTCAAGAAAATGCACCATGCCATCATATCAGCCACTGAAAGAAGGGTAGGGCCACCATGTCCACGCAACTCGCCGATAAGACCGAAGACCAAACCGGCGGGCGCACCTGCGCCGAACCGATCCTGGTCCACGAAGACGAAAAGACCCGGATCACTCAATATATCCTCCACCCCGGCGAGCAGACCGGCTGGCACGTCCATGAGTGGGACTATGTGGTGATGCACCAGTCGGAGGGTGAGCTAACCTCCCATTTCGCCGACGGCACCAGCGCGGTGTTCTCCTATAAGCCCGGCGGCGCCTCGGCCTATTCGGCTCCCGTCGAACACAACGCCATCAATACCGGCGATATCACCGTTACGGGCTTCGAGATCGAATATAAGAAATAACGGGGAATCCGCCGACATTGAGAATGGCGCAAAGCCCCTCTCCTTGGGGAGAGGGGTTGGGGTGAGGGGATATAATCCTCTCAGCCAAAGCTTTTCCGCCTATTTCCCCTCACCCGGCTCACTTTCGCTCGCCACCCTCTCCCGGTGGGAGAGGGTTTACAACTTCGCTACTTCTCGCTCCCGCAACACCTTGCGTTGGATCTTGCCGGTGGTGGTCATCGGCAATTCGGTGACGAACTCGACGTCGCGGGGATATTCGTGGGCGGCGAGGCGGGTGCGCACATGGGATTGGATGTCGCGGGCCAGATCGTCCGACGCCTCAAACCCTTCGTTGAGAATGATGAACGCCTTTACCCGCTCGGTGCGCTCGGGATCGGGCACGCCGATGACCGCCGACAGGGCGACCGAGGGATGGGCGAATAGGCAGTCCTCCACTTCCGCCGGCCCGATGCGGTAACCCGATGAGGTGATCACATCATCGTCGCGGCCGATGAAGAAAATCCAACCGTCTTCGTCCTGCTTTGCCGTGTCGCCGGTGACCAGCCATTTGTCGCCGTTGATGTCTGTGACGAACTTGTTTCGAGTGGCCTCGGGCTGGTTCCAATATTCCAAAAACATGACGGGGTCGGGCGCCTTGCAGCAGATGCTACCCAGTTCGCCATGAGGCACCTCGACGCCGTTTTCGTCGAGGATCGCCAGGTCGTGACCCGGCGAGGCGCGGCCCATGGAGCCCGGCGGCGGTGTCATGATGCCGCCGCAACAGCCGACGATGACGTTGCATTCGGTCTGGCCATAGGCCTCGTTGATCACCACCCCCAGCGCGTCGCGGCCCCAGCCCATCAGTTCAGTACCCAGGGCTTCGCCGCCGGAGAACACGGTGCGCAGCGCGTAGTTCCACCGGTCGCGCGGATTGGCCACTTGGCGCATCATCTTCAAGCCGGTCGGCGGAATGAAGGCGACATTGATGGCGAAGCGCGCGATCAGCTCGAATGCCGCTTCCGCGTCGAATTTGCCCGGCGGGTTAATGACTTGCGGCACGCCACGGTAGAGCGCCGGCATCATTACGTCGTAGAGCCCGCCGATCCAGGCCCAATCGGCCGGGGTCCAGGCCACGTCGCCGGGTTGGGGAAAGAAGTCGAAGATCATCTCGACGCCCGGCATGTGGCCGATCAGCACCCGATGGGCATGGAGCGCGCCCTTGGGCGGGCCGGTGGTGCCCGATGTATAGATCAGCAATCCGGGATCTTCGGCCAGCGTGTCGACCGGATCGAATTTGTCGGACACCTTGGCCAGTTCGCCGTGAAAATCCAACGCCCCGTCGGCGCCGTCTTCGCCCGCACCGTCGATCGACAATACCAGCTCCAGATCGGGCAAGCGGTCGCGGATGCCAAGGAGTTTGGCCGCGTTCTCCTTATCGGTGATTAGGGCGCGGGCGCCGGAATCCGCCAGCCGATATTCCAGGGCGTCGGCGCCGAACAACACGAACAGCGGCATGGCGACCAGGCCCGCCTTGTAGATAGCGATATGGGCGGTTGCGGTTTCTGGGGTTTGGGGCAGTAGAATGCCGACCCGGTCGCCGCGGTTGATGCCATTCGCGGCCAATAGATTAGCCAACCGGTTCGACAGGCGTTTCAGATCGCCGAAGGTATATTCGCGGACATCGTCGTTGCCGAGTGGGTGGATCAGGGCCACATCGCGCTGCCGTTGTTTGTCGCAGATCGCGACGCCCATATTGAAATGCTCAGGGATACGCCATCGCTGTTGCGCACACATGGCGTCGTAGTTTGCAGCCGGTTTCATTTTTAACGTTGCTCCCCCATAAAACTTACGACGAAGATAGCGTTGCTTTGCATATGCAGGCAATGAGCGCTCCGGGTTTGGATGAAGTGTGGCGGCGCTTCCATACTGCGGGCAATTAGGATCAGTTGAAGAAGGGGTTTATCACGATGTTCAAAGACGGATTACTGGCCGGCAAACGGGCGCTGATTAGCGGCGGCGGTACCGGGTTGGGTAAGGCGATGGGCCACCGGTTCATGGAGCTGGGCGCCGATTTGGTCATTTGCGGCCGGCGCGAGGAGTTGCTTGAGGGCACAGCCGATGAATTCGCCAACGAATTTGGCCGTGAGGTCGAAGTGCGGCAATGCGATATCCGCGATGCCGAGGCGGTCGATGCGATGGTCGAGGCGGCGTTCCAGACCGCGCCGATAGATGTCCTGGTCAATAACGCAGCGGGCAACATCCTTGCTCGCTATGAAACCTTGAGCCCCCGGGCCATCGATGCGGTGCTCGGCATTGTCCTCCATGGCGCCGCCTATTTGACGCTGTCCTGCGGCAAGAGATGGATCGAGTTGGGGCAGGCGGCCAATGTGCTGAGTATCGTGACCACTTATGCCTGGACCGGATCGGCCTATGTGGTGCCGTCGGCGATGGGCAAGGCCGGCGCTCTGGCTCTGACCCGCTCGCTCGCCGCGGAATGGGGGCATCACGGCATTCGCCTCAACGCCATCGCGCCGGGACCTTTTCCCACCAAGGGCGCCTGGGATCGGCTGTTGCCGACAGAAGACTATGCCAAGGAGTTCGAAACCCGCATGCCCTTGGGGCGGGCGGGCGAAATACCCGAATTAGCGGACCTTGCCGCTTTTCTAGTTTCCGACGGCGCCGGCTACATCACCGGCGAGGTGGTTACCATCGATGGCGGGGAATGGCTGGGCAATGCCGGCCAATCCAATCTCATGAAGTCCATGAGCGACGCAGATTGGGTCGCCTTCCGGGAGCGGCAAAAGGGCGGATAGCCGCGCGTTTGAAGCGTCACAAACTCGTGACGCGGTGTGACTTTTAAACGCCGCTAAAAGCAGTATCTTTTAATCATGATCATCGTGCTTCTCCATTCTACTTACGCTTGGAGCAACTGATGGCGGCGCACGCGCCGCCATCTTTTTTTCCTCTAGCTTTCTTAAGCTAGGAGTCGCACGGTCCTGAAACTACAGATGAAAGAATTGGGATGTTCATCATGCCTCTGTTCACTACCGAAAAATGGAGCCGCACCGTTGCGGCAATTAGCGCCGGCATACTTGTTTTGATTGTGTCGACGTCAGGCCAAGCCAATCCTGCGTTTTGGAAGCTGGAATGGCCGAGCACAGACTTCTCGAAATCGAATGTGCCGTTTGACGAGATCTTTTCCGGCGGCGTGCCGAAGGACGGCATCCCGCCGATCGATAATCCTCGGTTCGCGACGATCGACAAAGTCGAACGCTTGTACAAGGGCACCGAGCCGGTCATCACCGTCGCCATCGATGGTAAGGCGAGGGCCTATCCGTTGGGCATTTTGATGACCCATGAGATAGTTAATGACGAACTCAACGGAAAACCGATTACGGTAACCTATTGTCCGCTGTGTAACTCGGCCATTGTGTTCGACCGTAATGTCAACGGTACGATCTATGACTTTGGTGTCTCCGGCAAACTACGAAATTCCGATCTGGTCATGTGGGATCGGCAGACCGAGAGCTGGTGGCAGCAGTTCACCGGCGAGGGTATCGTCGGCGAGCATACCGGCACCCAATTGACCATGTTGCCGGTGCGCGTCGAATCCTTCGATAAATTCAGAGGACGTTTCCCCGACGGCGAGGTTCTGGTGAGCCCACGCGGTGGCGCCGGTTTCAACCCCTATGCCGGGTATGATTCCTCGCCCCAGCCGTTCCTCTATCGCGGTTCCTTCCCCGAAGGCATCCGTCCGCTGGATTATGTCCTGGCGGTTGAGGACGAGGCCTGGTCGATCGACTTGTTACGCCGCGAAAAGCGTATCGAGAAAGGCGATTTGGTGATCACTTGGGAACCCGGTCAGAACGCGGCCATGGATGAGCGCAATATTTCCGATGGCCAAGATATCGGCAATATCGTCGTCCAGCGTAAGGAAGGCGATACGCTTGTCGATGCCGTCCATGACGTGACCTTCGCGTTCTCGTTCCACGCTTTTAATAAGGAAGGCACGATCAACAAATAGATCGAACTTTCCAGATACGAAGACGACAGACGACTATGAAACTTATGTCGCTATTACGGAGAGGCCAGTCCCACTACGGACTGGCCTTTACCGTTTTGATAATCGCCGCGGTCAGTTTGTGGTTCGCCTTTTCCGGCGCGTTTGCCCAGGGTCAGCGCGCTTGGCAGAACGAGTTTCCGCTCACTGACTTCGATTCCCGATCGATCGAACTGTCCGAGATCGATGATGACGGCAATACCCGCGATTCGATTCCGCCGGTGGCAACGCCGATTTACGTCGATGCCGACAAGGCAACCGATATCGGACCGTTAGAACCGGTGCTGTCGATTGGCATCAACGGTGATTTCCGCGCCTATCCGCTGCGTATTCTGCTGTGGCACGAGATCGTCAACGAGGACATTGGCGGCGTTCCGGTTTTGATCAGCTATTGCCCGCTGTGTAATTCCGGCGTTGTGTTCGACCGCCGCGTGGACGGCCAAGTGCTCGATTTCGGCAACACGGGGCGTCTGCGTCACAAAGACATGGTGATGTACGATAAACAGACCGAGAGCTGGTGGCAGCAGTTCACCGGGGAAGCGATGATCGGCTCGCTAACCGGCAAGTCCATGAAACCCTTGGCGGCCCGACTGGAGTCTCTGGAAAAATTTCGTGAGCGGGCGCCCAATGGCAAAGTTTTGGTGCCGGAGAACGATCGCGCCCGACCCTACGGCGCCTCGCCCTATCAGGGGATGGATTCACGCTCGCTACCGAGAGCGGTCGCGCGGTTGAATTTTCCCTATGAACTGCCGGATGGTGTGAGGGTTCTCGAACGGGTTGTCATCGTCGGTGATGAGGCCTGGACCCTAGCGAAACTCAAAGCCGCCAAACGGATTGAAGCCGATAAATTGATCCTCACATGGGAAGCGGGGCAAAATTCTATTCACGATGCGCAGGTTATTTCGCAAGGTCGCGACGTGGGCAATGTGATCGTCCAACGGAAAACCGAAAACGGCCTGGAGGACGTGCCCTATGACGTTTCCTTTGCCTTCGCCTTCAGCGCCTTCGTTCCCGACGGAAAGCTAAACTTTTAGACGTACGTATGTCCGCCATCCAAGATTGGGATAGGTCCTCATGCTGAGCTTGTCGAAGTATGAGGGCCGAAAAACCTCAATTCTTCGACAAGCTCACGATGAGGCTTTTCGCTGGTTGATTGCGTCACTACTGGTGGCGACCGTGGGGCTTATGGCGCCGCCGGCCACGGCAGAGCCTGAAAATTTCGATCTGTGGAAAAGCGAATTTCCGAAAACTGATTTCACGCGCACAACGGTAGCGCTCGAAGAAATTCGTGACGACGGTAACCTGCGTGACACGATTAGCTCGATCGACAGCCCGCGCTTCCAACCCGTTTCCGACCTATCCGCCATGGGCCTGTTGGAACCAGTTCTGTCGCTGATCATCAACGGTGATGCCCGGGCTTATCCGCTGCGCCTGCTGCTGTGGCACGAAATCGTCAACGACGTGGTGGGCGGCGTACCGGTGCTGGTGAGCTACTGTCCGCTCTGCAATTCCGGCGTGGTTTATGATCGCCGGATCGACGGCGAGGTGCTGGACTTCCGCAATACCGGGCGCATCCGCCATTTCGATATGGTGATGTACGACCGCCAGTCGGAGAGCTGGTGGCAACAATTCACCGGCGAGGCGATCGTCGGCGCCAAGAGCGGCAGCTTGATGAAGGTCGTGCCGGCGCGGCTGGAGTCGTTCGAAAAATTTCGCCGGCGCGCGCCGGACGGCAAACTCCTGATCCCCAACAACGTCATGACCCACCCCTATGGCGAAACCCCCTATCAGGGCATGGATAGTGAATGGGCGACCCAGTCCCGCACGATGCTGCGCGAGCGCTATCCCTACGAATTGCCTGAGGATATGTCACCTCTAGCGCGGGTTGTGGTGGTTGGCGACGAGGCCTGGACGCTTGAGTTGCTGCGCGTGCGACAACGCGTTGAAACCGATAAATTCTTCATCGATTGGGAGCCCGGCCAAAACTCCCTACACGATCATCCCTTGATCCTGGCGGGCCGCGATGTGGGCAATGTTTTGGTTCGGCGTCGCGGTGAGGGGGGTGTGCTCGAGGATATCGCTTATGACGTCACATTTGCCTTTGCCTTCCGGGCCTTCCGACCCGATGGCGTTTTGCACGTAAATCCCCAAGAGTAATGATTGGTACACGGGTGAATCGACGCTTTTCCGCCGTTCGGCTATAGTTGGCCTTGTAAGAATCCCGTCGCATATAGGACGGTGTATCCTCCGATCTGGGATTGAGGAAGTAGACGCTATGCCGCTCGACCAATCGCGCAGCGCGCCATCGCAGGCAGATGATGCAAACGTGGAAATCGTCCACTCGGCGTGCCCCCACGATTGCCCGAGCACCTGCGCGTTGGAGGTCGAGCGTCTCGACCCGAATACCATCGGCCGGGTACGCGGAGCGGGGGCAAATCCCTACACAGCCGGCGTTATTTGCGCCAAGGTGGCGCGCTATGCCGAACGCACCCACCATCCCGACCGGTTGCTGACACCGCTGCGGCGGACCGGTGATAAGGGGGCGGGCCGGGACGGCTTCGCGCCTTTGTCGTGGGAGGATGCGCTGGACGAGGTTGCCGAGCGTTTGCTGCAGGCCGAGCAAACCCATGGCGCGGAAACTGTCTGGCCGTATTTCTACGCCGGCACTATGGGCTTGGTGCAGCGCGACGGCATCGAACGGCTGCGCCACGTTAAGGGGTATTCGCGGCAGCACTCGACCTTCTGTATCGCCTTATCGGACGCCGGTTGGAAGGCCGGCGCCGGATCGAAACGCGGCGTTGATCCGCTGGAGATGGTCGAGTCCGATCTGATCGTGGTGTGGGGCACCAACCCGGTCCATACCCAAGTCAATGTCATGACCCATATCGCGCGGGCCCGCAAAGAGCGCGGCGCCAAGCTGGTCGTCGTCGACCCCTACCGCAACGCCAGCGCCAAACAAGCTGACATGCATCTGATGGTGAACCCGGGAACCGACGGGGCGTTGGCCTGCGCGGTGATGCATGTGCTGTTCAAGGAAGGCTATGCCGACCGGGACTATCTGGTGAAATATACTGACGTTCCCGAAGCCTTCGAGAAGCATCTGGAATCGCGCACTCCGGCCTGGGCGGCTGAGATTACCGGGCTGACTGTCGAGGAGATCGTCGCTTTCGCGCGGCTTTATGGGAAAACGAAACGCAGTTTCATACGCTTGGGCTACGGTTTCTCGCGGAGCCGCAACGGGGCGGCGCAAATGCACGCCGCGAGTTGTCTGCCGGCGGTAACCGGCGCCTGGCAACATCGCGGCGGCGGAGCGCTCTATTCCAACGGCGCTATCTTCAATATCGATCAAACCTTGATCATGGGTCTCGATCGGGTCGATCCCAGCGTGCGCGTGCTCGACCAATCGCGGATTGGGGCGATCCTTACGGGCGACCCAGACGATCTGGGCGACGGGCCGCCGATCACCGCAATGTTTATCCAGAACACCAACCCCATGAACGTCGCGCCGGACCTCCTGAAAGTACGCGCCGGCTTTGCGCGAGATGATTTGTTCACCTGCGTACACGAGCAATTCCTCACCGAGACAGCGCAAATGGCCGACATCGTGCTGCCGGCGACGACCTTTCTCGAACATGACGATATGTATACCGGCGGCGGCAACACATATTTCCATGTGACGAAACAGGTCATCGAACCGATCGGCGAGTCCCGGCCCAATCATTGGGTGCATTGCGAGCTGGCGAAACGTCTCGGGGCGGAACATCCCGGCTTTGAGATGAGCGCTTGGCAGCTCATGGACGCCACCCTGGCGGATTCAGGATATCCCGATGCCGAAACCATCTGGCAGGGCCACTGGGAAAATAGGGCGCCGTCATTTGAAGAGGCGCATTTCCTCAACGGCTTCGGCCACGGCGACGGCAAGTTTCATTTCAAGGCGGATTGGTCGGCGCTTGGTCCCTTGCACGAAGCCATGCCCGAAATGCCGGATCATTTCGACATTATCGATCAGACCACCGCGGAACATCCGTACCGGTTGGTGACCGCGCCATCGCGTAATTATCTCAACAGTAGTTTCGCCGAGACCAAGACCTCCATCGAGAAGGAAGGTCGCGCAGAGGCGCAAATCCATCCTGATATTTGCGCCGAACTCGGCTTGATCGATGGCGGGCTGGTGCGTGTGGGCAACCATCAGGCATCGGTGGTGTTGCATGTCCGTGCCTTCGCTGGGGTTCAGCGCAATACGGTCATCATTGAAGGTATTTGGCCGAACAAGGCTTTTGTCGAAGGTATCGGCATCAACGCTCTGGTCAGCGCGGACCGCGGTCTGCCCAATGGCGGCGCGGTCTTTCACGATACCGCGGTTTGGCTGCGGCCGGTCTGATGTTGGGCGCGCCGGAAGTAAGGGAATGAGTGGTGGTTGACGAAATTACAACCGCAAGGGCGGAGCAGTCCAACGGCCAAGCCGCGGAAAACCGCGTGCGCCGGGCGCGCATCGTCGTCTTCGGCAACGAGAAGGGCGGGACCGGCAAATCGACCACGGCGATGCACGTCATCGTCGGTCTTTTGCGCGAAGGCTATCGGGTCGGCGCCATCGACCTCGACGCCAGGCAAGGCTCCCTGACGCGATATTTCGACAACCGCCGCATCTACGCCGCTCGGCATGGCATGCAGCTACCGCACCCGCTTTACAGATCGGTCGGCCGCAGTGAATTGCGTGATCGTTATGCGGCGGAGGAAGAAGAACGCGAACGTTTGGTTCGCGCCATCGCCGCCCTGTCGGACTGCGATTTTATCATCTTGGATACCCCCGGTAGCGACAATCATTTGTCGCGCGAAGGCCACTCCCACGCCGATATGCTGATCACGCCGCTCAACGACAGCTTTGTTGACCTCGACCTGCTCGGGCGTATCGATTTGGATAATTATAAGATGCTGGCGCCGAGCAAATATTCCGAAATGGTCTGGGAGCAGAAAAAGCGGCGTATGCAGCGCGGCGACGGTTCCATGGACTGGGTGGTGATGCGAAACCGGCTCGCGTCGCTGGATTCGCGCAATAAGCGCAATATGGAACAGGCCCTGGCTGACCTATCGCGCCGGCTCGGCCTGCGGTTGGTTGCGGGGTTTAGCGAGCGGGTAATTTTTCGCGAATTGTTCCTAAAAGGCCTGACTTTGCTTGATCTTCGCGAACAGGGGACCGACGTCACTCTCACCATGTCGCACATCGCCGCCTTGCAGGAAGTTCGTACTGTTTTGCAGGCCATTGGCGTCGAGCGGCAGGTCGAACATGAAGTTGTATCGGAGACGGCGGCATTAGATCTGCCGGAGCCAAGCAGAAAGATGCTTTAGAGGATTGGCGGCGTACCGAGAGCATGAACGGAACGAGCGATAAATTAACCCCAGTAGCGTCGAGCGACGCTGAGGTCGAGGCGTTTCTGGATAAGGTCGCGACGGTTGGCAAATCGACGCCGCCAGGGCATCGCGGTCGATTGCTGTTCGCCATTGATGCGACGGCCAGCCGTGAGCCGACTTGGGACATGGCCTGCGCGATCCAATCGGAGATGTTCTCCGCGACCCAGACGCTCGGCGGTTTGGAAGTGCAGCTCGCCTTTTATCGCGGCTTTGGCGAGATGAAAGTTACCAAATGGGTGGGAGGACCGCAGGAGCTGGTTAAGCGCATGACCCAGGTGCGCTGCCTGGCCGGTCGCACGCAAATCCGCAAGGTTCTTCGTCATGCATTGAAGGAAACCCGCCGCAAGAAGGTCAATGCCGTTGTCTTCGTCGGCGACGTCGTCGAAGAGGATATCGATGATTTGGGTCACTTGGCCGGGCAATTGGGTCTCGTTGGGACCCCGATATTCATATTCCACGAAGGTGGCGAGGCGGTATCGCGGCGGGGGTTCGAACAAATCGCGCGCCTCTCCAATGGCGCCTATTGCGCTTTCGATGCGGGCAGCGCAGGCCAGTTGGGCGAGCTTTTGAAGGCTGTGGCGGTTTATTCGGCCGGCGGTCAAGGCGCGCTCGAGGATTACGGTCGCCGCGCCGGCGGCAAAGCGCTGCAAATAACCCACCAAATAAGCGGCAAGAACTGAGGAACGTAGAGCATGCCTTGGTTAATCGCAGCGCTTGTTGTCATCTTCGGCCTTTATCTGATCGCTCGGTGGTGGATCCAGGCCGACCCACGCCTCCTTTTGAAGGCCCTGCGATGGGCGGGTGGAATACTGGGGGTTATCCTGCTGGGCGCCATTGTCGTTTCGGGTCGATGGCAATGGCTGCCGGGGATCCTGTTTTTCTTGCTCCCCTGGTTGGTCCGGGCCCGCGCGGTCAACACCATGCGCAAGAATGCCCGTGGTCCCCGGTCTGGGCAGTCGAGCGAAATTTCGACACGATTTTTGCGCATGGTTTTAGACCATGACAGCGGCGAAATGACCGGTGACATCACAGATGGCCGGTTTGTCGGGCGTGAACTCCAATCGCTGAACCTGGGGGAACTTATTGAGCTGTGGCGCGAGTGTGCAGCCGATGACGAACAATCGCGCCTGGTGCTGGAAAACTATCTTGATCGGAATCATCCCGAATGGCGCAGTGTGGCGGGCGCGGGTCCTCGCGAGGAAACCACCGGCGGGCGCAGCGATAGTCCTTGGGCGAACACCGGCATGAGCGCCGATGAGGCGTGCGAGATTCTCGGCGTGGAAACGGGTGCTTCGTCAGAGGAGATTGAGAGCGCCTATCGCAAGGTTATGAAGACCGCCCACCCCGATCAGGGTGGTTCGGATTGGATGGCGGCCAAGGTTAATCAGGCCAAAGACGTATTATTGGGCTCTTAGCCCGCTTTTTAGCGGTCGTTAGCATTTTAGCTAGCTCTCCGTGCTACAGCTTGCACGCTTCCGAAACGCTGTGGCACAAGACCTGATCTCTCATCATCTCCGTACGGCGTTCACAACCGCTTGGCCCCTCCTATGGCGACACGTGTACGAAAGGCAATTTTTCCCGTCGGCGGGCTTGGCACCCGGTTTTTGCCGGCCACCAAGGCGATGCCGAAGGAGATGTTGCCGATCGTCGACCGTCCCTTGATTCAATATGCCGTTGACGAGGCGCGCGAGGCTGGTATCGAGGAATTCATCTTTGTCACCGGGCGCGGCAAGGCGGCCATCGAGGACCATTTCGACCATAGTTTCGAACTCGAACAGACGCTGGAAGCGCGCGGTAAATCCGACGAACTCGCCGCGCTCCGCGCCTGGTTACCCAAGCCCGGCCAAATTGCCTATGTCCGTCAGCAGGAACCGATGGGACTGGGCCATGCGGTTTGGTGTGCCCGTCACTTGATCGGCGACGAGCCTTTCGCGGTGCTGCTTGCCGACGATTTGATCCTCGCCGACACGCCTTGTCTAAAACAGATGATGACGGTATTCGACGATCAGGGTGGCAACGTTGTCGCGGCCATGGAAGTTCCCCACGAACATACATCACGCTACGGCATTATCGAAACCGGTGGCGCAGAGGGGGAGGTGCACGCGGTTAAAGGGCTGGTGGAAAAGCCAGCGCCCGATGATGCTCCGTCGAACCTGGCTGTTGTCGGGCGCTATATCCTCATGCCCGAAGTCTTCGGCGAATTGGAACGCCAGGATATTGGTGCGGGCGGGGAAATCCAACTCACCGATGCGATGGCGCGTTTGATTGGGCGCCAACCGTTCCACGGGCAAGTCTTCGAAGGGCAGCGCTTCGATTGTGGCGACAAGCTGGGTTTCCTTGAAGCTAATTTTGCTTTTGCCCTGGAGCGCGAGGATTTGGGTCCCGCGCTGCGCCAGGTGCTTGCCGCTTACGGGGTGTAGGTCATGCGTATCGTAATGGTCGGCACGGGCTATGTGGGTTTGGTGTCGGGCGCTTGTTTTTCCGAGTTCGGCTGGGACGTCGTTTGCGTTGACAAGGATGCCGACAAAATCGCCATGTTGCTGCGCGACGAGATGCCGATTTACGAACCGGGTCTCGAAGATCTGGTGAAGCGCAATGTCGCCGCCGGCCGGCTTGGCTTTACCACCGATCTGTCGACAGCCGTTGCTGGCGCCCAGGCGGTTTTCATCGCGGTTGGAACGCCATCACGCAGGGGCGATGGTCACGCGGACCTCTCTTACGTTTATGCCGCTGCTGAGGAAATCGCCGCGCACGCTGATCCGGGCACTGTCGTAGTGACCAAGTCGACCGTTCCTGTCGGAACCGGGCGCGAGATTAGCGCGCGCATCAAGGCGGTGCGGCCGGATAACGGGCTCGACGTGGCGTCGAACCCGGAGTTCCTGCGCGAAGGGGCGGCGATTGAGGATTTTATGCGGCCCGACCGTGTGGTTATCGGCGCGGAGACAGACCATGCGCGCACGGTATTGCGGGGTCTCTATCGACCCTTGTTCCTGCGCGATACACCCATCGTATTCACGTCGCTGGAGACCGCAGAGGTCATCAAATACGCGGCAAACTCATTCCTGGCGACCAAGATCACCTTCATCAATGAGTTCGCCGACCTCTGTGAGAGCGTCGGCGCAGATGTTCAAGATGTCGCGCGGGGGATCGGCCTCGATGGACGTATCGGCGGCAAGTTTTTGAACGCTGGCCCGGGCTATGGCGGATCGTGTTTCCCCAAAGATACCCTTGCCTTGGTGCAAACCGCGCGCGACGCCGGCGCACCAATCACCTTGGTCGAGCAGGTTGTGGCGATCAATGATGACCGCAAATCGGCGATGGCGGACAAAATCATTGCGGCTTGTGGCGGCTCGCTGGAAGGCAAGACGATCGCGGTCCTGGGGCTTGCCTTCAAACCCAACACCGACGACATGCGCGACGCGCCGAGCCTGGTCGTGGTGCCGAGGTTGATCGACGCCGGCGCAACTGTGCGCGCTTTCGATCCGGAAGGCATGGATGAAGCGCGTAAAGTCTTGAACGGTGTCGCCTGGTGCGAGGATAGCTACGATGCCATGACCGGTTCCGATGCCGTGGTTATCCTGACGGAATGGAATGAGTTTCGCGCCCTCGATCTTGGGCGGACAAAGTCATTGTTGTCGGCGCCGCTGATGATCGATTTGCGCAATATCTACAATCCGGACGAAATGCTGCGGAATGGGTTCGACTATATCTCAATCGGTCGACCCTCGGTTCATGGTGCCAGCGACTAACCCCATGACCGGCCATTCTTTCGACCCCAGCATCCTGCGTGAATATGACGTACGGGGAATTGTCGGCGAAACGCTGACGGCCGATGACGCACGGGCGCTGGGTAAATCGTTTGGAACGCGGTTAACTGAAAGCGGCGGGGCCTCGGTCGCTGTCGGCTATGACGGCCGCACAACGAGCCCCGAACTGGCCGAAGCGCTGGTTGCCGGGTTGATGTCGTGCGGACTAGCCGTGCGGCAAGTCGGTATGGGGCCAACCCCGATGCTGTCATTCGCCATCAAGCATTTGCCGACCGATGGCGGCGTGATGGTGACCGGCAGCCATAATCCGCCAGAATATAACGGTTTTAAAATGACCCTGCAGGGTAAGCCGTTTTTTGGCGTCGATATTCAAGGGCTGGCTGAATTGGTGGATTCAACCGCATTCGCTACTGGCGCGGGCAGTGTCGACGAAATTGATATTCGCGACGCCTACGTGGCGCGGCTGGCGGAGGAGTTTCAATCGACGCGCATGGCGTCAATTGCCTGGGACCCAGGCAATGGCGCGGCGGGTGACGTGCTCAATCGGCTATGCACCGCCATGCCCGGCCATCACTATGTGATCAACGGGATCGTCGACGGTACATTTCCTGGCCATCATCCGGACCCGACGGTGGCGGAAAATCTCGCCGAGCTGCAGTCACATGTGAAGGAAAATGATTGCGAACTGGGAATTGCCTTCGACGGAGACGGCGATCGGATTGGCGCGGTCGACGGGCAGGGACGCATTTTATGGGCTGACCAGTTGATGATGCTGTTTGCCGAGGACGTTCTGTATCGCGATCCGGGCGCCTCGATCATCGCCGATGTGAAGTCGAGTCAGGCCCTGTTCGACGAAATCGGCCGCCTGGGCGGCGATCCGGTAATGTGGAACACCGGTCATTCCCTGATCAAATCCAAGATGGCCGAACTGTCGGCGCCACTGGCCGGCGAGATGAGCGGCCATATCTTCTTTGCCGACCGCTATTATGGCTTTGATGACGCGCTTTATGCCGCGGTCCGGCTATTGTCTCTGCTCGAACGTCGGCAAACCAGTCTGGCGGCGCTTTACGATCAGATGCCCGTGATGTGCAACACGCCGGAGGTGCGGTTTCCGTGTTCGGAGGACCGCAAGTTCGCCGTCATTGACGAGGTCGCGGGCCGCCTGGCCAGCGCGAACGCCGATGTCACGACGATTGACGGGGTGCGTGTGAATACGCCCGATGGGTGGTGGCTCTTGCGCGCGTCGAATACCCAGGATGTGCTAGTCGCGCGCTGCGAGTCCGACGACGAAGATGGCCTTGCCCGCCTGAAACAAGACTTGTGCGATCAATTGGGCGAAAGCGGACTGCCAGCGCCGAAAAATTTCTTATAATAAAATTATAAATCCGCACAGCGAGGAACTCATGCGCCTTGGTTATTTTGCCATGCCGGTGCATCCACTGCATCGCGATTATCGAGAGACCCTGAGAGAAGATCGGGAGGCGGTAATCCTGTGCGATAAGCTAGGGTTTTACGACGCCTTCATCGGCGAACATCTCAGCGACAAGGCCGAAAACATCACCAATTCGATGTTGTTCCAGGCCACCCTGATCCATTCCACCGAGCAAATTAAGCTCGCGACGGGCACCACCAATCTGTCCCATATGCACCCAGTGCTGGTGGCGACCCATGCGGCGATGTTCGATCATCTCGCCGAAGGGCGGTTCATCCTAGGTATCAGTCCCGGAGCACTGCGCTCCGATGCGGAGGTGTTGGATATTCTCGACGAAGATCGTAACCAGATGTTCGCCGAAGCGATCGATGTCATTTTGGCGATCTGGGAAAACGACCCGCCCTACAATATTGATCTGCCCAATAACCGTTACACGGTCACCACGGAGACCTCTCATTGGGAGGAGGTCGGCTTGGGGGTTATGCCCAAGCCTTTCCAGCAGCCGCGGCCCGAGATTGTCGGAACCGTCGTCGCGCCGTTTTCGAAAGGCGTGGTCGCCATGGGCGCGCGCGACTTCCACCCGCTGTCGGCCAATTTCCTGATTGCCCAATGGGCCGCCACCCATTGGGCAAACTATAAGGAAGGCAAAGAGAGTGTCGGCGAGGTTGCCAGCACGGATGATTGGCGCATCGCGCGGACCATATTTGTCGCCGACGACGATAAGGTGGCGCAGCGCTATGGCAGGGACGATGCCAATAGCCCGTACCGGTTCTACTACAGCCAACTTTATCGAAAACTGAAGCGCTCGAACCGCCATGGCGTCTTCAAATATTCGCATGACGAGCCGGATGAAAACGTGACCTTAGACCGGATTTTGGATGATACCGTGATCGCCGGCACCGTCGACCAGGTGGTCGATGAGATTTTGGCGTTTCGTGAGGCCACCGGCAATTTTGGCGAAATCGTTTACGCAGGTGTCGATTTCGCCGACGCTGACTTGGCTAAACGCTCGATCGAGTTGATGGCGACCGAGGTCATGCCGCGGGTCAACGAAGCGATCGCGCGTTCCCAAGCCGCCGAGTAGCGCGGGCGGGTACGGTCGCTTTGCGACTCCGCGTGGCTGGTCTAGACTTGCTTCATTGGTGCAACAATTGAAAGGAGGTGATCCCATGTCTAACGGATTGGTGGCGGCGAAGGCCGTCGTGCGAGACACTGGTGATCCTCTAGCGATAAGGAGCGCCTGCTAAGGCTTTCCGAACGCGAAGAGGTTTACCGCGACGGTGATCTCGCATGCCTGCCGGCATTGCCCCTTGGCAGTCGGTTTAGGTCTTAACGCCACGGGCAGGTTAATGTCATAACGAAGACCGCCCGGCGATCACCTTGCGTTTATACTAAAGCGCCGCTCCACAAAATGTGGGGCGGCGTTTTTCCATTCGAATCAAGGTTGCCATGCTGCAATTAGCGGCTGGGCAGGCTCGCTAGTTCGTCGCCTTGCGGCGTCACCAAGGCGCAGACCTGGCCGTTGCGTATGAGCTGCTGGCAGGAGGCGCGGGCAGAGATTTCGTCCATGCCCATCAGCCGCGCCCGGAACAGAGTGTCGGCGCTCTGGCTGACCGGCTGAATTTTCAACGACGCGGTCACCGGAACGTCAGATAGGCGTTGGGCGACGTTGCCGGCGGCAATATGGGCATCGGTGTATCCGGCGAAGGCGCCGATTTGGATGCCCCAATCGGCCCGTGTGCGGCGCACGATCGTCGGCGGGATTGGGGTATCGATATTTGCCGCGGCGATGATTGTCTCGGACCCGGGAACCGGCGGTTTGGGGATTGGCCGGGCGGCATAGGTCGAGGCGGCGCGCGCCCTTTCCCAGTTCCGGTTGAGCAGGCTCTGCATATGTCGGTCGCGGCGCGCGGCGGTCTTGCCGCCGAAGACCACGCCAACCAAGCGAATGCCGTCGCGCTCGGTCGAGGTGACCAGGTTGAAGCCAGAGGCGCGGATATAGCCGGTTTTAATGCCGTCCGTGCCGGCATAATTTTTCAGCAGCGAATTGTGACTGCGGTAGGTTTTGCCTTTGTATTTGAAAGACTTCACCGAAAAGTAGCCGTAATAGTCTGGCAAGTCGTTGATGAGGGCGCGGCCCAGAATGGACATATCGCGCGCCGTGCTCTTCTGGCGCTTGTTCGGTAGGCCTGAGGCATTGCGGAAGCTGGTGCGGGTCATACCCAACTCGCGGGCCCGCGCCGTCATCATTTGCGCGAACTTGACCTCGGTGCCGCCGATCGCCTCGGCGATGACGGTGGCGACATCGTTCGCCGACTTTACCGACATGGCGCGGATGGCCTCGTCGACGGTGATCGTTTCGCCTACTTTCAAGCCGAGCTTGGAGGCGGGTTGTCCGGCGGCGCGTTTCGACACGACTAAGGGCTGGTGGATAGCGAGCGTGCCCTTGTCCAAGGCCTCAAAGGCCATAAACAGGGTCATCATCTTGGTCAGCGAGGCGGGAAAGTTCGGCGTGTCGGCATTACGCGAGTGCAGAACGCGGCCGGAATTGGCGTCGACGACGATGGCCGCGTAGCCGGCCTGGGCCGGGCTCGCCGCCAGGGCGACGAGCAACAGGGTCCAAATTACCGCGATTGCCGGTAAAATTCGCGCGCGCCGCAGACTGAATTCAAAACGCTTTAAAGTAGCAAATGCCAGGGCCATATTATGTCCATCGACCGTTACTTTTTGAAAAGTTCTAATTGAATCAAAGGGATTCTAGTTGTTGTCGTCGATTTATGTAAATAGCATTTCACAATTAGAATACTGTTAACTGCAAATTTGGCGGAATTGCGCGATGAAATGGCCTCAATTTTTTGTGCTTTTTGGCGTCCTCGGGCTTAACGCCTGCACGACTTACCAGGGAACGACGTCGAATCCGATCGAACGCTCGCTGACCTGGTTCAGCTTTGTGGCCGGCGACGACATCAGAACCGCGTGCCGCGCCGGCGGGCCCGATCACTATCGGTTCGTCTATAACGCCATCTACCAAGTCCAAATCCGCGCCTATGAACTCACCCCCACTTCCGACGGCGCCGAGCTGTCGGTTCGCGCGCGGGGGCGTCCGGGTATCGTCAACCGGATCTCCTTGAACAACCCCTTCGGCCCCTGGGAGCTTCTGCAAAGTAGCGCCCAAATCGACAACCCGACTGCGGCGGGAATTGTCGAGGCCTATGCCGATGCGGTCGCGGCGTCACCGTCCTCGGCCGGACAGTTGCTCGACAGCAACGAATATTACTGGATCGTCTCCGGCTGTTCCGGTGGCAATTTCGCCTTGAATGCGTTCGTCGATCCCAAAGTCGATGTCAACGCGCTGCAATTTCCCAAGCGCCTGTTGGCCCATGACGATAGCGGCGTGCCGTTCCGCGAGGCTGAGTTCGTCGAAGGTTTCACCGACGGCATGTTTACCCTGCAGATAAACCGCGCCGGCGATAATTTGGCGGGCCGGCTGTAAACGCCGGGTCAGTCGTAGCGCCGGAACACCAAACAGCCGTCGCGGGCGATCTGCTCGACCAGCGCGACTTCCCATTTGAGATAATCCTGCATGGCGGCTTCGATGCCGCCTTCACGGTCGTAAGGCTTGTACTGCACGTCATCGTGGGGGCCGAGCGGGTGGTTGAGACCGTCCTCCAGTGGCAAGTCCCGGTCTTTCCAGCTCTGAGTGCCGCCGGCCAGGGCGAAGACTTCGCTGTCGGGGCGCAAGGCGGCGATTTCGCCGGCGGCCAACGAGGCCAGCTGCCCGTCATTCGACGTGACGACGGTTATCGGCGCGGCGGGTACCCCACTAATCTGCGCCGCCAGCCGTGACCGCACCCCCCAATAGGCGCCCGGTATGTGGCCGTCGCGATAGACCAAGCTGGTGTCCAGGTCGATCACCGTGGCCTTCCCGTCATGGAGGGCCGCGTTCAAGGCCGCGGGCTCGATCAGGCTGAGCCAGGGCGTGCCATAGATATGTGGCTGGTGCGGATCGGCCGTCAGGTCGCCGGCACTCAATCCGCCGGCCAACACATGCACGTCGCGCCAGCCCATCTGGATCAGCCATGAGGCGGTCATCGTGGCGCGAACCTGGGTATCGTCGATGAGGACAATACGCGCATTACGGACGCCGACATATTCGTCGGTGCCTTGCACCAACTGGCCGCCGGGCGCGTTGCGCGAGCCGGGCAAATGTCCCAGCGCGAATTCGCCAGGCGAGCGCACGTCCAGCAGGAACAAGCTGTGGTCGCCCGGGTCCGCCCGCCATTGGGCCACGGTCTCGGGCGACACCTGTTGGACGCCAAATCGCGCGGCGACACGTTTGGCGGCGGCATTCGCATGGTCCAACCCGGCGGCGGAGGGCAGGGCGGCGACTTCGGTTGCGCCCTTCGCTACCTTGAACCCGGCCAGATGCCAGCCCATGGTGCCGTTCTCCAAGGCGACGATGGGGTTGGGGAAGCCGGCGTTGATCAACGATTGGGTGCCGATGATCGAGCGGGTGCGCCCGGCGCAGTTAACGACGATGGGCGTATCGGGATCGGGCGCCTGATCGTGGGCGCGGTAGACCAGCTCGGCGCCGGGCGCGTCGACGCCGCCGGGAATGCTCATGCGGTGGAACTCGTCATAGGGCCGCGAATCGAGCACCACCAGAGGTTCGCCGGCGTCTTGGCGCGCTTTCAAATCGTCGGCCGTGATGCGCGGCGTGTCGTAGGCATGTTCGACATATTCGCCGAACGCCTTCGACGGCACGTTCACCCCGCTGAATACCTCAAAGCCGGCGTCGCGCCAGGCGGCGAGCCCACCCTCGAGCAGGACGACATCGGCATAGCCCCAATGGGCCAAGCGGTCGGCGGCGGCTTCGGCCAATTCGTCGCCCGCGCCCTCATCGACCAGAACGACCCGCGTGCCCGGCCAAGGGACCAGATCGGCGATGCGTAGCTCCAAATGACTCAGCGGCACGCACGAGGCGAGCAGCAGATGGCCCTGGCCGAACACGCCCTGTTCGCGCACATCGAGCAGCGCTAGCTCGCCGCCATCGGTGAGCATCGCTTTGAGTTGGGCTGGGCTGACATGGTTTGGCACGGACTTGGTCCCCGGTTAGTCTGTTTCAGATTTCAGTCTAGCAAGGAAACCGACATGCCGCTGATGCGAATCGAAGACTATCCGCCCCAGCCGCCGCGCGCCGAAGCCTCGGAGGCCTATCAGCAAACCGTCAACAGGTTGTCCGAGGGTATCGACGGCATCGACGTGGCCTATGGCGAGGATATCTACCAGCATATCGCGCTGTTCGTGCCCGACGCGCCGAACGGGACGGTGCTGGCCTATATCCATGGCGGGCGCTGGAGCTACGGCTATAAAGAATCGGCGGCGTTCATGGCGCCGGCGTTTAACGACGCCGGCATTATCTTCGCCAGCATCGGCCACCGGCTGTTTCCCCACCGCTACGATGCCGGGTTCGCCGATGTCTCGCGGGCGATCGGCTGGCTGGCGCAAAACATCGCGGGCTATGGCGGCGACGCGGAACGCATCTTCGTCAGCGGCCATTCCTCGGGCGGTCACTATGCCGCCCAACTGGCGGTGACCCGTGATTGGCAGGCGCGCGAGGGCGTCTCCCGCGACATAATCCGCGGCTGCCTACCCATATCCGGCGTCTACGATTTGGCTGTGGAAGGTTACCAGGGCGAGGGGCGGCCGCCGTGTATTTCCGAGGGCGGCGACGGGCTGCAAGAGAGCCCGCTCTATCGGTTAGACGAGGCCCCGCCGCCCTTTTTGGTGACCTGGGGCAGCGAGGATTATGCGTTCCTCATCCCCCAAGCCCAGACTTTCGCCGAAGCCGTCGGCAATGCGGGCGGCGCGGCGGAGACGCTTGAACTTGCCGGCAAGACCCATTTCACGGTGAGCAATGAAGCCGCGGCGGGCGACGGCGAATGGACGAAGCGGGCCTTAGATTGGATCGCGGGGCATTAGTTGTTGAAGCCCTAAATCTGACAGTTCTCCAAGAGAAGTGTCAGATAATCGGGTGGCAGTTGTAAACCTTTGAGATCGTTCGCGTTTCCGTGGCGTGTTTAGCCGCACGAAAAATCTGACACTATTGGGAATAGTGTCAGATAGGGTTTGCTATTTCGACTGATCGAGCGGTCCAAATTTCGAGTTATAGCCGTGGATCATCCCGTCGCGTATTGCGGTTGCCGTCTGTTCGTTTCCCACAGGCTCAGGAATAAAACCCGTTCTCTGCCCCTGTGCGTAAATATCCAGCCTGTGTTGACCGTCTGCTGCCAGCACGAGACTAACCGGATAACCTTCGCGTGCAACGTCCAAAGCTGTGTTGAATGCCACGGGCCAGACACTCCGGTCCGTGGTCCGAACCAACAGCGTTACCCCGTTCGTAGAAGAATGCTTCGCCCGCAATAGGATGCTGGTTTCTTCTTGTCCCATCATATTGTGTTCGCCGAATCTAACTGTCTCGCCTGCATCGGCTGTGCTTGCGGCCATCGGCGAAAACGCCAACGCTCCGGCCACCAAAGCGGCTCCGGCTTTATTTATGATTTTTCTACGGATCATGGGAAGCTTATAGCACGTCCAAAACCCTACCGAATTACCAATAGTGTCAGATCAATGTTTTCAATGCGCTCTCGTTGAGTTGATTGGCGATTGCACGACTGGCTGATGCTGACGGCGACCAGAGACACCGCTAGATTACCCATAATGTGTATTATCCGTTTCTAACCTTACTCATACCGTTACGGCCAAAACACAAGATATAGAGGATGAAGGATGCTACGCCGAACGCTCATATACGGCCTTGTGATTGTTGCCGTGGCTGTATTGGCGAGGGCCAGCTATGCCGAAGAATTTGAAGACCGGGATTACAGCCGCAAGGAAGCCTACCGTATGTCTGGCACGCGGATTGTTGATTCAAATACCGGCGAGAGCAAAATCATCAATGGCCGGATCGTGCTCCATTACGGAGACGGGGTCGAAAGCGTTGATGCCCTTGCGATTGGTCTTAGTCGCAGGGGCTATGACGCTGTCGCCATCCCCGGCGGCACGCCGGGACAGGTCGAACTGTTCGTGGGGCGCAGCAAGCCGTTGCAATATGTTCAACGGGATATCGATCGTGGGATACTTGGTACTCGTGCGATGAAGTTCTTTGAAAGCCGCATCGGCCCACCACGGAAGCCAACTCACAAAAACTAATTTCCGTATGAACGGTTATCACTCATCTTCAAGACTGAAAACCCGACAGAATTACCAATAGTGTCAGATCGTCGAATATTGCCAGTCTGCCGGGGCGCGGCTGAACGCCATTTCACAGGGTTTTGGCACTTTTCCCATAAAAATGGTGCACTGCAATATAATTCCTTGACATTGGCATGGTTAACCCCGATATTAGCGTCATGTTGCACCGCAGCATTTGGCGGTGAGACAATAACTTTCGGCGGAACGCATTGAAAATACGGGCTTTATTTTATTGCGCCGCAACATTGACGAAACGGAGACCGCACCATGACGACCGCTAAAAAGAATGGTACCGCCAAAGCCAACGCGACCCTCGAGGCCACCGCGGCTGCGCAACAGAAGAAATTCGAAGAAGCCGCGAAGGCTGGCGCCGAGGCGTTGACCCAGGGCTATGAGCAGGCCTACGCCAACACCAAGGAACAGCTCGACAAGGTCAACGAGTTTGCCTTCCAGGGCTATGACGAGCTGGCTGACTTCAACAAAGAGACCGTTGAAGCCGTGGTTGCTTCGTCCAACATCGTCGCCAAGGGCGTCGAGGAATTGGGCCAGGAGATCGCCACCTACGCGCAAGCCGCGGCGGAGAAGAACATTGCAGTGGCGCAGAAGCTGTTCGCGGTGACAAGCGTGCAAGACGCGCTCGATCTGCAGGCCGAATGGGCCAAAACAGCGTTCGATGGCTTTGTCGCCGAGAGCGCTAAACTGCAGGACATGTCGACCGAGCTGGGCACCAAGGCCTCGGCGCCGATCAGCAAGCAGGTTAACGCTGCTGTCGAGAAGTTCGCCAAACCGATCACCGCGTAACTTCCTCCCCCCTACGCGGGCGATTAGCGAACCCGGCCGGAGCAATCCGGCCGGGTTTTCTTGTTCTCCACAAGGCCGTCACCTTGCCCTTGGGGTTATCAGGCCTCACATAGGTTTGCGGATAAACTGGATTTTGGGCGTTTCCCCGACGCGGGGCATTGTTTAAAATAGTGATTCTCTAAACAAGTATGCCACGCCTCATATATGCAGCAATATCAATAACATGTTGGACTTATATCAAGACATATCGCAACCGATTGTTGGCCAGAGCGACGACGACGGCGATGATGCTGTGGGCGGTAAGGGGGGCGAGCAAACCGGAATCGCCACCAAGACCCGCTCGAAGACCCAGAAACCGGCAATGTATAAGGTGTTGCTGTTAAACGACGATTACACGCCGATGGAGTTCGTGGTCGAGGTTTTGGAGCGTTTTTTCAGCAAGCAGGGCGATGAGGCCGTGCGTATCATGTTGCATGTTCACCAAAAGGGTGTGGGGGTTTGCGGCATCTACACCTATGAGATCGCCGAGACCAAAGTTACGCAAGTCGTTGACTATGCCCGCGAAAATCAGCACCCTCTTCAATGTACGTTGGAAAAAGATTAACAAACGCCGGGCGTTAGATGGTTTCGCCCGGGTCATATAGGCCCCATCGGCAGAGGTAGTCGCCGGATATGTTATCGAGCAACTTGGAACAATCACTGCATCGCGCGTTGGCGCTAGCCAATGAGCGGCACCACGAATACGCCACGCTGGAGCATTTGCTGTTGGCGCTGACCGAAGATCAGGACGCGGTCGCGGTGCTGCGCGCCTGCGGGGTCGATATTGACGGGCTGCGCCGCGATCTGTCGCTGTATATCGATGACGAGCTGTCGAGTCTGATCACCAACCGGACGGAAGAGGCCAAACCCACCGCCGGATTTCAGCGGGTGCTGCAACGCGCGGCGATCCATGTGCAATCGTCGGGGCGCGAAGAGGTCACTGGCGCCAACGTGCTGGTGGCGGTTTTCTCCGAGCGCGAGAGCCACGCGGTCTTCCACCTGCAGCAGCAGGAGATGACCCGCCTCGACGCGGTGAACTACATTTCCCACGGTATTGCCAAAGTTCCGGGCCACGAGAGCGACAGTTCCGTATCGGGCGTCGATGAGGACGGCGATCCGGATTCTGTGGTCAAGAAAGGCAAGGAGGCGCTCAGCGCCTATTGCATCGACCTCAACGAAAAGGCCCGCGACGGCAAAATCGACCCGTTGATCGGTCGTGAGCACGAGGTCGAGCGCACCATCCAGATCCTGGCCCGACGCACCAAGAACAATCCGCTCTATGTGGGCGAACCCGGCGTCGGCAAAACCGCCATCGCCGAGGGCCTGGCCAAACGCATCGAGGACGGCGAGGTGCCGGAAGTACTGGCCGACGCCAATATCTACACCCTCGATATGGGCGCGCTGCTGGCTGGCACCCGCTACCGGGGCGACTTCGAAGAGCGCCTAAAGGCGGTGATGACGGAGATCGAGCTGATCGACGGCGCGATCCTGTTCATCGACGAGATCCACACGATCATCGGCGCCGGCGCCACATCGGGCGGCGCCATGGATGCCTCGAACCTGCTGAAACCGGCGCTGGCCGGCGGCCGGCTGCGTTGCATCGGCTCCACCACCTATAAGGAATACCGCAACTATTTCGAAAAAGACCGGGCGCTGACCCGCCGCTTCCAAAAGATCGACGTCAACGAGCCGTCGGTTGAAGACGCGGTAAAAATTCTGCGCGGCCTCAAACCGTATTACGAAGAGCATCACGATGTGCGCTACACCGAACAGGCGATCCGTACCGCCGTCGAGCTTTCCGCGCGCTATATCGGCGACCGCAAGCTGCCCGACAGCGCCATCGACGTGATTGACGAGGTTGGCGCGGCGCAGACCTTGGTGCCGCCGTCCCGGCGCAAGAAGACCGTCGGCGTCAAGGATGTGGAAGCGGTGGTCGCCAAGATCGCCCGCATCCCGCCGAAATCGGTCAGCCGCGACGACCGCACGGCGCTGCAAAATCTCGACCGGGATCTGAAAACCATGGTGTTCGGCCAGGATCAGGCGATCGATGCCCTGTCGAGCGCCATCAAGCTGGCGCGCGCCGGCCTGCGCGAACCGGAAAAACCCATCGGCAGTTATCTGTTCTCCGGCCCGACCGGCGTCGGCAAAACCGAAGTCGCCCGCCAATTGGCGCGGTCGCTGGGTATCGAGCTCACCCGCTTCGACATGTCGGAATATATGGAACGCCATTCGATCTCGCGGCTGATTGGGGCGCCTCCCGGCTATGTCGGTTTCGACCAAGGCGGCCTGCTGACCGATGCGATCGATCAGCATCCCCACAGCGTGGTGCTGCTCGACGAAATCGAGAAGGCCCATCCCGATCTGTTCAACATCCTGTTGCAGGTGATGGACCATGGCAAACTCACCGACCATAACGGCAAGTCCATCGACTGCCGCAATGTGATCTTGATCATGACCACCAATGCCGGCGCCGCCGACCTAGCAAAACCGGCGATTGGCTTCGGCAGCACCAAGCGTGAAGGCGACGACGAGGAAGCGATCAACCGCATGTTCTCGCCGGAATTCCGTAACCGCCTGGACGCCGTCATCGGCTTTAAGAATTTAAGCCCGCTGGTGATGAACCGGGTGGTCGACAAGTTCATCATGGAGTTGGAAGTCCAGCTCGACGACCGTGACGTCACCATCGAGCTCGACGAGGAAGCCCGCAAGTGGTTGTCCGAACGGGGCTACGACGATGCCTTCGGCGCGCGCCCGTTGGCCCGGGTCATCCAAGAGCATGTCAAGAAACAGCTCGCCGAAGAGTTGCTGTTCGGTAAGCTCGCCAAGGGCGGCGCGGTGAAAGTGGCGGTCAAGGACGGCAAGCTGACCTTCGATCTCAAGGAGAGCAAGCCGGCGAAAAGCGCCAAGCCGACCAAGAAGGACCCGGACGGCGAGGCCGACAAAGAACCGGTTCTCGAAGAGAAGTAAGCAATTAGTACCCGACATTGTACGGCTGGCATTTAACCCTCTCCCGGCGGGAGAGGGTGGCGAGCGAACGCGAGCGGGTGAGGGGCTGTGGGGTGAACCGTCGCGCAACAGCGCGGCGAAAGTTACCCCGCAGTTTTTGTTATTTATCTTCGTCCGGCTTACGCCGCGCCACTGGCGCGACGGTCCGGCCTCAGCACCCCAACCCCTCTCCCTCAAGGAGAGGGGCTTTGCGAAACAACAGATTTCATCTGAATAACGCGATTTAGACTGCAGACACCCTTACTCCGCTTGCCGGTAGGGCGAGCGCTCGGCCATCGCCTCGATTTCCCATTCCACTTCGCGCTTTTCTTCGCGGCAAAACTGTTCGACCGCGTCGCGGAAGGATTCGTTGGGAATGTAATGGCCGCTATAGGTTTCGACCGGCTCATAACCGCGCTGCACCTTGTGAGGGCCTTGGGTGCCGGCCTCGACACGGCCTAGCTTATGTTCGATGGCGAAATCGATGGCCTGGTAGTAGCAGGTCTCGAAATGCAGGAACGGATAGTCGTCGCGGCAACCCCAATTACGCCCGAACAACGCGTCGCTGCCGCGTAGGTTAAGCGCGCCGGCGACCGGCAACTCTTCCAGTTCGGCGATCATCAGCACGATACGGTCGCCGAGACGGTCTTGCGCGACCTCGAAAAATTCGCGGGTGAGGTAGGGATAACCCCATTTGCGGTCGTAGGTGTCCACATAGAAGCGGTAAAACGCATCCCAATGTTCTGGCCGAATATCGTCTCCCACATAGGGGCGCGCGGTCAGGCCCTGGTCGGCGATGGCCCGGCGTTCCTTGCGGATCGATTTACGCTTGCGGCTGGTGAGTTCGCCGAGGAAATCGTCGAATGTCTCATAGCCGCGGTTATGCCAATGAAATTGCCGGCCGATGCGCTGAATCCAGCCGGCCGCACCCATCAGGTTCCATTCATGCTCGGTCGAGAAGGTGACATGCACCGACGACAGTTCCATTCGCGCGCACACGGTCTCCAGTGCCCGCAACAGGGTGAGGCGTGAATCGTCGCTGTCCGGGGCCGTGCCCGCTAACAGCCGCGGGCCGCCGACCGGCGAGAAGGGCGCCGAAACCTGTAATTTGGGATAGTAATGGCCGCCGGCGCGCTCCCAGGCATGGGCCCAGCCATGGTCGAACACATACTCGCCCTGGGAATGGCTTTTCAGATAAAGCGGCGCGGCGGCGATGATCTCGCTATTTTCATCCTCCACCACAATGTGATGGGGCAGCCAGCCGGCCTGTTGCGTGGCGCAACCGGTCTCTTCCAACGCCAGCAAGAAGGCGTGGCTGACGAAGGGGTTATCGGGACCGGCTAACGCTTCCCACACATCCGCCGGAATGTCGGCGATGTTTTCGATGACCCGCGCTGTAACGGTGCCATTTCCGTCGGGCATTGGCGAACTGCTCAGAAGGTTGAATTTGGTCTGTCAGAGTAGGCGTGATCAGTGCGCGCGCCAAGAGGCCCATTGCCGCATGGGCCGCTAGGTTTCGCTAATTTGCGGATAACGCGTCTCGAACTCGAATTCGAGAGTGGAGTGGGTAATATCGAAATCGTCCGCCAGGCGTTTTCGCAAGGCAAGTTTGACCGGTTCCATGTCGGCTGGGCCGTCAACCAGGATATGCGCCTCGAAGGAGCGGCGATGTTCGTCGATATGCCAAATATGCACATGGCGAATTTCGATAACGCCGTCGACCCCTTGCAGATCCGCTGTCACCTCGGCGACATCCAAATCTCGTGGCACGCCTTGCATCAGAATGTGGATGGCCTTGGGAATTTCCATGCCGGCATGGGCCAATATATAGCCGGCGATCGCCAGAGTGACGATTGCGTCCACAAAATGCCAGTCGAAGGTGAGGATCAGCACGCCGCCGACAATCACGCCGAGCGACGCCAACGCATCGGAAAGATTATGGATGAAGGCGGCGCGGATATTCATGCTGTCTTTCGCCATTCGATAGGTCAGAAAGACCGTCCAGATATCGACAGCCAGGGCGATTCCAGCGACCACGACAACGGTCCAGCCTTCAACCGGTTGCGGGTCGAGCAGGCGTTTGATTGCTTCGACGATCAAAAATAGCCCGATGAATATCAGCCAGGACAGATTGAACACCGCGCCGATCAATTCGGCGCGGCCATGACCGAACGTGTGATCGTCGTCCGCTGGAACGCGGGCGATGCGCCGTGCAATCAGTGCAATGGCTAAAGCCGCCGCGTCGCTGAGATTGTGGATGGCGTCGGCGATCAAGGCCAGGCTTCCGGCGAACACGCCGCCGATGATCTGGGCGACTGTCAGCAGGACATTGACGCTAATGGCGATGATCAAACGTCGATCGCCGCCGAAAGCGGATGCCATACCGTGGTGGTGATGGTCGTGGTGCACGTCAGTGGACCCGTGGATTAACGATGTCAGTTCACCTCGAAGATGGCTTCGACCTCGACGGCAACCCCCAGCGGCAGCGACGTCATGCCGACCGCCGCGCGGGCGTGGCGCCCGGCATCGCCGAACACGTCGACCATGAGATCGGAGGCGCCGTTGACCACTTTCGGATGGTCGCCGAAATCAGCTGTGCTGGCGACGAAGCCGGTGAGCTTCACGCACCGCGCGACCCGGTCCAGATCGCCACCCAGCGCCTCGCGCGCCTGGGCAATTATGGACAGGGCACAGGTGCGCGCCGCCGCGGCGCCGTCTTCCACGCTGAAGTCCACGCCAACAATGCCGATAAAACCTGGCTTGCCGTCGACCATGGGGATCTGTCCAGAGATGAACAGCAGATTTCCGGTTCGCACGAAGGGAACATAATTGGCGACAGGCGCGTTGGCCGGCGGCAGCTCGATGCCCAATTCGCTTAGTCGTTTATCTACCGTGCCGGCCATTTGTCACTCCCCTGCTATTTTTTGTCGCTATATCATAAAGAACATCGCCGCGCTGGAGCAAAAAAATGGGGTGTGCACGAATGCACACCCCAAGGTCAGGGAGGAGAGTGGCCCGGCGCCCGGGAGAGAGTGGGCGCGGGGCCGCTATTCGAGCGGGAACATGTCCAGTCCGGCTCGAATCTCGTCAGCTACACCCGCTTGTTGTGCCGCAGGTGTCGCATTTTAGGCATGTTCCGTTCCTTACCATGGTGAAGTTGCCGCACTCGGTGCACGCGTCGCCTTCATAACCCTTGAGGCGGGCGGTTCGAATGCGCTCCGAACGTTCTTCTTGAACTATATATTCCAGGTCGAGCTGTTTGCCGGCGGCTGGGCTCAAGGTCACCACTTCGGGCTGAGCACCGTCGGTGCCGGTCGCTTCGCTAATCGCTTGCGACTGGGTTTCAATCTCCGTCTGACCCACGCTTTCCGGGCCGACACGGCCACCTTCGATGACCGATAGGCTGCCGCGCACATACCCATTACTCACAGCGAAATCACTGGGTGACGGTGTCGGTTGTAAGGCTTCGTCGGCCTCGCCGCGGCCCATCGTGTCGGGCTCAAGATCATCGATCTCGACATGGGCCAGATCGTGGCGCCCCATATAGCTGATCGCCAGTTCGCGGAAGACATAATCGAGGATCGAGCTGGCCATTTTGATGGCGTCGTTGCCTTCGACCGGGCCGGAGGGTTCGAAGCGGGTAAATGTATAGGCGTCGACGAATTCCTCGAGCGGTACGCCATATTGCAGCCCAATCGACACGGCGATGGCGAAGTTATTCATCAACGAACGGAAGGCGGCGCCTTCTTTGTGCATGTCGAGAAAGACTTCGCCGAGTGACCCATCGTCATATTCGCCGGTGCGCAGATAGACCTTATGGCCGCCGACGATAGCTTTCTGCGTATAGCCTTTACGCCGGTCGGGCAGGCGGCTGCGGTCGACATCGCGTTCGACGACCCGCTCCACCACGCGTTCGACAACCCGCTCGGCAACCATTTCCGCCCGGCGGGACGCCGGGGCGTCGACGATATCGTCTATCGCGTCGGCGGCATCCTCATCGTCGTTCGCCAGGATTTGCGATTGCAAGGGCTGGCTTAGTTTCGAGCCATCCCTATACAGCGCGTTGGCCTTCAGGCCGAGCTGCCAGGAAAGCTGATAGGCGTTCTTGCAGTCCTCGACCGAGGCGTCGTTGGGCATGTTGATGGTTTTCGAGATCGCGCCGCTGATGAAGGGCTGCGCCGCGGCCATCATGCGAATATGACTTTCGGCGGACAGGTAGCGCTTGCCGGTCCGCCCGCAGGGGTTGGCGCAATCGAACACCGGTAGGTGCTCATCCTTGATATGGGGCGCTCCTTCCAGGGTCATGGCGCCGCAGACATGAACGTTCGCGGCTTCGACTTGGTCAGCGTCGAAACCCAGATGGCCCAGCAGATCGAACGCGTAATCGTCGAGTTGCTCGGCCGGTATGCCTAAGGTCTCGGTGCAAAACGCCTCGCCCAACGTCCATTTGTTGAAGGCAAACTTGATGTCGAAGGCGTTCGGAATCGCTTCTTCGATGGCGGTGATTTGTGCTTCGCCGAAGCCCATCTCGACCAATGTTTCATGGTCGATAAAGGGGGCGTTTTCCAGGCTGCCATGACCGACCGCGTAGGTCACGATCTCGGTCACCTGTTGGGCATCATATCCCAAAGCCACCAGCGCATCGGGCACCATGCGGTTGATGATCTTGAAATAGCCGCCGCCGGCGAGTTTCTTGAACTTCACGAGCGCGAAGTCCGGCTCGATGCCGGTCGTATCACAATCCATCACCAGACCGATGGTTCCGGTGGGGGCTACGACGCTGGTTTGGGCGTTTCTGAAGCCGTGGCGTTCGCCCAGCGTGAGCGCTCGATCCCACGCCGCGCGAGCCGCGGCCACCAATTCGCCCTCTGGCGCGCTCTTCCGGTCGAGCGGCACCGGGGCGATGGCGATATCTTCGTAACCTGTCGTCTTACCGTGCGCGGCGCGGCGGTGGTTGCGGATCACCTTCAGCATGTCGTCAGCATTGTCGGCATATCCAGGGAAAGCACCCATCTCACCGGCGATTTCCGCAGACGTGGCATAGGCCGCGCCGGTCATCAACGCGCTTAAAGCGCCACACAAGGCGCGACCTTCGTTGCTGTCATAGGCAATACCCGACGCCATCAGCAGGCCGCCGATATTCGCGTAGCCAAGACCCAGGGTGCGGAAGTCGTAGCTGCGCCGGGCGATCTCCTTCGAGGGGAACTGGGCCATCAGAACCGACAGCTCCAGCGTGAGAGTCCACAAGCGTACAGCGTGCTCGTAGGCCTCGACATCGATGGCGCCGTCGTCGCGCTGGAAGGTAATCAGATTGAGCGAGGCCAGATTGCACGCCGTATCGTCGAGGAACATATATTCCGAACACGGGTTAGACGCGTTGATGCGGCCCGACTGCGGGCAGGTGTGCCAGTCGTTGATCGTAGTGTCGAATTGAATGCCCGGGTCGGCGCTCGACCAGGCGGCTGCGCCGATCTTTTCCCACAGTGCGCGCGCTGACACGTTCTTGGCCACGGCGCCGTCGGTGCGCTGGCGCAATTCCCAGGCGCCATCCTGCTCGACGGCCTTCAGGAACGCATCGGTCAGACGCACCGTATTGTTGGAGTTCTGCCCGGAAACCGTGCGGTAGGCTTCTGAATCCCAATCCGTGTCATAGGTGTCGAACGCCATTTCGCGGTAGCCCTGGCGCGCGAACTGAATGGCCCGGTGGATGTAATTCTCGGGCACCAATTCGCGCCGCGCCGCCCGGATGGCGCGCTTTAAGACTGGATTTTCCGCCGCGTTGAAGCGTTCGTCGCCCGCGCCAGCCGCTTCCGGCTCATGGCAAGCCTCCATGATCGCGGTCAAATGGGTGCGACAAATTTTCGAGCCGGTAACCAGGGCCGCGACCTTTTGCTCTTCGAGCACCTTCCAGTCGATGAATTCTTCGATGTCAGGATGGTCTATATCAACCACCACCATCTTTGCCGCGCGCCGCGTCGTGCCGCCAGACTTGATGGCGCCGGCCGCGCGGTCGCCGATTTTCAAGAAGCTCATCAGCCCCGAAGATTTGCCGCCGCCCGATAACGGTTCGCCGGAGCCGCGCAGGTTGGAGAAGTTGGTGCCGGTTCCCGAGCCGTATTTGAACAGCCGCGCTTCGCGGGTCCACAGATCCATGATGCCGCCGTCGGTGACCAAATCGTCGGAAATCGATTGGATGAAACAGGCGTGGGGTTGCGGGTGCTCGTAGGCGCTTTTCGAGCGGGTTAATTTGCCGGTTTTGTAGTCGACATAGTGGTGGCCTTGGCCGGGGCCGTCGATGCCATAGGCCCAATGCAGTCCGGTGTTGAACCATTGCGGACTGTTGGGGGCCGCCATTTGCGCGGCCAGCATGTAACAGGTTTCGTCGACATAGGCTTTTGCGTCTTCTTCGCCGTCGAAATAGCCACCCTTCCAGCCCCAGTAGGCCCAGGTGCCGGCCATCCGGTCGAACACCTGGCGGGCGTCGGTCTCCGCGCCATATTCGGCGCTTTCCTCGGGAACCCGCCGCCACAGAAATTCCGGGACATCGTCTTCCGGCACGGATTTAAGCGCGGACGGCACGCCGGCTTTACGGAAATACTTCTGCGCCAGGATATCGCACGCCACCTGGCTCCAGCCATCGGGCACGGTAATATCGGTGGCGGAAAAAACCACCGAGCCATCCGGATTGCGAATTTCACTGGTCGTCGTGCGGAACGAGATATCCGAATACGGGCTCTCGCCATCAGCCGTGAAGCGGCGTTCGATCCGCATGTTTAAACCCCCAAATATCAGACGCTTGCCTTGGGGTGGCGCGTCTTTACTAAGCCAGGTAAACCGCGTCGGTTCTCGTTTTAGCCCCCAACCGTTCGCAGCCGCCTCCGAGTCGCAACGCCAGATAAACCACTTATGTTCTCACACTACTACATGTCGGTGAATATTAAGCTATACTACTACATATTCGCGTCGCAACTATATTTTGTGTTTTGACCAAAATGGTACATAAATCTAGATATTGCTTTAATGTGATTCGAAGGCTTGCTGCGGCGTCGTGGCGGCTGGACGTTACAGGGGACCGGTGCAATATTCCGGCCGCGATACAGAGACTCGGACGCCGCGCCGGCGTTCCTTTAACAGGATCGGAATAGGGCCTTATGGCGACTATCGGGACATTGCTGAAGACGTGGGTGGCCGGAAGTAAGGTCGGTGAGGACTCATTCGGTAACCGGTATTACCGGGGTCGGGGCCGAAGCGGCTACCGCCGCGAACGACGATGGGTTGTCTATAAGGGCGCGCCCGAAGCCAGCAAGGTGCCGCCCGAATGGCATGCATGGTTGCACTATATGACCGAAGCGCCGTTGGACGCGGACAGTCGCCATGCGTGGCAAAAGGAACATGTACCCAATCTGACTGGAACCCGGGCGGCTTATGTTCCGCCCGGTAGCGTATTGCGGGGCGGCAAACGCCGGCGCAATACCGGCGACTACGAACCTTGGACCCCGCAATAGCGGCGCAACGATTTCTGCGGAACGCGTGCACTTAGATGAACGCTGCAAAACGCGAAATATATGAAACATGGATCGGCGCCGGGATTGTCGCGATCTTGGTGTTGATTGTAGTGCTGGTCTTCGGCCCCGGCAGTCTTAGGGACGGGAGCTACCAAATCTTGGCGCGGTTCAGCCAGGCCGATGGCCTGAGCACCGGTGGCATGGTGCGCGCGGCGGGGGTTCCTGTGGGACAGATAACCGAGCTTCGTCTCGATGAAAATTTCCGCGCCATCGTAGTGTTGGACATCGATAACGATGTGGTTTTGGATGCCGAAGCGACGGCTTCTATCGTCACCGACGGCTTGTTCGGCCAGAAATTCATCCAACTGGACATTGGCGGTAGCGACGCTGTTATCGGCGAGGGTCAGGAAATTGCCTTCACCGAGGATTCGTTGGTCCTCGAAGACTTGCTTGAATTGATCATCAGCCAGGCCAAACAAGCACGCCGCAAAGCGGCTGACGCACCTACGGAGAGCCAACCATGAAGCGCAGTATGGTGGAAACGTTACTGGGGGGCTTGGTGATTGTCGTCGCCGCTGGATTTCTAATTTTCGCGCTCCAGGCGACGGAAGTCGGCGCCGTCGAGGGGGTCGGCCTGGAGGCCCGGTTCCTGAAGGTTGGTGGGCTTGAAGTGGGCAGCGATGTGCGTATCAGCGGGGTGAAGGTTGGCACCGTGACCGACCGCATACTCGACACTAACACTTTCGAAGCGGTGGTCCTGTTCACCGTGAGTTCAGATGTTCAATTACCGGCGGATACCGAAGCGGTCGTGACGAGTGAAGGCCTGTTGGGCAATAAATACTTGCGCCTGATACCCGGCACTGCGACCGACACCATCTCGGATGGTGGTGAAATTTCCCAGACCCGCGATTTTCGCTCGCTGGAGGATACCGTGTCGGAAATAATATTCCTGGCAACGGACGAGCGGTGAGCGTGCCAATAGCGATAAGCTCGTTAAGCATCTGCACCGCCGTGGCTATTACTATGCTGGCGTTGCCGGCTACAGCGCAATCATCTCGCGACGAGCCCCCGCTGGTGCCGCCGTCCGCGCCGGGCGCGGTGTTACAGGGCCTCGATAAGGTTACCGCACGCATATCGACCTTCCCGGTCGCCACCGATGAAGAGGTGAGCTTCGGCACCCTGTCTATTCGCGTGCGCGCCTGTCACAAAACGCCGCCGACCGAGCCGCCCGAGAGCACGGCGTTTCTCGAGATAACGGATACCCGCCTCGACGGCGACCCGATCGAATTGTTTAGCGGGTGGATGTTCGCGTCGAGTCCGGCCCTCTCGGCCCTGGAGCACGCGGTCTACGATGTCTGGGTGGTCGACTGTATGAAGGCTTCCAACTCGTCACCGGACAATTCGGGCTGAAACACCGCCGAGATCTTTATCGCCGCGGAAAGGCGCGCCTTATAGTCGGGGCGGGCGATTTCAATGGCGCCGAATTGACGCAGATGCTCGGTTAGAAACTGGGTGTCCAACAAGGTGAAGCCGCTTTTCACCAGCCGCGCCGCCAAATGGCACAGGGCCACCTTGCTGGCGTCGCGGGCGCGCGAAAACATGCTTTCCCCAAAGAATGCGCCGCCCAGCGAGACACCATAGAGGCCGCCGACCAATTCGCCGTCCTGCCAGGTTTCCAGCGAGTGGGCGAAACCCATATCGAACAGCGCGTTATAAAGCCCTTCGATCTCGGTATTGATCCAGGTGTCGGGGCGGCCGTGGGTTTGCTCGGCGCAGCCCCTGATCACCCCAATAAAATCGGAATCGGCGCGGATGTCGTAGGGGCCATTTCGCAGGGTGCGCCGTAATCGCCGCGGAATGTGAAGCTCGGCGAGGGGGATGATGCCGCGCACATCGGGGTCGATCCAGTAGAGGTCCGGATCGTGACGGCTTTCGGCCATTGGGAAAATGCCGCTGGCGTAGGCGCCCAACAGGGTCTGCGGGGTGAGGACGGTCATCAGCGCCGCTTAATTGTCTGCCACCAATTTCTCGAGCCAATGAATATCATAATCGCCGGCCGCAAATGAGGCATCGTCGATAACGTGCTGGTGCAGCGGAATGGTGGTCTCGATGCCCGAGACGACCATTTCATCCAGCGCGCGGCGCAACCGCAGCAGACAATCTTCGCGACTGCCTGCGTGAACGATCAATTTCGCGACCAGGCTGTCGTAATAGGGCGGCACGGTGTAGCCGGCATACAGCGCCGAATCGACCCGCACGCCGAGCCCACCCGGCGTATGGAACTCGGTAATGCGGCCGGGCGAGGGCGCGAACGTCTCTGGGTTCTCCGCATTGATCCGGCACTCGATGGCGTGGCCGTTCAACGCAATGTCCTTTTGGCGGAGCGACAGAGGTTCGCCGGCGGCGATGCGGATCATTTCCCGCACGATGTCGACGCCGCAGATCATTTCCGTGATCGGATGTTCGACCTGCACCCGGGTATTCATTTCGATGAAATAGAATTCGCCATTCTCGTACAGAAACTCGAACGTGCCGGCGCTGCGATAGCCCAGGCGTTGGGCCGCCGCGCAGCATATTTCACCGATCCGCTGCCGCTCGCTTTCGGCGAGCGACGGCGACGGCGCTTCCTCGAGAACCTTCTGGTGGTTGCGCTGCAACGAGCAGTCGCGTTCGAACAGGTGGACGGCGTTGCCTTGTCCGTCGGCGAGCACCTGCACCTCGATGTGTCGCGGTTGTCCCAAATACTTTTCGAGATACACCGTGGCGTCGCCGAAATTGGTTTTGGCCTCGTTCTGCGCCATGCTCAGGGCGGCGCTGACTTCGTCGTTATTGGTGACCACCTTCATGCCCCGGCCGCCGCCGCCCGAGGCCGCCTTGATGAGAACCGGATAGCCGATCTCCTCGGCCACGCGGGTGGCTTCGGCCGCATCGCTCACCGCGCCGTCCGAGCCCGGCACGACGGGAACATTGGCGGCGCGCATCGCCGCCTTGGCCGCCACCTTGTCGCCCATCTCGGCAATGTGCTCGGATTTCGGTCCAATGAACGCGAAGTCATGTTCTTCGACGATGCGGGCGAAATTGGCGTTTTCCGACAAGAACCCATAACCGGGGTGAATGGCGTCGGCGTTGGTGACCGTGGCCGCGGAAACGATGGCGGGGATATTGAGATAACTCTCGCTAGCCGCCGGGGGGCCGATGCAGACGCTCTCGTCGGCCAGGCGCACATGCATCGCCTCGGCGTCTGCCGTCGAATGGACGGCGACCGTGGCTATGCTCATCTCCTTGCAGGCGCGATGAATGCGTAAGGCAATCTCGCCGCGGTTCGCGATGAGGATTTTTTCGAACATCGAGGTTGGACCGGCCCTATTCAATCAGGGCGAGCGCTTCGCCATATTCGACCGGCTGGCCGTCGGAAACGATAAACCGGGCGAGGGTGCCCGCGCGTGGGGCGGCGATTTCATTGAAGGTTTTCATTGCTTCCACGACCAGGATCGTTTGCCCCTTGGCGACTGATTCGCCGGTGCGCACAAACGGCGCCTCGCCGGGCGCGGGCGACATGTAGATGGTGCCCACCATCGGTGAGGTGACGGCGCCGGGATGGGCCGATGCTTCCGCGGCGCTCGCCTCGCCAGTTTCGGTTTCCGCGCTCGGCGCCGGAACAGCTGTGACCGGCGGGGTTGCGGCAATTGCTGTCACGGCGCCGGGCATGGCCACTCTGATGCGTTTGCCGCCATCCTCGTACTCGATTTCGCCGAGCCCGGTTTCTGTCAGAAGTTCGGACAGTTTGCGAACCAAGTCTGAATCAACGTCGAATTTATCGTCCATGGGGCTTCAACTTTGCTCGGAAATTTTGCCGCTGAGCGCCTGCAGCGCCAACAGGTAGCTATCGCCGCCAAAGCCGCATATGACGCCGGTCGCCGCACCGCTGACGTAAGAATGATGGCGGAACTCTTCACGGGCAAAAATATTGGAAAGGTGCACTTCGACGATGGGGATGGTCAGAAGGCGCAGCGCATCGTGCAGGGCAACCGAAGTATGGGTGTAGGCGCCGGCATTTATCGCTAGACCGGCCGCGCTGTCTCGGGCTTCTTGGATCCAAGCGACTAACTCACCTTCATGATTGGTCTGACGGAATTCCAGGGCCAATCCCGCCTGTTTAACGGCCTTGGCACAGCGTTTCTCGATGTCCGCCAGGGTCTCGCCCCCATAGGTGTCGGGCTCGCGTTCCCCTAAAAGATTTAAGTTTGGTCCATTGAGGACCCACACCGTCGGGCTTTCTGCCACGCGTCCGGACCTAGGTTAGTGAATATCGCCCCGCGATTATCACAGAGACGGGAGTCACCGCAACGATACCGGCCCTCCGGATCAGGGGTTGTCGGCGCTTACAATCCAGCTAGCACTGTCGATTTTCACGCCGTCACCGGTCAAATAATCTGCGATCGACGATGCCACGTCGGCGCGTATTTGATCTTGAACATCCTCCGGCGCCTGGGCAATCGGCTGCGCCATGGGGCCGAGCTGGACGAGTTTGTTCACTGTGCCGGCGATATCTGCTTCGAAAGCCAAGGCCTGCGGGTTTGGCGTCAGGGTGACATTGGAGAAACCGGCCTCAGTCAATATCGCCGTTACCCGGTCTGGTTCACGAAAGGCGAAGGGGCCCGGGTCGTTGGGCCCCGGCGGTTCAGGTCGTTCGAGATATTGCGCCGCCACGGACAGGGTGGTGGCCATCCAAGGGTTTAGATCAAGCGGCTGCCAGCACACGAACGCTAAACGGCCTGCGGGTTTGAGTGCGGTTCGTATATTGGCGAATGCCGCTACCGGATCGGCAAAGAACATCACGCCGAAGCGTGAAAACACCCGGTCGAACGATTGCGGCGCGAAACGATGGGTTGCGGCGTCGCTGTTCTGAAACTCGATCGAGCTATTCTTTTCGAGTGACGCACGTTGGCCGGCGCGGTCCAGCATGGGCGTGGAAATATCGACGCCGAGCACATGGCCCGACGGGCCCACGCGCTGCGCCAGTTCGAGGGTTGTCGTGCCGCAACCGCAGCCGATGTCGATGACGCGATGGCCGCTCGCTAGATTGGCCGCCGCCATCGCCGCTTCGCCGAGGGGCCCGAGCATGCGGTCCTGGCTGTCCATGAACTCGGTCCAGCTATCGCCGGCCGGACCGTTCCAGAATTCTATTTGTTTGGCGTTGAGGCCATCGGGTTTAAGGCGTGACATGTCACGCTGTCCTTTCCTGATCGGCGATCTCGGTAGCGCGCCGCTGAAGTTTTGCCAGAAGTATATCAAGGTCTCGACGTTCGCTCTTTGTGAGTACGGCGGCAAGCTCAGATTCACGGTCTTGGGCAATAGGAACGATTTGTTGATGGGTGCGAGTTCCCCGCGACGTCAGTTTTAGGATCGAGCGGCGTCTATCCTGCGGATCGGATTCGCGTTTGATCATCGTTCGGTCGATCAAACGGGCGGCCGCGCGGCTAACCGTGACTTTGTCCATCGCCGTTCGCTCGCAAGCCTCGCTGGCGGTGAGCGGGCCGAAGCGGCCCAATACTGCCATGACCCGCCATTCGGGCACGCTCAAGCCGAATAAATCGCGATATTCGCGAGCAATTGTGTCGCTCACCGTGTTCGACAGTATCGATAGCCGGTAGGGCAAAAACTGCTCAAGCATCAATTGTGAACGGGATCCTTTGGACTTGTTATTTTTAGCGTTCATTAAACGCCCTTGAATTAGTTTCATATGAAACTAAAATTAAAGCCAGCACGGCGGCAGGTCAACCGGACAACGATGGAGACCTCGATGGCAAAAAAACGCGACACGGATCAGCCCGAGAGCGGCCAGGACATCTGGGAGAACCCGCTGGGAACCGACGGTTTTGAATTTGTCGAATATTGTTCGACAGAACCGGAAAAGCTCGGCGCGGTCTTCGAATTGATGGGCTTCACGGCGGTGGCCCGCCACCGTTCAAAGGATGTTGTTCTCTATCGGCAAGGGACCGTCAATTTTATCCTCAATAACGAACCCGGCAGTTTTGCGGCGAATTTCGCCAAGCAGCATGGACCCAGCGCCTGCGCCATGGCCTTTCGTGTCGACGATGCGGCCCGCGCTTATGAACTCGCGCTCGAGCGTGGCGCGACCGCGGTCCCCAATCATGTGGGGCCGATGGAGCTCAATATTCCCGCCATCCAAGGCATTGGACATAGCCGGCTCTATTTGGTGGATCGTTATGGCGATAAAGGTTCGATCTACGATGTTGATTTTGTGCCGATCAAGGGAGCCGACACCGATACCCGCGATGTCGGTCTGACCTATATCGATCATCTGACCCACAATGTGTATCAGGGCAATATGGACATGTGGTCGGGCTTTTATGAGGGTATCTTCAACTTCCGCGAAATTCGCTATTTCGATATTGAAGGCAAGATGACCGGTCTGGTGTCCCGGGCCATGACAAGTCCCGATGGCAAAATTCGCATCCCGATCAATGAATCATCGGACGACAAAAGCCAGATTGCGGAATTCTTGAACGAGTATCACGGCGAAGGTATTCAGCACATCGCCCTGGGCACCGATGATATTTTCGCCACTGTCGAAACTCTGGCCGAACGCGGGGTGTCCTTTCTCGACACGCCCGACACCTATTACGATAAGCTGGATGAGCGTCTTCCGGGGCATGGCCAGGATGTCGAGCGTTTGCGTCGCAGCCGGATTTTGGTCGATGGGGCGCCCACCGAGGGCCAGGGGCTGTTGTTGCAAATATTCACCGACACGGTGATCGGCCCAATTTTCTTCGAACTCATCAAGCGTGAGGGCAATGACGGCTTCGGCGAAGGCAATTTCCGGGCTCTTTTCGAGGCCATCGAGGAGGACCAAATTCGTCGCGGCGTGTTAAACCCCGACTAACTATTTGTGAGTAGGTTACCTACAGGCATACATCTTAAGAGTGCCAGCGCACGTAAAAAATAGCTTATTTACAGTAGGTTAGGAATTTTTATGAAACTGGCGACTCTAAAGGACGGCAGCCGAGACGGTACCCTTGCCGTCGTTTCGCACGATTTGAGCAAGATGGCGCCAGCTTCGGCGGTGGCGCGTACACTGCAGATCGCGCTCGAAAAATGGAACGATGCGGTGCCGCGCCTGGAACAACTGTTCGACGCGGTTAATGCCGGCACGGCCGATGGCATTCGCGATTACGACCCCGAAGCGCTGGAATCGCCGCTGCCGCGGACCTATCAATTTATCGACGGCAGCGCCTATCTCAACCATGTCGAGCTCTTTCGTAAGGCCCGAGGCGCCCAATTGACACCCAAGCTGCGCGAAGATCCGCTGATGTATCAGGCGGTCAGTGACGGTTTTCTGCGGCCGACCGGCGCTATCCCGGTGGCGGACCCGGAATTAGGTATCGACATGGAAGCCGAAGTCGGCGTGATCGTCGATGACGTGCCCATGGGCGTATCATCCGATGCGGCGGCGCAATACATCAAGCTGTTCGTCTTGATCAACGATGTCAGCCTGCGCACGCTTATTCCCGAGGAGCTTAATTCGGGCCTCGGCTATTTTCATGGCAAACCGCGTTCGTCGCTGTCGCCCGTCGCGGTGACGCCCGATGAACTAGGTTCCGCCTGGGACGGCCGAAAGGTTCATCTGGATATGCTGGTCAAGCTCAACCAAGCGCCGATCGGCATGCCCAACTGCGGTGTTGATATGGATTTTGATTTCACCCAATTGATTTCCCATGCCGCGATGACTCGGCCGCTTTGCGCCGGCACGCTGATTGGTTCGGGGGCGATCTCGAACCGTGACCCCGGTACGGGCGTTGCCTGTCTGGCCGAGCTTCGGATCGTTCAGCAGATCGACGAGGGGAAACAGAAAACCTCGTTCATGCAGTATGGCGACCGGACGACCATCGAAATGTTCGACGCCAACAATCAGTCGGTTTTCGGCGCCATTGATCAGGAAGTGATCCCGGCTTAAGCCAGATCCGCCAACTGGGTACTGACCGTTCGAAAGACGGTTTCGAACATCTCGGTCGTCAACCGGCCTGTGTTGGTGTTGTAGCGCGAGCAGTGGTAGCTGTCGGTGAGCGTTAGAGCCCTGTCGCCAGCCGATACCTCATGAACCGCGCAATGGCCGAAAGGATAGGCGGCCTTGCGAGCCCCCAATGTCGCCAAAAACGCGTTATGGGCGAGGCCGCCAAGCGCCACGACGACGCGCAGATTGGCCATCGCGGCGATCTCGTTTTGCAGAAAAGGCCGGCACGCGGCGACTTCGGCGCCGACCGGTTTGTTTTCCGGCGGCACGCAGCGTACCGCATTGGTCACCCGGCAGCCGACAAGGCACAATCCATCTTCCGGGTGGGCGCCATACCGGCCCTCGGCGAAGCCAAATTTCAGCAAGGTCGCGTAGAGCAGATCACCGGCATAGTCACCGGTGAACGGCCGGCCGGTTTGGTTGGCGCCTTTAAGGCCCGGCGCCAGGCCGACGATCAATAGTGGGGCGTCGAGATCGCCAAAGCTTTCGACCGGACCGTTGTGAAATTCAGGAAATTTCGCCTGATTTTGAGCGCGAAACTCGACCAGACGCGGGCACAAGGCGCAATCATGTTCGGGCTGATGCGCCACCGTCAGGCCGTCTCAGCCGCTTCGTCGTCGTCATACTCGTCATCATAGTCATCGTCATAATCGTCTTCGTCGTCGTAATTATCGTCGTTTTGCGCCGGGCGGGCGCTACTGTGTTGCCGCGAAATTTCGCCGCGCAGACTAGCCAGATCGACAAAATTGTCGGCTTGACGCCGTATTTCATCGGCCGCTAGGGGCGGGCTCACCGACACCGTGCTGATGACGGTGACCTGGGTTCCCAGACGTTGGGCAGCTTCGATCAAGCGACGATAGCCGCCGTCGCCGCTCATTAGGACGATATGGTCCACCTTGCCGGCAATCTCCATAACGTCGACGGCGAGTTCCACGTCGATCGAATTGCGAATGCGCCGGCGGCCTGTGGAATCGGTAGATTCCTTCGCTGGTTTGGTAATCAGCGTATAGCCGTTGTAATCGAGCCAATCGACCAACGGCCGGATCGGCGAATATTCCTGGTCCTCGATCAGAACTGTGTAGTAGTAGGCGCGCACCAAGATCGCTTTGGATTTGAACATCGAGAGTAGTTTTTTGTAATCGATATCGAAATCGAGCGCCTTCGCCGTGGCGTAAAGATTGGCGCCGTCGATGAAGACGGCAATCCGTTTATTATTAGAAAACATAGGGTTATCATCCTTACTTAATAATATTTCTGAAATAAGAGTGCTAATATCAGGGTCGCGGTAAGGTGTCGTGATACGACTAAATCCATAAATAATTAGCGCGCCCGCCGGTTGTTGTCTATTGCCTTACTTATTGGAATAGACCATGGGGCGTCATGAGCCAAAATATGATCCTGATCGGTCTGGGCGCTAACCTACCGAGTAAGCGGTTCGGTCCGCCAAAACAAACACTGCAAGCCGCGTTAGACGCGCTGGAAAACCGCAGTGTTCGCCTGGTAAAGCTGTCGCGTTGGTATCGTTCGGCCGCGGTTCCGGCGTCCGACCAGCCGGACTATGTGAACGGCGTCGCCGCCGTCGAGACTGGCTTGTCGCCGGAAGACCTTTTGGGGTTGTTGCACCACATCGAGCTTGAGTTCGGCCGCCAGCGTACGGTCACCAACGCCGCGCGCGAAATCGATCTGGATTTGCTCGCCTATGGCGATTTGATTCGGCGCGATGCATCGCCGATTTTACCCCATCCCCGGCTGGCCGAACGGGCTTTCGTATTGCGCCCGATATGCGATATCGACCCACTCTGGCGCCATCCGCAATTGGACAAGAGCGCCCAGGATCTGGCGGCGGTCCTTGATGACACCCTCGTGCGGCGATGCGCGGAGCCCGATTGTTAACCCAAAATCGTCATAACCTGTTGGCAGACAGTCGTTTTCGCCTTATATACGAGAAAATTTCAATATTCTGACTTGGAGATCCCTTAAATGGCGCGGGTAACCGTAGAAGATTGCGTTGAAAAAGTTCCCAACCGGTTCGAGCTGGTCATGCTCTCGGCGCAGCGTGCGCGCGAAATTCTGGCCGGGGCGCCCCTGACGGTTGAACCCGACAACGATAAGAACCCAGTCATCGCGTTGCGCGAAATCGCCGACGAGACGGTTCAAATTGAAGAATTGCGCGATTCGCTGGTGCAGAGCCAACAGCGTCATGTGGAATTCGACCTGCCCGAAGAAGAAGAGGGCGAGGAAATCGTCGAATTGCTCGAATCCGATTCCCATGTGGCCGGCGTTGATCAAGGCACACCGGTCGACGAGGAGAGCAGCCAGATTGAAAGTGCCTCGGACGTTCCCGAGATGCATTTCGACGATGTCGCCGGTGCCGAGGAAGTGGACTGACAACACATTTGTCGCGTCTTTGGTGACCGTCGTGTTAAATTGAGGGATTGTGAGCCTGGGCGCGCTAAGGTGAGCCCAGGCGTTTTTGTCTGAGGACGCGAACGGAGATAGGACCAGACGCACAATGGTCGGGCAAGCTGAACTGGTAGACAGGGTCAAAGCGTACGACCCCAAGTTCGATGAAGCGATCCTCAATCGCGCCTATGACTTTTCCAAGCAGGCGCATGGCAGCCAGACCCGCGATTCCGGCGCGCTGTATTTCTCTCATCCGCTCGAAGTTGCCGACATTCTGACCAATTACCGCCTCGACGGGGCCTCGATCGTGACCGCGCTGCTGCACGATACGCTTGAGGACACCGAGACGACGGAATCCGATATCCGCGAAATATTTGGCGATGAAATCGCCCAATTGGTCGATGGGGTCACCAAGCTGACCCGTCTGGAACTGCAGTCGAACAAGGCCAAGCAGGCGGAGAATTTTAGGAAATTCGTGTTGGCCACCAGCCGCGATATTCGGGTGCTGCTGGTTAAGCTGGCGGACCGGTTGCACAATATGCGCACGATCCAGCATGTCGATAAGCCAGAGCGCCGCCGGCGTATTGCTCGTGAAACCATGGACATCTACGCGCCGCTCGCCGCGCGGATCGGCATGCACGATATCAAGGACGAGCTGGAAGACCTGGCTTTCGCCGAACTGAACCCCGACGCGCGGGACTCCATTCTGCGCCGGCTGACATTTTTACGCGAGGAAGGTGGTAATCTGGTCGAGCGGATTATTGCTGAACTAAACCGGGTTATGACCGACGAGGGGATTGCGGCGACGGTCTCAGGCCGGGAAAAGTCGCCCTATTCGATCTGGCGCAAGATGCAGCGGCAGCAGGTTGAGTTCGAGCAGCTTTCCGACATCATGGCTTTCCGCATTGTGGTCGATGAGGTGCTGGATTGTTATCGCACCCTGGGTATCATTCACGGCCAATATCGCGTGGTGCCGGGCCGCTTTCGCGATTATCTCTCGAACCCCAAGCCGAACGGCTATCAGTCCTTGCATACCGGCGTTCTGGGGCCAGAAAAACACCGCATCGAAGTCCAAATCCGAACCGACAAGATGCACGATATCGCTGAACGCGGGGTCGCGGCCCATTGGCGCTATAGCGATTCCGGCGCCGGGCCGATATCGACGGCGGGCATCGCCGATGGCAAGCAGTATCGGTGGCTGCAGGAATTGTTGGATATCCTGGATGACGCGGCGGGTCCGGAGGATTTTCTCGAACATACCAAGCTGGAGATGTTCTCCGATCAGGTGTTCGGATTTTCGCCGAAGGGCGAGGTCTATGCGCTGCCTCGCGGCGCGACCCCGATCGACTTTGCCTACGCGGTCCATACCGAAGTCGGTGACCATTGTGTTGGTGCGAAGATCAACGGGCGCGATATGCCCTTGCGCACCCAATTGCAAAACGGCGATCAGGTGGAGATCCTAACGTCGGAAAACCAAACCCCTTCGCCGAACTGGGAGCAGTTGGTGGTCACCGGAAAGGCGCGGGCGCGCATCCGGCGGGTTTTGCGTCACCAGCAATTGGAGCAATATGCGGAATTGGGGCGCGGCATTATCGAGAAAGCCTTTCTGCGCCATGATGAGGCCCTCGATGAGGATAAACTTGCCGGTGTCCTGAGCGAGTTCCACGCGGAGTCGGTCGAAGACCTCTACGCCCTGGTCGGGCAGGGGGTCCATACTGGCCGCGCGGTTATGCGCATCTTGTTTCCCGACAAGGCGGGCAATGGCGGGCGCCAAGCCAGCGGTTCAATTTTTTCGTTGCGCCGCTCACGTCGCAATTCCAGCAAGGCGAGCGAGCATTCGGTGCCGATCAATGGGCTAATCCCCGGCATGGCCGTGCATCTGGCGAAGTGCTGTTATCCGCTTCCTGGCGACCGCATCGTCGGCGTGGCAACGACCGGCAAGGGCGTTACCGTCCATACCATCGACTGCATGACGCTCGAGGCATTTGCTGAAAGCCCCGAACGCTGGGTCGACGTATCGTGGGATGTTGACGATGAAGACGCCGCCAAGCAGGTCAGCCGGTTAAATGTCACCCTGGCAAATGCGCCTGGTAGCTTGGGCGAACTCGCCAATACGATCGCACAAGCGGGCGGCAATATCTCCAATCTTAAATTCACCAACCGAAACCCCGACTTCTTCGATATGACCGTCGACATCGAAGTCGATAACAATAAACATCTCAATGATGTTATGACCGCCTTGCGCGCCGGCCGGTCGGTGAGTTCGGTCGATCGGGCGCGTAGTTAGGCAGTTTACAATGTGGGTGGTTGAGGAATTTTACCATGAGTAGTGATCTGCGCCTTGGGGTGAACATCGATCATGTCGCGACGATCCGCAATGCGCGCGGTGGCGGCCATCCCGATCCGGTTCGCGCCGCGCGTGCCGCTGCCCAAGCCGGCGCTGACAGTATCGTGGCGCATCTGCGCGAAGATCGCCGTCATATCGGCGACAACGACTTAATCCGCCTGATGGAAGCCCTCGACTTGCCGCTGACTTTAGAGATGGCGGCGACTGACGAGATGCTCGATATCGCGCTGCGTCATTGCCCGGAAACCGTGTGCATCGTTCCCGAGAAACGCGAGGAGCGAACCACCGAAGGGGGACTGGACGTTGCGGCAGGTCATAACCATTTGACCCGTTTTGTGGAGGCGCTCAGTAGCAGCCGGGTCATCGTATCGATGTTCATCGAACCGGACCCGCGCCAATTAGACGCGTCGCGCTCTATCGGTGCGCCAGCGGTCGAATTACATACCGGCGCCTATTGTGAGGCGGTCATCGCTGGCGATGATCGGCTGGCGGACCAAGAGTTGGCGCGAATTACAGAAGCCTCGCGATATGGTGCGGAAATTGGGCTGGAAATCCATGCCGGGCACGGCTTGACCTTCGACACCGTGGGGCCGGTCGCGGCGATCGCCGAAATCGTCGAATTGAATATCGGTCATTTTCTAATCGGCGAGGCAATTTTTGGCGGTCTGGAAAGCGCGATCATCCGCATGCGCTCGCTGATGGATAAGGCGCGGGCGGACGCCGCGGGTAGTGCCAGCGCATGATTATTGGGATTGGCAGTGACCTCATCGACATCACCCGCATCGAGCGGACGCTCGAACGTTTTGGCGACCGCTTTGTCCAGCGCTGTTTTACCGACGTCGAACGCACCAAATCCGACCGCCGCGCCAACCGCGCCGATAGCTATGCCAAGCGGTATGCGGCAAAGGAAGCCTGTTCCAAAGCGCTAGGCACCGGATTTCGGCGTGGTGTATTTTGGCGCGATATGGGGGTAATAAACCTGCCGTCTGGCAAGCCGACCTTGTCCTTGACCGGCGGTGCGGCGCAGCGGTTGGCGGAAATTACCCCGCCGGGCATGAAACCGATGATCGACTTATCGTTGACCGATGAGCGGCCCATTGCGCAAGCAATCGTCATTATTACCGCGGTGCCGGACACCGATGGCGACGTCTCTGACATGAAAGACTGATTGGGAATTGCCCATTCACGACTGGTGATTTCCGGCGCGGCTGGTTAGAAAGCCCGCGGCACGGCAAATCGAATGAGGCTGATCGGTCTCCTGGCAATGGCCAACAAAGACGAGAGCATGGCAGACACCGAAGAAAAAAAGAAAAAAAACGAAGGTGGCTGGGGCGAGACCCTTCGCACCATTATTTATGCTCTGCTGATCGCTTTTTTCATTCGCACCGTGGCCTACCAGCCGTTCAATATTCCGTCGGGGTCGATGATACCGACGCTTCTGGTCGGCGATTATCTTTTCGTCTCGAAATTTTCCTATGGTTATAGCCGCTATGCGCTGCCGCTGGATTTTGGATTTTTCTCCGGACGTATCCTGAGCAAAGCGCCAAAGCGCGGCGATGTTGCTGTATTTCGGCAACCGCCGAGCAATCAAGACGATTTCATCAAACGCATCGTCGGCGTGTCCGGCGATCGCGTACAGATGATTGGTGGCGTGCTGCACATCAATGGCGAGGCCGTCGACAAGAACCGCATGGAAGATTTTGTCACGCGCGACAGCCGCGGCAGGACCCGGCGTATCGCGCAATACACCGAGACCTTGCCGAACGGCCCCAGCTATACGGTTAGGGAATCGCTTGGCGACAATGGCCCGGTCGACAATACCCGTGAATTTATCGTTCCCGAGGGACAATATTTCGCCATGGGCGATAACCGCGACGATAGTAACGACAGCCGCAGTTGGGGATTTGTGCCGGCCGAAAATCTCGTCGGCCGCGCCGAAATTCTATTCTTTTCGACCGACGGGCGAGCCGGCTGGTTCCAGCCCTGGCGATGGCCGGCGGCGACGCGGTTTTCCCGCATCTTCAATAGCGTCGACTAATGGCCGCCGATCGCTCGTATAGCGCTCTGCAAGTCAGCTTGGACTATTCATTCCGCGACCTGGATATTTTGGACCGTGCCTTAACCCACACCAGTGCCGGCGCGGTTCACAATAACGAACGCCTGGAGTTTCTCGGCGATCGAGTATTGGGTTTGGCGATGGCGGAAATGCTTCTCGACGCTTTTCCCGACGAGGATGAAGGCGATATCGGCCGGCGCTTTGCGGAATTGGTGCGGGCGGAAACCCTCACTCAAATTGGTCGAACGGTTGGTATCGATGGGGCGTTAAATCTATCCGGCGACGCCGCCAATGACGGCATGGTGGCCGACGCGACCGAGGCGGTGATTGCCGCGCTGTATCTCGATGGCGGTTTTGCCGAAGCGGCGCGGTTTATCAGCGACCACTGGTCACCGTTGATAAAGCCCTCCGACGCGCCGCCGCGCGACGCCAAAACCGCGTTGCAGGAATGGAGCCAGGCGCAAGGCATCGGGTTGCCGAAATATCGCGACATCGCGCGGGAAGGACCCGACCACGCGCCTCTATTCACTGTTGAGGTGACCACCGCGGGCCATGAGCCGGCGCTCGCCCAAGGAAGCAGCAAGCGCGCCGCCGAACAAGAAGCGGCAACCCTTTTATTGGCGCAGCTCGGGGTTGGCGGATAATGGCCGATCCGACCAAATGCGGCGTGGTTGCCGTCATCGGCGTGCCCAATGCCGGTAAATCGACGCTGGTCAATCAGTTCGTCGGCGCCAAGGTCTCGATCGTGACCCACAAGGTGCAAACGACGCGCAGCCGCATTCGCGGCATCGCCATCGTCGGCGCGACCCAGGTGATCTATGTGGATACGCCGGGCATCTTTAAACCCCACCGGCGTCTCGAACGGGCCATGGTGGATGCCGCCTGGATGGGTGCGGCGGATGCCGATATCGTCGTTCTGGTTGTCGATGCCCGCAAGGGCGTCACCGATGAAGTGGTCCATATCATGGAGGGACTCAATGAAGGCGAGCGCCCGGCGGTCTTGGTTCTCAACAAAATCGATACGGTGAAGCGGGAAACGTTGTTGGCGTTGGCGGAAGAGCTAAACGCGAAGGGCGCGTTCGACGACGTTTTCATGGTGTCGGCTCTCAACGGCGATGGGGTCGACGACCTGCAGGCCTATCTGGCGTCAAAAATGCAAGCCGGCCCGTGGTTATTTCCCGAGGATCAGTTATCCGACCTGCCACAGCGATTGTTGGCGGCTGAGGTTACCCGGGAGAAGGCTTATTTGTATCTCCATCAGGAACTTCCCTATGCCCTGGCCGTCGATACCGAGGATTGGCGGGACTTCAAGGATGGCAGTGTGCGCGTTGCCCAGGTAATTTATATTGAACGTGAAACCCAGAAAGGCATCGTGCTGGGTAAGGGCGGACAGACCATAAAGCGGATCCGCAGCGAGGCGCAGCAGGAGCTGGCCGAGTTGCTCGATCAGCCGGTGCATCTGTTCATCCACGTCAAAGTTCGCGAAAACTGGGTCAACGACCCCGGCCGCTACCGCGAATGGGGTCTGCGCTACGACGCTTGACCGGCGTCGGCGGTTGGACGATTTAGCATTATGGAATGGACCGACGAAGCCTTTGTGCTTGCCGCCCGCCGCCACGGCGAGGGCGCAGCCGTGGTACAATTGCTGACCCGCGAACATGGCCGTCATGCCGGACTGGTCCATGGTGGCGGCTCGTCATCGAAGCGCGCGATCGTCGAGCCCGGCAATCGGGTGCAATCGAATTGGCGCGGCCGTTTGCCGGAACATCTGGGCAGCGTCACCCTGGAGGTCGAGCGATCCTATGCCGCCTCTTTGATGGACGATCCCAAGCGCCTATCGGCTTTGGCCGCGGCGTGTGCGGTTGCCGAAGTAGCGCTGCCCGAACGCGAACCCCATCCGGCGATGTTCCACGCCACCCAGGCGCTGCTCGATAGTTTGGCCGACACCGATGACGACGTCTGGCCGGCGGTTTATATTCGCTGGGAGCTGGGTCTGCTCGGCGAGCTAGGGTTTGGTTTGGATTTATCGACCTGCGCGGCGACCGGCCAGAGCGATGATTTGATCTTTGTCAGCCCACGGACCGGCCGCGCGGTGTCGCGCGAGGCGGGGATGCTCTATCAGGATAAGTTACTTGTGTTACCCGGCTTTCTGGCGCCATCCGAAGGTACTGAAATCAGCGCTACGGCGGATGATATTCGCGATGGTGTCACGTTGACTCGCTATTTCTTGGCGCGTCACGTATTCGACCCGTTGAACAAGCCGCTACCCGGCGCGCGCGATCGGCTGACCGATTTGCTGAAAGATCCGCCAAAATCGCCATAGATATGTGGCAAAGCGCTATCTGTTGATCTAAAACAACCTCTAACCACAATATGCTGCGGTTGTAGAGGATTATAATGGCAAGTACCGCCTCCGTCGGGACCATTCGCGAAGAGCCGTTCAAGGACGCGCTGAGCGAGCGCTATTTGAGTTATGCTGTCTCGACGATCATGGCCCGCTCGCTGCCAGATGTGCGCGATGGCCTCAAACCCGTGCACCGGCGCCTGCTATTCGCCATGCGCCAATTGCGCCTCGACCCCGAGCAAGGTTTCAAAAAATGCGCCCGCGTCGTTGGCGACGTGATGGGCAAGTTCCATCCCCATGGCGATCAGGCGATCTACGATGCGATGGTGCGGCTGGCGCAGGAATTCGCGGTACGCTATCCGTTGGTCGACGGCCAAGGCAATTTCGGCAATATCGACGGCGATAACGCCGCGGCTATGCGCTACACCGAAGCGCGCATGACGGAAATTGCCGTGGCGTTGCTCGAAGGGATCGACGAGGACGCCGTCGACTTCCGCGATACCTATGACGGCGAAGGCGAAGAGCCGGTTGTCTTGCCGGCAAATTTCCCCAATCTGTTGGCCAACGGCGCCACGGGTATCGCCGTCGGCATGGCGTCCAGTATTCCGCCCCATAATGTCGGCGAAATCTGCGACGCGGCGCTACATCTCTTGAAAACGCCGAAAGCGACCATCGCCAAGCTGGTCGACTTTATGCCCGGACCTGATTTTCCCACCGGGGGCGAGTTGGTGGAAAGCCGCGAAAGCGTTATCGATGCCTATAACACTGGTCGAGGCAGTTTTCGGGTCCGCGCCAAATGGGAGGTCGAGGATCTCGGCCGTAGCCAGTATCAGGTGGTGGTCACGGAAATTCCCTATCAGGTGCAGAAGTCCCGCTTGATCGAAAAAATCGCTGATCTGCTGCAGGCCCGTAAACTGGCCATGTTGGCCGATGTGCGCGATGAGTCGGCCGAAGACATCCGCTTGGTGCTGGAACCGAAAAGCCGCAACGTGGAGCCGGCGGTGTTGATGGAAAGTCTGTTCCGCCAGACCGAGCTGGAAACCCGCATTGGCTTGAATATGAATGTCCTCGACGCCGATCAAACGCCGCGTGTGATGTCGCTGCGCGAGGTTTTGCAGGCGTTCCTCGATCACCGCCACGATGTGCTGGTGCGGCGCAGCAAGCATCGCCTCGAGAAGATCGCCAGCCGCTTGGAAGTCCTGCAAGGCTACATGATCGTCTATCTCAATCTCGACGAGGTCATTCGCATTATTCGCGAGGAAGACGATCCCAAGGCGGTGATGAAAAAGCGTTGGAAGCTGACTGACGCGCAAGTCGACGCTATTTTGAATATGCGCCTGCGGGCCTTGCGGCGGTTGGAAGAAATCGCCATCCAGGAGGAAATTTCCCAGCTCGAGGGCGAGCAAAAGTCTCTGCGGGCCCTGCTGCGCGACCGTAAGAAGCGCCTCGATCGGCTTGCATCGGAAATCGCCGAGATTAAAAAGAAGTTTGGTCCCAAGACCGACATCGGCCGGCGCCGCACCAAGGTCAGCGACGCGCCCGAGCCCATCATTGTTCCGGTGGAAGCGATCATAGAGCGCGAGCAGGTCACCATCGTTTGTTCGCAAAAGGGCTGGGTGCGGACCATCAAGGGCCACAATGTCGATCAAGCGACCCTAAAGTATAAAGAGGGTGACAGCAGCCGGTTCATCGTCGCTGCGGAAACCACCGATAAGGTGCTGGTATTTGCCACCAATGGGCGTTTCTACACCGTTGGCGTCGATAAGCTGCCCGGCGGCCGGGGCCATGGCGAACCGCTGAGCCTGATGATCGATCTTGGCAACGATGCTGATATCGTTGGCATTTTGGTCCACCAGGCCGATCGTAAGCTATTTGTCGCGGCCAGCGACGGGCGCGGCTTCGTCGTGGCGGAAGAAGAGGTGGTGGCGCAGACCCGCAGCGGCAAGCAGGTCTTGAATGTGCGCGGCGATGTGGAAGCGCAAGTCTGTACCGTCGCTAAGGGCGACCATGTGGCGGTCATCGGCGACAATCGTAAATTGCTGATTTTCCCGCTCGCTGAATTACCTGAGATGTCGCGGGGACGGGGCATCAAATTACAGAGCTATGCCAATGGCGGGCTGCGCGACGGGCTAACCTTTACGATGGGTGATGGCCTGACGGTGCGCACCGGCGAGCGCCATCGCACGTTCGAGCAAAAGGAGATCGCCGACTGGGTGGGCAAACGCGCTCAGGCAGGCCGTCTGCCGCCGCAAGGATTCCCGCGATCGAACAGGTTCTCGTGATAAATGACAATTTGGCGCCAATTATTGTTGGCGCTGGACGGAAATGCTAACAAGCAAGACTATTCGGTGACAGACCGACCGTGAACAAGGGGTATTGAGATATGACAGCGAGCGCACAAATGCAGCCGACCCTGGCCGAAACCTTATGGCCCGACGCCTCGTCGCCAACCGTGATGCGGGTGGTCCGCAATGTCATTCTCGCTATTGTCGGTAGCCTGTTTGTGGCCCTGAGCGCGCAGGTTGTGGTGCCACTGTGGCCGGTGCCGGTAACCGGGCAAACTTTCGCCGTTCTAGTGGTCGGCATGGCGTTCGGCTGGCGGCTGGGTGGTGCGACGCTAATTTTATATTTGATTGAAGGCGCGGTTTTTAATCTGCCGGTCTTCGCAAAGGGCGCCGCCGGCTTTGCCGCTTTGGCGGCCCCGTCGGGCGGATTTATCGTTGGATTTATTTTTGCCGCGGTAATTATCGGCTATTTGGCGGAGCTGGGCTGGGACCGCAATGTGTGGCTGGCAGCGGCCGCCATGCTGATCGGCAATATCGTTCTCTATATTCCCGGTTTGATTTGGCTGACGATGTTCTACGCCGGACCGGGTGCGCAATCCATTGCCGCTACGGGCGCGAATACAGCCATGAGCGCGGCCATCGCCGGTGGTTTAATGCCGTTCTTGGTGGGTGACGCGTTGAAGCTCGCCTTGGCCGCAGTCCTATTTCCCGTTGCCTGGCGGCTGTTCTCGAAGGAACGCTAGAAATTCAACGATATGTCGCGATGCTGGGAACGGCAAGCGGCGACACTTCTAGCGATGCTGGTCGGTAGGCGATCCTGCAGGCGAATGCCGATGGAATTCTTAATGGCGTCGTCATAGCTGCTGAGGTCGGCGAATAGGTCTGTGGCGGCGCGTTCGCGCCACGTTACTTCGCTGGTGTAAAGCGCGACAGCCTCGGCAACGAATTCGACGGCCGTCTCGCGGCCGTTGCCATTTTTCTTCAAGGCACGGTCAGCCTTGGTCAGGACCGAACTGATCGCGCCGGTATCTGGCGCGGCTTTGCTGAGCGCGCTCCGGGCGGCTTTCAGGGCGGCTTTCACCTCATCGACCGTCCCGTTCTGGGCAATCGCCGTCAGAGCCCGCATATCGCCGGAAATCTCCGCCAGTGATCCCCCTGATAGCGCGACGGATAATAATTTATTCACCGGTTCATAGGCGCTATCGACATTGCGGCGATAGTCCCGGCGTGCTTTTTTCTGCGCGGTGAGAAGGCTGACGAACTGTTTGCGGTCATTCTCCCAGCTACCAGGTATTTGGCCCTCAATCACCGCCTTTTCCGCCTCCAATGCCTCAATGATATTTTCAATATCTTTGAGGTCGCCAGACAAGGTTGCTTGGCTTCGTCTTAGGCGGTTGAGATCATCGCTGAGTTCATCAATCTCATCATCGATATTGCGGACATCCTTTTGCAGGTTGCGAACATCGACATGAATCGGACGGTAGGTCACGGTCGCCTGCGCCACGTCGGCCTCGGCAGCGCGCACCTGCGTCACCAGATCGAAAGTTCCGAGCGCCAGATCGAAACTCTTCGCCAACTCGCTCTGGCGGTTCTCGGGCAGGTAGCTGATGTCGAGGCGCATCGCCCCTTGAATGGCGGTCCGCAAAGTGTCGCTGCTGTCGTCATAAACCGCAAAAATATGCTGCTCGAGGCATTGCTGGAGGCGGGGGTTTTTCGGCGGCGGGGCCGTTTCGGCGGTCAGGAAGGATTGGTTGGGCAGGAAGTTCACTAGGCTGGGGAAGGTGCCGGCAATGCCGAGGCCGACCAGTTGCAGCAGAATGAAGGCGACGACACCACGATAAATATCGGTGGTTTTGACCTCTATCGGCGCCACGCCGCGAAGATAGAACAACGCGAAGCCGAAGGGCGGCGTCAAGAAAGATGTCTGCATGTTTACGCCGATCATCACGCCTAACCATACGGCGGTCACATTGGCGGCCGGATCGGACAGCAGGATCGGCGCGACGATAGGAACCACGACAACGGCGATTTCGATGAAGTCGAGGAAGAACCCCAGAAGGAAGATCACGCCCATGACGACGATGAACTGGGTCCAGAACCCGCCCGGCAGGCTGGTGAGAAATTCCTTCACCAGCTCTTCACCGCCGAAACTGCGAAACGCGGCGGTTAGCATCGCCGCGCCGAGTAAGATGATGAAAACCATCGAAGTGGTCTTGGCGGTCTCCACCATGACACCCTTCAACGTGTCGTCGATTTTCACTGTCCGCCAGCCGCTCCAGCCGACCGCGAAGAGCAAGCCTATGACCGCGATGACCGCGAGAATGACACCGGTCAAGTCTTGGCGGGTATCGATACTCTTAATGTTGAGATCGAATTGACCCAGCAAAACCATAATGGCGACGATCGATACGATAGCGATTATGGCAGGGGTAAAGGCGCCGCGCTTGCCCTCCATCAGACGGTAACCCGCCATGATCATGGCGCCAATCGCGCCGATGGCGCCGGCTTGGTTGACAGTTGCAATACCGAGAATGATCGAACCCAGAACGGCGAAAATCAATGCCAGGGGCGGGACCAGTGCAAGTATGACCCGAAAGGCGAATTGTAGATCGAACTTATCGTCGGACGGTACCGGCGGCGCGGATTTTGGACGAATGATCGCGGTAATCAGAATGTAGGTGACATACAGCCCAACCAGGACAAGGCCGGGTAGAAATGCGCCGAGGAACATATCGCCGGCGCTGGTCGAGGTGATACCGAATTCTGTCGGCAATACTGCTTGCCCGGTGGCGTTCTTATATTCGATTTGGCGCAGGGTGCCGGCCTGATCGGTTGCGTTGGAGAGCTGATCGGCAAGGATGATCAGAACGATCGAGGGCGGGATAATTTGACCCAGGGTGCCGGCCGCGGCGATGGTGCCGGTCGCTAGAGGCTTGGAGTAATTGTTGCGCAGCATCGCCGGCAACGAAATCAGCCCCATGGCGACCACTGTGGCCCCCAGGATGCCGGTGGTCGCGGCGAGTAGAGCGCCGACCAGGACGACCGAGATGCCGAGCCCACCCGGTATCGGACCGAACAGCTGCGCCATGGTGACCAGCAAATCCTCGGCGATCTTCGAGCGCTGCAGCATGATGCCCATGAACACGAACAGCGGTACGGCAATCAGCGTATCGCGCTCGACTTCCCAATAGACACCGCGAAAATTGGTGACGCCGGCGGTCAACCACTGAACGGGGCCATCCTGGGCAAAAAACGCGCTCACATCGCCAGCGAATAACGCACCAGCTATGGAGGCAATGCCAATCGTTAAAATCGCCGAACCCGGCAGTGCAAACGCCACGGGGAACCCAGCGGCCAAGGCGCCAGCCATGGTCAGGACAAGTAGCGCTAAAAAGAAAAGTTCCATCGTTCCAATTCCCCCGCGATCGACAGCCTAGTGCGTCGATCCGTTGGCCGGTTCTCGGCCACCCGGTTCTCCGCGCAAGTCGGCGACGTTCGAGAGGAAATAGCTGGTGAACTGCACCATCATCGATAGGGCATAAACGGCGAGGAAACCGGCCATCAGATACTTCACGTACAACCCGAATCCGCTTTGGGTGGTTTCGAAGGCCAAAAGCGGGCTGTTGATAACGGTTGCCTTGCTCCACATGCCCAATGCGAGAATCGTCCAGCATAGGGGGATGCCGAGTAATAGGGATCCCAGGGCGTTGATCCAGGCCTTCCCGCGTTTGTCGAACCCGGCGTAGAGCACGTCGACGCGCACATGGCCCTCTTCGATCAAGGTGTAGGCGCTGGCGAATAGGAACAACGCCGCGTACCAGAAGCGCACCAGGTCGCCAAGAAAGGCCTGTTCATAGGAAAATATGAAACGGACCACGACGATTTGAAACTCGGCGAGAACCACCAAGAGCGCGAGCCAGGTAAATCCCAACCCACGCACAAAATAGGCGATCACCAGAGAGGTCAGGACCAACGGGTAATGGACGAAGGTGCCGCGGAACCGCGATTGACCGAGCTGTTTGGCGAGTTCGTCTCCGACGATTGCCGGCAGGAAACCTTCGACGCGCACAAAAGATATCGCGCTGTCGACGATACCAATGAGTAATACCGACCAAAACGCTACCCGGATTATGTAGGAGGCGAGGGCCGAAAACCGTTCGGCATCGAGGCGTAGCGTGCGATGGCGCGTCCCCGTAACGTATCCAATGATCGCAAGAAATAGTGCCCAATAGCCAACGAATTGCAGCCAGCCCAGAGTGACGGCTTCACCGCTGAGCGGCTTGCGTAAGGGTTCAAACCCGAACCAACCCTGGTGCGAGAAAAAGTTGACGATGCCCGGCCAGCCACGCCAGAAAATAAGATAGTTGTTAAAGATGAAGGCCAACGCCATCGCGACAATGGTAAGCGCGACGGTTCGGAACAGCAGGTCCGCATTGCGGATTTCCCAGGCGGGGTTATCCAGGGTTGTCGCGGTCATCTCGTCGGCTCCCACCATACGGTCATTGGAGATAATTCCCCAGGAGTCCTGACCTCAGCGGGAAAACGAGCATTCGACAAGTCACTATATCTTTATGGCGATGCGGAAAGCGGAGCCCGAGGGCTCCGCTTTCTTTCGCATTCAGCTCGCAACGGTTCCGGACTACAGACCGAGAACGCGGTTGCGCTGACGCAGATAGGCAACATCGGAAATGTTCGCCCAGCCACCAACTTCCGAACGAGATTTCAAGAAGCTCTCGTGGATGCGGTTGGCAAGGTCGCTATGAGCGCGAACTTCATCGAAGACCTCATCGGCGGCTTTGCCGAAGCTGTCATAGATTTCGTCGTTGAATTCGCGCAACTGCACACCCTGATCCTTAATGAGTGTCGCGAGCGAGGCGCCGTTCTTGGCGTTGTACTCGGACATCATGACGTCGTTCTCCATCGCCGCTGCAGCTTCGATGAGCGTTTGGTCACTCTTCGAAAGTGTGCCCCAGAACGATGCGTTCATGCCGAACGCTAGCATAGAGCCTGGCTCGTGCATGCCTGGGAAGTAGTAGAACTTAGCGGCTTCATAGAACTTCATGAAACTGTCGTTCCACGGACCAACCCATTCGGTGGCATCGATGGCGCCCGAAACAAGATTTTCGTAAATCTGACCGCCCGGCAACGAGACCGGTGAGGCGCCCAGCTTAGCCATGACGTCGCCGCCAAGACCTGGGATACGCATTTTGAGACCTTTGAGGTCGTCGGCGGAGTTGATCTCTTTATTGAACCAGCCACCCATCTGAACGCCTGTGCTACCAGCCATGACACCCTTAAGATCGAATTGACCCGCCAGTTCGTCCCAAAGTTCCTGACCACCGCCGAAACGGATCCAGGCGTTCATCTCGGTATAGGTCAGACCAAAGGGGACAGAAGTGAAATACGCCCAACCGGGATGTTTGCCTTTCCAGTAGTAATCGGCAGCGTGATAGCCCTGGGCGTTGCCCGAGGCGACTTCGTCGAACGAGTCAAACGCGCCAACGCGCTCGCCGGCGGCGAAGTACTGCACCTGAATGCGGCCATCGCTCATATCCGACATGCGCTGCGCCATGCGCTGCGCGCCGGTGCCTAGACCGGGGAAATCGCGTGGCCAGGTGGTGACCATCGCGAGCTCGATGCGATCTTTTACAATCGCTGGTGCGGCCGGAGCCGCGACCACGGGGGCTGGCTCTTCTTTGCGTTGTGTCAATACTGCTGCGGTAGCACCTGCACCCACAACAACACCGGCGGCGCCTGCGACAAAATCTCGACGTTGCATGATATTCTCCCTCACTTCTCGTCATTGATTATTACCCGATGACAGCTCGACAACGGAAACAAGCCGCCTCGGTAAATTGAATCTCGATCAGCGTATAAGGCGTTGCTGCCAATCGATTTCCAAGCACCTTAGGGCAGCCCTACAACTTGGGCAACGGGGTGGGGCCTAGACGATAGTAGTAGTGGTTGGGGAGTGTCTTGCGGGGCGCTACAGAGTTTGCCAGCCGGTGTCACCCATCAGCTCGATCGGCCGATAGCGGGTTTTGTAGGCCATCTTTTCACAGTCTTCGATCCAGTAGCCTAGATAGACGTAATCCAGGCCGACGCTCGCCGCGGTTTCAACAAGCCACAGGATCATGAAATTACCTAGGCTGCGATCGGAATTTCGGGGGTCGTAATAGCTATAGACCGCCGAGAAAGCGTCGCTAATACGGTCGACGAGGCAGCCGGCAATCAATTCACCGTCGCTATTTCGGAATTCGACGAGCTGGGTATCGACGGCGGTGTCTTCCACCATGGCGCGGAAATCCGAAAACGTCATCGCCGCCATTTCGCCGTCGCCATGGCGTTCGCGCTGATAGGCCGCGAATACCGCGTAATGTTCGTCGGTCGCCACGGGTTCTAGCAGGGTGGCGGATAAATCCGTGTTGCGCCGTAATATCCGGCGTTCGGAACGGGTGGGTCGAAATTCTTTGGCGACGATGCGGACCGGCACGCAGCCGGTACAACCAGGACAGGCAGGCCGATAGACAATGTGGTGCGAGCGTCGAAATCCGGCCCGGGTGAGGGTTTCATGCTGTTCTTGCGCCTGAACGCCGCGCAGCTCGGTAAACAAATTGCGCTCGACATTGCCTGCCAGGTAAGGGCATGGCATCGGGCCGGTCCGATAAAATACGAGGGGAGGCTTTGACGCGTGGCTGGTCATCGATACGACGGATTACTGTTGCTCAAAACGCGCTCCTTCTAGACGGCGAGCGCGCGTTACTTGGCAAGACTCTATCGATAACCGCGAGTTGCGGCAATTCCCTGAAACTTGGTTAACCGCGAGGGCTAATGTTTTGAGTGCGGGCGTCTTCCAGCGGGACCTCTCGCTTAGGTGCCGGCGCTCGCTCGACCTCGCGTTCGTCAGAGAAGATCGTGGGCCCGGAATTTTCGTCGAATATGGGGGCCCCAGGCGTATTTTCGCGCAACAAGACGATGCTGATGCGTCGATTGCTCGGATCGGTCGTGTCTTCGGGCACAAATGGTTCCGTCGCGGAGCGGCCCTGCACGTTGGCGACCCGTTCCTCATCCAGTCCGCCTTCGACCAACAGACGGCGCGCGGCATTGGCCCGGTCAGAACTCAATTCCCAGTTGGTATAGCCATCAGCGTTGCGGAACGGGACGCTATCGGTGTGACCAGAAATGGCGAGCTTATTGGGCAGTTGGGTCACTATTTGGGTAACCAGTCCGATCAGTTGGATGAGTTGCTCGTTTGCGTTCGCGCTGCCCGATGCGAACATCGGATAGCCGGCCTGATCGATTAGCTGGATACGCAGGCCTTCAGGCGTTTGCTCAATGACAAGACTGTCTTGCAACGCCTCGAGCTCGGGGATGGATTCGATGGCGTCGCGTAAACTGTCCTCCGCCGCCTCGAATTGTTCCTGTTCGTGCCGGGCAAGTAACTCGTCGACACTTTCTTGCACCACTTCTTCGGCGGTATCGGAGTCGACCACTTCGGCGTCCGGATCGTCACTTTCGACTTCCGCCGGGGGGGTCTGGCTCGGCGGGATCGGCAGGGTAGCGCCGCCTTCGGTTGGGCCGCCGGCAGAAACCTGATTGCCCTCGACGCTGATCGATTGTCCACCCAAGACACCGCCCGAGCCGCTGCCCGTGCTGGATACCGAGGCCGGCGAGAAATAGTCGGCGAGGCCGCTTTTCTGTTCTTCGGTGGTCGCGTTGAGCAACCACAGCAACAGAAAGAACGCCATCATGGCGGTCACGAAATCGGCATAGGCGACTTTCCACGCGCCGCCATGGTGGCCATGGCCACCCTTCTTGACCTTCTTGATTATGATCGGTTGATCGAGGAGATCCGTCATAAAGTCACTATCGTTTGCCGCTTTGCCTTAAGCGGTCGGTGCGGCTGCGGTCGCTTCTTCCAGCTCGGCGAAGGTGGGACGTTCGCCTGACATCAAGGCCTTGCGGGCGAACTCGACCGACACTGCCGGGGCATAACCTTGGACATGGGCCAGGATGCCGGCCTTGAGGCAGACGATATATTTGCTATTGGCTTCTTGCGCGCCTTTGATCGCGGTCGCCAGGGGCGCGACAAACCCATAGGCCAAGAGAATGCCCAAGAACGTACCGACCAGCGCGCCACCGATCAGCTTGCCGAGAATTTCCGGCGGTTCGGTGATCGAGCCCATGGTTTTGATAATGCCCAACACGGCCGCGACAATCCCCAGCGCGGGAAAACCGTCGGCCATGCCCTGCATGGCGCTGGCGACCGTTTCGTCTTGATGATGATGGATTTCAATTTCTTCATCCATCAACGCTTCGAGTTCATGGGCTTTCTCGGTGCCGAGCGTGACCAGGCGCAAGTAATCGCAGAAAAACTCTACCGCATGATGGTCGCTCAGGAAGCCGGGGAAATTTGAGAATAGGGTGCTTTCTTCCGGGTTCTCGATATGTTGTTCGAGTTCGAGATTGCCCTTGGTCTTCGCCAACTTGAAGGTGGCGTACATCATCGATAGTAATTCGAGATAATCGTCCTTACTTTTCGCCGGCCCCTTAAAGGCGGTCTTTACAGCCCCGCCAGTTGATTTGATGACCCATTTCGGATTGCCGGCGATAAAGGCGCCAACAGCCGCGCCGCCAATGATCACCAACTCGAACGGCTGATACAGCACGATGAGCTTGCCGCCCAAGGCGACATATCCTCCCAAAACGGAAGCGGCGACGATGACCCACCCGATTAATACAAACATAGTAATCCCAACCCGCTGAATTCTGCGGCATTTAGTTTGGGCTAGATTGCGTGAGAGTGGTTAAAAAGCCGTTTAGGACGATGGTGGCGAGGCGGCGATATCGCTGAGCGCAAAGGTCGGCCAGCCGGCGCCTTCAAGCTTATCCTGAATTTCGGCGGTATGACTGGCGTTCCGGGTCTCGATTACAACGTCGATATCGGTCTGTTTTACTGGCACATCGTAGAATAAGCGTTGGTGCACGATCTCCACGATATTACCGCCGGCTTTGCCGATAATCTGGGTCACTTGGGCCAAATTACCCGGTGCATCGGTGATTTGGATCCGCAGTCGTACCAATTGGCCGCCCCGCACCAAGCCGCGCAGCAGGACCGAGGCGAGCACCCGCATATCGATATTGCCGCCGCTGACCACCAGGCCGGTGACGCTGTCGCGGAACAGGTCGGGTTCAGCCAGGACCGCCCCTAGCGGCACCGCGCCGGCCCCTTCAACCACCAACCGGCCAGTATCGGCCATCAGCTCGACGGCGTTTTCGATAGCCAGCTCGTCAAGCACGATAATCTGGTCGACCAAGTTGCGGATGATGGGCAGGGTGTGCGCCCCCGGTGTCTTCACCGCGATTCCCTCGGCCAGGGTCGCGCCGCCAGCCGTGACTGGTCGGCCAGCCAAGGCGTCGCGCATTGATGGATAAGACGCCGTCTCGACCCCGATGATCCGGATGTCCGGCTTGATCGCTTTTGCCGCTGTGGCGATGCCGGCGATCAGACCGCCACCGCCGACCGGCACAACGATGGTATCCAACTCCGGCAAGTCGGCGAGCATTTCAAGGCCGATCGTGCCCTGGCCCGCGATGACGTGCGGGTCATCATAGGGATGGATGAAGGTCAGCTTCTCTGTCGATGCTAGGTCATTGGTAAATGCCTGAGCGTCGGCGAGCGAATCACCTTCCAACACCACTTTAGCGCCGTAGCGCTCGGTTCGTTCGATCTTCGTGAACGGCGTATCCTTGGGCATGACGATGGTCGCGGGAAAACCCAGCCTATCGGCAAAATAGGCAACGCCTTGCCCATGATTGCCGGCGGAGCAAGCGATGATTCCGGTGGTCTCTTCGCGGTGCAGGCTGGTGAGTTTGTTGAGCGCGCCACGCACTTTGAACGATCCAGTGTGCTGCAGGTTCTCGAGCTTGAGATACAGATCCATGCCGGCGACCCGCGATAGTCCCGGGGACAGAACAGTTGGCGTATGGACCACCGAGCCCTGAATGACAGTGGCCGCGGCCTCGATATCTTTGCGCGTTATGGTCATGGCTCGAGAATCAACTCGCCGGTTGTCCTGTCACGTACATTCATAGGATCACCTTTTAACACGAGATAGCGTCCGTCGCGCCAATCGACCGTGGTGTTAGCGAAGTAGGGTGAGCGGACATGTCCCGATTGCCCGGTAGCGATCATCAGGCGCGAATTATCGAGATCGGAAAGATCGAAGATCGCCCGGAGTCCGGCGCCATGGACGTGAGTAAACGGGCTCTTATTCGTCACCCGTGGAGTGCCTCGGTTGATGGTGAAGTCCCCGCCACTGGTGGCGATTGTCACCGCGAATAAGTCGCCCAAGACTGGAATTCGACGCAGTATCGGATGTTCGAAGCGCGCCACATGAAGGTCGCCCCAGCGCCATGCCGTGGGGTCATCGCTCAGCCGTTCACGCAGATCGTCGATGGCAGCTGTAAACGCCGCGGTAACCACCGCTCTACAGTCCTCGGTCGCCGTCGTATCGATGTCGTCGCACCAATCGGGACGCTCATTCAACATGCGTTGCACCACGCGGGGGCGAACACCGCCGTAGCGCGGCGCCAGCGGTCCTAACTCGTCATCGTAAAGTTCAGTCCCGAGCGATTGCAGCCAGGTGGTGAATATTAAGGGTTGGGGCTGAGCGCGCGCCATGGCGCTATCCCAGTCGCGCAACAGGTCGATCGCTTGTTGGGAAACGGCATCGTGGGGCGGGTCGAGATGACGCAACAGTAACGGCAACAGTTCTGTCGCGGCCGGCGAGACGATATCGCTTTGTATGGTGGCGAAGCTGTCGCTGTCATGTTGGGCGGCGTTTCCGAGCAACCGCGAGACACGCTGCGCCCGGTAGCCCTCTGGCCAATCGGGGGTGATCAAGTAGGGGTACTCGTTGTCGACCACGCGATTATTCGCGTTGGCAATCCAGCCCCGCGTCGGATTGTGCTGCTGGGGCAATTCGGCAAAGGGGATAAAGCCCTGCCAATCGTGATCGCCGGTCCATCCGGGAACTGGCGTCCGCCCGTCACCGCTTTTGCGAAGGGGAACGCGTGCCGGCGCCACAAAACCGATATCGCCATTGGTGAAGGCGTAGACCATATTTTGCATCGGCGAGTGGAACTGCGCCAACACGGTCATCAGCTCATCGCGGGTCTTGGCGCGGTTGATGCCGAACAGCGCGTCGGCGGTTCGATCATCGGACCGTAATGCCGGGAAGGCGAGGGCCAATACATGGCCTGCCGGCGCCACCGTCGCGGCAGTAGAGCTGATGTCCGATATGACCGGGCCGTGGCGCGTTTTGCGAACATTCAGTATTTCCGGTTCGCTGCGAAAACGAACCGATATTTCTTCGCGCCGTATCTCGAAGGGCAGGCTGCCGCCGGGTACCAGATAGTGGCTCGGATCGTCGGGATTGAGGCGCTCGATGAATAAATCCTGAGTGTCGGCATGGGTGGTGGTGAAGCCCCAGGCGAGATCGCTGTTGTGGCCGACCGCGAAGAAAGGCTGGCCGGGTAATGTGGCCCCGGCGCCGGTGAAATCCGGCGTCACGATGCGAGCCAAATACCACATGCCCGGCGCCATGAATCCGAGATGGGGGTCGTTAGCCAGCAAAGGCTTGCCACTGGTGCTGCGATCGCCGTCAACCACCCACTGGTTGGAGGCGCTGGCCTGAAATAGAAATTCCGGAATAGCCCTGTCGATATCAGCGAGGTTGAGTTGGCCGCCCAGGTCGGCCAGCGTCGTGGGGGTGTTCCCCGGTTCGCCAGGCCATAAATCGTTGATTTGTTCCGGAGCCAGTCGTGCGGCTAATTGCGATCGCAGCAACTCATCGGTCCAATTGCCCGATAACAGCAAGGCCATCAGTCGGCCCCAGATCGCGCTGTCGGCGGCGCGCCAGGGCCTCGGCTGTTCGGCCAAAAAGATCAGTTCCGGCGGCCGGCCCGTATGGGGCGAGTCGAGCCAGGCGTTCACACCGTCGGTATAGGCATCGAGAACCTCACGCGTTTCCGGTGCGGCATTGGCGACCGCCGCGTCGGCTAGTGCGCCAATGCCCAGGGTGCGCATGAAACGATCGGTGCGCAGACCTGTGGCGCCGATCAATTCCGATAGCCGACCGGTTCCAATGCGCCGTGCCATCTCCATCTGGAAAAAGCGGTCTTGGGCGTGGAGGTAACCGAGCGCCCGGTAAGCGTCGAGCGAGGTGTCGGCGAAGATGTGGGGAACCGCATTGCGGTCACGGATAACCGTTACGGAACCATCCAATTGAGCAATCCGGTCGCGGCCCGTATATTCGGGAACGCTTGTGTCGAGGATGATTGCGCTCCCCACCGCGACGGTGATGAAAATAACGATCACCAGCCCCGCTAAGCCGGCGACGGCATATCCCAGATATCGAACGGTTTTCCGCAAAGCGATTATCCTAAAGATCGACTTGATAAGTCTGCCATTGGCTTAGATAAGCAACCCGATCGTAGAAGGCGCGGGCGCGGTGATTGTCTTCGGCTGTGAACCAGCGCAGCCAGGACCAACCCCGTTCGCGGCCAATGGCGCTGACCGCCGCGATCAAGGCGTCGGCGGCGCCGCTGCCGCGCGCCTCGGGCGTGACGAACAAATCGTCGAGAAACCCGGCCGTGGTCCCGGAAAGCGGCCGTGGCAGATCTCGAAAGTGCGCTAGACCGACGACCGCGCCAGATGTTTCCCGTGCCAGTAGGCATTCTGTGGCATGGGCCGGGTCGTGAATCCATTGCCAAACCGTTTCGGCGACCTGTGGGTTTTCCGGCACCTTGTAAAAATTCTGGTAACCTTCGAAGAGTTCGCGCCAGCTCTCCTTGTCCTCCGGGCGGGGCGGTTCGACTAAAATTTCCGTCATCGTGTCCTCCGTATCTTGACCCCATGGCTGCATGCTGCTCTAGGGGGCTGCAAACGTCATGTCTTCAGTTGTTCGATTAAGGTAGAGACGCGCTTTGATGCGGTCACGTTCATTTCTTGGTTTAAATCCAAAAGGCTTTCACCGGCTCCATTATACGGAATGGGGAAGTCCCGACGATGGCACAATCGTGTGCGTCCATGGACTGAGCCAAAATGCTCGCAGCTTCGATGCTCTGGCGGGAAATTTGCAATCGTCCCACCGCGTGGCCTGCCTCGACGTCGTTGGGCGTGGGCAAAGCGGCTGGTTGGCGGATGCGGCTGGTTACAACTATGCCCAGTATATGGCGGACGCGAATGCGTTGATCGCCCGGCTTGGCGTCGATCGCATCGATTGGGTCGGAACCTCGATGGGGGGTCTTATTGGCATCATGCTGGCAGCTATGCCGGACAGCCCGATACGCCGATTGGTGATCAATGATATCGGTCCGTTTGTTCCCAAAGTCGCGCTGGAACGTATTGGGGCGTACATGGTCGGCGACAATAAATTCGCTGATATGATGGCCTTCGAGTCCTATCTACGGAAAGTATATGCGCCGTTTGGCCCCTTAAGCGACGAGCAGTGGCAACGCATGGCAACCCACGGGGCGCGTCAAAACGATGATGGTACGATAAGTCCCTCCTACGACCCTGCGATAACCGACGCCTTTCGCCACGGACCGATGATCGATGTCGATATATGGTCTTTTTGGGATGCAATTTCGTGCCCGGTCTTGGTACTGCGTGGTGCGGAGTCCGACATCCTGCTATCCGATACGGCGTCGGAGATGACCCGCCGCGGCCCCGAGGCGGAGCTGCTCGAGTTCACCGGCATCGGCCATGCCCCCGCCTTGCAGGCGGATGGTCAAATTGCCGCTATTCGAGGATTTCTCGGCGCATGATTGGTATTCCGGAATCCTTTCCGCCATTTCGCGCACGTTTTCCCTGGTGGGGGCCGGATCTGCAGACCGTGCGCAACCATGTGCTGCATGACTATGCGGAACTAAAAGCCTGGCCGGCAGAGGCGTTTTTCTTTCCCATGGAGAGCGGTGACCGATTGAGCGCGTCGTTCCATCGGCCGGCCAATGACCGCAAACTCCCCACGGTGCTGCTGATCCATGGTTTTACCGGCTGTGCAGATAGCGCTTATGTCTTGGCGACGGCGCGGCATCTGCTGGAAAGCGGATTCCCAGTGATGCGCCTTAACCTTCGCGGTGCAGGGCCGACGCGCTCAGCGTGTCAGGAAATGTATCATGCCGGGCGCAGCGAAGATGTGCGACGCGTGCTCGGCGACATTCCGCGGCGGCTTACTGTAAACGGCCTGGCTGCCGTCGGCTTTTCGCTCGGCGGAAGCGTGTTGATGAAATATTTGGGCGAGGAGGGAACGGTGACGCCTCTCGATGCCGCTATTTCCATATCGGCGCCGATCGATCTTGGCCTCGCCACCCAACGCATAAACGCGGCACGAAATATCGTTTATCACCGCTGGCTTGTTTCCAACACTAAGCGCGAATGGCTTGGCGGTCCCTCGATCCTCGATAACCAGCAAATAGAAGCGGTGCGCCGCTCGAAGACGATCTATACCCTCGATGACAGAGTGGTGGCGCCGCTGAATGGTTTTGCCGACGCCGACGATTACTACGCGCAAAGCTCCGCGGCGCAATTTCTCGATGGGATCAAAATACCGACGATGCTCATTCACGCCGCGAACGATCCCTGGATACCGGTCGAGATGTATCACGCGGTCGATTGGTCGACGAACGATCACCTGATGCCGGTGATCACGCCCAGCGGCGGGCATGTTGGTTTTCATGGACGTGGTGGCCGGTGGCATGACCGCGGTATTGTGCACTTCCTCGAAGGATTGAACGCGGAAGCTTGCATGCCGATGGCTGCCGACTAAACGCGAAACGGGCGCTCTGAAGAGCGCCCGTTTCAATTCATAATATGGTGGCTATCCATAGCTCGGATCAGGAACGATCCGGATATAAGGCTTAGGTGATTCCCAGCCGTCCGGGTATTTCCCTTTTGCTACTTCATCAGAAATGGCCGGCAGAATGATGACATCCTCGCCCTGCTTCCAATTCACCGGGGTTGCCACTTGATGGTTCGCGGTGAGTTGCAGCGAGTCGATGGCGCGCAGAATTTCATCGAAGTTGCGGCCGGTGCTCATGGGATAGGAAATCATCAACTTGATCCCCTTATCAGGGCCGACGACATAGACATTGCGCACGGTGGCATTGTCAGCTGGCGTGCGCCCTTCGGCGCCGCCTTCAGTGTCGGCCGGGAGCATGCCGTAAAGTTTGGCCACGGCGAGGTTTGTGTCGCCGATGAGCGGATAGCTGACCGGAACGCCTGCCGTATCCTCAATGTCCTTCAGCCATTTGTCGTGATTGTCGACCGGATCGATGCTGAGGCCGATGATTTTGACGTTACGCTTGTCGAATTCGGGTTTTAACTTAGCCATATAGCCAAGTTCGGTTGTACAGACCGGCGTAAAATCCTTCGGGTGGGAAAACAGAACGCACCAGCTGTCGCCGACCCAGTCGTAAAAATTAATGCTGCCTTCAGTGGTTTCAGCAACGAAATCAGGTGCGGTGTTGCCAATTTGCAAAGTCATCTATCTGTCTCCTCTGTATCGGGTCGATTGCGGTTGATCGACGAACGGGCCGCTTTTTTATTATTGGTACGGATTAAATCGTAGTCGCGCTAGCTCCCTTCAACAATAGTTGAAGGTCGAATTTATCCCAAGGGTGGCGGGACGATTGTTGTCTTGTCGCCCGTGTCATTGGGGGTGTTTTGCCAATAAGCGATGTGGTCTTGAATGGCGCGCAAGATCACCGTGGCCTTGGTGTCCAAACCATATTCCATAATCGCGGGCTCCTGCAGTTCGATATCGTTCCACATTCTCTGGAAGAAGGAGAAAGGCGGTGGCACCGAGGCAATGAACGTTGGCATCCGGCTAAAGCTAAACAGCAGATAGGGCCCGCGCCGCGAGCGTGTCAGGGCGCTGATGATGCCACGTCGCACCGAACTGGAATGGGAAATGAATTCGATGTCTTCCCACGGCACAATGTCAGAATGCCAGTCACGCACATAGATGCCATCGGGGTCGACCACTACCTGGGGGCGGCGATCGCGAATGCGGCTGCCGGTCAGATAGGCCCAGATCAGAAATACGATGACGATCCCGCCGATCAAACGAAACGGGTCGGTTTCGACATTCTCGACCAGGAACGGCAATAGCGCCAAGACGATGGCAATCGCCAGAATGGCCATAAGCTTAAACATATGAACCCGGGGATTGTAATAAACGAAAAACGGCGGTGGCGCGCCGTTACCGTCCCGCGCATCGTGCTCGGTCATTGGCTTACTGATCACCGAGCAGACGGGCGGCGTCGACGGCGAAATAGGTCAGCACCCCGTTACAACCGGCGCGTTTGAACGAGACCAGGGTTTCCATCATCGCCTTGGTAAAGTCGATTGCATCGGCTTCGGCGGCGAAACGCAGCATGGCGTACTCGCCGCTGACATTGTAGGCGAAGGTCGGCACGCCGAAGCGCTCCTTGACCCGCCAAATGATATCGAGATAGGGCAGGCCGGGCTTGACCATGACCATGTCCGCGCCTTCCGCAATATCGAGGGCAACCTCGCGCAGGGCCTCGTCGGTATTGGCCGGATCCATCTGGTAGGTATCCTTGGTCTCGCCAGCGAGAAATCCGGAACTGTCGATGGCGTCGCGGAACGGGCCGTAAAAGGCCGAAGAAAATTTCGCGGCGTAAGACATGATTTGGGCTTGCTCGCATCCCGAGGTATCGAGGGCTTCACGGATAGCTCCGACCCGTCCGTCCATCATGTCCGACGGTGCGATGATATCGCATCCGGCCTCTACCTGAACCAAGGCCTGGCGGCACAGGGCTTCGATGGTTTCGTCATTGGCCACATGCCCATCGCGCACGATGCCGTCATGGCCGTCTGAGTTGAAGGGGTCGAGGGCCACGTCGCAGACGATACCGACCTCGGGATGGGCATCCTTGATGGTGCGAATGGCCTGGCACACCAAATTGTCCGGGTTCCAGGCCTCCTCGGCCATCGGGGTTTTGAGATCGGGATCGATCGCCGGGAAGATCGCCACCGAGGGAATGCCCAACCCCTTGGCCTCGCCAACCGCGTCGGCCAGCAAATCGACGGTGCGGCGCACCACCCCCGGCATGGTGGGGATATCCTCGGCGGTGCCGGTGCCATCGCGCACGAAGAGCGGCCAAATGAAATCGTCTGGGCTGAGCTGATTTTCGCGCACCATGCGCCGCGACCAGTCATAGCGCCGATTGCGGCGCATGCGGGTCTGCGGATAGGCGCCAATGGGCGTGGTCGGGCCGCGGGTCATTGCACTATCGATCTTTCGCCAAAAGCCAAATTTACGACCGGCAACATAGCGCTACCGGCGGCCCGCTGCCATGTCTCATCGGTATTATTGTGCTGTTCCTTGCGGTCTGGCAAACCGCAGCTATTATCGCGCACGAGGTTAGGGGAGGCTGTGGGCCGTGGATTTTCAGCTTAGCGAAGAACAGATCGCCATTCAGGATATGGCGCGCGGCTTTGCCACCGATGAAATGCTGCCCCACGCCGCGCGATGGGATGCCGAGACCATATTCCCCGTCGATACCCTGCGCCAGGCAGCCGCCCAGGGTCTTGCCGGCATTTATTGTAGTGAGGCCCATGGCGGCTCGGGCCTGGGACGGCTCGACGCGGCGCTCATCTTCGAGGAATTGGCGACAGCGTGCCCGTCCACGGCGGCCTATATCTCGATCCACAATATGTCGTCCTGGATGATCGACCGGTTTGGCGGCGATGAGATCCGCGCCCGTTTGTTGCCCAGGCTCATGACCATGGAGCATTTCGCCAGCTATTGCTTGACCGAACCCGGCGCCGGATCCGATGCGGCGGCGTTGACCTCACGCGCGGTGCGCGACGGCGACGATTATGTGATCAATGGCGAGAAGGCCTTCATATCCGGCGGGTCTGCCTCGGATATCTATGTGTGCATGCTGCGCACGGGCGGTGAAGGGGCCGACGGCATCTCGTGTATCGCCGTCGAAAAAGACGCCCCGGGCCTCAGTTTCGGCAAGCTGGAAAAGAAGCTCGGCTGGAATAGCCAACTAACGGCGGCGGTAATTTTTCAAGATTGCCGTGTCCCCGTGGCCAATCGTATCGGCGAGGAGGGCGACGGATTTAAGATCGCCATGCAGGGCCTCGACGGTGGCCGCATCAATATCGGCGCCTGCTCGACCGGTGGCGCGCGCGCCTGCCTGGAATTGGCCCGTGAACATATGAAGACCCGCAAGCAATTTGGACAAACCCTGGCCGAATTCCAGGCCTTGCAGTTTCAACTGGCCGACATGGCGACCGAACTCGAATCGGCGCGGGTGATGCTGCACCGCGCCGCCTGGATGCTCGATAATAGCGCGCCGGGCACCACGGCGGCGGCGGCGATGGCGAAGCGCCTGGCAACTGACCAGGGCTTCGACATCGTCAACCGCGCGCTACAACTCCACGGCGGATACGGTTATCTCAAGGAATTCCCGATTGAACGCTATTTGCGCGATTTACGGGTCCATCAGATTCTCGAAGGCACAAACGAGATTATGCGCGTCATCATCGCCCGCGACTTTCTAAGACAGTAGTTAAAACAATAAGATGTCCGATACTTCCGAAGTTATCTTTGAATCCCGGGGCGCCCTCGGAATTATTACGCTGAATAAACCACAAGCGCTGAATGCCCTATCGCTGGCCATGGTCGAGGCGATGGAGCCGCAGCTTCATGCCTGGGCGGGCGATGCGTCGATCTCCGCGGTGGTCATTCAGGGAGCCGGCGACCGCGCCTTTTGCGCCGGCGGCGATATTCGCGATCTCTATGACAAGCGCGGTACCGATTTTGGACCGACCTACTACGGCGCCGAGTACACCCAGAACGTCACCATTTTTAATTATCCGAAGCCCTATATTGCCCTGATGGATGGGGTGGTGATGGGTGGTGGCGTCGGCGTCTCGATCCACGGGTCGCACCGGGTAGTCACTGAGCAAACCCTGTTTGCCATGCCGGAAACCGGTATCGGGCTGTTTCCCGACGTCGGCGCCAGTTGGTTTCTGCCGCGTTGTCCCGGCGAAATCGGCATGTATCTTGGCCTGACCGGCCAACGGTTGCGCGCTGCCGATTGTCTGTACGCCGGTATCGGCGATGTTTTCATCCCGTCCGAGCGTCTTAACGCAGTCATCGATACCCTGGCTGGCGGCGCCAGTGACAATGAGAGCATCGACAAGATACTGGCCGAACTCACTGGCGACCCCGGCCCCGATACGCTGTCCGACCATCGTGAGGCGATCGATCGGTGTTTTTCGGGTGGCAGCGTTGAGGAGATTATCGAGCGCTTGAACGCTGAAGGCAGCAACTGGGCGGGAGAAACCGTCATGGCGATGGCCGTCAAATCGCCGACCAGCTTGAAAGTATCCTATCGCCAGCTCCGCCTCGGCCCGACGCTGGTGCGCTTCGAAGACGCCATGACAATGGAATATCGCATTGCCGACCGATGTTTCCGGGGCCATGATTTATTCGAAGGCATCCGGGCCGTGGTCATCGATAAGGATGGGGCGTCAAAGTGGCAACCCGCCGATTTGGCCGGTGTGAGCGATAGCGATGTCGATGAATATTTTGCAGCCGCCGCCGGTGAGCCGGATTTCGGCTAACGGCGTACGCTTAAAGGGGAGAGAGCATGTCGAAGATCGGATTTATTGGACTGGGCAATATGGGCGGCCCGATGGTGGCCAATTTAATTGAGACCGGCCATAGCGTTGCCGCCTTCGATTTGGTGCCCGATGCGGTAGCGCGGGCGGTGGCGTCTGGGGCAACTGCCGCCGACAACGCCGCGGCCGCTGCGGCCGATGCGGAAGTGGTCGTCACTATGCTGCCGGCCGGGGCTCATGTGCGCTCGGTCTTTATCGACGACGACAAGATTATCGACACGGTTGGCGCCGGCACGCTGTTAATCGATTCTTCCACCATCGATGTGACGACGGCGCGTGAGGTCATTGCGGTTGCCGCCGACAAGGGGCTGGAAATGATCGATGCGCCGGTCTCCGGCGGAATCGGCGGCGCGGAGGCCGGCACCCTGACGTTCATGTGCGGCGGCACCGACGCCGCTTTTGGCCGTGCCGAACCGATCTTGGCGGCCATGGGTAAGAATATTTTCCATGCCGGGGGCCCGGGAAGTGGCCAGGCGGTCAAGGTTTGCAACAATTTAATGCTGGCAATCCAGATGATTGCGGTCAGCGAAGGGTTCCTGTTGGGCGAAAAACTCGATCTTGATGCACAGAAACTCTGGGATATCGTCTCCACGGCGACCAGCCAATGTTGGGCCATGTCAAGCTATTGCCCGGTGCCGGGCCCGGTGCCCACGTCGCCGGCCAATCGCGATTATGAGGCGGGTTTTACCGTCGCCATGATGTTAAAAGATTTGAAGCTGTCTCAGGAAGCCGCCGCCTCGGCAGACGCCAATACCCCATTGGCGGCGCACGCCACCGAACTGTTCGATGCGTTCGCCAGCTCGGGGCGCAACGCAGAGCTTGATTTTTCGGCGATTATTCGGCAAATCCGAGATAGCTGAAACTGTCCAAATAGCAACAAATTCAATCAATTTTAGAGCGGTTTTTGGTTAAATTACCTTAAGCCATCTTTAACCCCTTAAAGCGATAATTGCGGCTCGAATTCATCACACAAAACCCGGGAGGGCGGACCGTGAAGCAGGCTTATCTAACGACAATTAATGCGCTCGAACGGATGCATAGGCAGTTTCTCGAGGTCATTAAGAATGAGCTCGACAGCACCGATGTGCGGGACATTAACAACGTCCAGGCGTTGATCTTGTACAATATCGGCGGCGATGAGCTGACGGTCGGTGAGTTGACGCTGCGCGGCTACTATCTGGGTTCTAACGTTTCCTATAACGTCAAGAAAATGACGGAAAACGGCTATTTGCACCAGGAACGCTCGTCCCATGACCGCCGTTCGGTCCGGGTTCGGCTGACCGATAAGGGTTTGGCTCTGAGCCGGGCTCTGGAAATTATGTTCGAGCGCCACGCCACGGAAGTCAGCGACGCCGGCCTCGACCCGGAAACCCTGACCAACGCCAACGATATTCTCCGCAATATTGAGAGCTTCTGGCTGCAGCAGCTCGGTTTCGGACCGCGCGTTTCTGAATTCAGTCGCGTCGAAACCGCCGCTTAAGCGGTTTCGACTGTTCGACTGGTCCTTTACGCCGCGCCGCTTAGCCGGCGCTCAGCATTAATGCGTAAGATTTAGACTGAGCAGCTCGCTGGGGTTCACCGCGTGCTGCTTAAGCTCGTGGCGAAGCTTATCCAGAGCCTTCGATTCGATCTGGCGAATGCGCTCCTTGCTGACGCCGAAACTCTCGCCGATTTCCGCCAAAGTGCTCTTATCGTCCTCTAGGAACCGCCGGGCGATAATCTTACGTTCGCGATCGCTAAGTGTATCCAACGCCTCGTGCAGCCATTTCGAGCGGGTTTCGCCGTCGACCTGAGATGCCGTAACCTCTTCTGGGTTAGGGCCTTCATCGGCAAGCAGATCTTGGAACTGTAAATCGTCCTCGGTGCTGACCGTGGCGTTGAGCGAGCTATCGGCGCCGCTTAAATGGCCCTCCATGCGCTCCACGTCCTTCACCTTCACGTCGAGATGCTGGGCGACGACCTCGCGGTCGAAATCCGTCAGCTCGCCGTCGATGCCGGTCGCAAGCTTGGCGCGCACCCGTCGCAGGTTGAAGAACAGGCGTCGCTGAGCCGGGGTCGTCGCGACCCGGACAATGGAGTTATTGCGTAGGATATGGTCCTGAATGGCGGCCATGATCCACCAGGAGGCATAGGTCGAGAACCGGGCATTGCGCTCGGGATCGAAACGCTGTGCCGCTTCCATGAGGCCAATATTACCTTCTTGCACTAAATCACCGACCGGTAACCCATAGCCGCGGAATTTCCACGCGATCCGCAAAACGAATCGGGCGTAGGCTTCGATGATCTCGTGCAGCGCGTCTTCGTCTTTATGATCGCGCCAACGGCGTGCAAGGTCGAATTCGTGCTCGCGTTCAAGGACAGGCGCGCGCATGACCGACGCCGCATAACGCCGGTTTCCGCGTTCTATATCGTGCGATGCAAATGTGGCCATGTGACATTCCTTTTGACAACCCGACGACTTGTTCTATATCCACAAAAGGCGTGCGGGGATAATTGGTATCGACTCGCTATGGTAAAAATATAGAGGATGGAGACAGGTTGCGCAAGATGTTATCGACTCGACACTATCGGAACGATATAGCGCAGCTGACCTATCGAACATAAAAATCATGGCGATAAACTTTAAACCCACCGTAGAACCTACTGAAAAACATGAAGATTTGACGCGACTCCTGGATCGCGTCGGCCGTATGGCGCGAGGCCTGCAATACTCCCATGGTCTCAATCCGGCCCAATGGGATAGCTTGCGTTTTGTCGCGCGCGCCAACCAATTGTCGCGCACCCCGGGCGGGTTGGCGGTTTTTCTCGGCACCACAAAGGGTACCGCGAGCCAGACTCTTAAAGCGCTAGAGAAGAAGGGCTATGTGCGGCGGGTAGCCCACAAGACCGACAAACGGGTGCGTCATCTGGCGATCACGGAAGAGGGGGCGGCGCTGTTAAACGAGGATCCCCTGAACTGCCTTGATATTGCGGTGCGGGGACTCGACGCCAATTTGTCCCAATCGCTGACCTCCGCGCTGACCCAGCTCTGCGGCGAAATGCAAAACCGCTGCGGTAGCACGGATTTCGGCGTTTGTACGCGCTGTGGGCATTTCGAGGGCGAGACGTCGGGCGGCAATATGCGCTGCGGTCTTAAAAATATGGACCTGGCCTGCGCCGATGCCGGCAAGCTCTGCGTCAGCTTTAAACCCGCCGACGGCATTTGCGGAAGCTGCGGCTAACGCCTTACCGAATTATCGCCGCTCATTCATCTTCCATTCCTTCGGCCATGCGCACCAGATAGTCGTAGCGGCGAAATTGCGCGCGCACATGAAGGAAGGCGAGGCCGACAGCGACAATGGCGATGCCAATGACGATCGGTTTGCCGGTTTCGTCGGCCATGAGTTCGGCATCGACCACCAGAAAAATCGCCACGCCGAACGAAATGACATAGGACAGGGCGAGGCCCGCGAGCAGCGCGACGAGACGTTTCCGCAGTCTTTTGATGGCCTCTTGTTTATTCATGTCTCAAAATAATACGCGATTCCACAGCGCGGCGTTACCGCGCTCGGGGTTAATCACCTTGGTCAGTTATACTTTTTAGCCTCAACCGGATGACGTAGCGGACCACAAAAAAACTGATGACAAGAACAACCGCGACGACAACGGCCGTTATTAAACCGAAACCTGTATTTAAAAATCCGTCGGTGTCGATGATGAAAAGAAACCCTAGGTATATGGCGACATAGATCGCGGCGAGTCCCCAGGTGATCGGGTCGAACGAGGACTTAGATCTCTGGACGGGACCATTAGACGACATAGCGTATACCCATCATGTGAAGGCCTGAATGCCGGTTTGCGCCCGCCCCAGAATCAGTGCGTGGACGTCGTGGGTGCCCTCATAAGTGTTGACGGTTTCCAGGTTCATCACGTGGCGGATGACGTGGAACTCATCCATGATGCCGTTGCCGCCATGCATATCGCGGGCGACCCGCGCGATGTCGAGCGCCTTACCGGCGTTGTTGCGTTTCAGCATCGAGATCATTTCCGGGGTCGATTTGTCGTCATCCATCAGCCGGCCGAGGCGCAAGCTGGCGTGCAGGCCCAGCGTGATCTCAGTCTGCATGTCGGCGAGTTTTTTCTGAACCAACTGCGTGGCCGCCAGGGGTCTGCCGAACTGCTCGCGGTCGAGCGTGTATTGGCGCGCCGCATGCCAGCAAAATTCGGCGGCGCCAAGCGCCCCCCAGGAAATGCCGTAGCGCGCCTTGTTGAGGCAGCCGAACGGGCCGCCCAGGCCGCGTGCGTTGGGCAATTGGTTTTCCGCCGGCACGAATACGTCATCCATGACGACTTCGCCGGTCGACGAGGCGCGCAGCGAAAATTTGCCTTCGATCTTCGGCGCCGTAACGCCCTTCATGCCTTTTTCCAACATGAAGCCGCGAATAATGTCCTCATCATCTTTCGCCCAGATCACGAACACATCGGCGATCGGCGCGTTGGAAATCCACATTTTTGCGCCATGCAATGCGAAGCCGCCGTCGACCGAGCGGGCGCGGGTCACCATGCTACCCGGATCGGAGCCCGCATTGGGCTCGGTAAGACCGAACGCGCCGACCCATTCGCCGGTGGCCAGTTTGGGCAGATACTTGCGGCGCTGCTCTTCCGAACCGTAGGTGTAGATTGGCCACATCACCAGCGACGACTGGACGGAAAGCGCCGAGCGATATCCCGAATCCACACGCTCGACCTCGCGCGCGATCAAGCCGTAGCAGACATTGTTGACCCCGGCGCAGCCATAGTCGGTGGGCAGGGTCGAGCCGAGCAGGCCGAGTTCGCCCAACTCGTTCATGATTTCGCGGTCGAAGCGCTCGTGGCGATTGGCCTCCAGCACCCGCGGCATCAATTTATCCTGGGCGTAGGCGCGCGCGGTATCGCGCACCATGCGTTCGTCTTCGCTCAACGCTTCGTCGAGCAGCAGCGGGTCGTCCCACTGGAAGCGCGCCTTATCGCTGTTCTTGGACTTTGCTTGCAAAGTATCGTCCTGCGCCAGGCTCATTATCGGTCCTATATTTAATAACGCTAGGGTCGCACCAACTTCGGGGTTTTAACTCAATACACTTTAGTCTCAAAGTCGGCCGGCAGGGTGACCTCGAGCAGCTCGCAGTCGTCGGACATGTACAGCGCATCGTGAACCAAGCCATCGGGCTGATAGTAACAATCGCCTTTGCGCACCGTGACTTCGCCTTCTCCCTCGAAATAGAACCGGGCCTCACCGCCCAGAACGTAGAACATTTGAAAATCGGTAATGTGGCTGTGTTTACCGGTCGAGTGTTCCAGACCGTCGCCGGTCATGCGGATGATATGGGCGCCGAATTGGTTATTCGTGGCTTCGCGGATCCCCAGGTCGCGATACTCGAATTCCGATCGCAGACCTTGTGTCCATTCAGCCTGATCCGCGCGCTTAACGATAAATTTGTGATTGTCGGCTTTCATGGGTTCGGTTCCCGGTCGCTGTGATTTCGAGAGGTCGGCCAAGTATATGGAGAGTTTGGACGTGACGCTATGCAACGCAGATCGATGAATTATACGCCGGAAACCGCACAAAACCGGGGCGGCGCCGAAGATTTAGGCGAAGTATTATTCGAATTTTCCGCTGTCGGCAATTCGGTCAAAGTTTGCGCCGTCGACACCGATAGCCTGGTCGAGGCGACGATCATCGGGCCGGTCAGCGCCGGTGAACAAGCGTTAAAGCACGCCGCGTTGCAGAAGCTGCGCTATGTACTCGCGAAAAAGCGTTCCGAGGCTGCCGCGGTCAGTCAGACAAACCGCCTATTCGCCTGACAAGACCATTCCCGGCACTAGCAAGCTGGCAAACGAAAGGCGGACAATTTGCGTGCCCGCCTTTCGATTTAACGCCGATGTCGATGGCCTAAACCATCAACCAAACTTCAATTAAGCCGCGCGTTTGCCCAGGCCGATCTTCTTGGCGAAGGCGGAACGCTGTTTAGCGTAATTGGGCGCGACCATCGGATAGTCGGACCCAAGCCCCCATTTGGCGCGATATTCCTCCGGGGTCAGGCCGTAGGACGTGCGCAAATGGCGTTTCAGCATCTTGAGCTTCTTGCCGTCTTCGAGGCAGATCAGATAGTCCGCCGTAATTGATTTCTTGACCGAGACCGCAGGTTTTTGTTTGGCCTTTGCGGCGAGTTCCGAATGACCGTTTAAGCCGGCCAGGCTGGAATAAACGGACTTAATGACGTCGGGAATTTGGGTTTCACCAACGCTGTTGTGCCTGACATAGGCGGCAACGACCTGCGTGGTCATCTGCAGTACATCGGCATGCTCCCGAACTTCAGGTGTTTCCTGTGTCATAATCTCCCCCTTGAATTCTAGTGGCGCAGACCTGCTTTCCCTAAATAGCAATTCTATCGGAGCCACCAAGTTAAGTTGCAGTAATGTTGCAATTATTTGCTTGAGAGTCACCCCATTCGGATCATTTTTTCTCAAACTTAGTTAAGAGATACAGTTTTAATTATTTCGTTTCATACTTATGTCCTTCGCGTACTGTCGCTAACGACCCAACAAAGACTTAAGAATCGAATTTACCATGAACCACGACAGATTGTGCCGGGTTGGCAGTGGTAGACGAGATATGGTAAGCGTTCGATCGATTTCGGACTTGGTTAAGATGCCGCTGCGGGTGTGCTAAATGAATAAAATTACCGTTGCGATGGCGTCTGACCATGCGGGGTTTGCGCTCAAGGAAGAATTGAAGGCCGAATTGGCGGAGCTGGGGTTGGATTGCCTCGATCTGGGCACCGACAGTCTGGAATCGGTCGATTATCCTGATTTCGGCCGGGCAGTCGCCGATGCCTTGGTCGGCGGCCGCGCTGATCGCGGCGTACTCGTTTGTGGCACGGGAATTGGCATATCGATCGCCGCCAACCGGGTAAGTGGGATACGGGCCGCCGTTTGCCAGGACGCCACGACGGCACGCCTGGCGCGCGAGCATAATGATGCGAACGTCCTTGCGCTTGGCGCGCGCATAGTTGGGGCAGAAATCGCGAAAGACTGTTTACGCGCGTTCATGTCGACGCCGTTTGATGGTGGTGAGCGCCACTTACGCCGCGTCGTTAAATTGGGTTGAGTGGATTTTAATAGGAAAGCTGTTTTGCATGACCAGTGAAGCATCGATCGCCGACGATCAGGGCAGTGATTTTTTTGAAACCGGCCTTAACGCCGCCGATCCCGATATTGCCGCCGCCATTAAGAACGAATTGCACCGGCAACAGGACCAGGTGGAGTTAATCGCGTCGGAGAATATCGTCTCCCAGGCGGTTTTGGAGGCGACTGGAACGGTACTCACTAATAAATACGCTGAAGGCTATCCGGGCCGCCGATACTATGGCGGTTGTGAATATGTCGACGATGCGGAGCGTTTGGCGATCGAGCGGGCGACGGCCTTATTCGACTGCGAATACGCCAACGTGCAGCCTCACTCCGGCTCCCAGGCGAACCAAGCAGTGATGTTAGCGCTGTGCCAGCCCGGTGACACGGTCCTCGGCATGTCGCTCGCCGCCGGCGGGCACTTGACCCATGGGGCGCCGCCTAATCTTTCCGGCAAATGGTTCAACGCCGTGCAGTATGGGGTGCGTCGCGACGATGCGCTGATCGATTTCGACGAGGTCGAACGGCTGGCGAACGAACACAAGCCGAAAATGATTATCGCTGGCGGGTCGGCCTATCCGCGAATTATCGATTTCGAGCGATTCCGCGCGATTGCCGACGAGACCGGCGCCTTGCTGATGGTCGATATGGCGCATTTTGCCGGCCTGGTCGCCGGCGGAGTCCATCCCAGCCCGCTGCCCTATGCCGACGTGGTGACCACGACGACCCATAAAACCCTACGCGGGCCGCGGGGTGGCATGATCCTGTCGCGCGACGCGGATATTGGAAAGAAAATAAACTCCGCTGTGTTTCCCGGTCTGCAAGGTGGGCCGTTGATGCACATCGTCGCTGCGAAGGCGGTAGCCTTTGGCGAGGCTTTGCAGCCGGCGTTTAAAGAATATGCGCGCCGGGTTGCGGAAAATGCCTCGGTCCTCGCCGATACTCTATCCGGGCATGGACTGGATATCGTCTCCGGCGGCACGGACACTCATTTGCTATTGGTCGATCTGCGACCAAAGGGACTGACCGGCAATGTTGCCGAGGTCGCCCTCGAGCGCGCCGGCCTGACCTGTAATAAGAACGGCATCCCGTTCGATCCGGAAAAGCCAACGGTAACATCGGGCGTGCGCCTCGGCAGTCCGGCGGCGACGACGCGCGGTTTTGGGCCCAGCGAGTTCCGGCTGGTTGGTGAGTTAATCGCCGAAGTCTTCAACGGATTGGCGGCCAACCCGGATGGCGATGCGCAGATCGAACAGTCGGTGCGCGGCCGGGTTTCGGCGTTGTGCGCGCGTTTTCCGATATACGGCCAGAGCTAAGCTGGCGACGGCGAAGAGACGAGGACAGAAGATATGCGGTGCCCTTTTTGCGGTCATTCCGACACCCATGTGAAGGATTCGCGGCCCACGGAAGACAATACGGCGATCCGCCGCCGGCGCGCTTGTCCCGATTGCGGCGCGCGATGGACGACATTCGAGCGGGTGCAGCTACGCGACCTGCTGGTGATTAAAAGCAACGGCCAACGCGCGCCATTCGATCGCGACAAGCTCGAGCGCTCGATGCGCATTGCCTTGCGCAAACGGCCGGTCGACCCTGATAGAATCGACCGGGTCGTCAGCGGCATCGTGCGGCGGCTGGAATCGTCTGGTGAGGCCGAGATCTCTAGCGACGCAATCGGCGAGGCCGTGATGGACGCGCTGGCAAGCCTGGATCCGGTCGCTTATGTGCGGTTCGCCTCGGTTTACAAAAATTTCCGCGAAGCCAAGGATTTTGAAGATTTCATTGGTGCTGAGCAGCTGGCCAGCGAAGAGGCCGACTAATCTCGCCGCGACCGGCGCGGCATAACCTGGCAACACGATGACCAACGACACGCATTATATGCAGATCGCGTTGCGCCTGGCGCGCCGCGGGCTGGGTAGGTCATGGCCCAACCCGGCGGTCGGTTGCGTTATCATAAAGGCGGGTGGCGGTGCGGCGCGGATACTCGGGCGCGGTTGGACCCAACCCGGCGGACGCCCTCATGCGGAAACCGTGGCGATCGATCAGGCGCGCGATCGTTATGGCGATGGCGAACTCGCTGGCGCCACCGCCTATGTCTCGCTTGAACCCTGCAGCCATCAAGGCCAGACACCACCCTGCGCGGAGGCTCTCATCAATGTCGGCATTGGTCGGGTTGTGATTGGCTGCTTGGATCCGGACCCGCGTGTGTCCGGCAGCGGCATCGAGAAACTGAAAGCCGCCGGTGTCGAGGTGGCGACAGATGTTTTGCAGGCCGAGGCCACGGAATTGAATGCCGGCTTTATTCAGCGGGTAACGATGGGCCGGCCATTGGTGACTTTAAAAACCGCGATGACGGCCGATGGTCGCATTGCAACGCGAACCGGTGCCTCGCAATGGATCACCGGCTCGGCTGCGCGCGAACGGGTCCATCTGATGCGGGCGCAGCACGACGCTATTCTGGTGGGCATCGACACCGCGCTCCATGACGATCCCCAGCTCACTTGCCGGCTGCCGGGACTGGAAGATCGATCCCCTGTCCGTGTGATTCTCGATAGTCATTTGCGATTGGGGACGGATTCTCAACTCGCTGGCTCGGCGCGCACCGTACCGACATGGGTTGTGACCTCCGCCGACAGCGACGCCAAAAAGGGGGCGAAATTAGAAGAGGCGGGGGTCGATGTGGTGCGCGTATCAGCCGACAATGCAGGCCATGTCGATGCCGCCTTGGCGCTGGCCGAACTGGGCAGTCGGGGTATCACCCGGGTCATGGTCGAGGGCGGCGCGGTTTTGAGTGCTTCTCTGTTACGCGCCGGGCTGGTCGACCGGATCGCCTGTTTCCGCGCTTCCAGCCTGATCGGCGGCGACGGCAAGCCGGCCTTTGGCGATCTCGGCGTTGAGAAAATCGAGGACATGCCGGCCTTCGCGCCGATGGCGCGCGAGATCATTGGCGATGAGACACTAGATATTTATCGTCGACTGCCGTAACCACAGGCCATGTTTACCGGAATAATCACAGATGTCGGCCGGGTCGCCGAGATTGTCCAGCAGGCCGTTGGCTCTCGGCTGTCGATCAGCACCAAGTTCGATACCGGCACCATCGCCCTGGGCGCCTCGATCGCCTGCAGTGGCGCCTGTTTAACAGTGGTCGACAAGGGCAATGGCTGGTTTGCCGCCGATGTTTCCGGTGAAACCTTGGATTGCACGACATTGGGAAACTGGGTGAAGGACACGCCGATAAATCTCGAGCGCGCGCTTACAGCGGCCGATGAACTTGGCGGCCATCTGGTCTTGGGTCATGTCGATGGGGTTGGCCATCTCGACGCGGTTCGTCCGGAAGGCGATAATCACAGTGTTGAGATAAAGGTGCCGGAAAATCTGGCGCGGTTTATCGCGTCGAAGGGCTCTGTCGCCGTCGACGGCGTATCGCTGACCGTGAACGAAGTCGAGGATTGCACCTTCGGGGTGAACATTATTCCCCATACCTGGGATCAGACGAGTTTTGCGTTTTTCCAACCCGGCCAGGCGGTGAACCTGGAAATAGATGTTGTCGCCCGTTATGTGGCGCGGCTTATGGAACGGAGTTGAGCGTTGAAGGATGACGACCAAAGCGAACGGTCCGGAGAAGACCTAAGCATCCTGTCGCCGATCGAGGACATCATCGACGATGCCCGTAATGGGCGGATGTATATCCTCATCGACGATGAAGACCGCGAGAATGAAGGGGACTTGGTGATCCCGGCGCAAATGGCGACGCCCGACGCGGTGAACTTTATGGCGACTCATGGGCGCGGCCTAATTTGCTTGGCGTTAACCCGGGAACGGGTGCAACAGCTCGACCTGTCATTACTGCCCCAATCGCGCCGTGGCGGCTTGGAAACCGCCTTCACGGTGTCGATCGAAGCGCGCGAGGGCGTCACAACCGGTATCTCGGCGCCCGACCGGGCGCGTTCGATCGGCGTGGCGATCGATCCTCGTTCGACCGCGGAAGATATTGTAACGCCGGGTCATGTCTTTCCGTTGGCCGCGCGCGATGGCGGTGTGTTGGTGCGCGCCGGCCATACCGAAGCCGGAGTCGACTTGGCGCGGCTGGCCGGTCTTAATCCGTCCTCTGTGATCTGCGAGATCATGAACGAAGACGGCACCATGGCGCGGTTGCCCGAGCTCATTAAGTTCGCGCAATTCCATGGCTTGAAAATCGGCGCCATCGCCGATCTGATCGCCTATCGCCGGCGCAACGACCGCATTGTCGAGAGATTGCTGGATCATGATTTCAATTCGATTTATGGCGGCGCTTTCAAATATTACGTCTATTACAACAAGGTCGAATACGCCGAGCATATTGCTTTGGTGAAGGGTGACATAGCGTCGGACGAACCGGTGCTCGTGCGTATGCACGCCTTTAGCCCGGGCAGCGACGCCCTGGGCAGCACAGACGCGAAGGATTCCGGCGTTCTGCAAAAATCGATGGAGATGGTCGGCGAAGCCGGACGTGGCGTCATCGTCCTCATTCGAGACACCTCGCCGACCGATCCCAGTGACCGGGTGAGACAGTTGCTGAGCGCGCCGACCCGACCGGTCAACGAACTGCGCGATTACGGCGTCGGGGCGCAGATCCTCGTCGATCTCGGTGTGCGTGACATCGTTCTATTGTCCAATTCGCAACGCTCGATCGTGGGCTTGGAAGGCTTTGGCCTGCGTGTGGTTGAAACCAGGCCCGTCGTGCCGGATTCGCAAAAGCGGGGGAATTCCTGATGGCCGAGCAACCTCATGTGATGATCGCGGTCGCGCGATTTTATGATGAGATCGCCGACGAACTGGTACGCGGTGCAACCAGCGCCCTGAAGGACGCCGGCGCCACTTGGGAAGCCGTCGAAGTACCCGGCGCCTTCGAAATTCCGGCTGCTGTCGCAACCGCCGTCCGGTCGATGGAGTTCGTCGGCGCGCGTCGTCGCTTCGATGGCTACATTGCCTTGGGCTGTGTCATCCGCGGCGAGACCACCCATTATGATTATGTCTGCGGCGAGACCGCGCGAGGCCTGCAAGACCTTGCGGTTAAATACTGCCTGGCCTTGGGGTTCGGCGTGTTGACCGTTGAAAATCGTGAGCAAGCCGACGAACGAGCCGGGGTCGACCGGCGTGACAAGGGCGGCGAGGCGGCCCGTGTCTGCCTGAGCATGATCGAATTGAAACGCAGTTTTGGACTGTTCCCGCGGTGAGCAACCCGGCACAAAACGGCGCGGTCGCTAATAATGTTGCCCGCAGTGTCGCCCGCCTGAATGCCGTCCAGGCTCTTTACCAATTGGCCATGTCGGGCGGGACGCCGGAAACCATTATCGGCCAGTTCGGCGCCAGCGAAAACGATAGCCAAGCTGAAGAGGGCGAGGGGCCCATGGCGGAGGCAGATGCGGATTTGTTTGCCGAGCTGGTCGGCGGCACCAACGGAAACATGACGAAAATCGATGAAATGGTAGCTTCTTGCCTTGATGAGTCTTGGCCCGTCGAGCGGATGGAAGTGTTATTACGGGCCATATTACGATGCGGCGCCTACGAGATGTTTTCCCGTTCGACCGTTCCGCCGCGCGTTGTCATCAGTGAATATGTTCGGGTCACGGATGCGTTCTTTGAAGGTAAGGAGCCGGCCCTGGTCAATGCGGTGCTGGATAAGCTGGCGCGTGTGTTGCGGCCGGAAGAGTTGACCACGGAAGATAGCCGCCAATAAGGCCTCGCAAATGTCATCGGATTTCGATGAATTCGAAATGATTGAACGCTACTTCGCCCCGCTTGCTGAGGGCGAACCGGGCGCGTTCGGGCTCACCGACGATGCCGCGGCGCTGGCGATCGATCCCGGAAAGCATGCTGTGGTCACCATGGATGCGATTGTCGCTGGCGTCCATTTTCCCGTCGATGAAAATCCGCAAACGATCGCCCGGCGCTTGGTCCGGGTGAACTTGTCGGACCTCGCCGCTAAAGGGGCCGCGCCGCGCACCTATACGTTGGCGATGGCGTTGCCCGAGGCCACGACATCGGCCTGGATCGCTGGCTTTGCCCAAGGCCTGGCGGAAGAGCAGGACAAATTTGGCATTACGCTGCTCGGCGGCGATACCACCCGCAGCCGTGGCGAATTGATGTTATCTCTAACGATGATTGGTGAAATATCTGATAAATCGATGATTTTGCGGTCTGGCGCTAATATTGGAGACGGTGTTTATGTTTCGGGGACAATCGGTGACGCCATGCTGGGATTGGCCCTGATCGAGGAAAAGATTAACACTTCCGATGAAGTCGCCGATGCCTATCTCGTCGACCGGTACCGCACACCAAACCCCAGGGTGGAGGTGGGTCTTGGGCTGCTTGGATTGGCCAGCGCGGCAGCCGACGTTTCCGATGGACTGGTCGCCGATCTTAACCATATTTGCCGGGCCTCGCGGGTATCCGCCGAGATCGAGCTTGACCGGGTACCGGTTTCCGCCGCCGCCCAGCTTTTGGTAACCGACAATCAACCATTACGCCTTAGCCTGTTTAGCGGCGGTGACGACTATGAGTTGGTCTTTACCGCTCCTGACAATGTGTCCGAACAGTTGCAGGTGCTCGCCGCTCAGTGTGGTGTCGGTTTGACGCGGATCGGTCGAATAATCGATCCAGACGTCCAACCAAGCGCCGTCAGCGTTCTGGACTCAAACGGAAAGCAGCTTGAGGCGGGCGATGGCGGGTACAAACATTTCCATAGACGGGGTTCTCGATGATGAGGGCGACGAGGCACCGAAGAAAAAGGGCCGTCGCAAACTAATCCTGTTTGCCCTGATTGGCGTGTTGGTGATCGGAGGGGCCGCCGGCGGCGCCTTTGTGTTTCTGGGCGGCGACGACACGGTGGTCGCCGAAGAGGATGCACCACCGGTCATCGAAGTGCCGCGCGAGCTCACTTATATCGAGCTCGAGCCTATCTTTATTCAAGTCGAAACCGGTAAGGGCGTTTTGCAAAACGTCGTTGTTGAACTGTCTCTGGAAGTCGAGTTGGGGAATGATGATGTGCGCCGGATCAAAGCATCCATGCCGCGCCTCTATGAGGCCTATTTACGTACGCTGACCGACCGTCCGCTGCCGGGCGCCGAGAATGGCAATGTCGAAGTCACCCACATTAAGAACCGCATGCGGGCAGAGAACTTGCGCTTACTTGGCCCCGGCGTGGTCTACGACGTTGTCTTACGCAACATGTGGGTCAACGAGGGATAGGCGAACACAGCATGAAAAAATTACTGATACCGGCCATTGTCGTTCTGATGACCGGCGGCGCACAGGAAGTGGCCGCGGAACCGCAACTCCGGGCGATACCGGTTGCCGAGAAAGCGGCGCCCTCATCGAACGGGGAGCCTATCTATCTGAAGCTGCCGCCCATCACGGCCACGATCTTCAGACAGCAGGGGGCCGCCGGCACCTTCACCGTCGCCGTGACCCTTGAAATCGCCGACGAAAGCGTTCGCACCGATATCGTTGAACAGCGGCGGCGCCTGCGCGACACCATGTTTCGCGAACTTCACGCCATGTTCGAGCGCGAGGAATATACCGGCCGTAAGGTCAGCGTCGATGCCGTCAAACGGCGCATGTTGGTCGTGGCGCAACGAGAGCTCGGCAAGGATGTCGTGTTGGACGTGTTCGTCAACGCGTTGTCACGCCGCGGCGCCTAGATACTTAGCCTAGGCAACCCAGCTATTCACATTAGCGGCTTGTAATTTTAGCGCCATTGCCGGATGGTCCGGCTCATGAAAATCAACCGCGCCCTTCGTAACGTATCCCTTTTGTCGGTCTGCCAGGCGCTGTCGCAGACGCAGATGGTTTTGATCTTTTCGGTCTCAGCCATCATCGGCGCGTCGCTGGCGCCGACGGTGAATGTGCTCGGCATACCGTTTGGCCTGGCGACCTTGCCGATCACCCTGCAGTTCGTATTCATGATGTTCTCGACGCTGCCGGCGGCGCTACTCATGAAGCGCATCGGTCGGGCCAATGGTTTCATTATATTTATCCTGATCGGCTCGACCGGTGCCGCCATAGCGTTGTTTGGTCTAATCGAACAAAACTTCTTCCTATTTTGCGTCGGTTCGGCCCTCTTCGGAACCTCGGCCGGTTCGAACCAGCAATTCCGTTTTGCCGCGGTCGACACCGCGGACGATGCCTTCAAGGCCAAAGCCGTCAGTCTGGTATTGGCGGGCGGCGTTTTCGCCGGAGTCGCCGGACCGTCATTATCGACCTGGTCGTTCGATATGTTGGCGCCAGTAATCTATGGCGGTGTCTTCGCGGTCATTATTGCGATGCAATTGGTAATGATCGTCTTGCTGCTGTTCACCGATATCCCGCCGCCCAGCGAGGCGGAACGGTCAAGCGACGTTCGTCCGTTCCGCCAAATCGCCGCCCAGCCAACATTCATAGTCGCGCTCATGAGCGCGATGGTCGGCTACGGGGTGATGAACTTCGTCATGTTGTCGACGCCGCTGTTTATGAGTTTCCACCCGACCCATCCCTTTGGATTGCCCGACATCAACAATGTCATCATGTGGCACGTGGTCGGAATGTTCGCCCCCAGCTTCTTCACTGGCTGGCTGATAAAGCGTTATGGCGACGTGAACATTATCGCCGCCGGCGCGATGATTTCGGGACTGAGTATCGCGGTAAATCTGAGTGGTGATTCCATATATCATCTGAGGATTGCCATGGCGGTTGTCGGTTTAGGGTGGAACTTCATGTTCACCGCTGGCACCACGCTTCTGCTGCAGACCTACACGCCGGCGGAGAAAGCTCAAATTCAAGGCATCAACGACTTGTTCGTGTTTGGCACTGTGGCGGTGTGTTCGCTATTGGCTGGTGCGACGTTCCAGGCGGTCGGCTGGGCGGCGACAAATCTCGCGGCGGTCCCCTTGTTGGTGTTGGTTTTGATCGCCGTTATCTGGCTCCGGGGACGGCGGGTGCCGGTCACCGCGTAATTTTGAGCGCGCTCAGCTAATAATTCGGTGGCTTTGGCCGCTCGCCGGTTGCGTTGCGCAAGCCTTTTTGGCATGTTCCCGCGACCTTTTCGGGGGAATGATGATTCGGCCGATGCTGCAATGGATGCGGTCGGGAAATCCGGTAAAAGAGAACACTGATACAAGGGAAGCATCGATATGGCTCCAGTTGTTTGGTTTGCCATCGCCTGTGGCGTTTTGGCAATTGTATATGGCATTTGGGCGGCGCGTTCGGTTCTGGCGATGAGCGCCGGTACAGAGCGAATGCAGGAAATCTCCGCCGCCGTCCAAGAGGGCGCCGCGGCCTATTTGAACCGGCAATATCGCGCCATTGGCATCGTCGGCATCGTCATCGCGATTATCTTGTTTTTCGTGCTGATCTGGCCCGCCGCGGTCGGCTTTATCATCGGCGCCGTGCTATCGGGCGCCACCGGCTATATCGGTATGAATATCTCGGTTCGCTCTAACGTGCGGACCACGGAAGCCGCCCGCCAGGGGCTGGGGCAGGGCCTGTCGGTTGCCTTTCGCGCCGGGGCGGTCACCGGCATGTTGGTGGCCGGGCTCGCATTGTTGGCGGTTGCCGGCTATTTCGGTGTTCTCACGGTGATGCAGGATAACGGCACCATCGGCGGTCGCGATATGATCGACGCGCTGGTGTCGCTTGGCTTCGGCGCCTCGCTCATCTCGATCTTCGCGCGCCTCGGCGGCGGCATCTTCACCAAGGGCGCCGATGTGGGCGCCGACCTAGTGGGTAAAGTCGAAGCCGGTATCCCGGAAGACGACCCCCGTAACCCGGCGGTCATTGCCGATAACGTTGGCGATAATGTCGGCGATTGCGCCGGCATGGCGGCCGATCTGTTTGAGACCTATGCGGTGACCGTGGTTGCCACCATGGTGCTGATCTCGATCTTCCTCAGCGGCAATACGTTGCTGGACTCGATGATGGTCTATCCGCTGGCCATCGGCGGCGTCTGCATTATCGCCTCGATTATCGGCACCTTCTTCGTCAGCCTGGGTGGCGGCACCAACATCATGGGTGCGCTGTATAAGGGCTTCATCGCCTCAGCGGTTTTGTCCCTGATCGGCATCGCCGGGGTCACCCAATGGGTCATCGGTTTCGATGTGCAGTTCACGGCTGATGGTACTGACGTGACCGGAACGGCGTTGTTTCTAAGCGCCGTTACCGGTCTGGTAGTGACCGGTCTGCTGATATGGATCACCGAATACTATACCGGCACCGAGTACCGTCCGGTACGCTCGATCGCTCAGGCTTCGACCACGGGGCATGGCACCAATGTTATCCAAGGCCTGGCGATCTCGATGGAGGCGACCGCGGTTCCGGCGCTGGTCATCTGTGGCGCCATTATCGTGTCCTTCTCGCTGGCCGGCTTGCTCGGTATCGCTATTGCGGTGACCGCGATGTTGGCTCTGGCCGGCATGGTGGTCGCGCTCGACGCTTACGGGCCGGTCACCGACAATGCCGGTGGCATCGCCGAAATGGCCGAGCTCGATGACGATGTGCGGAAAACGACAGACGCGCTCGACGCGGTGGGCAACACCACGAAGGCCGTCACCAAGGGCTACGCCATCGGCTCAGCCGGTCTTGGCGCGCTGGTGCTGTTTGCGGCTTACACCTCGGATCTAAAATTCTTCATCGACGAACCTGACAGCCACGCCTATTTCGCCGGCGTGACTCTCGATTTCTCGCTAACCAATCCGTTTGTGGTTGTCGGCTTGTTCGTCGGTGGCATGTTGCCGTTTCTGTTCGGCGCCATGGGCATGACCGCGGTCGGTCGCGCGGCGGGCTCGGTCGTCGTCGAAGTGCGACGGCAGTTCAAGGAAATCCCCGGCATCATGGAAGGCACCGGCAAGCCCGAATACGGCACTTGCGTCGACTTGCTGACCCGCGCGGCGATCAAGGAAATGATCATCCCGTCGCTATTGCCGGTGCTGTCGCCGATCGTGCTGTTCGTCGTCATCCTGGCGATTGGCGGCAAGTCGGCGGCCTTTTCCTCGCTCGGCGCCATGCTGTTGGGTGTGATTGTCACCGGGCTGTTCGTCGCGATCTCGATGACAGCGGGCGGCGGCGCTTGGGATAATGCCAAGAAGTACATCGAAGACGGCAATCATGGCGGTAAAGGCTCGGAAGCTCACAAAGCCGCGGTAACCGGCGATACGGTTGGCGATCCCTACAAGGATACAGCCGGACCCGCGGTCAATCCGATGATCAAGATCACCAACATCGTCGCATTGATGATTTTGGCGGTTTTGGCGGGGCTATAACGCCAAGATCGAAAAAGAATGGGACATCTATCGGCGGGTCGCGAGGCCCGCCGATATTTTTGGTCTTTACTGACCAGAGTCAGGTGTACTGAAGCGGCCGATGTTGCCGAATAGTTGCTGGAGGAATGTCAGTTCATTGCCGGCGGTCGGGGTTACCCGGCTGACCAGCTCGACCGGCTTTCCGTCTTCCTCGGTGTAAGTGGCAATATTGTCGACACGGCCATCGGGGGCGAACACAATGGCAATTATTTTGCGTTCCTTTACTTCGGGTTCGAAGAACGCGACAGTTTCTGTGGTCTCGCTGTAATAGTACCAGACGTTATCGGAAAACACGCTGCTGGTTGAGGCCGTGCCCAAGCGTTGCTCAACATCGCGTCGGGTCGACTGTCCAACTTCGACGAGCTCCAAATCATCGGGGTCGGGCGTTTGCCCATGAACATTGATGACGGGGGTACAGGCGCTCAACACACCGACTGTTGCGACCAGCGCTATATTGCGCCAGGCGCGTGTCGATCGGCCAATAATTTTGAACCGCAGCATTGCGACTTCGTCCATGATAATCGAGGGTGCTAATTCGAGGCGCGAGATTTGCACTGCGCCTTCCTTCATGTCAACTAATCCACTGAAACACACTTATCCGGTAAGCTGATGTTCAAATGGCTCAATGCACGCCGGCAACGAAACGACGTTGCGGTTAAACTCTATAACCACGTGGTCGCGCACGCGCGAAGCCCAGAGTTTTATCTGTCATTTGGCGTGCCCGATTCCGAGTTGGGCCGTTTCGAAATGATCTGTCTGCATTCGTATCTGCTATTTCGTCGATTGGGGCGAACCGATATCGCTGGCAAAGATCTGTCGCAGGCGGTCCATGACTTGATGTTCGCCGACCTTGATCGAACCCTACGTGAGCAGGGGATTGGCGACATGGGCATTGGCAAGCGGGTCAAAAAACTGGCCCGGAACCTCTATGGCCGCATCGATGCCTATGAAAAGGGCTTTGCCGGCGGCGCCGATGACCTCGCCGATGCGTTGCGCCGTAATCTCTATGCCTCGGCAGATGCCTCCGACGGCGAGGTCGCGGCAATGATCGCCTATATCCAAGGCGCAATCGATAGTCTGGAGATGCAGTCAATATCCGAGATAATGGTGGGGAGCGTAAGCTTTCCGTCCGCCACGGTTGAGCGGAAGGGTCAGTCGTGACCGACGAGACGCCTGATGCCATTCCGACCGAACTGTCGAGATTGTTCCATTTGGCTGAGTTCGCGGACTCGCCGGAGCATGAGGTCGAGATCGAGGCGACGGCGGCCGAATGTCAGGCGTTGGCGAAGCGCTACGAATTGCTTTCCCTGGAAGCGTTGGCAGCCCGGATGACGGTGCGACAGAATCCTCTGGGAGAAATCACTGTCGAGGGGCGTCTAACCGCTAAACTTACGCAGGAATGCGTCGTTACCCTGGAGCCGGTTGACGATGTGATCGATGCTCCCTTCGATCAGCGATACACCCTGAATCCGGCTGAGCCCGAGGACGAACTCGAGATCGGACCCGAGGATATCGAGCCGCCGGAACCGGTTACGGGCGACTCAATCGATTTGGGTGAGCTCGTGGCGCAGTACCTATACTTGTCCATAAACCCTTACCCACGCGCCCCGGACGCGGATGTCGAAATAGCTGAAATAAAGACGAAAACCCAGGATAACGGCCCCTTTGCCGCGTTAGCGCAATTACGGGACCGAGATCGCAACTGACCTAATCGGTCCGCCGCAACGTTAGTCCCTTGCGAGCGGGCGCATTATTGGCTAGATACCTGCTTCCTGTCGTGCTGGCGCCTGCCGACGGTAGGCTCTGCAGTAAAGGAAAAGACCATGGCTGTTCCGAAGAAGAAAGTTTCCAAATCGCGCCGCGACATGCGCCGGTCCCACGATTCGCTGAAATCGCCCGCTTATGTTGAAGATCAGGAGACCGGCGAATATCACCGGCCCCATCATGTCGACATGAAAACTGGCTTTTACAAAGGCCGGCAAGTTATTCAAGTTAAAGACAAAATCTAATCATAGCTCAGGCCGTATAGTTCGGCTGGAAAGCGGCCTCAATTGAGCGAGTCCGTCACTATTGCCTTGGATGCCATGGGCGGCGACAACGCGCCGCATATCGTGGTCGCTGGCGCCAATATTGCGCGCCGTCGCTTTCCCAATGTGCGTTTCCTGCTATTCGGTGACCGCGAGGAAATTGAGCCGCGAGTCGCCAAGCAGCGCGGGCTGGCGGAATTCGTCGAAATTCATCACACCGCGGAGCAGGTAGCCGCCGACGATAAACCCTCGCAGGTTTTGCGCAACGGGCGCACGACATCAATGTGGCTGGCTATCGACTCAGTTAAGCACGGCAATTCCTCTGGCGTCGTGTCGGCGGGTAATACCGGCGCCTTGATGGCTATGGCGATGTTCCAATGGCGCAATTTGCCCGGCATCAACCGTCCGGCGATCGCTTCGTTTTTCCCCACATTGCGCGGCGAGACCGTGATGCTTGATCTTGGAGCCAACATCGCCTGCGACGCGAGCAACCTGGTTCAGTTCGCCGTCATGGGCGAAGTCTATGCGCGCACGATACTTGGCATCGAAGATCCGACTCTGGGCCTGCTTAACGTCGGTGAAGAAGATACCAAGGGTAACGAAGCCCTGAAGACAGCTGCGGATACGATCCGCGGTCTCGATTTTCCGGGCGAGTTCGTTGGTTTTGTCGAGGGCGACGATATTCCTACCGGCGCGGTCGATGTCGTGGTGACCGACGGCTTTACCGGCAACGTTGCTTTGAAAACGGCGGAGGGCACGGCAAAGCTGATCAACGGCTTCGTGCGCGAGGCTTTTCGCAATTCCTTTTGGGCCAAGATCGGCTACGTCTTCGCCAAGCACTCCCTCGACAAATTACGCAGCCGCAGCGATCCGCGGCGCTATAACGGCGCAATGTTCCTTGGGCTCAATGGCATATGTGTTAAAAGCCACGGAGGAACCGACGCGGTTGGATTCGCAACCGCTATTGGAGTTGCGCTCGACATGATCGAATATGGTGGCAACGAGTTAATTGCCGAACAAATTGCCCGCCTCAACCTAGACGAGGCTGGAGGCGCAACGTGACGGTCCGACGTTCGGTGGTTGTTGGTTGTGGCGGTTATCTACCCGAAAAAGTTCTGACCAACGAAGAGCTGGCGCAGCGCCTGGATACCTCGGACGAATGGATCCGCGAGCGCAGCGGTATTACCCAACGCTACATCGCCGCCGAGGGTGAGCTAACCTCTGACCTGGCTTGCGCCGCCGCTCGCACCGCCTTGGATGCCGCTGGCATTACGCCGGACGCCGTCGACCTTATCGTGGTTGCCACGTCGACGCCCGATGAAACCTTTCCCGCCAGCGCGACGGTTGTGCAGTCGAAAGTCGGTGCCGATAACGCCATGGCTTTCGATGTTCAGGCAGTCTGCTCCGGCTTCGTCTATGCCCTCGCCACCGCCGATAATTTCGTAAAGTCCGGCCAAGCCGGTACTGCTCTGGTGATCGGCGCGGAAACCTTCTCGCGCATTCTCGACTGGCAGGACCGCGGCACCTGCGTTCTGTTCGGCGACGGCGCCGGCGCCATCGTACTCAAGGCCGAGGATGGCCAGGGTAACGCCACCGACCGGGGTGTTTTGTCGACCCATCTCCATTCCGATGGCCGCTTGCACGATCTGCTGTATGTCGATGGCGGTCCGTCATCGACCGGTGAAGTCGGGTTCTTGCGTATGGAAGGCAAGGAAGTGTTTCGCCACGCGGTGGTCAAGATGGCCGACGTAACGGTGGAGGCGCTGGAAGCGAACGGCCTCACGGCAAGCGATATCGACTGGTTCGTGCCCCATCAGGCCAACAAACGCATTATCGACGGGACCGCCAAGAAATTAGGCATTAATGGCGACCGGGTGGTGGTCACCATCGATCGGCACGCCAATACGTCGGCTGCCTCGATCCCCTTGGCGCTGTGGGTCGCAACCGGGGACGCGCGCATTAAACAGGGTGATTTGGTGCTCATAGAAGCCCTGGGGGGCGGGATGACTTGGGGATCCGGTCTGGTGCGCTGGTAATTTCCAGTGAATGAACCCTATTCGCCATTATTTCAGCCTTTAACTTGGATTAAACTCACCGTCCAATCCTTTGATATTGACGCATTTATCGCCAGGGGTTACCGTTTCTTCTAGTTAATGGGGGAGAGTGACGGTGGCGGATACGATTACACGGGCACAACTGACCGAAGCGGTTTATCAGGAGGTTGGGCTTTCGCGTAATGAATCAGCCGAACTCGTCGAATCCGTACTTGCGGAAGTATCCGAGGCCTTGGTGCGCGGCGAGATGGTAAAATTATCATCCTTCGGCAGTTTTTCCGTGCGGAGTAAGGGACAAAGGATGGGCCGGAACCCGAAAACGGGCGACGAAGTGCCGATCCTGCCGCGCCGGGTCCTAGTCTTCCGGCCGAGCCATGTTCTTAAAAAAAGTATCAATGATACCTTGGTCGAGGCCGGCGGGGATGCTGAAGACACCACGACGCATCCCGACAGCCCGTCCCCCGATAGTAGCACCCCATAGGGGCGGTTATGGCCGACACAGCAGGCGCATCGAGACGATCAGGCGATAAATCTGCGCAAGCCTTTCGCACAATCAGCGAGGTCGCGACCGCCCTCGATGTGCCGCAGCATGTGTTGCGATTCTGGGAATCGAAGTTCAGCCAGGTCCGGCCTTTAAAACGCGGCGGCGGACGCCGCTATTATCGACCTGACGATGTCGACCTCCTGCAAAATATCCGCAATCTGTTGTACGACGACGGCTATACCATCAAGGGCGTGCAAAAGCTGTTGCGTGACGGCGCGCTGAAACCCAAGCGCGGATCCGGAAAATCGCCCGACAGCGATAAGGCGTCCGCCGCGGCGACTCCAAAGGGTGCCGGATCGGACACCAAACTTTCGGCCGCGCAACGCCAAGAGCTGCAGGGCTTGCTTGAAGAGCTCGAGCAACTGAAAAGCATGCTTAAGAGCGCGCTGGACTAGCTTCGAGCCAATTCTGTTATTTCGAGGTCGTTAGCGCGTCGGTAATTTACCGGCGGCCAACCGTTGCCGCGCGCGTTTCCACCCGACGGCAATCGGTTTCTCAAATGCGCGTTAACTAAGTCCTAGTACTTACGTGTTGTTGTATGCGGCGAAGCAGCACGACCCGAGACGATTTAAATTTTCGTTTGTGTCATTCGATCCCTCGATGTGGGTGTTTGGATTTGTACTGCTGAGATTGCTTGCCGGTACGTACTCCGAAACGCAGATCGAAGGGGCGGTTACATGTTGCAGCACTTAAAGTTAAACCAAAGCATTTCCTGGCGGTTAATTCTGCCGATTCCGATCATTCTGATCGCCGCCTTGGCGGTCGCCTGGATATTTTTACCCAATGTCATCGGCGGTAATGCGCGCGATACAGCGGTGAATTCCGCCGTGCAAACGGTCGGCCAGTTCAAGACGCTACGCGCGTACTATACCAAGAACATCATCAAGAAGGTGCTGGCGAACGGCACGATCAAGCCGAGCATCGACCATGAAGGCAAAGAAAATACGGTGCCCTTGCCCGCCACGGTGATCCACGATTTAAGCGCGCTTCTCGCCCAGGAAGATACGCGGCTCAATCTTTACAGCGGTTATCCTTTCCCCAACCGTGCCGATCGGCAGCTCGATCCCTATCAGCAACAAGCATGGGAGTTCCTGTCGCAAAATCCCGATGAGACCTTCGTGCGCGAGGAAATCATTGGTGGCGAGAAAGTCGTCCGCGTGGCTGTTGCCGATAAGCTCGTCGCGGAAGGTTGCGTGGCTTGTCACAATTCACGCCCCGATACGCCCAAGAGCGATTGGCAGCTGGGTGATGTGCGCGGTGTGTTGGAAGTTACCACCTCGATCGATGGACCGCTCGCCGCGGGTGCGGCGCTAAGCCGCAACATCATGCTGGCCTCTTTACTTGCCGGCATGCTGTTGATGACAACGGCGCTGTTCGGCGCGCGTTCGGTGGTCTCTCCGCTGAAATTAGTGACCGGTGTCATGCGCCGCCTAGCCGACGGCGACAATAGCGTCGATGTGCCGGCTCAGGACCGGCAGGACGAGATTGGTTCGATGGCGCGGCGGGTCGAAGTATTCAAGCAAAATGCGATCGAGCGCGAAGCGCTTGAAAAACAACAGGCCAGTCAACGTGACGCTGAAGAGGCGCGTTTACGCCAAGATGCAGAGCGGGCTGAAAACGTAACCCGCATGATCGAGGCGTTCGATGAGAGCGCAAAGTCGACCCTGACCAATGTGGCGACTGCTGCTGATCAGATGAAAGCATCAGCCGACACCATGACCGCGACCGCCGATGAAACCCATCAGCGTTCGACGGCCGTGGCAGCCGCTTCGGAAGAAGCGTCGACAAACATGCAGACGGTCGCTTCGGCGACCGAGGAGATGACCTCGTCGGTGCAGGAAATTTCTCGCCGTGTTGTTCATAGTGCTGAAATCGCCACCAGCGCGGTCGAGCAGGCCGATGCGACCAATCAGAAGGTCGAAGGTCTTGCCGAGGCGGCGCAAAAAATTGGCGAAGTGGTCAATTTGATCAACGATATCGCCGATCAGACCAACTTGCTGGCGTTGAATGCGACCATCGAAGCCTCGCGGGCCGGCGAGGCCGGCAAGGGGTTTGCGGTCGTCGCGTCAGAAGTCAAATCCTTGGCTGGTCAAACCGCCAAAGCCACGGAAGAGATTTCGGCGCAAATCGGCGCCATGCAGAAATCGACCGAGGAAGCCGTGGCAGCGATCCAAGAGATCGGCAAGACCATCGGCGAAATCAGCGAAGTCGCCACCACGGTGGCTTCGGCGGTTGAGGAGCAGGACTCTGCGACACGCGAGATTGCTGAGAATATTCAGCAGGCCGCATCGGGCACCGAAAATGTCTCGTCGAACATCACGGAAGTCTCCCGCGGTGCGCAGGAGACCGGCTCGGTGGCGCAACAGGTCCTCGAGGCGTCGCAGCAATTATCGCAACAGGCGGAAAAGCTGCGTGGTTCGATTGGGTCCTTCCTCGACGAGGTCAAAACCGCATAGCATCTAAGCGAAGATATCACGGTGCGATTGAGGGCTGCTTTCGGGCAGCCCTCTTTGCGTTCGCGCCGTGAAACACCACGTGGTTTAAAAAATTACGCCAGCGGTTCCACACACAATCGTGTGTTAACCATCCGAAAATAATTCGATGGTAATTCTAGCCGTTCAACATATTGCGCGCCTCACAATTGGGCGTGCCATGGTCATTTGGAGATACCACACGATGGAACGCGTGCTTAGTAATTTAAAAATTAGCAACCGCATTATTCTTGCGTTGTTACTGCCGGTAATCGGCTTATTGATTTTCTCGTCGGTCGTTGTGACTCAGGAATTTTCCAGTTCGCAAAAGATCGACAAGGTGCAGGCGCTGGCGAATTTAGCGCCGGAAATCAGCGCGCTTGTTCACGAATTACAAAAAGAGCGCGGCAACTCCGCGGGCTTTATTGGGTCCAGTGGCGCGGCGGCGTTCCGCGATCGGCTGACCCAACAGCGGACGGCGACCGATGGCGTAAATAAGCGCTTCGATGAGGTGTTCAACCATTTCGATTTCACGCCCTATGGCGCAAAAATCGTCGATGAGGCCAAGGAAGCGCATGAACTTCTCGGACAGCTTGAGAGCAAACGCGCTTCGGTTACCAGCCTGGAATTTTCCGTTCCGCAAATGGCCGGTTATTACACCGGCACCATCAGTAAGATGCTGGACATCGTTGCCGATATGGCGGTGCTCAGCACCGAAGCAGAACTGACCCAGTCAATCACCGCCTACGTCGCCATTCTTGAAGCCAAGGAGCGCGCCGGCATCGAGCGGGCGATGGGCGCCAACGGGTTTGGTAAGGGCCAATTTGCTCCGCCGGTCCACAAACGCTTTATCGAGTTGATCGCGGCGCAGGTCGCCTATCTCGAGGTTTTCGAAATTTACGCCACATCCGGGCCCAAGGAGTTGCTCAAGGCGGCAACGCGCGATCCGGCGGTTGCCGAAGTATCGCGGATGCGCAAAGCCGGTATCGCCAACGGTTACGGCGAGCCGATTGAGGGGATTACCGGTGCCGTTTGGTTCGACACCATTACGCAGAAGATCGAACTTCTGAAAGGCGTCGAGGACGCCACGGCCGACCATCTTGGTTCCGTCGCGGCCAAGTTGAGCGGTGCCGCCCAACAGTCTTTCCTGATTTCAGCCATCGCCACAGCCGTTCTGTTGGTCTTGACAATCCTGGTTGTGACCGTTTCGGTGCGCAGCATCACCCGGCCGTTGAACGGTCTGGAAAGCGCCATGGGCGAATTGGCCTCGGGCAACAGCCAAGCTGATGTCGCTGGCACCGACCGTAAAGACGAGATCGGCTCCATGGCGCGCGCAGTCGATGTGTTCAAGCAGAACGCGATCGAGCGCGAGAAGATGGAAGGTGAGCAGGCCAAGGCCCGTGAAGCCGAAGAGGCGCGTTTGCGTGCTGAGGCCGAGCGTGCCGAAAACGTCAATAAGATGATCGAGGAGTTCGACAGCGCTGCCAAGCAGATGCTGACCGGTGTGACCGGTGCCGCCGAACAGCTCAAATCATCGGCCAATGCCATGAGCTCGACGGCCGACGAAGCTAGCCAGCGTTCGACCACGGTCGCGGGGGCTTCGGAAGAAGCGTCGGTGAACGTGCAGACGGTCGCCTCGGCTACTGAAGAGATGACAGCGTCGGTGCAGGAAATTTCCCGCCGCGTCACCCATTCCTCTGAGATCGCCAGTGGTGCGGTCAAGGAAGCCGAAGCCGCGAACGCTAAGGTCGAAAGTCTGGCCGAAGCGGCCCAGAAGATCGGCGAGGTGGTCAGCTTGATCAACGACATCGCCGACCAAACCAACTTGCTGGCACTCAACGCCACCATCGAGGCGGCGCGGGCCGGCGAGGCGGGCAAGGGTTTTGCCGTTGTCGCGTCGGAGGTCAAATCCTTGGCCAGCCAGACCGGCCAGGCCACTGAGGAAATCGGCGGTCAGATCACCGCCATCCAGGCGTCGACCACCGATGCCGTCTCGGCGATCCAATCGATCGCCAAAACCATCGCCGAAATTAGCGATGTGGCGACCACAGTTGCCTCGGCGGTCGAGGAGCAAGACGCGGCGACCCGCGAGATCGCTGAGAACATTCAGCAGGCGGCGACCGGCACCCAGGACGTTTCCACGAACATCAGCGAGGTGTCGCGGGGCGTGCAGGAAACCGGCTCGGTGGCCGGGCAGGTGCTCGAGGCCTCGAACCAACTGTCCCAGCAGGCAGGCGATTTGCAGACCGCGATCTCCGGCTTCCTGGACGGGGTTAAGGCCGCCTAAGCAGGCGTCTCCTATAAGTTCGAAAGGGCCACCTCCGGGTGGCCCTTTCTTTATCTGGGCCAGGCGATAATTACATCGCCGTACGTTGCCGCCGCCCCGCTGGCCGGGCTATAGTCCGGCCGCGGTCGGGACGTAGCGCAGTCTGGTAGCGCATCACACTGGGGGTGTGGGGGTCGCAGGTTCGAATCCTGCCGTCCCGACCAATTAACGAAAAATCAAGAAATTGCCATGCGGATCGCTAATTTAATGCGGGTCGGGGCCAATACATTCGAGAATTCCTTAACCTATTTGATTGATTATAGGTTGCGCATAATCAACAGAGGGCGTGACGAGTGACCGACGCTGGAGCGCAGATTCCTGCCGTTGTCGAGATCGATCATAGTTTTTTCAAGGCTTTCGACAACGCCCATTTCCGCATGTCCGCACCACCCGACGAGAAGCCGGTCTTCTCGGCGATGCTGGGTGAGCAAGAGGTCGCTTTGCCGCTCACCGGCATTATCCGCGAGTTGAGCCTCGAGGAGGGTGACCCGCTGCGAATAATGGTCGAGACCATCGGCAAGAGCTTGAAGTTCGTGTCGGTGCTGCGGGCCGGCGATGAAGTGCCGGCGGAGGTGCGTACCGGCGAGGCCTCGTGGGAGTCGGGCGCAGACCATCTGGAGATTGCCAGTCAACGACTGACCATGCAGTTGGTGACCTGGGTTTCGGGCCGTGAAACGATGATCACCGATCCCCTCGAATTACAGCAGCTATTGGAAGACCCCTCGACCAAGGACAAGGTGAACGAAGCCTTCAAGGAGGCCGCTGATAAGTTGGGACTGGATGATCCTGACGAGGTGACGACCATGGTCGAAAGCTTTGCCGAGGAACTTGCTTATGTCGAGGCGCTACGCTCGCGCTTTAGCCATATTAGGGCGCTGTTCAAGAGTCTCACCGTCTTGCGCCAGAGCTACCGCGACCAAAACAGCGTGATCGACGAAATTGATCCGGTGGTGCGGCTGATGAAAAAACCGGTTGCCGATTTCCAGACAAAATTCGACCTTGCCGATGCCCAAACCGGCGAAATCATGTCGGTTTTGAGTAAATTGGATGTTCAGCGCGACTATATCCGCGATATGCGTGATGAGTTATTCGCGCGCTTCGAGGCATGGCAGCCGATCGTGGATCAGTGGCACGGCGTTAACCCGTTGGATCCCCCGCAGGGTTTTAATGTGGGTAACGCCCTGCGCGATCTCTATCAGTTTCTGGCCCAGCGATATCTGGAGGCAGATGAATGGATCTTAATGACGTCGCCCAAGAATTCAGAAAATGGGGAAATGCGCTACGGCGGGGTCATGACCTGGTAGTTGCCAGGCGGTCGGTCAGAAAATCTTTTTCTTTGTCGCGAACATTCGCGTATAGCGAATTTGGTCGGCCTTCAGCAGCGTTACGCGTATCGCCCAACGTTCAGCCTCTTCGATCATGCCCAAGAGAATATCCCGATCGGCTGCGTTGGCGCGTAGGGATTGCTCGAGCGCGACCCAGCCATTGAGCACCAATCCAACATAGCGATCCGTCATGTCCTCGACAGTGCGTACGCTGAATCCGCCTTTCTTGAACAGGGCGCGCAATTCAGCTTCATCGAGGGCCGGGCCCGCCGCCTCTTCACGCTTTAGCCAGGCCGCTTGTGTCTCGCCGGCGGCATCGTCGGGCCGGGTAAAATCGGTAATGACAAGCTTGCCATTGTCCTTGAGGGCGCCGATACAATGTTCGAGTAGTTTTGCTTTATCGGCGATTTGCAGCAAAATTTCCTGCCCGAAAATAGCATCGTATTTCCGCTCAAAAGCCGCATCGTCGTCGATCGCGATGTTCTTGATGGTGACCCGGGATATGCCTTTGACCACGGCGGCTCGTTTGGTGCTCGCTGCCGCCAGTTCAGGGTCCGGTTCGATGCCGTCGATAAAGGCGCCGAATTCTTCCGCGATGAGGTTGGCCGGCCCCCCCCATGCCCGCGCTGAGAACGAGAACGCTGGCTTTGGAGCCTAAGCTTAAAGGCTTGGTGAGTTCGTGGACAAAATCGGTGCCGCCGGGCAATAAAAAACCCTGACCCCAGAGCCGTTCCATCAAATCGATGCGCCAGTCGCTCCAGTGAACCTCTACTGGACTTTCCGCGTCGGTGTCAGGCACTGATATACCGGCTGCCACGTCTTCCAGAATGTCGCCAAACTCGCTGTCTTCCGAAGCTCGGTTGGGTCCAATGCGGCCCCATAGCTGCCGCACTGCTTGCATGCGCAACGACGCGGCAAGCTTCGACGGTATGGAAGACGGAGCGGTTTGCATTGAGTGTTTATAGGTGCGCCTGTGGCAGGCTAGCACTTACTCCATAACGTGACCTGCGCTCAAACACTCTAAAAACTTTAATTTTCATAACCTTAAGCTGTGTTGAGCTTCGGTAGGTGATCACAATTCAATAGGTGATTACAAACTGTCGAACAGCGCATCAATATCGTCCTGGCTGTTGCCTTCGCCCTCCAAGGCGGGGCCGGCCAGTAGATCGGCTTCTTCCTCTTCCGGCGCGGGGGCCTCAGGGTCTTCGAACTCGGCGCCCAGTAATTCCTGTAAGCCCGCTAAATGCTCGTCGATTAGCTGCAGTGTCGACATGACTTTGCCAATGCGCTGGCCAGTTAAATCCTGAAAGGCACAAGATTCGAAAATGTTCTGGCAGGAGTTTTGAATGACCTCGCGAAATTCACCGTCGATATTTTCCGGCATCGCACTGGTGATCGCTTCGGCCGACTCCATAATGGCGTTCGAGGCGGATTCCGTGGTCCGAACGATTTCGTTCATTTCCTCGATCGCGCGCGGCAGGTCATCACGCTTCAACGCGCCAGGCCGCAATTCAGCGATCTGCGCGCGCGCTTGAACGATATCGCGCGCCAGGCCCCACACTTCTTGATAGAGCGTGTCGACCTTGCCTCGTAAATTCTCCGGGACCATTAAAATTCTCCGATAACAGCCGCCACTTTCGAACGCAGGGTGGCTGCGTTGAAGGGTTTCACGATGTAGTTGTTCACACCGGCCTTCTTAGCGGCGACCACGTTCTCGGTCTTCGATTCCGCGGTTACCATGATGAACGGCAACGGCTTGAGGTGCTCATCGGCACGGACTTCCTTCAGCAAATCGTAGCCGGTCATCGGCTCCATATTCCAATCGGAAATCACCAAGTCGTACTTCTTAGCGCGCAACGCTTCTAGCGCCTCGCTACCGTCCGAAGCTTCGTCGACATTCTTGAAACCCAGCTCCGCGAGCAGGTTTCGGATGATTCTGAGCATCGTCTTGTAGTCATCGACGATGAGAATTTTCATCGTTTCTTTATTTACGGCCATAAGTTCGTCCTCGCTTCTCGGAAGCCCGTATTAATAAAACGCGCAAGCTAGCCACCGTCGCGATGCGTTTCATCGTGCGACTTCGGTTAACGCGCGCCTACAGAGATACGTTGGACGGGTAAACGAGCGCTTAATTTCAGCAAACGATTTTTGCCGGGGAGATCAGGCGATACCTGCTCTGAAATATGGTTTCGAAAGACAGTCTAAATTTTAGGAAACTTTAATTAGTTCCGCCCATTGTATGCGCCGTTAGTACCGAGATGGCGCCGCCGTCGAGGCAACCTAAAAGCAATAGAGACGTACACCATGGATGATCTATTAAGTGAATTTCTCGCAGAGGCTCTCGAGGGGATCGAGGTGCTTGATGCCGAATTAATCTCCTTGGAACAGAATCCGAATGATCCGGCGTTGCTGGGAAGTATCTTTCGGGTGCTTCATACGATCAAAGGCACATCGGGTTTCTTGGATCTCCCGCGCCTGGAATCGGTTGCGCACTCAGGCGAGAACATTCTTGGCAAATTCCGCGACGGTGAATTGGAAGTCACCCCGGCGGCTGTAACCCTGATTCTCGCAGCCATTGACGCCATTAAGGTGTTGGTCACCGCGATCGGCGAGACCGGTACCGAACCCCAAGGCGATGATGCTGAACTTATCGCGAAATTAAACGCCTGGGCTGAAGGCGGCGGTGAAGCAGCGGCTGAAGAGGTAATGGAGACCCCCGTTGCTGATGACGCGCCAGCGGAAGAGGCGACGCCCGCGGACGAAGGCGAAGCGGCTGCTCCGGCGGACGCCGACGTCAATGCCTATAAGGCCATTGGCGGTCTTTCGACAATGGATGGCGTTTTCGACAGCCTCTACCGTCGCGTGATGGCCGATGAGCGTTTAGAGCCGATTTACAGCAAGGGTGATGTCGACGTTCTGCAGATCGTGCACTGTGCCTATATTTGCGAACAAGTCGGCGGACCGAAGGCGGATACGAACTACAACATCGCCACAGTCCATGCCGATATGGTCAACGCCGGACTGGAAGACGAACATTTTGATGCTGTTTTCGCGCATCTGGCCGCCGCTATGGAAGAACTCGAAATACCGGCTTCGGCGGCCACACAAATTTCCGAGGTGTTTGCCGATAGTCGTGAGACAATCTTACGTCCGAATAACGCGGCGCCGGCCGAAGAAGCGGAGAGCGAAGCCGCGGAGGAAGCCCCCGCAACGGACGAAAAGCCTGCGGAAGACGAGCCCGCTGCCGCAAAAGCGGCAGCGCCGGTTGCCGTCCAGACTATCCGGGTGAATGTGGATGTGCTCGAAAGCTTGATGACCGTGGTCAGCGAGCTTGTCCTGACGCGCAATCAGCTCATGCAGATTTTGCGCGATCAGCGAAAGAGTGAATTCGATGGCCCGTTGCAGCGCCTCAATCAAGTAACGTCAGAGCTTCAGGAAAGCGTTATGCAAACGCGGATGCAGCCGATTGGCAACGCCTGGGGCAAGCTGCCGCGTATCGTTCGCGATCTCTCCCAAGAGCTCGACAAGAAAATCGACCTTGAGATGGTCGGTGCGGAAACCGAGCTCGATCGCCAGGTGCTCGAGCTGATCCGTGACCCACTCACTCACATGATCCGCAATTCCGGCGATCATGGGCTGGAAACCCCGGCCGAGCGTGTTGCGGCGGGCAAGAAAGAAACCGGAACGATTACCCTGAGTGCGCGTCACGAAGGCGGGCATATCATCATCGAAATCAAGGATGATGGACGTGGGTTGCCGGTCGAGAAAATTAAAACCAAGGCGATCAACAACGGCCTTGTCAGTGAAGCCGAGGCTGAAGCCCTCACCGACCAACAGATCTTGCAGTTCATCTTCAAGGCGGGTCTCTCCACAGCAGAGGCGGTAACCAATGTTTCCGGCCGTGGCGTGGGCATGGACGTCGTGCGCAGCAACATCACGAAAATCGGCGGTACGGTCGAATTGCAATCGCAGGAAGGGCAGGGCACCCGTTTCATCATCAAGATCCCGCTGACCCTGGCGATCGTTTCCGCCCTCATCGTTGAAAGCTGTGGCGAACGCTATGCCATGCCGCAAAACTCGGTGACAGAACTGGTCCGCACGACAGCGTCGGCCGGCCATAAAATCGAGAATATCAACAACACACCGGTTCTGCGTTTACGCAATCGGCTGTTGCCGCTGGTCTCGCTCAAGGGAATGTTGGACACCGATGTGGTCTCTAAGAATGAGGAAACCTACGTCATTGTCACCCAGGTTGGCACGTTTAGCTTCGGCATCATGGTCGACCGCGTGTTCGACACCGAAGAGATCGTCGTTAAGCCGGTGGCGCGTAATCTGCGCGATATCGCTTTGTTCTCGGGCAATACCATCCTCGGCGATGGTAGCGTCGTGATGATCCTCGATCCCAACGGGATCGCCGCCTCGAGCAGCGGTCTTGGGGCCCTGCAGGGTGAGGATGACGCGGATGCCGAAGCCCATGAGCTGCTCGGTGACGATAAGACCTCGCTGTTGGTCTTCCGCGCCGGCGACGAGACGCCGAAGGCGTTCCCGCTGGAACTGGTGGCGCGCATCGAAGAAATCGATTTGGCGAATATCGAATACGCCAACGGTAGCGCGATGATCCAGTACCGCGACCATCTGATGCCGCTGGTCAATGTCGACGGCGCAACATCGGTCAATGACAATGGCAACCGGCCGGTGCTGGTGTTCTCCGATCGCGATCGTTCGATGGGCCTGATGGTCGACGAGATTGTCGATATTGTGGAATCGGCCGTGGAAATCGAAACCAAGGGCGCCGTTCCTGGCACCATCGGCAGCGCCATCATCGATGGCAAAGCGACCGACCTGCTCGATGCCAGCCATTACATGCGGTTGGTTGACCAAAACTGGAACGAAGCCGATGGCGAAGTTGCCTTTGGCGACGAGGAAAAAAGCCGTCGGATCTTGTTGGTCGATGACAGCCCCTTCTTCCGCAATATGCTGACACCGTTACTACGGGCCGCCGGTTACGACATTGAAACTGTCGAGAACGCCCAGATCGCAATGAAGTTCTTAGAGCAGGACGCCAATTTCGATGCCATCGTTTCGGATATCGAGATGCCCGGCATGAACGGTTTTGAGTTCGTCGCGGCACTGCGCAGCGAAGAGCGGTGGCAGAACACACCGGTTGTCGCCCTGTCATCGCATAGTACGGAAAAAGACATCGAACGCGGGCGCGAAGCTGGGTTCGACGATCATGTGGTCAAGATGGATCACGACGCGTTGCTTAATGTGTTGATGACGACAACCGATCCGGCTCGAAAGAACGCCGCTTAGGCATTCCAGCCCCATCGACTGATATCCAGGTAGGAAATAGGAGAAATCACCGTGAAAGAATTCGTTACAGTAACAATAGCCGATCAGCGGTTCGGCATTCCGGTCTTGAGCGTCCAGGATGTGCTAACCGAACAACGGTTGACTCATATCCCCTTGGCGCCGCCAGAGGTTGCCGGTGCGCTCAACCTGCGCGGCCGGACCGTTACGGCGATCGACATTCGCACCCGGCTCGGTCTCGACCCGCGCGAGGAAGGCGCCACAGCGATGAATGTCGTGGTCGAGTATGACGGCGAACCCTACAGCCTCATGGTTGATGCCGTAGGCGATGTCATGGCCTTGTCGGATGACGATTTTGAGCAGAACCCGATCACGTTGGATCAGGTCTGGCGGGAACTGGCCGATGGCCTCTATCGCCTCGAAGACGGTTTGCTGATCGCCTTCGACGTATCGCGCCTGTTTACCGAGGAAATTATCGAAGCGGCATAACCGGCGTCGCTCCCGCGAACAAAATTAAAGCCCGCGTCTCATTGAGGCGCGGGCTTTTTTAATGGGTCGATTTCGTTCCGAAGATAGACGATATCCAACCGTCTGAGATGTTGCCTAAAGCAGGCCGACCTGTTCCAGCTTGGTGCGGACGATGTCTTCGTCGAACGGCTTCATGATGTACTCGTCGGCGCCTTCCGTAATTGCCAACTGTACATCTTCGAACTCGTTATTCGCGGTACAGAATATGATCTTCGGTGACGTCCCGCCGGGCCGCTGGCGCAACTCGCGCATGAAATCGATCCCCTCCATGCGCGGCATGTTCCAATCCAGCAGGATCGCGTCGGGCATGCTCTCCTCGCAGGCCACCAGCGCGGTGTCGCCGTCGTCGGCTTCGGAGGTCTCAAAGCCTAGCTTATCGAGAATGCCTTTTGCCACGTGGCGTACAAATTTTGAATCGTCAACGATGAGAAACGATAAAGGTGCCATCTCTCTTACTCCTTGCCAATCGAGGTGTCGTTTGTGGGGTTCATGGGATTAAGCCTGTGCCGCGAGCGCCGGACTTGCGGCCGCCGCGGTCGTATTAACGGGACCCGATGCGGGGTCGCTCGAGGTTTTTCGATAAACGCCGTTTCGGCCGGGTTCGGTGACAAAGGCTTCGGATAGTCCGAAGATTGTCTCAGCCGCGCCGAGGGTCAAAAAACCGTTCGGCGTTATCGACTTCGCGATGCCGTCTAGCACTTTGGTCTTGGTGTCAGGGTCGAAATAAATCAAGACGTTGCGGCAGAATATAATATCGAACGTGCCCAACGAGGTGGGGTCGTCGAGTAGGTTGAAGAACCGGTAGGAGACCATCTGCTTCAACTCGTCCGAAACCGTCCAAAGGTCATTATCTTTCTGGAAATGTTGCACCAGATACTTTGCCGGTAGGCCGCGCTGAACTTCGAATTGGGTGTAGCTACCTTCCTCGGCGCGCTCCAGAATCGTGTGGGAAATATCGGTCCCAATGATGTCGATTTTCCAGCCGGGCATCTTCGCCGCATGGTCTTTAAGGATCATCGCCAACGAATAGGGTTCCTGGCCGCTCGAACAAGCCGCGCACCAGATCCTCACCGAACGCTTACTGGCATTCTCTTCCAGGATATGAGGTAACATGATGTCGCGGAAGGCGTCGAACGGCTTTTGATCGCGGAAAAAGAAGGATTCATTGGTGGTCAGCGCATCGGTGACCTCGCGCAGCAAAGCTTCTTCTTTTTTCGCGCGCAATGTCGCCAGTAACGCCGGCACATCTTCATGCTCGGTGCGGCGGGCGATGGGGGCCAGGCGGTTATCGACCAAATAGGCTTTCTCGGGGGTTAACACGATCCCCGAACGCTCCTTCACCGTACTGCAGAGATAGTCGAAATCAGGACCGTTCATAGCTGGCCTCCCTTGGCGGCGGTGTTGACCGCCTGCGCAATATTATCGAGTGGTTTGACGGCGGCGCAGACGCCGGCGGTCGCAACGGCCCCGGGCATTCCCCAGACCACGCTCGATGCCTCATCTTGCGCGATGACTGTTCCACCCTTGTCGACGCAGGCTTGGCAGCCGCCAAGCCCGTCATGCCCCATACCGGTGAGGATCACCGTCAGAAGCGCCGATTCAAAAATTTCGATGAGGCTGCGCAACATCGGCTCAACCGAGGGACGGCAATAGTTTTCCCGCTCGGTTTGCGTGAGTTTTATGCTCAAATCGTCACCTTGGCCGACGATCAACATGTGGTAGTCGCCGGGCGCGACATAAACTTCACCCGCATTGACCTGTTGTCCGTCCTTGGCTTCGTGGACGATACGCCCCGTATCGCGGGCCAGATGGTCGGCCAGTATCTGAGTGAACGTCGCCGGCATATGTTGGGTAATAAATATCGGATGCGGCAGCGTCTTATCGAGATCGACCAGCACCGTATGTAAAGCCTGTGGCCCACCGGTTGAACTGCCGATGGCGATGGCGCGCGGCGGCACCGAGGACTGCTTGTGCAGTGAGATAGGTTGCCCCGGCTGTACCTTAAACGATGGCGCCGCGTTACGGCCCGGAGTCGCTTGTTTTTGCTCGGCGGCCATTGTCGGGTTTGCGGTACCGCCCAGCGCCAGGACCTTGGTGATCAATTCGCGCTTGAAATCATCGGCGCCATGTATTTCCGATCCCGATGTCGGCTTGGCGACATAATCGGAGGCGCCAGCCGACAAGGCATTTAGGCTGATGGTCGCGTTGGCCTCGGTCAGCGTCGACGACATGACGATTTTGACGGTCGGTTTTTCCGCCAAAATAAGCGGAATCGCCGTAATACCGTCCATGACCGGCATTTCGATATCGAGCACGATGACATCGATCTCGAACTTGCCCATCGCATCAACGGCGTTTTGGCCGTTCGAGGCCGTGGTCACAACCTGAATATTGGGGTTTTCCTCAAGAAACCGCCGGGTCAGGCCGCGAACAACAGCCGAATCGTCAACCACCATGACCTTCACGGCAGCGCTGTTAGGGGACGCCTGCGGAGACACTTCGGCTAAGCTCATGATCGAACAACCTTCTTCGCCACCGGAAATTCGCTGGCGCACATAATCTGGTTGTTTAAGAATAGGTTGCTAACGTAAACGAGAGCTTAAACAGAGCACGCAAATCGCCTGTTTCCAGGCTATCTAGTGATACGGCACTCTACTTATAGCTGTGAGTTAACCGCGTTTCTCGATCACACGCCGGCCGGAATCGGTTAATTTACAAACCAGCCAATCCGGCTTAATCGGGTTCTCGAACCAGGGTTCGGCCCAGCCTTTGCGAATGCAGCTTTTGATCGTGCGGTCGCTGATTTTCTGGCCGTCGCGATCGAATAGCGGCAATTTACCGCCGGGTTGGGATAGGCCACGCAATAGCCAGTCCCGCTGAGGGCCCGACAGCTTGCCGGTTCCCGACACCGTATTTCGGGAATGGATGCGTCGGCGGTGAGGCTGCAGCGCGACGACATTGTCGCCGCCGTGTGAACTCGCCGTGTATTTAGGTGCAGGCATCTTTCCCCCAATTGATCAGAAAACCACATGTCAGCCGAATGGTCTTCTGGACAACCTCTATTGATCGTAGAGTAGAATGGTGACCGGGCCAAGTATTCGCACGTTACAGGCCGATAACTTCGGCTTCCTTAACGTTAATACCGCCATCGCGGTTCGCGTAACCTACGCGATTTGCTATAGTCGGGATTGAATTCGGGCGAATATCGCAGCAAGGAAATGGAACGGGATCGATGAATGAGAAGGTCTGGAAAGTATATTTGTCGGGTGAAATCCACAGCGATTGGCGCGAGCAGATCGCCGATGGCGTCGCCCAGGCTGGCCTGCCGGTGGTCTTGAACGCGCCGGTGACGGTCCACGAAGACTCCGACGATTGCGGGGTCGCCATCCTGGGCAGCGAGGAATCGGTCTTTTGGCACGACCATAAGGGCGCGCTGCTCAATTCGGTGCGCACCGGCACGCTGATTGCTGACGCCGATGTGGTCGTCGTGCGCTTCGGTGAAAAATACAAACAATGGAACGCGGCGTTCGACGCCGGCTACGCCGCCGCGCTGGGCAAGCCGCTCATCATTCTCCACCAGGAAGAGCACAACCACGCTTTGAAGGAAGTCGACGCCGCCGCCAAGGTGGTCGCGCGCGACACCCATCAAGTTGTCGAGGCGCTAACCTACGCCATCTGCGGCGCCATGCCCGAGCAGTGGTACGGTAAGCAGGCGGCCGAGTAGCTAATAGCCTGGGAAATTATTCCGCCGCCTTGGCCATGGCGTGATCCAGCGCCTGGTCGAGATCGGCGATGATGTCGTCGATGGTCTCCAGACCCACTGAAATCCGCACCACGTCGGGCCCGGCCCCGGCGGCGATGCGCTGTTCTTCGGTGAGCTGGCGGTGGGTGGTCGAGGCCGGGTGGATGATCAAGGTTTTGGTGTCGCCCAAATTGGCCAAATGGGAGATAAGTTCGACGCTCTCGACCAGGCTGGTGCCGGCTTCGTAGCCGCCCTTGAGGCCGAAGGTGAACAACGAGCCCGGCCCCTTGGGCAGATACTTCTTGGCCAGTTCGCGATAGGGGCTGGATTTCAAGCCGGCATAAGAGACCCAGGCAACCGCGGGGTGAGCCTCGAGATATTCGGCCACCGCCTGGGCATTTTGCACATGGCGCTCCATGCGCAGCGGCAGGGTCTCGATACCGGTGAGGATCAGATAGGCGTTCATCGGCGCCAGGGTCGGACCGAGATCGCGCAGGGCGACCGCGCGGCCCTTGGTCGAGAAGCCGAAATCGCCGAAGGTCTCGTAGAAGGTGAGCCCATGATAGGCCGGGTCGGGCTGGGTGAGGGACGGGAACTTATCGTTCTGCGCCCAATCGAAGCGGCCGCTCTCCACCACAATGCCGCCCATGGCGTTGCCGTGCCCGCCGAGAAATTTGGTCATCGAATGGATGATAATATCGGCGCCCCAATCGAACGGTTGGGCCAGATAGGGCGAGGCGGTTGTGTTATCAACGATTAGCGGTATGCCGGCCTCGCGGGCGATGTCGGCAACCGGTTCGAGATCGACGATGACACCGCCGGGATTGGCCAGCAGCTCGAGAAAAATCGCCTTGGTGTTCTCATCGATCGCGTCGCGGAAATTTTCCGGCTCGCCCGGGTCGACGAACTTACAGTTCCAACCGAACTTTGCGAAAGTGTGGGTGAACTGGGTGACCGAACCGCCATACAGGTTGGTCGAGGATATGAAATTGGCGCCGGGCTCCATGAGGATATACATGGCCAGCATTTGCGCCGCATGGCCGGTCGAGGTGGCGACGCCGGCGCGGCCGTTCTCAAGCGCCGCGACCTTCTCTTCTAGCGCCGAGACAGTGGGATTGCCGATGCGCGTATAGATATAGCCGAAGGTCTGCAGGTTAAACAGCGACGCTGCATGGTCGACATCGTCGAAGACATATGAGTTGGATTGATAGATCGGCACGTTACGCGCGCCGGTCGACGGATCGGGTGCGCTACCGGCATGGATTGCCAGCGTCTCAAAGCCAGGCGGTTTGGCTGGTTTACGATCGTCGGCCATTACTCGGGCTCCGTTGTTGCTTTTCATCACGCGACAGGATCGGGATGAAATAGCCCAGGGTTAAACACAAACCTCATGCTGAGCTTGTCGAAGTATGAGGTGTTTTCCGTGCCCTTCAAATCTTCATCCTTCGACAAGCTCAGCATGAGGGCGGTGTATACAAGGCTTCCCGCTAGTGGGTGCGAATTTGCTTCGAGCGGCGCGATGTGATCACCCGCGTATTGATACCGCTCCAGCCGAGCTCACCGCTCAACCGGCCGAATTCAATCTTTGGGCAACGGTCCATGATCACCGTAAGCCCCGCCGCTTCGGCCTTTTGCGCCGCCTCATCATGACGCACGGTGAGCTGCATCCAGATGATTTTAGCACCGATTTCAAGGGCCTCGTCGACGACCGGCGGAACGCGATCGGAACGTTGGAAAATGTCCACCATTTCAATAGGTTCAGGGATGTCTTTAAGGCTGGCGTACACCGTCTCTCCGAGCAGGATTTCACCTTCGGCGCGCGGATTTACCGGGATCACCCGAAAACCTTTTTCTTGCAGATATTTCATGGCGAAATAGCTCGGCCGGTTCCAGTTGGTGCTGGCGCCGACCATGGCGATGGTGTTGGTATCGCGCAGAATGCGGCGAATCTGCCAGTCGGGATAATAAAGCGCTTCCATCTTTTGTTCCTGTAGCCAGGTCGCAGAACTAGGCTGCTTGCCGCAGCCGCGGTAATTCGATCGCCGGACAACGATCCATGATGACCGTACCGCCGGCGGCTTCGGCCTTTCGCGCCGCGTCTTCGTCGATCACGTCCAGTTGCATCCAGATATAGGGCGCGCCGATGGCAATAGCATCATCGACCACGGGCGCGACCTTGCTGGAGCGCCGGAAAATATCCACCAAATCAACTTTCTCGGGCAGGTCCTGCAACGCCGCATAGACCTTCTCGCCGTGAATTTCCTGCCCCACCGCGTCGGGATTGACCGGGTAGACCTTGTAGCCCTGGTTCTGCAGAAAACGCATGACGCGCCAACTGGCGCGGCGTTCGCCCCGGGGGCTAGCGCCGACCAGGGCGACAGTTCTGATGTCGTCGAACAGCGTGCGCAGAACCTCGTCTGAATACGAAAATTGGCTCATGAGGGTTCAGTCTTCCGCCTCTGGCTCGCCCCGTGGGGATTGATCCCACACCGGTTGGCGCTTCTCGATGAAGGCATCGAAGCCTTCCGCCGCGTCCCGGTCCATGACATTGCGCGCCATCTCCGAACCGGCGAACGCGTAGGCATCTGTGAGGCCCATCTCGAGCTGCCGGTAAAACCCTTCCTTGCCGAGTCTGAGGCCAAAGGCGCTCTTGGCGGCCAATTTCTCCGCTAGTGCATCGACGGTGGCGTCGAGTTCACCGTCGGCGACGACTTGGTTGATCAGGCCGATCTGCTCGGCCCGGTCGGGGCCGATGAAATCGCCGGTCAGCAACATTTCCATGGCGTGTTTGCGGCTGAGGTTACGCCCCACGGCGACGCCAGGGGTCGAGCAGAACAGCCCATTATTGATGCCTGAGGTGGCGAAACTGGCCGATTGCCCGGCAACGGCAAGATCGCAAGTGGCGACTAATTGGCAGCCGGCCGCGGTGGCGACACCATGTACTTTCGCGATGACCGGTTGCGGCAAGCGCAGGATCGACACCATCATATTGCTGCAGGCGGCGAAGAGCTGGTTTTGATATTCCAGCGTATAATTGGCCCGCATATCTTTCAGATTATGTCCGGTGCAGAATGCTTTGCCGTTCGCCGCCAGCACGACCACCCGAATCGACGGGTCGGCGGCGATGTCGTCGAGGCCCGCCTGCAGGCTGTCCAACATTGTGTGGGACAGCACATTCATTTGCTTCGGACGGTTAAGCGTCAGCACCGCAACGCCGCCGCGATCCTCGCGTAACAGGTGAGGGGGCTCGTTTTCTACCCCGGTATGTGTTGCGGCGTCGCTCATAATTAAGTCGGTTCGTTCCAGGTTCAGGCTAAATCACATGGGACCAATTGCACCGGGCGGCAATGTGCATCGCCGGGCCGGGCCGGCGCAAGTCCCAATATAGGCCCCTTGCGTACTATATTACCGCACTTATAACCCATTCAGAAAAAACACTAATTCACGATTGACAGTTTGTTTTGACTGCCATAGAACCCGCCTCGGTTCCCTGAGGAAATTCGTCCTCGAGCCCTTAAAGACGGAATTCAACACAATGCCCCTTACGGCTCAAAAAACATATAGCGCCAGACCTTCCGAGGTCGAGGCCAAGTGGTGGATCATCGACGCCGAAGACCTGGTTCTCGGCCGCATGGCGGTGATCATCGCCGACCGGCTGCGTGGCAAACACAAGCCGATGTACACCCCCAACATCGACTGTGGCGACCATATCGTTGTGATCAACGCCGAGAAGGTCCACCTGACCGGCAATAAGAAGGCCGATAAGACCTATTATCGCCACACCGGCTATCCCGGCGGCATTAAGAGCCGCACCGCGGGCGAAATTTTGGAAGGCGAGCATTCCGACCGGGTTATTCGTAAAGCCGTCGAACGCATGCTGCCAAAAACCAAAATGGGTCGTGCGCAGATCGGCAAGCTCAAGATTTACGCAGGCACCGAACACCCCCATGAAGCCCAGCAGCCTGAAACCATCGATGTTGCCGCGCTAAACGCCAAGAATAAGAGGAAGGGCTGATCATGACCGACGAAACGGTACAAGCCGCAGAGCCGGTGGAAACAGTCGCGCCAGCGCCGGTTGTTGCTGAGCCCAAGATCGACGAGCATGGCCGGACCTACGCCACCGGCAAGCGGAAAGACGCGGTCGCCCGCGTATGGATCAAACCGGGCACCGGGTTGCTGACGGTTAATGGCCGCGCCGGCGAGGTTTATTTCGCCCGGCCGGTGCTGCGCATGGTTCTCTCGCAACCCTTCCAGGTGACCGAACGGGTCGGCCAGTACGACATCGTCTGCACCGTGGCCGGCGGTGGCCTCTCGGGACAGGCCGGCGCCGTACGCCACGGTCTGTCCAAGGCCCTGAGCCTGCGCGAACCGGAACTCCGCACGGTTCTAAAGAAAGCCGGCATGCTGACCCGCGATTCGCGCGTCGTTGAACGTAAGAAATACGGTAAGGCCAAGGCCCGCCGCAGCTTCCAGTTCTCCAAGCGTTAAACCGCACCACATCAAACGCGTTCAATCGCCGGGGTTCGTTGAAGCGAGCTCCGGCGTTTTCTTTTGACGTTTCGTTTACCACGTTCGGTTAGCCTAATTGCCGTTGGTAAGTAGGTTGGCCCTCAGTATGGCGCAGCAAGTCATCATTCTTGGCGCCGGCGGACACGGACGGGTATGCGCCGAAGTCGCCGTGCGTTGTGGTTTTGCGATTGTCGGATTTTGCGATCCCGCGCGATCGCTCGACCAAGTCGTCAATGACATCCCGGTGATCGCCACTGATGATGAGGCGTTGCTGCGCGCCTGGCCCGACGGCACGCAACTGTTTGTCGCCGTCGGCGAGAATGCGCGCCGCGTCGCGTGCGGTGAGTTCGCGCGCCGGCAAGGTATCGCGCTGGCAATTCTCGTCGACCCATCCGCGATTGTTTCCGAGACCGCCGCAATTGGGGCGGGTAGCGTGGTCATGGCCAATGTTGTGATCAACGCCAACGCGAACATCGGCGCCCACTGTATTCTCAATACCGCCTGCACGATCGACCATGATGGCGATCTCGCTGACGGCGTTCAGATTGGCCCGGGTGTTCGCGCCGCGGGCGATGTCACGGTTGGCAAACAGGCGATGGTCGGGGTCGGCGCGTCGTTGATCCCGGGGGTTCATGTGGGTCACAACAGTACTATTGGCGCCGGCGCCGTCGTTACCACCGATGTCCCAGACGGTGTCACCGTGGTCGGCATCCCGGCACGACCGATTACCCGATAAAAGCCTCTTTTTAGAACCCGGCCAATCGACGGTTGCGCGAAACCGCCGCTTTGTCTTAGTAAACAGCCCTATCGCCGCCTATGGTGTGGCGAGGACTAATCTGGATAATTTAGCAGGAGTGCCCGCCATGGCGGCGCAATCGTCGAACAGCAACCAACTCAAGATCGGTATTTTGGGCGCCAGCGGCTATACCGGCGTCGAGCTTGTGCGTCTGCTGGTGCGCCATCCCAATGCGTCGATTGCGCTGATGACGGCAAACGCCCATGCCGGCAAACCCTATGACGCGGTCTATCCCCATCTCGGCGGCAACGATTTGCCGGATCTAATCAAGACCGAGGAGGCGTCGTGGGACGGTATCGATGTGGCGTTCTGCGCCTTGCCCCACGGCACGACCCAGGAAATTGTCCGCGAGTTGCCGGGCGATCTGAAGGTGGTCGACCTGTCGGCTGATTTTAGGCTGGAAGACATCGCCACCTACGCCGAATGGTACGGCCACGAACATTACGCGCCGGCGCTGCAGGGCGACGCGGTTTATGGGCTGACCGAATTCTACCGCGATCGTATCGCCGCCAGCCGGTTGGTCGCGTGCCCGGGCTGTTATCCGACGGCGGCGCTGCTCCAGTTGTTGCCGATTGTCGCGGCAGGCCAGATCGACGCCGACGATATCATCATCGACGCCAAGTCCGGCGTGACCGGGGCGGGGCGGGCGCTGAAGGAAACATCGCTGTTCGCCGAAGTCGCCGAGGGCATCCATCCCTACGGCGTCGCCCATCACCGCCACGCGCCGGAGATCGAGCAGGAGATCGGTAAGCTCGCCGGGCATTCGGTGACCGTCAACTTCACACCGCACCTAATGCCGATGAACCGGGGTGAGTTGGTGACCACCTATGTGCGGCTCGCCAATGGCGTCACCGCTGACGATTTGCGGCAGACCCTGATCGAGCGTTACGCCGACGAGCGGTTCGTGCGCATCGTACCGGAGGGCTCCACGCCGGCGACCCGTCATGTGCGGGGCTCGAACTTTGTCGTCACCGGGGTCTTCGCTGACCGCATTCCTGGCCGCGCGATTCTGGTGACCGCGATCGACAATTTGGTCAAGGGATCAAGCGGCCAGGCGATTCAGAATATGAATTTGATGTTCGATATCGCCGAGACGACGGGCTTGGAACAAGAGCCGCTGTTCCCGTAAAACAACGGCTCCAACTCACACACCATCTCGAGGAACTCATGTCCGGACCGGTGAAACCCTATCTTGGCGTCATGCCGACCATCGCCGATGACGTCTTCATCGCCGATACCGCCGCGGTGATCGGCGACGTCCATATCGGCGCCGGTTCCAGCGTTTGGTACAATTGCGTCATCCGCGGCGATGCCGGCAGCTTTATCCGCATCGGCGAACGCGTCAATGTTCAGGACGGCACGGTCATCCATTTGAACGGTCCCCGCGAAGACGGTTCGGAACATATGCCGACGCACATTGGCGATGACATTACCATCGGCCATAGCGCGCTGATCCACGCCTGCACCCTGCAGTCGCGGTGCTTCATCGGCATGCGCTCGGTGGTGCTCGACGGGGCGGTGGTGGAAACCGGCGCCATGGTCGCCGCCGGTGCCGTGGTGTCGCCGGGCAAGGTGGTGAAGGCGGGCGAATTATGGGCCGGCATTCCCGCCAAGCCTTTGCGCGAATTACGCCAGAGCGAACTTGATTATTGGCCGGAATCGGTAGCGACTTATTGCCAGCTCGCCGCCAACCATATCAAATCGGGCAACTCGAGCCGTTAGCGCGACCGCCATCCTTCGAGACGCGATCTGCGATCGCTCCTCAGGATGAGGGTAATTCGAGTTCTAATATAGCCTCATCCTGAGGAGGCGCGTAGCGCCGTCTCGAAGGACGAGGCGGGCCGCTAGTCCTCTTTGCCGAAGCGCGTCGCGGCGTAACTGCCCGGCGCGGCTTCGATAATTTTTAATTTGCCGTCACCCGGGGCGCGGGCGGAGATCGATCCGCCGGCATGTTTCTTGATCCATTTGCGCCATTCCGGCCACCACGACCCGGGCTTCTCATCCGCATTGGCCAACCATTCGTCCGGATCGGCGGGATTTTCCTTGTTGGTCCAATAGCCATATTTCTCGTTTGCTGGCGGGTTGACCACACCGGCGATGTGGCCTGAGCCGGCGAGGCAGAACTTCACCGGACCCTGGTAAAGTTGCGTGGCCGCGTAGGTCGACTTCCACGGTGCGATATGATCTTCGCGGGTCGACACCATCATTGTCGGCGTCTTGATTTTCCGCAGATCTATCGGCACGCCGTCCAGTTCGATACCGCCGGGCTCGACCAATTTGTTCTCCTGGTACATTTTACGCAGGTAGAAGCTGTGCATTGCGGCCGGCATGCGGGTCGAATCCGCATTCCAGAACAACAGATCGAAGGGGAAGGGGTCGCGACCCATCAGGTAATTGTTGACTACGAACGACCAGATCAAATCGTTGGCGCGCAGCATATTGAAGGTATTCGCCATGGCGCCGCCATCGAGATAACCCTCGGCGTCCATGCGTTCTTCCAACGATGCGAGTTGCTCCTCGTCGATGAACACGCCGAGTTCGCCGGGGTCTTCAAAGTCGGTCAGGGCAGTGAAGAAGGTGGCGCTCTTAAAGCCCTTGTCGCCTTTCGCGGCCATATAGGCCAGGGTGCTGGCCAGCAACGTGCCGCCCAGGCAGTAACCGATGACATTGGCGTCGCGGGCGCCGGTCGCCTGCTCGATCGCGTCGAGCGCGGCCAACGGTCCTTCGATCATGTAATCTTCGAAGGATTTCTGCGCGAGCTTTTCGTCGGGATTGACCCAGGAGACGATAAACACCGTCAGACCTTGATCGACGCACCATTTGATGAACGAATTTTCCGGCTGCAGATCGAGGATATAATATTTATTGATCCACGGCGGGATGATCAGCAGCGGGCGCTGATCGACCTTCTCGGTTGCCGGCTCATACTGGATGAGTTGCATCAGATCCGTCTGAAACACCACCTTGCCCGGCGTCAGCGCGATATTACGGCCCAACTCGAAGGCGTCTTCGTCGGTCTGACGAATGCGCAATTGACCGCCGCCGCGCTCCAAATCGTCGAGCAGGTTTTTCAAACCCTTGACCAGATTATCGCCCCTACTGTCGATGGTTTCGCGCAACACCCGCGGATTGGTCATCACAAAATTCGACGGCGCCATGGCATCGACGAATTGGCGGGTATAGAAATCGACTTTCTTGGCGGTCTTATCGTCGAGGCCTTCGACTTCGTTGACCGTGTTTTGCAGCCAGCGGGCGGAGAGCAGATAGGACTGTTTGATGTAGTCGAACAGGACATTCTCTTCCCAATCGTCGGCGCGAAACCGGCGATCGTCGCCCTCGGGTGTGACCACGGGGTCGACTGTCTGGCCCATCATCTTTTGGGTGGTCGACTGCCACAACTCCACGTAGCTCTGCCACAGCGCTATCTGCGCTTCCATCATTTGGGCCGGGTTGGCCATCATGCGGGTGGTCAGTTCGAGGAAGGCGTTGCCGATATTCGACGGGTCGGCCATGCCGAATTGATTGCCCTGCTGCGCCACAAAATTGTTGATCAAGCGTTGGCTTTGCTCGGCGATACTGGCGATCGATTCGCTCATTGCGTCACCCGGGGTCGAATCACCTTCGTTGGCTGGTTGATCCGGCATTGGCCAATCCTTTATATTTGCGACGTTTTTTACGATTCGCGCACTGACACGGCGCGGATAAGAGTTGTAAGTGCTATAACAAATAGCAAGCTATGTTGCACTGCAATAAGATAGTTTTTTTGAAGCTACGATTTTCCTCGCAATCGCGATGAATTGTACGATGAAAAGGAAGCCAGCCATGAACGTCGCGCAGGTGTCGAACGCCCTCTCTCATGCGACCGTGAAACGCGCCCGCGCGGTGCTCGCCGCGTCCACGGTCGCGATCTTGGCTGGATGCTCAAGCGCTTCGGACTTGGATGTCTTCGGTATTTTCGATGACGGTCCGTCCGCCACGACGACGGCGGGACAGTCGAGCGTGCGCGCGAGCGGCGACCAGGAAAGCGCCGCGGCAAGTTCGCAGTCGACCCCCAGCCTCTCCAGCGTGCCGCCACGGCCCGATGCGCCGACCCCGCCGGACGTCCGCCAGCGCGTTGTCGAGGGACTTGTTTCCGACCGGGAGAATGCCCGCTACAGCGACCAGACGATCCGCTTGCAGGGTTCGACCCGCGAAACCGTCGCAGCCACGCCGGCAACCACCACGGCGCCACCACCGCCACCTGTGCGCGCAACAGAGGCGCCAACGCGCGTTGCCACGCCACCGCCACGCCAAACAGCGAGCGTACCGCCGCCGCCAGCGCCCATTCCCACCGGTCCGCGTCCAAGCGTTCAGGTGGATCCCACGGCGCTCGATGGCGGCTCTAATTTTCCGCTGCAGGCCCGGCGCGTCACCGTCGATGAGCAGGTCGCGACGATCCATTTCGGCCATAGTTCGTCGAAACTCGATGATCGTGATAAGCGTGTGATTGCTCAGGTTGCTTCCGCCCAGCGGCAAAATGACGCCGATGTCGTGGTTATCGGCCATGCCAGTGGCCGCACGCAGCAACTCGATAAGGTCGAGCATGAATTGGCGAATTTCCGTATATCCCTGGCCCGGGCGAACCGGGTCGCGTCGGCGCTGATCGCCATGGGCGTGAGCCCCGATAAAGTTCAGGTCGAGGCGTTCGCCGACGATAGCCAACTTTATTCTGAATCCATGCCGACCGGCGAAGCGGGCAACCGACGCGCCGAAATCTATTTCCGCCAGTAGAGTTGCTCGAGATAAAGCTCGCCAGACAAGAGGCGTCCAATTAGAACAACGCCAATGACCCAATGGCGCTCGCTCCACCACGCGGCGGGCGCCACCGGGATTGGTGCACAGGTGCTGACATGAAGCATGATTTTCATCGCATAAAACGGCTACCGCCATATGTCTTTGCCGAAGTCAATGCGATGAAGGCCGCCGCTCGCGCCAACGGCGACGATATCATCGACTTTGGCATGGGCAATCCGGACCAGCCAACGCCGCCGCATATCGTCGAGAAACTGGTCGAGACGGTGCGTAACCCGCGAACCCACCGCTACTCCAATTCGCGCGGCATTCCTGGCCTGCGGCGCGCTCTTTGCAACTACTACGAACGCCGCTTCAATGTGGCCCTCGATCCTGAGCGTGAGGCCATCGTCACCATCGGCTCGAAGGAGGGATTGGCAAATCTGGCCCAGGCGATCACCGGTCCGGGTGACGTCATTCTGGTGCCCAATCCGTCATATCCGATCCACCAGTTCGGATTCATCATCGCCGACGGTGCGGTTCGCTATGTACCGGTCAAACCGGACGATGATTTTCTGCCGGCACTGGAACGCTCGGTGCTGCATTCCGCACCGAAACCGGTGGCGTTGGTCCTGTGTTATCCAGCCAATCCGACCGCCTATGTGGCCGATCTGGATTTCTATACCGAAGTGGTCAAGTTTTGCCGCCAGCACGATATCTATATTCTGTCGGACTTGGCTTACGCCGAAATCTATTACGACGATGACAATCCGCCACCGTCGCTGCTCCAGGTCCCCGGCGCCCGCGATATTGCCGTCGAGTTCACGTCGACCAGCAAGACCTACTCCATGCCGGGCTGGCGTATCGGATTTGCCGCCGGCAATGCCGATCTTATCGCCGCCCTGGCCCGGGTCAAAAGCTATCTCGATTATGGCGCCTTCACGCCGATCCAGGTTGCCGCGGCGGCGGCGCTCAACGGCCCGCAAGATTGCGTCGCAGAGATCCGAGCGCTCTATAAAGCGCGCCGTAACGTCCTCATCGACGGTCTGGCGCGCGCCGGCTGGGATATCCCCATGCCCAGCGCGTCGATGTACGCCTGGGCGCCGATCCCCGAGCCTTTTGCTGAGCTAGGCAGTCTGGAATTCTCCAAACTACTCCTCGAACATGCCAAGGTCGCGGTATCGCCAGGGGTTGGCTTTGGCGAGAATGGCGAGGGTTATGTGCGCATCGCCTTTGTCGAGAACGAGCAACGTATTCGTCAGGCGGTTCGCAGCATCCGGCAGTTTTTGGCGCAAGGCGACGATATTGCCGCCGCCGCCGCGACCAGCAATGTCGCGCCGCTGACGGCGTCGCAAAGCTAAGGAATTTATCGTGTCCCAGCCTTTGTGTATCGCCATTGCCGGACTTGGAACCGTTGGCGCCGGCACCCTCCGCGTTCTCCAACAGCATGGCGACCTCCTGGCCGCCCGCGCCGGCCGTCCACTCGCCGTCACCGCGGTTTCGGCGAAGAGCCGCACCAAAGATCGCGGCGTGTCCATCGACGATGTGGCTTGGTTCGATGATCCGGTCGCCATGGCGCGTGAGGCCGAGGCCGATGTCGTCATTGAGCTGATTGGCGGCGAAGATGGGCCGGCGAAAGCCACTTGCGAGGCGGCGCTCGCCGCCGGCCGGCATGTCGTTACCGCCAACAAGGCGCTCCTGGCGGTCAATGGCGCGGGACTGGCCGATGCTGCGGCACAGGCCGGCAAGGCGCTCAATTTCGAGGCTGCCGTCGCCGGCGGCATTCCCATTGTAAAGGCGCTGCGCGAGGGACTTGCCGGCAACAACATCACGCGGGTCTATGGCATCCTCAATGGCACCTGCAATTACATTCTGACCGAGATGCGCGAGCAGCGCCGCTCGTTCGAAGATGTCCTCGACGAGGCGCAGCGCCTGGGTTACGCCGAAGCCGAACCGAGCATGGATGTGGACGGTATTGATGCCGGCCAAAAGCTCGCCCTCTTGTCGAGCCTGGCGTTCGGTAGTCGCATCAATTTCGACGGTGTCTATATTGAAGGCATCCGGCACATTTCGCTGCTTGATATCGATTACGCCGAAGAGTTGGGTTACCGCATCAAATTGCTGGGCAGCGCGCAGCGCACCGAACGCGGCCTGGAACAGCGGGTCTATCCCCGCATGGTCGATCAGCGCCAGCCTATCGCCCATGTGGAGGGCGCGGAGAATGCGGTCGTCGCGATCGGCGATTTCGTCGGCAACACCATGTTCCAGGGCGCCGGCGCCGGTGCCGGCCCGACAGCCTCTGCGGTAGTCGCCGATATCGTCGATATCGCCCGCGATCATCGCACGCCGACATTGGGTATTTCGGCCGGCGAACTCGAATCCCTGCCGGAGGCTCCAATCGGCAGCCACCGGGGGCCGTATTATGTGCGCCTCATGGTGAGCGACCGGCCGGGGGTTATCGCCGATGTGACAGCGGTGTTCCGCGACGAGGCGGTATCCATCGAATCGATGATCCAACGGGCACGGTCGGAGACCGAAGCGGTGCCCGTGGTGCTAAACATGCACGAATGCGAGGAAGCGGCGATGCAACGCGCGTTATCACGCATTGCGACGTTGGATTCTGTCGTCGAAGCGCCGACAATGATCCGAATCGAATCGCTGGCGTAGGGAAAACGGCGGGGCGTAAAACCTGGCGGACAAGAGATCTAAAGTGGGGAGACAATCGAGCGATGGCTGACAACGACACGACCATCATGGACCGCAACATGGCCATCGAAGCCGTCCGGGTTACGGAAGCCGCGGCGATAGCCGCCTGGAAGTGGACCGGGCGCGGCGACGAGATGTCGGCCGACGCCGCGGCAGTCGAGGCCATGCGCGCGGCGCTGAACAAACTCAACATCAATGGCACGGTGGTGATCGGCGAGGGCGAACGCGATGAGGCGCCGATGCTGTTTATCGGCGAGAAGGTCGGCGCCGGCGGTCCGGAAATCGATATTGCGCTGGATCCGCTGGAGGGCACCACGCTGACCGCGAAAGCAAACGCCAACGCCATGGCAACACTGGCGCTGGCGCCGAAGGGCGGTTTTCTCAATGCGCCCGACGTTTACATGGAAAAAATCGCCGTTGGCGGTGGCCTGCCCGACGATCTGATCGACATCAACGCCGCGCCGGCGGAAAATCTCGGACGTTTGGCCGAGGCCAAAGGGGTAGAAGTCTCGGATCTGCTGATTTGCGTGCTTGATAGGCCACGCCATCAAGAGCTGATTGCCGCCATTCGCGAAGCCGGTGCGCGTATTCAGCAAATCTCCGATGGTGACATTTACGGCATTATCGAAACCTCGCAGCCCCACAGCCGGGTCGATATGTATCTCGGCAGCGGCGGTGCGCCGGAGGGCGTGTTGGCCGCCGCGGCGCTGCAATGTATCGGCGGGCAAATGCAGGGCAAACTGCTGTTCCGCAACGACGATGAGCGCGGTCGTGCGGCGAAGATGGGGATCGAGGATTTCGACCGGGTTTATGATTTGAACGATCTCGCCTCCGGCGACGTGATTTTCTCGGCGACCGGTGTAACCGACGGCGGGCTGCTGCAGGGCGTTCACCGAGGTTCCGACAGCGCCTCGACCCAGTCGATCGTCATGCGATCCATGACCGGTACCGTGCGCGAGATCACCACCCGGCACGATTTTTCGCGTAAGCCCAACGAAGACGCCTAGCGGCTCTCAATGAGTGCCGCCCCCGACGCCTTAACCCCGACAGATACGGCTTCATCGATAGACGTCGCCCAGTCGGTCACCGGGCGGCGCTGGGTCTTTCGCGAGGGCGACGATCGGGCTGGTCTGATGCTGGCGCAACGCCTTGATTTGCCCGAAGTGGTGGGGCGCATGTTGGCGGCGCGCGGGGTCGGTATCGAAGATGCCCCGCAGTTTCTGAACCCGACCCTGCGCGATGCGCTGCCCGACCCCAACTGTCTGGCCGATATGGACCGGGCGGTGGCGCGCCTTATTAGCGCAATCCAGGACGGTGAGCCGATTGCCGTGTTCGGCGATTACGACGTCGATGGCGCCACCTCGTCGGCGCTGCTGGCCCGCTTCTTTGCCGCCGCCGGCGCGCCGGTGCGCATCTATATTCCCGACCGCATCCGCGAGGGCTATGGTCCCAACGCCCCGGCGCTGCTGCGCCTGCGCGCCGAGGGCGTCAAGGTGGTGATCACCGTGGATTGCGGCATCACCGCCTTCGAACCCCTGGCCGAGGCCGCCGAGGCCGATCTCGATGTGATCGTGGTCGATCACCATGTGGCGGAGCCGCAACTGCCCGCGGCCGCTGCGGTGATCAATCCCAATCGTCTCGACGATACCAGCGATCTCGGCATGTTGGCCGCGGTCGGCGTCTCGTTTCTGCTCGCCGTTGCGCTCAATCGCGGCTTGCGCGATGCCGGCTGGTATAACGGTGCGGACCGATCGGAACCCGACCTGCTGGGCCTGCTCGATCTGGTCGCTCTCGGGACGGTCTGCGATGTGGTGAAGCTGTCGGGTCTCAACCGCGCCTTCGTGGCCCAGGGACTTCGGGTGATGGCGCGGCGTAACAATACCGGACTGGCCGCGCTATCCGATACGGCGCGTATCAACGAGAAGCCCAGCGAATACCATGCCGGTTATGTGCTGGGGCCACGGGTGAATGCCGGCGGCCGGGTCGGCGAGGCATCGCTTGGCGCACGTTTGCTAACCACCGGCGATGCGGGCGAGGCTAGCGAGTTGGCCCGCCAGCTCGACAGTTTCAACGCCGAACGCCAGGCGATCGAGGCCGAAGTGCTCGAGGAAGCGCTCGCCATGGTCGAGGCGGCGGACAGCGATGCACCGATGGTCATCGTCACGGGTGAGGGTTGGCACGCCGGGGTCATCGGTATCGTCGCCAGCCGGCTGAAGGAAAAATACGCCCGGCCGGCCCTGGTCATCGGCCTCGATGGCGACACCGGCAAGGGGTCTGGCCGTTCGGTCGAGGGCATCGATCTGGGCAGCGCGGTAATCGCCGCGCGCCAGGCCGGACTGCTGATCAATGGCGGCGGTCACAAGATGGCGGCCGGGCTCACCGTCGAGCGGACCCATTTGGCCGACCTCACAACGTTTCTGAACGAGCGCATCGGCGCCGCCGCGGCGGCGGGAAGGGCAGTGCCCACGCTCAATGTGGATGCCAGTGTACGCCTGAGCGGCGCGACGCTTGAGCTGATCGCCTCGATCCAGCAAATCGCCCCCTTCGGCGCCGGCAATCCCGAGCCGCGCTTTGTCTTGCCGGCGGTGCGCGTGGCGACCGCAGATGTGGTCGGCAAAGGCCATGTACGGTGTATTTTATCGGATGACGGTAAAAATCGGCTCAAAGCCATCGCCTTCCGCGCGGCCGGCGAACCCCTCGGTGATGCGCTGCTGCAGACCGGCGGCATGCCGCTCCACATCGCCGGTAAAATCCGTCTCGACACCTGGCAGGGCCGCGAGGGCGTGCAGTTGATCATCGACGATGCGGCGCAAACCTAGGCCTTGATTTCGCCGCGTCCTACCGTTATGTCGTGCCCCAGCGCAACGCCAAGACGTCCCCTTCGTCTAGTGGCCTAGGACACCGCCCTTTCACGGCGGCAACACGGGTTCGAGTCCCGTAGGGGACGCCATTTCCGCCTAATTTTTAAAGATATATAGACCGTTCGCGCGGGCGTCGGCGGGGGCGATTATTCGATCACCTTACGCAGCGCGCCGGTCTCGTCATAAATTCTGATGGCGTGGATCGCCGGCAGATCTGAGAAAATTGGCCGTGTGTCGACCATGATCGCGCCGCAATAGCCGCGAGAAATGGCGCCAAGCAGCTCGGCCTCGGTTTGACGCTCATAAATGTCCCGGTCGAGGGTCAGGTTCAAATAGCCTCGGACGGTCTGCGGGCTGCCATAGACGGCGCACCGCGCTCCGGGTTCTGCCCGCAGGGCGGCGACGATGACATCGTTACGCGATAATGTATCGATCCACGGTGCATAGCGCCGTTGCTGATCGAGGAATAAAATCAAATTGCTGGCGATGATCGACGCAATGCCGGCCGCCAGCAGGCCGGCCCGCCACTTAGGCGACAAAACCGAAATGAAGGCGACAGCGCCCAATATCAGCGGTACGGCGATCTTCGCGCGGTCGTAAGAAAACTGTACGGCGTGTTGCACGATCAACAGATTTTCGACCATCACGAAACCGGCCACCGCCAGCAGAAACCAGATCGCCGGGCGCGCCACAAAGCGCTTTTGAACCAAGGCTAGGATGATTGCCGCCAGCCCCAGGGGCAGCAGCAAACCGACCGAATCCCAATATTCGCCCGGCAGTTGGGTAATGAGATCGAACGTCTTGGTCGAGCCGCCGCGCGCCACATTGCGCCCGCCAATGGCGAGAACGGTCGCGCCGACGCCGGCAACGACCGCATAATGCGCCAGCGTAAACAGACCCGCGATGCCGGTGGCGCCCAAAATTTTCTGCGGAAGGCCCCTAACCAGGGCGAAATTCATAAACCAGTTTTTGACCCACGCCGGGCCGTCTGCGGATTGCCGCCAATGGCGAAACTGCAACGCCGCCACCAGACCGAAAGTGAAAATGTAACCGGTCCATTCCAGCAGTGGGAACAGGGCGCACAGCGATACGAGAAGCCACCGATCACGCGCGGTCGCCGTGCCGGCAAAATGGCGAAAGGTGAAATAGCAGGCAAAAATCAAAACGATTTGGCTGATCGAATGGGCCCAGTAGGTCGCGCCATGGGCGTGGAGGCTTTCGCGCAAAAACAGATAGCTGACTGCTGATGCGGTAAAGATGATCCAGCCCCAAATTGCCCCTCCATCGGTGCCCGGCGGCTGTTCGTGTCTGGCGTAGTTGAAAACGCTTCGCGCCGTGAGGCCCATGCCGAGCGCCGCGATGACGCCAAAAAAGCTATTGAGAAGCGCCAGGGAAAAGGGGTTCAGCGGCGCGCCCACCGCCGCCAAAATTCCATGGGGGATCAGGAAGCCCAGCGGTGGGAAGGAAGTATAGAGATAGGCGCCGCCAGGTGACGGGATCGCCGCGCCCCAGGCGATGTCGTTACCCGGGAAGGGGCTCAACGTCACGGTGGGTAGAAACCAGTGGGCGACGACCGGCGTGTCGCCCAACGCCCGCATGGTCCACAACACATGATATGTGGCTTCCAGGCTCTCCGCTCCGGCGACGCCGGTAAAGCTGTCGAGGCGCAGATAGATCGAGATCAGATAGGCCAGCACGACCACCGCCACGGCGATGAAGCCGACGGCATAGCGCGATACCCCTTGCTGTTCTGAACCCATGGACAACCACCCCGCGGCGCGGAAGCAACCCGCGCTAGATTTTCCAGGATTTCACAGATTCGGAACTAGGGGGTAAAGATCTGTCGGCTTCCGCCATTATTAGTCGACGGAGTGATTAGGCCACACGCCGACCTTATGCACGATCCGATGCCGGCGCGCCGCGGCGCCCAGAACGTAGAGGTTGTATCGACTCCTGCACTCCCATAAATATTTTGCAGGGGCGAGTTGGTATTGCTATGGTGGAAATACTTGATATATATCAACGACTACTGGCGCGGTATCTAGGTACTAATAGATCAAATGCCGCCTACTTTTTACCATAAACGCGCACCATATTATTTATGATCGGGGGGCATCATAACTATGGTTCAGGCGATGAGCTCAGAATCGGAAGATAAGGCGAAACAACAGGCGATGATTGTACAAAAGGAACGTGCAATCGAGCAGAATTACCGTGCCTTCAAAAAGCTACTGCCAGCTCTGATTGAACAGCATCCAGATAAGTTTGCTCTGATGCGCGATGAGGTTCCCATCGCCTTTTATGATACGGCTCGAGACGCCTATATCGCTGGTCTCGACAAATTTGCGGATGGTTTGTTCTCAGTCCAAGAGATAACGGCGCGCAAAATTCATCTCGGATGGTTTTCGCATGCCGCACATAACCCTTCCGCTTGAGGCTGGTACGCTCGCGCCCGTATTTGACGTTACCGTAGGTTATCCAGAGGGATTTTATTCAGGTGACACGAGGCCAGCGGTCCTCAACTCGGTACATATGATTGTCGATACCGGAGCAAGCAACACGTGCGTCTCAAAAGAGATCGCCGCACAACTTCGTTTGATCCCAATCGGCAAGGTCCCTTTTGAGTCCGCGACTCACACCATCGAGGTGGAGAGATACTTTGCCGACCTATGTATCCCCATAGGTGATCACCCGATTCACATTCGCGATCATATCGTTCTCCAACTGCCGGCGGCGAACAACAAAGTAAACGGATTATTGGGACTTGATGTCCTTAAAAAAATTCGCGCGAAATTTCTAATTGATTTGAAAAACGAGACGTTCACTTTAGAAACCTAGTTTCCTAGACCATATCTCTCCCCATTAACCCTCTTTTAACCATGTTCCGGCCTTTTACCGGCTGCATCCGGTGCCTACATAACCGGCTGTTGGCGAATTCTTGCGTTCATGGCCGTTTGGGTGTAGACGCGGGCGCTTAAGAGGTCTTGCCGTCGCTATATCGCCATGTTTCGGCGTTATGAGGTGGCCTCTCCGTCATCAGCTATTAACCGTTCGCCGCGAACCCGTGCGGCTATTTTTTTTGAGTCTGGCCTAATCTTATGTCCGATACGACTTTCAACTCCGCGGCAAAGCTCCGCAACATCGCCATCGTCGCCCATGTGGATCATGGCAAGACCACCTTGGTCGACCAGCTTTTGCGCCAGTCGGGCACGCTGACCAGCCATGGCGACATGCCGGTGCAGGAACGGGTGATGGATTCCAACGATATCGAGCGCGAGCGCGGCATCACCATCCTGTCGAAGAACACCGCCCTGGAATGGCAGGGCTGGAACATCAACATCGTCGACACGCCCGGTCATGCCGATTTCGGCGGCGAGGTGGAGCGGGTGCTGTCGATGGTCGATTCGGTGCTGCTGCTGGTCGACGCGGTCGAGGGGCCAATGCCGCAGACCGCCTTCGTCACCCGCAAGGCGCTCGAGGCCGGCCTGAAGCCGGTGGTCGTGGTCAACAAGGTCGACCGCGACGGCGCGCGGCCCGACTGGGTGGTCGACCAGACCTTCGATCTGTTCGACCGGCTGGGCGCCAGCGAAGAGCAGCTCGATTTCACCACCGTATTCGCCTCGGCTATTCAGGGCTGGGCATCGCCTTCGTCGGACGAACGCGGCGAGAATATGGATATCCTATTCCAGACCATCGTCGACCATGTGGCGCCGCCGGCGGTCGATCGGTCCGGCCCGTTCCGCCTGCAGGTCTCGGCGCTTGATTATTCGTCCTATGTGGGGGTGATCGGCATCGGCCGGGTCGAGCGGGGTATGGCGCGGCGTAATGCGCCGGTCACCATCGCCGCGGCGGACGGCACCACCCGCCAGGGTCGCCTCATGCAGATCCTCGGCTTTCACGGGCTCGAGCGGGTCGAACGCGAAGCGGCTATGGCCGGCGATATCATCGCCTTTTCCGGCCTGGAGAAGCTCAACATCTCCGACACGCTGTGCGATCCCGAACATGTCGAGGCGTTGCCGGCCCTATCGGTCGACCAACCGACCATCGCCATGACTTTCCAGGTCAACGATTCGCCCTTCGCCGGCAAGGAAGGCAAATACGTCACCAGCCGCAATCTGCGCGACCGGCTGCAGGAAGAGCTGCTCCACAACGTCGCCTTGCGGGTCGAAGACACCGATTCAGCCGACCGCTTCAAAGTCTCTGGACGCGGCGAGCTGCACCTGTCGATCCTGATCGAAAATATGCGCCGCGAAGGTTACGAGCTCGCCATCTCCCGGCCCGAAGTGATTTTGAAGGAGATCGACGGGCAATTGCAGGAGCCGTGGGAGAGCCTCACCGTCGATGTGGAAGAACAGCATCAGGGCGCGGTGATGGAACTGCTTGGCACCCGTAAGGCCGAGCTGAAGAACATGTTGCCCGACGGTAACGGGCGGGTCCGCCTGGACTATCTGGTGCCGACACGGGGGTTGATCGGCGTGCGCTCGACCTTCCTCACCCAGACGTCGGGCAGTGGGCTGATGTATCACGCCTTCGACCATTACGGGCCGCGGATCGCCGGCGAATTGGCGCAGCGCCAGCGCGGCGTTCTGGTCTCGATTGATGCCGGCATGGCGCGAGCTTATGCCCTGTTCAATCTGCAGGAGCGGGGTCAGCTCATGATCGGCCATGGCGCCCAGGTGTATGAAGGCATGGTGGTCGGCATCCACAGCCGCGCCAACGACCTCATCGTCAATCCGCTGAAGGCCAAGCAGCTCACCAATATCCGCGCCGCCGGCACCGATGAGAACCTGATCCTCACCCAGCCGGTGCGCGTCACCTTGGAATATGCCCTGGAATTCATCGACGACGACGAATTGGTCGAGGTCACGCCCACGGCGATCCGCATCCGCAAGCGGTTCTTAAAAGAGCACGAGCGCAAAAAGGCCAGCCGCGCCGCCTAGGTTGATTTTAGAGGATTAGTTCCGCGGGCCGCGGGATTTGGTCTTCGCGGTTCCGCTTTTGCCGCGAGTGCCGCCACCCGACGAACTGGCGCTGTTATTCCCGCCACCGCCACCGCTGCTGGTTGAGCTGTCGCCGGACGAGCCGCCACCACTTTTGCCGCCGCCACCATGCTCAACCGCTCCTCGGGCCGACCCATCGGCCACACCGACCGCGCTATTGACGAGCCCGCCGAGTAAAGCGGTGTCGCTGGCGACTGTTTGCGCCTGGTCCAAACCCGGCCCGTCAGGTTCAACAGGCTCAGGGGCCGGCGGCGTCACGACAACCTGGACCAGCGCCGGCGGTGGGGGCGGTACAATCTCCGGTCTTTCAATGACTTCGGTATTCAGGTGCGGCGGGTTGAGCAGCGCGTCGAGTTCCTTGATGGCGGCCTCCGCCCAGGGTGGCATATCGCCCATATCGATGAATGCCCCCGACGGCGTTGCGGTGACAGAATCGAAGGGCCGTTCGAGCACGACAACATCGCCGACATCGTTTGAAATATCGACATCACTCAACGAATTCAATTCGGTGGCCGTAGCCCCAGAGGGATCTACGACGATTTTGAGCTTGGTGCCACGAACGCCGATAGTCGTCGTCGGCGTGTCAATTTGGTAGTTCGCCCGCTTTTTATTCGACAGGTTACCGGAGACGAACCGGGCCGCGCCCTGCACCAGGCTCATTTTGAAGGTGCCGGACTTGTCGCCCGGGTTATACACAAATGTATCCAGGGTAAGCTTGGCGTTGGGACCGATCGATATTTTTGTTCCATCGAGGAACACGAGTTCGGTGGCGCTGTCGTCTTTTGTTTCGATCAAGTCGTCTTGAAAGACGTCGCTGCGCACCGCAATAGAGCGAATCGTGACGTCCAATTTTCCGGTAACGTCCTTAACGACAGTACCTGCGGCGCCAATTTGGGTTTCGGCGAGCGCCGGCGCGGTCGTAACTACAACGGCGGAGAGCGCAACCGATCTCGCAATGTTCAACGCATATCGACTTGATATCGTTGATCTTTTATTTTGAGCAAGGCCCCCAGTGAAAAACATTGAGTTGAACCCCTTCAGGATTGAGAGTACTCAATTAACCAGTCCTTAACCTTAACGTATGCTTCGATGTACGTACGTTCAAGGGTAAGATTTTTAATGTGGCGGCGTGAACAGCGGTGAGCCCGGTTGCTCCAATCACGGTACGCGGCGAGACGAGGTAACCGATCAGGCGATGGTACGGTTGTTACAAATTGCATTACCGTTCGTGGTCTTGTTGATCGCGGTGATCACCCGCGCTGTCAATCCGGAACTGTTCGAGACACTGGACCTCAAAGCCTTCGACTTCTACCAGCAGAAATCGCCGCGCATTTATAGCGAAGTCATTCCCGGCACCGATGCGCCGATGCCGGTAAAAATCATCGATATTGACGATGAGAGCCTGAGCCAGTTCGGGCAATGGCCATGGCCCCGGTCTTTGCTGTCGCAGTTGATCGAGTTGCTGCAACGTTCGGGCGCGGCGGTAATCGCATTTGATGTCGTGTTCGCTGAACCCGACCGAACTTCGCCGGCGCGGGTGATTGAATCTTGGCCTTCTTCACCGCAACTCGACCGAATTCGGCCGATTATCGCGGAATTGCCCGATCACGACCTCACACTCGCGCAATCAATGGCAACGGCGCGTGTTGTAACCGGGTTCGTTCTGACGGGCGGCGCCAATCGGTTCGTCCCGGAACGAAAGACGGGATTTGCCCATATCGGCGACGATCCGCGGACATTTGCCCAACCGGTCTTTACCGCTGCGGTCACCACACTCCCTGAACTCGAAGCTGTTGCTCTCGGTAACGGCAGCGTAAATGCCGTTACCGATACTGACCAGATCATCCGCCAAGTTCCGATTATTCTGCGCTACAAAGACGAGCTGTATCCCGGTCTCGCCGCCGAAGCATTGCGGGTGGGGTTAGGGGCAGGAACTATCATTGTCAAATCGACAGATTTAAACGCCGATCCGTCGGTCGGCCAACAGTCAGGTATGATAAACGTTAAAATTGGGAATTTTGTTGTGCCGACCGATCCCAATGGTTTTTTCTGGCTACACCATACCGGACCGGAACCGCGCCGTATTATTCCGGCCTGGAAAGTTCTGACCGCTGATTTCGACCCTGCCGATGTTGCCGGAAAAATTGTCTTCGTCGGGGCGAGTGCGGCCGCTTTGAATGACAATCGTGCCTCACCGTTAAACTCAGCGACCGCGGGCGTCGAATTTCACGCCCAAGTTATAGAGCAAATCATGTCCGAGGATTTCCTCGAACGTCCGCCTTTAGTGGAAGACGTGGAAATTGTTAGCCCCTTATTGATAGGTCTAGTTGTGATCATCGTTGTAATGCGCCTGGGGGCTGCGTGGGGCGGATTGGTTGCGATTTCCTTTATCGGGTTGGGTAGCGCCTACTCCTGGACGCTATTCGTCGATGAGGGGCTATTGACGTCGCCGCTATATCCGGCCCTCACCACAATCGCCGTTTTCATGATTGCCTCGATGACAAGTTATCTGCACAGCGAATCCGACCGTCGAGAAGTTAAGGGGGCGTTCGGCCGCTATATGTCACCGGTGGTTCTGGAACGGATGGCCAAGAACCCGAAAAAAATCAGCCTCGGCGGCGAGTTGCGCGACATGTCTATCCTGTTCTGTGACGTGCGTAATTTCACGCCGATCTCCGAACAGCTCGACGCGCAAGCCCTCACGGGATTCGTAAACGCATTCCTCACGCCGATGACCAGCGCCATTCACCACCATGAAGGCACCGTCGATAAATATATGGGTGATGCGGTCATGGCGTTTTGGAATGCCCCCTTGGACGACGCCAAGCACGCGCGCCATGCCTGCCACGCGGCGCTGGAGATGCGTGAAAACCTGGCGGAACTCAATGAAAAAATCGCCAATAGCGCCGATGGCACGGGCGATGCGTTCAAGTTGGACACCATTCGGATCGGCATCGGCGTCGGGACAGGCATTTGTTGCGTCGGCAACATGGGCTCCGAGCAGCGTTTCGATTATTCGGTGGTTGGCGACAACGTCAATCTGACTTCGCGCCTTGAGGGGCTTACCAAGGTTTATGGGGTGGTCATCATTATTAGCGATGAAACCCACGCCCAGGCCGACGACATGGCGACGCTCGAACTCGATTTGACCCGTGTGAAAGGCAAAACGGAGGCCGAGCGCATCTACGCGTTGCTCGGTGACGAAGCTGTGGCCAGCGACCCGCAGTTCATAAACTTACGCGCCGCGCACGACGCCATGATGACGGCTTACCGGGCGCAGGACTGGCAGACCGCCCGCGAGCGCATGGAGCAAATACGTTCCATGCCGCTCACCCGCACACTCGAACTTGATACACTCTACGACGTCTATGAAGAGCGTATTGCCGGCTTCGAACTTGTTCCGCCAGCGCCTCAATGGGACAGCGTTTTTGAGGCTGAAAACAAATAGGCGGCAAGCCGGCCGCTTAAAATAAGTCAAAAAATTCTATAATTTCGCGCCGATATAACGCGGCGAATATGGGCAAAAACCGACAAGCTCAAATTTGTCAGATCGCCGTAGGTAAAGGTCCTTACGCCGTCACCGGGGCTTCGGCGGCGTCTTTTTGCGGCAATACATGGTACGCGAAGTCGACGAACGACGAATACAATCGTTCGTAATAGTTACGTTTTGTTAACCATCAAGCATTAGGGATGCGAGAGTTTATTACTGCTCAATTCACCGAGCGCCCTGGTTACAACTACTCATGAGGCCAGAAAATGGCTGTTGCTAAGAAGAAACCCACGACGGCTCGTAAGCCGAAAGCGAAGTCGACGGCGCGCCGCTCGGCTGTAAAGAAAACCACCGCCCGTTCGCGGACCACTGCCCGCAAGGCTCCGGCCAAGCGGAAAACCACTGCTAAAAAGCCTGCTCGCAAGACCGTAGCCCGTAAGGCTCCGGCCAAGCGTAAGACTGTCGCCCGTAAGAAGGTCGTTCGTAAGACGGCAGCCCGTAAGGCTCCCGCCAAGCGCAAGACCACGGCGCGCAAGGCTCCGGCCAAGCGTAAGACTGTCGCCCGTAAGAAGGTCGTTCGTAAGACGGCAGCCCGTAAGGCTCCCGCCAAACGCAAGACCACGGTCCGTCGGAAAACCGCGAACCCTGTGCACAAGCAGCAGGCTCGTCTCCGTCGCGCGATTAAGAGCAAGGGAATGGCTAAGTCGCGTAAAGCGACCCGTCGTCCCGCTCGCCGGACCATGCGTAAGGCCGCCTAAGCCTCGCATCCGGAATAGTGACGTTATGAAACGGCGGCCTTCGGGTCGCCGTTTCTCTTTGGGGCTATGCCACCGGTTCTCGTTTCTGGAACCAATCCGGTAAATCTTCTTCTTGGGTGCCTGAATAAATGCACTGCTTCTGCGTTTCGGCGATCAACTGTTTGTCCTCGTCGGCATTGGGATCGGCCACAGTCATGCCGGAAGTGAAAGCCGGCGGTGGCGCAAAGCATGTCGCGCAACGCCTTTTTTTCAACGCCAGGGGTGGTTCGCCCTTAATCGACGCAATTTCCTCGATAGCCTTTTCCACTGCGCCGTCATCGCCGTTGACCGCCAGGACCACCGATCCCTCCGAACCGGAGACGCCACCGCCACCGACATGGACGGCCGGTAGACCAAAGAGGATATCGAATGCCTGAATTTCGGTGATCACCTTGGCATTGACCAATGGCAGCATGCCGATCTTGGTGCCGTGAAAATAATCGACCCTTGCATGACCCAGTTCTGTGCAAGCTGCTTTGACCGACGGGATCAACTTTTCCAGGCCGACCGGCACGATGAGCGGAATGCCCATGCCGCAAATTTTGCCATAGGCGAACCCGATGGTGCCGGCGGCCTCGTGGGCGTTGAAGATCGCCGCGTTGAATTCTGAATCGACCGCGTTGGCGCCCTTGATAAACAGGCAGGTCTCGTCCCAGCCCGCCATGGTTTCTTCCATGGTCGGCACCGGCGGTACAGGTTGGCCCTTCACCAGGCGCATGATCGCCGGCTTTTCGGCTGGCTCGGTCTGGCACAGCGTGCCGTTGATGACCTGGCCGGAAACGTAGCGGTCGCGCTCGGGGCAATAGCCCAGCACTTCCTCGGCCACATAGACGTTGGTGGACCCGTGGGCGATGACCATCTGAGAATTTTCCAGCGCGTATTGCACCTCTGGCAAACGCGCCACAGCGCGGCCGATTAGACGTTTTGATTCCCAAGGGGTAATGGAAAATACCGCGCGCATTCTATGTCCGATTTTGTTTCATATGATGTGGGGATTTGACGATCAAGAGACCGGTTGGCGTCTCTTGAACCAGTCGGGCAGATCCGCTTCCAGAGTGCCGCTATAGATACAGGTCTTGGCTGTCTTTTCGATCAGTTGCGCGCCGTCATCGGTTCGCAGCGCCGGGGTCGACGGGATGCAGGTCTCGCACAGCGCCTTTTGCAGCGCTAAAGGCGGTTCGCCCTTTATGGCGTTGAACTCCTCGATGGCCTTTTCGACAATCGCGTCCGCGCCATTGACCGAGATGACGACGCTGCCCTCCGATCCGGAAACGCCGCCGCCGCCGACATGGACCGCCGGCAGGCCGTAGAGAATGTCGAACGCCTGAATTTCGGTTATCACCTTGGCGTTGATCAGCGGCAACATGCCGATTTTCTGGCCGTTGAAATAATCGACCCGGGCGTGGCCCAACTGGGTGGAGGCTTGTTTAACCGAGGGGATGAGCTTTTCCAGGCCCACCGGCACGATCAGGGGGATGCCCATGCCGCAGATTTTGCCGAAGGCGAAACCGATGGTGCCGGCGCCGGGATGGGCATTGAAGATCGCCGCGTTGAAGTCCGGGTCGACCGCGTTGGCGCCCTTGATAAACACGCAGCTATCGTCCCAACCGGCCAGGGTTTCGTCCATGGTCGGTACGGGCGGCACGGGCTTTCCCTTGACCAGGCGCAATATCGCCGGCTTTTCCGATGATTCCGTCTGGCACAGGGTGCCGTTGATGACCTGGCCGGAAACGTAGCGGTCGCGCTCGGGACAGTAGCCCAGCACTTCCTCGGCGACATAAACGTTGGTCGATCCATGGGCGATGATGATCTGCGCCGCGGCCAGCGCATGCTGAACCTCCGGCAAACGGGCCACGGCGCGCCCGATCAGACGTTTCGATTCCCAGGGGTTTAGGGCAAAAACAGCTCTCATACTCACCTATCCTTAGGCCCATTGGATAGGCGTGAAACTGCTTCGTCAATAGGCCCACAAGCCTATCGAGAGACCTAGCGCAGGGGCAGGCTCGATAAGGTGATTTCGTCGTCCGAAACCTCAGCCGTGTCGGCTTCATTATCGGCAAATGTGCTCACATCCACCAACGCCAGGGTGGTGAGACCATCATCGCTATCGACCGTGTCGGCGTCGGTTGTCGGTACGGTAATCGCCGCCTGATTTACCAGTACAACTTCGGTGGCATTGCGAAACGGTGAGGGCGCCGACAGGCCGACAACAAGGGCAATCGCCGCCGCTGCGGCGTAAGGCAAAAATTGGCGCACAAGCCCAGCGGTCTTGCCGCCATCCTGCACCGCTGGCGCTTCAGCAATGGCCAGGACGGTTTCCACCGCTTCAGGTGATGTTTCGAGCCCCAATAGGCTGTCTAGGTCACCATCGAGAACCGCCGCATCGCGCCACGCCGCGCGGGCTGTTTCTGATGCGACCAGGCTGGCTACAGCGCACCCACGTAGTTCAGCCGGCCATTTGTCCGGATCGGCGCCATAGCTGGCGACAAGGTCGTTGAAACGATCGATCGATAGGGCATCAATCATGGCTTGCTCCTAGGAGGTCGGCGCGGACTGGCGCCAGTGTATTTCTGAGGGTTCGCCGGGCGCGGGCGAGAAGGGATTCCAGCGCCTCGACGGTAATATCGAGCGCCGATGCCGCCTCGCGTCCGCTGAGGCCTTGATAGTGCACCAGGATCAACGCCGCGCGTTGGCGCGCGGGCAGATCGGCCAAGGCGGCCTCCACATGGCGCTTACGGTCCAGCGGGCCATCGAGACCCGCCGGTTCCGGTACCTCGCCAATATCGGCCAGCGATACGGGACGCGCCGGCGCGCGTTTACGGTCTATGCTGAGATTGACGGTGACCCGGTGCAGCCAGGACGATAGGCCGTCTTCGCCACCCTGCCAGCTCGCCAACTTCCGGTGCAGGCGAACAAAGGTCTCCTGCGCCACGTCTTCGGCCTCCGTCCGGTCACCCAGCATATAGGCGGCGCAGCGGGTAACCGCGGGCAGGTGGCGGTTTACCAGCGCCGCCCATGCACCCCCATCGCCCGCGGCGGCGCGAGCGATGCGGCCGGGATCGGCCACCGGCGAGGAACGGTTTTCCGGAAAACGGGTTATCTCTGCCACCGGGCTTACGGCCTCACGTTTCGGCGCTTTAGCGGTGTCGACGTTTGAAGGCGCGCCGTTCTTGGTTGAATTCCTCGGCATCGATATTGCCATCGCTATTCTCATCCCGCCGGGCGAACCAACGTTCCATGGGCTGGTTCAATTCCTCGTCGGAGATTTGCTGATCACCGTTGGTGTCAATCAAGTCGAAAAATGTGGTGGTTCCAAGGCGAATGAAGAACGAACCACGGCGGCGAAACTCGTCGGGGGAGAGTTGACCGTTACCGTCCACGTCGGCAGCTCCCAAGAGCCGGCCCAATTCGCCGGAAATTTCCTCACGGCTCGCCGAGCCACTACCGTCGGTGTCGAGCAATTCCAGTTGACGGCCGCCATGACGGCTCCGACGTTGGCCTCCTTCGGGTCCACCCTCACGGGCGAAACTGGGACGTTCTCCACCGGGCCCGGGACGTTCCGGGGTGCCTTGCGCGAAGGCGGCGCCGGCCAGGCCGAGGATCAAGGTGCCGGCGACGAGGCTAGTGAGGCCGGATTTGCGGGAAAATGACATCGAGGTCTCCTCAGTTGAAATATTGTCTGACCCTTACACGGGGTTGAACCCGCATATCCGTCGTTAGGGATCAAAAAAATCAAAACAGAGGTTTAGCCACCTATTCGGCCAGATCCGCGCGCTGCAGCAATTGACCAAATCCAGGCAGCGGGTCGCGCACGCCGTGTCGCCGTAAGGCGTACCAGTAGGTCGCCGCGTTGACCGAGATCACCGGCTTACCGAAACGCGCTTCCAGCTCTTCGATCATAGCGACGATGCCCAGGGCGCCGCCGACATGCAAAAGGGTGTCGACATCGTCGTGATTAATTTTCGCAAAGCCGGCCTGAATTTGTTCAAGCGTCACATTGATAATGTCTTCCGATTTTTTGATGTCCAACGCCGCGGTGTAAGGCACCTCGAAGCCAGCGGCTTGATAGTAATCTTTGGCGCTCTGTGAGTTTCGCGCCGACATCGGCGCCAATATGCCGATCCGCTTGGCGCCGATTGTCCGCAACGCCGCTTCCGTGGCATCGGTCGCCAGTACCGTTGACGTGCCTTGAGCGCGGGCGGCAAATTCACCGCGATAGGCCAGCTACTGGTCGTGTGACCATGCGTGCATTTCCATTGACACGCCGCCGATGATCATATCGGGCCAGCACAATAGCGACCCTGGGACCGCGTCGAGAACGGCCTCGGACGCCTTATCGTGGGCGGATATATCGAAACGATAAATCTGGTTGTTGATCCCCGCCGGTCGCATCGCCTCGTATTCGGGCTGCATATTGGCGTTCTGCAGCGGGATCACGATGGCGAATGTACCGCGCGGTCCAAATCGATCAGCCATTCAGGGCACTCCATTTTGCGAAATCACAATATCGCAGATCGGCGTGATAAGGGCAGGGTGGCGAAAATCGGTTCTTTCATCGAATCGGCAAAACGGCAACCCTTCGATCATCCGATTTAGCGGGAGATCAATTATGAACACCGATTTGCTCTATCTGACACTCAGCGCCGCGCTATGCGCCGTGCTGTGGGTTCCCTACATTCTGTCGCGGATCAAGACCTGGGGCCTCATGGAAGCCGTGGGTTACCCGAAGAACCCGCCGGAGCTGCCCGCCTGGGCTGGCCGGGCAAAGCGCGTCCACGAAAATATGGTGGAAAACCTGGCGCCGTTCGCGGCACTGGTTCTGGTCGCGCAGATCGTCGGGGTCGCCAACGAAACCACGGCGCTAGGCGCTCTGATTTTCTTCTGGGCGCGGGTCGCCCACGCGATTGTCTATACCCTGGGCATTCCCTGGCTGCGGACCCTGGCGTTTGCGGTCTCATGGATCGGCATGTTGATGATATTCCTCGAGATCATTGGCTAGCCGGACGGCCGCTATGACCACCTATTTTTGGTTCGGCGTCGCGGCATTCGGCGAAATCGCCGGCAGCTTTGCCTTCTGGGCGTGGCTACGACTGGATAAGAGCGTGCTGTGGACGATCCCCGGCGTGATCTTGCTGGTGTTGTTTGCCCTGGCGCTGACCCGGATCGACTCCGCATTTGCCGGCCGCGTTTATGCGGCCTATGGCGGTGTCTACATATTCTCGTCGCTGCTGTGGTTATGGCTGGTCGAAGGCGCGCGGCCTGACCGCTGGGACTTAATTGGCGCGGCGGTCTGCATCGTTGGTGCGCTGATTATTCTGGCGGGGCCGCGCGCGGCGGCATGATGGGGTGACGGGTTAGCGCCGGCTGCTGATCTCGCTGTCGAGCTGGAACAGTCGCTGGCTGCCAAAACCCTTGATCTCGGCCTCGCCAATTTCGGTGCAGACGAACTCGTCTTTGAGCAAGTCGTAAGTGCTCTCGCACAAGGTAATCGACATGGGCTCGGCGAACTCTTCCATGCGCGCGGCTAAGTTCACGCCGGGGCCAAATATATCGTAGACATATTTTTGAATGCCGACGATGGAGCCAATTACGGGCCCCGTGTTGATGCCGATCCGGCATAGCCATTGTTCGGCGTGAGCCGCGTTTCGTTTCTCGAGATAGCGCTTCATGCGCAGAGCCACCCGGGCGACGTTCTGGGCGTGTTCAGGGGTTTCCTCCGGCACGCCCGATACCGCCATATAGGCATCGCCGATCGTCTTGATGCGTTCGCAGCCGAACAGTTCGACGATACGGTCGAAGGCGGAGAATATGTCGTTGAGCTCGGCGATCAGGCCGCTGGGGTCCTGCGATATGGCCATTTCGGTAAAATCGACGAAATCGAGCATGATCACCGTGGCATCTTCGAAACGCTGCGGCGTCGTCGTGCCGTAATCCTTGAGCTCCTCGTAGATTGTCCGCGGCATAATATTGAGCAGCAGCTTCTCGACCCGCTCTTTTTCCTTCTGCAGATCACGAGTGTGACGCTCGGACATGGTCGAATAAGATTCGAGCATAAACTCAGCCTCGCGCTGCTTCGAGATATCGCGGCATTCGACAAGCGCACGGCGACCGTCGCCATCGGGCAAGGCTTTTAGTTAAACCACAATGGGTATTGTGCGAGTTTCCGAACGGCTCTCGACCTCGCTTCGGTAAGGGCGGGTGCCGCTCATGCGTTCCTTGGCGCGTTTGATGTTTAAGCCTGGCACCCGGGCGATGAGCGGTTCATCGGTATCTTCGACCGGCGGGAACCACTGGAAGAATTTGGCGTTCTCGAACTCGATAGCCCAGGTTTCCGTATCGACGATCGCGGCCCCAATACCAAGCGACTGAATCAACTGTTTCAGCGTCGCGCCATCGGCGGCGTCTATCGGCTTGGAAGGGTCGTCAGGCATAATCTATTGCCGGGTAATTATGAACTTCGACCGGCTCTTCATTTCGCTCGCTAATGTTTTGATATCCGTATCGTCGAATTCGAAATCTTCCAGCGTCTCCGCCAGCAGGTTTAGCATTTCATCGAACGAAGCCTGATCGATGTTAAGCCTAGCATGGGCGCGCTCCAACGCTTCATTGGAGTATTCCGCCGGACCGCCCATTAACGACGCGATAAACTTGGTCTGGTGATCGACCAGGCGCCGCATATTGGTGTTCTCGAAATAACTCGCCAAATTCGGTGAGTCCAGCATACGGTCGTAGAATTCGGAAACGACGCGGCTGATTTTCGCGAAGCCCCCATAATGTTCAAAAAGCGATGTACTCACGATTTTTGCCCCTACCAATGTGGCGTTACGCGCCTGTGTTCCAGTCAGAAAGCGCCCCGAGGAAAGTATAAACATCTACAAAATGTTCGCCAATGAAAAATTTGTTTCATGTGTTTCGGGGTCGGTCGCCAAGCAGTGACGAATATCACAGCGATTCAGGATGGAATGGCGTACTTTGTACTAATCCGATTATTCCAATGCGTAGCCTTACACCCACGCAGGCCTGATCGGCGGGGCATACCTAGCGAGGAGTATCCATATGAGCGGGCAAACGCCAGTCGATCCGGTCGCCTTACGCGATGAGGTGAGGGCGAAGTATCAGGAGGTCGCTGTGGACCCCCATGGTGAATTTCATTTCCACACAGGCCGGCCGTTGGCCAAGCGCCTAGGCTACGACGACACGGTCGTCAGTGCATTGCCCGATGCGGCGATCGAGTCATTTGCCGGCGTCGGCAATCCATTTTCCCTGCAATCGCTGAATGCCGGCGAACGGGTCGTCGATATAGGCTCCGGCGGGGGTTTCGACGTGTTTATCGCCGCGCAACAGGTTGGCCCTGAAGGCCAGGTTGTCGGTATCGATATGACTGAAGAGATGCTCGACAAGTCGCGGCGGACGGCGGCGGATATGGAACTGTCCCATGTCGAATTTCGCGACGGGCTGATCGAAGACATGCCGGTCGAAGACGGTTGGGCGGATGTGGTTATCAGCAATGGCGTGATCAACCTGTGCGCCGACAAGGCATTGGTTTTCGACGAGATCAGCCGGGTGCTCAAACCCGGCGGACGGCTGCAATTCGCCGACATCGCCAACGGAGCGCCGGTGCCGGAATCGGCGGTGAGTGACATCGATCTTTGGACGGCTTGAATCGCCGGTGGCCTTCCGTGTGATGGCTGGAAAGAGTTGATGGAAAAAGCCGGGTTCGTGAATGTGCAGATCGGCCGGCCGGTCGACACGTTCGGGGGCGCCGGCGGCGAAAGCAACGCACGCCTATTCGAGGTCTTCGGCTACGCCTTTTTGGCGTACAAACCCGAATAACCGTTCAACGACGCCTAAAAGCCGTAGCCCGTTCTGTCCCGGCTGCGGCTTTTTCGCCTCTAGCTGTTGGCGTAGGCCGCCTTCAACGCACTCACGACTTGCTGCACCGCCGTATTCGCTTGGTCGGAAAAGCCGCCAAAATTAAAAAAGCCGTGCACTACGCCCTGATAGAGGTGGTACTGGGTCGGCACGCCGGCATTTTGGAGCTTGGACGCATAGGCACGACCCTCATCACGCAAGGGGTCGATGCTCGCCGCGATCACCATGGCCGGCGCCAGACCAGAATGATCTTCGGCATGGATCGGCGAGGCGCGGGGATCGAGGCGATTATCGCCCACATGCATACCGATCACCCATTGCAGGGTCCGGTCGTCGAGGAACATGGTTTCTTCAACCCGGCTCGGCGGCAAGCCGGCCATATCCGTCATCGGATAGATCAGCACCTGCAATGCCGGCTGCGGCGTGTCGTTACGCTTCGCCTCCAAAGCGACCGCCGCCGTCAAATAACCGCCGCCGCTATCGCCGGCGATGGCGATACGCGACGGATCGCCGCCCAGATCGGCAGCATTGTCCTGCAGCCAGCGTAACGTTGCGTAGCAATCCTCCAATGGCGCCGGGAAGGGGTGCTCTGGCGCTAAACGGTATTGCGGTGCGACGACAATGCAGTGGGCGTCGTCCGCCAGAGCCGTGTTGGTTCCCTCATAGTCCTGGGGTGACATCATGCAGCAGCCGCCACCATGGAAATAGGCGAGAACCGGCAGCACGCCGCCATCCGCGTGGGGCGCATAGACCTTACAACGGATATCACCGCGCGGGCCGGCGATGGTAATCTCGTCGTTGCGCGCCAGCTCGCGGGTCGGTGGATTGACCGCCTGCCATAGCTGACTGAAACCATCGCGCGCGCCTTCAAGACCCATATCGACCGGGTGTGGCGGGTTCTGCGCGCCCAGATCTTCGACGAATTTCTTAATTTGCGGATCGACGTACATAGCGTTCTCCCCTTTATTGGATTCTCGATCGCCTACGTGATTGTCGCATTGTCCGGGACTTAGCCCGCCGCCGTCAATGACGCGCGAGCACCCGGTGGGCGTTGACCTGGGCCGGTTGGCATTGTTTAACGGCGTGCCACCGTACAATTCAGCCCGCTTCAGGAGCCTCAAGACAATGTCGGAATATTTGGAATTTGATCCGTCGGAAATAGAGCCGCGCGAAGTATACCGGCTGCTAACCGGCGCTGTCGTGCCGCGTCCCATCGGCTGGGCCTCGACAGTGAACAAAGACGGTCAAACCAATCTGGCGCCGTTTAGCTTTTTTACCGTGGTCTGCGTGATACCGCCGATGATCTCGCTGACTATTGCACGCAACCCCGATGGAACCGAGAAGCACACGTTGAAGAACATCAAGGAAATGGGCGACTTCTGCTTCAACGTTGTCACCGAGCCGGTCTGGCAGGAAATGGTCGACTCCGCCAACGCCATACCCGAAGGCGACAGCGAATTCGAGGATACCGGCCTGACGCCGATCCCCGCGGTGAAAGTAAACTCACCGCGGGTGAAGGAGGTTCCCATTCATTTCGAATGTAAGCTGCACCAGGTCATCGAACTAGGGCCGCGAAACCATCCGTTGGTGATCGGCGAAGTGGTTCACTTCCACGTCGATCCCGCTTGTATGACCAACGGCTATATCGACATGAAGAAACTGGCTCCGATCGGGCGCCTGAACGGTTTTTTCTACTCCACCCTCGGCGACATTCTCGAGCGCGAATTCGTCGACGGGCAACCGCGCTAAAACAGTCGTATTTTACGCGGTGGGGCTTAAGCCCCTCTCCTTGCGGGAGAGGGGTTGGGGTGAGGGGTTACGCTATATCCGAAGAAACCCTTCATCGTCCCTAACCCCTCACCCGGCTCGCTTTCGCTCGCCACCCTCTCCCGCCGGGAGAGGGATTTTGTTTAGTAGGGTGTGACTTCCTGCTGACCGAGCGCGTTGATCAGCACATTCTCGTTCGGCGCCGGTTTATCGTTCACCCGGTCGAGGCACCAATCGGCGAGCATCGAATACCAATTCTCGCCAAGATAGGCCGCGGTGCCGCCACCGATGGCGTGGCGCTCGCCCTCGTAATAAACCAGTTTCTTCGGCACGTTCAGCTTGGCGACGACATCGTCGGTGCATTCGATGGGGCTTAGTTCTTCGTCCTGACCGGCCTGAACCAGGACCGGGCACTTGATCTGGTCGAGCACCGGGTTGAGCGAGAACTCGCTAATGAATTGGTCGAATTCTTCCTCATTGTCGTGATTGCTCATGAACATGAAGCGCAATTTAAACGACGGCGCGGCCATATTGAAAATGGTGTAGCAGCCAGGCTCGTGGCAGACGAAGCTAACCGCCGCGCCCTTCACTTTGTCGCCCAATTGCGCGGCCGCCTGCAGGCCAAAGAACGAGCCGAAGCTGATCCCGAAGATAACCAGCCGGTCTTTATCGATGGCCGGATGCTCGATAAGCCAGTCATAGACCGCCTGGGCGGCGGCCATATGGTTGTCCTTGGTGACATAGACGCCGTTTACCGGACATTCGCCTTGGCCCGGTCCGTCATAAACGAAGCTCGCCATGCCGCGCTCGAGCATCTTGTCGCCATACATCGAGCACATGATTTCCTTCGACCCGTCCATGCCGTCGATGCCGATGGCGCAGGCGAACTTTTCGCCATCTTTGGGTTCGTGGGGCAGGGCAAGGAAGCCCGGCAATACGCCGTCGCCGAAGGGAATCTCGACCCGCTCGATCGGCCGCGGCGCATAGGCGATGTACTTGTCGTAGCAATCGACCATGTGCTGATTGTATTCGATGTGCAGGTCGCTGGCTTCGAAGATCGGCCAGCGCGCGGCGGAGTAGAGCAGGGAGGCGATAAAATAACTCTCGCGGGCCGACACCAGTCTGTCCTCGGCCTAGAACGCCTTGGCTTTCGCCTCACGACGGCGCGCCGCGCCGGCAAATTCGCGGTGCATATCGTTGAATTTCTTGGTGCGCATGCCGACAGTGCGGAAATCGCCCACCGCGTCGGGGCCGCAGGGGAACATGGTGTAGCCCAAACGCGGCTGATCCCACTCCATACCGACGCTCGAAATTATCGCATCGAGAATCCAACGCTGCTCGGCCCAGCGTTTCATCTTCTGTTCGGTGAATGCGCGCATCATGGTGTTTACTCCCCCTTGAGATTTGTTGATTGCCGTTGTTTTTTTGTAGCTGATAACAAAGCACAGGGGGCGGGGCGTGTCAGGCCATTATGCGCGGGCCCCGGTCGCGGTCTGGCGATTAGCCTGCTAATATTGTTTCAAATCAGGTCTCGGCGAGGAGGAACGACATGCGGGTCCCCGCGGCAGTGCGCCACCAGGAAATGAACCCGGCCAAGCTAACCGGCCTGTTCTTGAAGCAGTTCGTCCTGTCGAAAGTTGGCCCGGGCGAGACAATGGTGCTGCTCAGCGACATGACCACCCGGCCGGAATATGTCGAGGCGGCGTTCGCCGCCGCCGAGGAACTCGGCGCCAATGCCTATGAGATGCGGGTCAATATGGTGCCGTCCTGGACCAAGGTCGGGGTCGACACGATCGGCCAGACTAAGGGGCTGAAGGACGCGCTGATCGCCGCCGATATCGTGGTCGCCCTGCACATTCCGTTGTTTACCGGCTGGTTGCGCGAAGTCATGGGGACCGGCACCCGCTTCCTCATGATTATCGATGCGCCCGACGATTTGGAGACGCTGCTCGCCCCGAAGGGTCTCAAGGAAGCTGTGAAGCACGCCGGTGAACGTCTCTCCGCGACCAAGGAGATCCGTGTCGTTAGCGATGCCGGCACCGATCTGACCTATAGTTGCGGCGACTACCCAGTGATGAGCCAGTGGGGCTATTCCGACGAGCCCGGCCATTTCGATCATTGGGGCGTCGGCCATACCCACACTTTTCCCAACGAAGGCAGCGCCAACGGCACGGTGGTGATGGCGCCCGGCGATATCGTCATTCTGCCCTACTGCCGCTACGTGCACGACGAAGTGCGCCTGGAAATTCGCGATGGCTTTATTCGCAAAGTCGAAGGCGGCCTCGACGCCAAGTTGATGACCGACTGGCTCAACGACAACAAAGTGTCGGACGACGATCTCGATCCCTACGCGGTGTCTCATCTGGGCTGGGGCCTGAACCCGCAAGCCCGCTGGTACAATATCGCGCTCAACGGTGACGATCCCGAACGCGCCCATGCCGCGGCGCGGGTATTCCCCGGCAACTTCCTTTTCTCCACCGGCCCCAATACCCAAGGCGGCGGCACGCGCAACACCAAGGGCCATTACGATGTGCCCATGCGCGATTGTACGGTCATTCTCGATAATGAAATCATTATCGACAAGGGACGCATCGTCGATGAGGCGATGATCGTCGAACGGGAGGCCCGCTAAATGCCAATACGCAGTATCGACAGCTATCCGCCGCAGGAGCCGTTTTCAGAAATCGGCATCAAGTACAACGAACAGGCGCGGAAACTGAGCGCCGGTATCGACGGCGAGACCTTTGCCTATGCGGATGGCGGCGACCCCTACCAAGAAGTCGCGGTGTTCGAAGCCGCGAACCCCAACGGCACGGTTCTCGCCTTCATGCATGGCGGCGGCTGGGTCAACGGTTACAAGGAATGGGTGGCCTTCATGGCGCCGGCGCTCAACGCCGCCGGCGTGACCTTTGTCAGCATCGGCTATCGGTTGGCGCCGGAGCACAAATGGCCGACCGGCATTGCAGATATCGGCGCGGCGCTGAAATGGATCCACGACAATATCGCGTCACATGGCGGCGACCCGTCGCGGGTCTTCCTCAGCGGACACTCCGCCGGCGGTCATTACGCAACCTGGATGGCGGTGCGCGACGATTGGTAGGCTGCCGCTGGCGTTCCCGCCGACTTTATTCGCGGCGCGCTGCCGATCTCAGGGGTCTACGATTTCACGCCGGGTAACGGCATGGCTATGCATCCGCGTGTCCTTGCCGATGACGGCTCCAACGACGAAGACGCCAGCCCGCTATTCACCATCGCCAAGACGCCGCCGTTTTTCATGTCATTGGGCGAGAATGACTTACCACCGTTGATCCCCCAGGCGGCGAAAATGACCAGCGCGCTGCGCGCCGCCGGTGGCGACGTCACGACCCTGATCATGGAAGGCCTGGATCATTCCGGCGCCTCTTACGATTCAGGCGAGCCAGACGGTCAGTGGTTACCCGTCGCGCTGGAATGGATGGCGTCCCACTAGGCGCGAATTCCCGTGCGAATCCTCGTTACCGGCGCAAACGGCATCACCGGCCATGCGGTGATCAAGCACTTGGTCACGCGTGGCGCCGACATATCGGGTCTAGTCAGCAATGATGCGTCTCAGGCAGCCATAGCTGATCTTGGGGCGGCGCCGGTTGTTGGCGATTTACGCGATGGCGGGGCGTTGCGCCGGGCCATGGCGGCGGCCGACCGCGTCTATCACATCTGTCCCGCCTGGGACCCCGACGAACTCGAAATCGGCGAAGCGGTGATCGACGCCGCGCGAACATCGGATATCGAGCTATTCGGGTATCACAGCGTGATCGCGCCCCACCTCGAGGAAGTACCCTCCCATTGGGCCAAGATGGAAGTGCAAATGGCGCTCATGCAAAGCGGTGTGCCCTTCTCCGTCGTGCAACCCGCGGCCTATATGCAGAATATTGTTGGCTCCCAGAGCAATGATAGTGTGACGGTGCCCTACCGCATCGACGCGCCGCTATCCTGGGTCGACGCGGCCGATGTGGGGGAGGCGGTCGCGATTTTGATGACCCGTCCCGAGCAAGGCGGCGGCACCTATGAGCTTTGTGGCACCGAGACCCCGTTATCACCGCGCGGAATCGCCAGCCTTCTATCGCAAGGCCGGCGACGGCCGGTCGAGGCACGCACAATTTCGGTTGAGGAATTTGGGCGGCTGCGGCCTTACAGCGAATTCACCGCCGGGCAGTTGGATCGCCTCAAGGCGTACTGTCGCTTTGTCGACGAGTTCGGCATGCCGGCCGGCAACTCGAATACCTTGGCGGTGATTCTGGGGCGCACGCCGACGCCGTTCGACACCGTGGCCGAACGGCTATGATGGCGCCGATGGGGTTAGTTATCGACACCAGCATCGAAATTGAATCCGATGCCGTTCATCTGAGCCACCGTCGCCGCGCCGAATTGCTTGGCGATCTCTTCGCCGACGCTCGGAACGAAGGCAACTTTGTCGAATTCATCGCCCGCGGGCGGCTGAATCACCACAAACAGATAGCCGAGTTCGTCGGATATATTGGTGAAATTCCGGCTGACGCCCGGTGGTACGGAGACGAAATCGAGGGGTTCGAGGATGGTGCTATTCTCGCCATCATCGCCCCAGCTAATCTTAAACCGGCCGCGGACACAGAAAAAATTCTCGACGGCTTTCTCATGGGCGTGCAGTCCTGGGCTATTGCCGGGCGGACATTCAGCCAAGGAAATCGTGACGCCGGGCGCGCCTTTCACGGGCGCGATGCTATTGCGGCCGGCCCAGCCTTCCGGCGACATCACCGGATAGACGCTCTTCGCCGAGACCATCTCCATCGCTTCCGGCGGAATACCTTTCGCGTCGTTTTGGGTCTGCTTATAGGGCTTCAATTCACCAAAGCGCGCCGTGCGGCGGCCCATTTCCTCGGCCGATATATTGATCGTTTTCATCGTGGGCTTCCTCCCGAATATTTTGACGAGATAATGAACCGCTCTCCGGGCTGGGTCAAAGGTGCTCTTCCAATAACTGAACGCGGTGCGCCATGATCCTGATCAGTGGCGCAAACGGCACCGCCGGACGCTCTGTCGTCAAGCATTTAGCGCAACGAGGGGTACCGGTACGGGCTTTGGTGAGTAATTCGGACTCCGCCCAATCGATCGAAGCCCTCGGCGCCACGGCGATGATTGGCGATATGCGCGATGGCGACGTACAACGGCGCGCGCTTGCGGGCATCGAAACCTTCTACCATATCGCCCCGGGCCTGATGGCCGACGAGCTCGCCGTCGGCCATCGGTTTATCGAAACAGCGCGCGCGGAGGGCATCGAGCGGTTTGTCCTGCATGGGGTGAGTTACCCCTATGCGCCCAATATCAGTTTCCATTGGATCAAGATGCAATTGGAGGCCGAACTGCTCAAATCCGGGATTCCCTTCACGATTATCCGGCCCACCCAGTTCATGCAGAATATCATCTGGTCGCTGCCGCAAATCCTGCAGAGCGGCGAATTCGCATTACCCTATGCGCCTGACAAGCGCATGGGATTTGTCCATATCGACGATCTGGGAAGGGCTGTGGCTACTATCCTAAGCGAACCCGGTCACGCTGGCGCCACTTATGAGCTTTGCAGCACCGCGAAGCCGATCGACCGCCACCACATGGCGGCGGCGCTCTCGACCGCATTCGACACCAATATACGAGCCGTACAATGCTCTTTCGACGATTTGCAGGGGTCGCATTTCTTTGCGTCCCTCAGCCCCGCGCAGCGGCAGCAGCTCGCCAACATGTACGACCATATCGACCAATTCGGCACCGCCTATTTCAACAATGAGATGCTGGAGATGCTGACCGGTGAGCCAACGACATCCTACGATGCGTTCGCCAGCCAACTAGCGGCTGCATATCCCAACCAACCGGCGTAACGACCGGCGCGGAAATTCTCGCATATTCCGCCACTCATACTATCATAAGTAGTTATTCGCATATAAATCAGCCCCATAGATGGCTTTTTACTTATTTGTGAACTGTATCTGTATGGGCTTTTAACGAATCATTGAGCTATTCCCCCGTACTTTGCCAGCGACACGAAAAGGCGGCCATTTTTGGCCCCTTCGGTACGATTTAGGCAAACATGACCGACAATATGGGCTCTAACGAAGATCAGCAGGCCGCCGACGCCGAGAATGCTTGCGTCACCGAGCGTGACATGCTGCTGAGCTCGCTAGATACGCTGGCCGGCGGCTTGATCATCCTTGACTCACAAATGCGTATTGTCGCCGCCAATAAACTCGCGGTGACATTGCTCGACGTGCCGGAAGAGTTAGTACAGCCGCAGTCGTCGTGGGTCGATTTTGTCCGCTTCGCGGCTGAACGTGGTGATTATGGTGAAGGCACGGCCGACGAGCAGTACAATCGCGTCATGCCGCTTGTTACCCGTCGCGAACCCTATGAATTAGTCCGTCGCCGCCCAGACGGCGTCATTCTCGAAATCAATGGTCAACCGATCGTCGGTGGCGGTTATGTAACGCGTTTCCGCGACGTTACCGCGGCGAAGCAGCAAGAGGCGGACTTGGCGGATGCCACACGGTCCAGCCAGCGGTTCCGCAGGTTTTTCGAACTCTCCCAGGAAATGATGGGCATCGCCGACCAAGACGGTCGACTGCACACCATGAACAACGCCTGGAATAAACATTTAGGCTGGACCAACGAAGAATTAGGCGCCAAGCCGTTTATCGAATTCGTCTCCGATGACGATATGGAAAATGTCAAAACCGCGCTCGCCAGCTTGGCCGCCGGCAAAAACGCTGCCGAATTCTCGGTGCAGTTCAACTGCAAAATCAGCGATGAGCGTTGGCTCGAATGGCATGTAGCGCCGGATAGCGACGGGCAGCTCTTCTGCGTGGTTCACGACATCGATGCGGCGCGACATCACCAGGAAGAACTTGAAGAAGCCCGTACCGAAGCGGAATCAGCCGCCAGTTCAAAGGCCGATTTTCTCGCGACCATGAGCCACGAGATCCGCACGCCGATGAACGGCATCATCGGCATAGCCAATTTATTGCTGGATACCGATCTCGAAGCCGAACAACGCCATTACGCGCAAGCGGTTGTCGAATCCGGCGAAGCGTTGTTGGAAATCATCGACGATATCCTCGACATCTCGAAGATGGAGGCCGGCAAGCTCGTTATCGATGAGCAGGAATTTAGCGTCGAGAAGATTGTCGGTTCGGTTATCGATGTGGTGACCCCTCGCGCCATGGAGAAAAAGCTCGAGCTGGCGACCTACATCGCGCCGGAAATGGCCAGTGTGGTGCGCGGTGATTCCGGCAAACTTCGCCAAATACTCCTCAACCTGCTTGGCAACGCGATTAAGTTCACTGACACCGGCGCCGTTTCGGTGCGGGCCACTGTCGAAGACAAGAACGATGCGCGCCAAACCTTGCGGTTCGAGATCAAGGATACCGGGATTGGTATTCCTGAAACGTCGCGTGACCAATTATTTAAACCGTTTAGCCAGGCCGATTCCTCGACTAGTAACAAATATGGCGGGACCGGATTGGGGCTGTCGATCTGTAAACAGTTAACCGAATTGATGGATGGCGAGATCGGCTTCGACTGCAATCCGAATGGCGGTACGACTTTCTGGTTTACGATAAATCTCGGTGTTGCAGAGTCGGCAGTTCTGGAAGCCGACACCGCCAAAACCGTTGTCGAGACGCCGGTCGAAAGAGCCGAGCCCGTTGTTGAAGCCGACGTTGAACCGCCGGCTGCCGCAACAGAGACAGAGCTCACGAAACCGAGTTCACTTCGCGTGTTGCTGGTGGAAGATAACGCGGTAAACCAAATGCTCGCCTCGGCGATTCTGAAAAAAGGTGGTCATCGCGTCGATCTCGCCACCGATGGTATCGAAGGTGTCGAGGCCGTTCGCAACAATCTCTACGACGTTATCTTGATGGACATCCAGATGCCGAATATGGACGGGCTGGAAGCAACCCGCCGCATCCGTGCGATGGACGACCAAAGCAAAGCCAACATCTATATCGTCGCTATCACGGCGAATGCGCTTTTGGGCGATCGCGAAACCTGCCTATCGGCCGGTATGAACGATTATCTCCCCAAACCGATCGATCAAAAACGTTTGCTGGCCGCCCTGGATTCGGTGCGTACCGAGACACCGGTTGATGCGGCGCCACAGGGCACGGCCGACGACACAGAGGCCGTCATCGATGAGGCTGAATTTAACAGCCTTGAAGAAACCGTCGGCAGCGAAGCGCTGGCCAACATGGTTAGCATAACCCTGGCCAGCGCGCCGGCGACAATGGCCCTCATTCAAGCCGCGAACACCGAGGGCGACCTCGAAAAAATGAAAAGCGAAGCTCACGACCTGGGGAGCAATTTCGGTAATTTGGGCGCCGCGCGTCTGCACGCCCATATCGTCGAACTCACCAAAGCGTGCCGTGAAGGCCGCACCGCCCGCGCGAGTTCGCTGGCAAACCAGATGCCCGACATTCTCGACGAAGCGATGGCGGCGGTGAAAGCCCGAATCGGCGCAAACGTCTCACGAGTTGCTTAGGCGATAAGACTGCTCATTCGCCTGGCAACAGCGCCGGCATGACGGGGCAGGCGACGTCGAGCACATAGCTGCCGGCCGTCTCGGCACGCAATAGCAAATCATCGCGATCGCAGGCCAAACTGGACAGCCATTGTAGGTGTCCCAGCACATTGCCGTCGCCCAAGGACGCCCAAATATCTTCCGGCGCCAGATCGTCATTCGTCAGATCGCAAACCCGCATCGCGAAGGGCGGCGGCGCGAGGTGGATCACCCACGGGCCGTCATCGGTCACAGTGGTGTCGCTTTCGTGCAAGACACCGACGACAAACCCCAACGGAACATCTTCGAGCTGAATATCCATCGATGAGGGGTTGAACGGGGTAAATCCGAAACTGAGGCGCCGGGCGACCTCTTCGTCATGAATAGCTTCGATAGCGGAGCCAACCAGTTCCGCGACAGTTCTGGGATCCGCGTAGCGGGGCTCGAGAAACATCAAATTGCCCACCGCGAAGCGGCTGTCGCTCTCCAACGGAAAATAGAGATCGCTAAGCTCACCGCTCGGTATGGCGTCCTCGGGCCGATGAATGATCCGCATGATGAAGACCGGATCATCAAGGTGAATGATCCAAACATCGTCGCCGTCTTCGGAAAAATCCGACCAACCGAACAAACGCCCTACGATAAATTCTGCCATCGCAGAGACGTGCCAGGGAGATGGTGCGAGCGCAAGTACCGAATCCATTGCTTTAGACGCACACACCGGTTTTTATACGCACCCAAGCGCCCTTGGAGGCGCAATCAGCATCCAACCGGGGGGAAGTTCGTGAAAGCGCAGATACTATATAAAGGCGGCGATCCGTTTTCGTTGGAGAATCGGCCCGATCCCGAAGCGGGCCCCGGCGAAGCTGTGGCGAAGGTTCTCGCTTGCGGTTCGGGTCTAACCATCCATCACATCAAGGCCGGTCGCGGCGAAGCTAATTTTCCGGTCATCATCGGCCATGAAATCACCGGCGAGATTGTCGAGGTCGGCGCCGGCGGCGGCGGGCCCGATAATCTTCAAGTCGGCGACCCGGTCACCGCGTATTTCTATTTAATCGACGGCGAGGACAAGTGGACCCGAACCGGCCGTGCGCCGATCTCCACGGTCAACCGCGGCTATATCGGCCGCCAGATCGACGGTGGCTATGCCGAATACATCAAACTGCCGGTCTATAACTTCATCAAACTGCCCGAGGGGCTGGACTACAAAAACAAGCCGGCCGATGTCGGCGTTATCAGTGACGCTATCGCCACCCCCTATAAGGTCCTGCAACGCGCCCGCGTCGCGCCGACCGATACGGTGGCTGTCTTCGGCGCCGGCGGCGGCTTGGGCGTCCATCAGGTGATGATGTGCAAATGGGCCAACGCCAATGTCATCGCCGTCGACGTCATGGCCGACAAGCTGGAGGTCTGTAAGAGCCTCGGCGCCGACATGCTGGTCGATGCCTCTAACGATAATGTGGTGGAACAGGTGATGGAGCTTACCAAGGGGGCGGGGGTCGATGTGGCAATCGACTATGTATCGACTACCGGAACCCAGCAAACCGCCGTCGATTGTCTCGGCATCGGCGGCCGGTTCGTCACCCTGGGCGGCGCGGGACAGCCGTTCATGGCGCCGGCGCCGAAAATGCTGCAGAAGGAGCTTGAGCTGATGGGCAGCCGCTATTGCAGCCGCCAGCAGGTCATCGAATCCCTGGAAATCTGCGCGCGCGGCGATGTCTGGCCCCTGGTGACCGAGACTTACTCACTGGCCGAGGCCGAGACCGTGCATCAGCGCCTCGATCAAGGCCTGGTCACCGGCCGCGCCGCGCTGGTTATGGACGGCTAACCGGGTTTAATGCGAAACGCGATCCGCGCGGGTGCCAAACATCCTCATCCTGAGGAGCCCTTTCGCCTCGCCCTTCGAGACGGGCCTGACGGCCCTCCTCAGAGCCTGGCCGGAAATGAATTGTTTGTTTCCAAGACCTTGTCACTCGCTCCGTGGGTGAAAACCAAACGCCATGGCTGACGCCACCCGCCCCTCCCTAACCCTCCCCCTCGCTGGGGGGAGGGAAATTATTAGCGGCCCGCTGGCTATAACCCCCTCCCCCTTGAGGGGGGAGGGTTGGGGTGGGGGTGATGACGCTCGATGATCAGATTGATAACACGCTGATATCGCTCAATTCATTTCCGGCCAGACTCTAAGGATGAGGCGAAAGGGCGTCTCGAAGGAACGCGGCCGCTACTTTAGTCGGCCTCGATCGGGTTGCGCAGAATACCAATCTGGGAGATTTCGACCTCTACCGTATCGCCGGCCTTCATCCATAGCGGCGGCTGGCGGACATGGCCGACGCCGCTCGGCGTGCCGGTGACGATAACGTCGCCCGGATAGAATTCGGTATAGGTCGAGATATAGGCGATGAGTTGCGGTACGTTGAAGATCAGATCGTCGACCCCCTCGTGCTGCACAACTTCGCCGTTGAGGCGGGTCTCCAGCGTCAGGGCCGCCGGATCGGCAATTTCATCGGCGGTGACCATGCAGGGACCAAACGCGCCGGAATGGAAGAAGTTTTTGCCCGCCAGATATGTCGAGGCATGACGCTGCCAGTCGCGGATCGAGCCCTCATTGTAGCAGCTATAACCGGCGACATAGTCCATCGCGTCGCTTTCGGCGATGCGACGCCCTTGTTTGCCGATGATGACGGCCAGTTCGCCCTCGTAATCGAAGCGTTCGGATTCCCGCGGCGCGATCATCGGCTGCCCGTCGCCCACATGGCTTTCCGGCCAACGCGGGAACAGCACCGGGTATGACGGGATGGCGTTACCGGTTTCTTGCGCGTGCTTGCGGTAATTCAGACCGACGCAGATGATTTTACCCGGATTGGTGATTGGCGGCAGCATGGTGACATCGGCCAAAGGAAAATCGGACGTCTTGCCGCCACCGCCGCCGAACCCGGTGTTGAGATATTCGGTGACCTTGGTCTTCAGGGCGTCATCGGCGCTTAAAAAATCCCGCAGGGTGGGAATCGTATTGATGAACTCGGCGCCCAGATCGATCACCCCGCCATCCGGGCCATAGGTTCCCCAAGTGTCGCGGTTCACATAATGAAAACTGATATATTTCATCTTCTTACTTGCCTACCCTAATGTCGTTTCTAATTTTTTGATTGGGCATCGCGCAGCATATTGCGGGCGATGACCAATTGCTGGATCTGCGAGGTGCCCTCATAAATCCGCAGCAGGCGCACATCGCGGTAAAACCGCTCGATGGGATATTCCGCCATATAGCCGGCGCCGCCGAATATCTGCACCGCCCGGTCGGCGACCCGGCCGACCATTTCCGAGCAATACAGCTTGCAGCACGCCGCTTCGGTGGCGATGGCCTCGCCGGCATCAAAGCGGGTGGCGGCGTCCATCACCATGGTGCGCCCGGCATAGGCCTCGGTGCGGCTGTCGGCCAGCATCGCCTGGACCAGTTGGAATTCGCCAATGGCCTTGCCGAATTGGCGGCGCTCGCTGGCATAGCGCACACATTCGTCGATCAGCCGCTCGGCCATGCCCACCGCCACGGCGCTCAAATGCAAACGGCCGCGGTCGAGGACTTTCATCGCCGTCTTAAAACCCATATCCGGCACCCCGCCGATAATCGCGGCGGCCGGCACCCGGCAATTTTCGAGTACCACATCGGCGGTATGGGCGCCCTGTTGTCCCATCTTCTTGTCCCACTTGCCGACCGATAGCCCCGCCGCGTCGCGCTCGACGATGAAGGCCGAGATGCCGCGCGCGCCCGGCTCGTCGGCATTGGTGCGCGCCATCAGCGTGAAAATGCCGGCATGGGGCGCGTTAGTGATGAACCGCTTGGTGCCGTTGAGCACATAATGATCGCCGTCGAGACGCGCCGAGGTGCGCAACGACCCGGCGTCGGAGCCGGCTTCGGGCTCGGTAAGGGCGAAGGACGCGATCAGCTCGCCGCTGGCGAGCTTGGGCAGATAATAGGCCTTCTGGGCATCGGTGCCATCGATCACGATGCCTTGCGATCCGATGCCCACATTGGTGCCGAACACCGAGCGGAACGCCGGCGAGGTCCAGCCCAATTCCTGCACCACCCGGACTTCCTCGACCATGCTCAACCCCAATCCGCCGAATTCTGTGGGGATCGACAGACCGAACAGGCCGAGCTCGCGCATTTCGGCGACGATTTCCGGCGGCACCGCATCGTTTTCCGAGACCTCGGCCTCGTTGGGCACCAGCCGCTCGCGCACAAACCGATGGACGGTGGTGAGCAGCAAATCCAGAGTGTCTTGATCGAGAGCCATGATTCTTCTCAAGGAACCGGTTTACCGGAAAATCTGTTATATCGGCATTGGTCGGCCCGACCAATGGTCCCTCGACCGGCGCTACCCACAAAGATCGGCGGTAAGGGCTGCCGATGGCCCCTGGACTTGCTATGATGGGGCGCCATATCAAGACCATCTTCGAGACGGAGGAAATCAAATGGACGTCCCCATGCGGGTTCCCGAACCGACCGATGTCGTATCACCGGCCAGGTTCGCCCATATCGTGCTCTACACCAAGAAATTCCAGGAGATGGTCGACTGGTACTGCCACTTCCTCGGCGCCAGCGTGACAGGCGCCTCCCAGGGACTAGCCTTCCTGACCTACGATGACGAGCATCACCGCATCGCCATCATCGAAACGCCCGATTACAAGGATCGCGAGCCGAACACCATCGGCATGGCCCATTTCGCCTATTCCTACGACACGCTGGGCGACATGGTGCATCAGTATGAGCGGCTTAAGGGGGCAGGCGTGATGCCGGCGCGGACCATCAATCATGGCCCGACGACATCGATGTACTATCGCGACCCGGACGAAAATGCGGTCGAAATCCAAGTCGATAATTTTCCGTCCGTCGAGGCCCTCAACGAATGGTTTGCGACCGGTGTCTTTAACCGCAACCCAATTGGTCACACTTTCGATTTCGAAGAGATCGTCGAACGGCACAAGGCTGGCGAGGCGGAAGCCGTACTCCTTCATCCCCGTGAAGGTGAGAACGCCAAGCTGATGTCAGCGAACGATAAATAGCAATAAGGGACAGTTTATAATGGGCATGCTCATCGAGGGGACGTGGCACGAGGGCGATAATGCCCATCTCACCCGCGAAACCGCCAAGGACGGCAATTTTCAGCGCACGGAAAGCCAGTTCCGTAACTGGGTGACGGCGGACGGCAGCGCGGGCCCGACCGGCGAGGGGGGATACCAGGCCGAGCCCGGGCGCTACCACCTCTATCTGGCCCATACCTGCCCCTGGGCCCATCGGGCGCTGATTTTCCGCACTCTGAAGAAACTCGATAACGCGATCTCGGTTTCCTTCGCGCTGCCCGGCCGCCACGCCGGCGGCTGGACCTACCGCGAAGATCCTGAATTTCCCGATTGCATCCCCGACACGGTCAACGGTTTCGGGCATCTGCACGAGGCTTATTCCGCCTCCCAAGGCGACTATACCGGCAAGGTCACGGTGCCGACCCTGTGGGACAAGCAAACCGAACGGGTCATCAACAACGAATCTTCCGAAATCATTCGCATGTTCAATACCGCCTTCGACGCCCACACCAATGCCGGCGAGGATTACTATCCCGAGCCACTGCGCGGCGAAATCGACGCCATCAACGACGTGATCTATCGCACCGTCAATAACGGCGTCTATCGCTGCGGTTTCGCCACCTCGCAGGAGGCCTACGAGACATCGGTGACCGCCCTGTTCCAGACCCTCGACGAACTCGAGGTGCGGTTGGGCAGCCAACGTTATTTGGTCGGCGCGCAGTTGACCGAGGCCGATTGGCGGCTGTTCCCCACATTGATCCGTTTCGACGCGTGTTATGTCGGCGCGTTTAAATGTAATTTGCGGCGCTTGAGCGACTATCCCAACCTGACCAACTACACGCGCGAGCTCTATCAGGTGCCCGGCATCGCCGAGACCTTCAGCTTCGACTACGCCAAGCGAAACTACTACGGTATCGAACGGGTCAATCCGAACGGCATCGTGCCCCTAGGGCCGGCCAATATCGAAGCGTTTTACCGGAAACCGCACGACCGCAACCGGTTCTAATTCGCTAACAAAAAAGCAGGGCAGGGGTATGGATAACGAACGATTCGAAAAGGGCCTGGCGGTTCGCAAGGAAGTGCTGGGCGCTGAATATGTCGAGCGGGCATTCGAGAATGTGGATGATTTCAACCGCGAATTTCAGGAGCAGATCGTCACCGAACTGGGCTGGGGCGGCACCTGGGCGCGCGGCGTCTTGGAACGCCGTGAGCGCAGCATTCTAAATCTCGGCATGCTGGCCGGCCTCGGCCGCCTGACCGAGTTCGAAACCCATTTCCGCGGCGCCCTGCGCAACGGCATTTCCAAGGACGAAGCCAAGGAAATCTTGCTGCAGATTTCGGTCTATTGCGGGGTGCCCATGGGCATGGAGGTTTTCCGCATCGCCAAGCGCGTCCTCGACGAACAGCCTTAGATAACTGCGAAAATGGTTTGTTAACGCCTGATGAACCGAATGGCGCAACAAACCGGCTGAACGCACACATACCGTTAACGGTTTGGCCCTACGTTTGCTTGAATAGGCCAAGCATCAGCGGACTTGCGTTTTTCAATGGACCAGCCAGAAGTCGCCGACATTCTTAAAAAACACCTGCTGTGGCTAAATCAGCGGGCCGGTGGCAGCCGTGCGGACCTGTCGCTGAAGGACCTGCGCCGCTTCAACTTCGACAATATGATGTTGAGCAAGGCAAAAATGGCCGGCAGCAATTTCTCCGAATGCTCGATGCGCCACGCGAATTTCGTCGCCGCCGACTTATTTTCCGTGATGCTGAATGGCGCTGATTTAAGCGGCGCGAATTTCGACGACGCCGATATGCGGGGCGCCCACTTGCGCGACGTAAAATTACAGAATGCCAGTCTCGTGGGGACCGATCTGCGCGGCGGCGCCTTGATGCTTGGCGCCGATGCCAAAAATAACGGCACCGACAAAACCATACTCGACTATGCCAATTTGGATAATGCGAATGTTTCGGGCGCCGACCTTTCCGGCGCCTCGATGCTCGCGAGCAGTATGCGCGGCGCGAACATGACCGGCGCTAATCTAACCTCGGGACAACTCCATAATGCGGACATGGATGGCGTCAATCTGCGCGGCGCCAACCTGTCCAAGGCAAATCTCACCGGGGTCAGCCTGGTCGGCGCCAATCTGACCGACGTCATTTTGAGCGAAACCGATTTATCCGGCGCCAATCTCGAGGACGCGATTCTGGAAGGAGTCGATCTCGCCAATGCAAAACTGGAAGGCGCGAATATCTCACGGCCGGCAAGCGACTTTCCCAAAAATATTCAGGATATTCTGAAACGTCACTTCGAATGGATCGACGGCGACGGACAGTCGGGTGAACGGGCTGATCTGACAAAAGCCGATCTCGAACGCATCGATCTGCCAGGCATGGAGCTCAATGGCGCGGTGTTGAAAAACACCAAAATGAGTGGAGCCAATCTGCGCGGCAGCAGCTTCATCATGACCGATATGACTGAAATATTATTGGTCGGGGCCGATCTAACGAAAGCCAACCTGCAAGGCGCGACCCTGGAACGCGCGGATCTGCGCGGCGCGAATTTGACGGAAGCGCGTTTAATCGCAATTTTCTTGAAGGAGGCTCGCGAAAAGAGTGGCGGGCGTTTATGGCCGGCCAATTTGTCGGGTGCCGATCTAACGGGCGCCAATCTGGTTGGCGCGGATCTTGGCAATGCGCGTCTGAACGGCGCTAATTTAGCCGATGCCAATCTGACCAACGCCAATCTCAAAGAAGCCGTGCTGGACGACGCTATATTGGCGGGAACCATCCTCGATGGCGCCAATCTGCAAGAGACCAGTATGGAGAATACCCGCGACACCCTACCGGACGCCAAAGACGACGCCGACGACGAATATGTCGATGAGACCGCGGCGGCGGTTAGGTAAAGGCTTTAAACGCGATCAGCGTAAAAGTATCTTTGACCCCGGCCAGGGTTTGGATGTTGTTGGTGACGAAATGGCCAATATCCACATCGTCGGATAGATAGCACTTCATCAGTAGATCATACTGTCCCGACGTCGAATGGACCTCGGAGACCTGCTCGACTTCCAACGCCGCGGCGTCGGCCACGTCGTAGGCGCGGCCGAGTTCACATTTCACCTGTACGAATATTGTTTGCATGGCGTCAGACTAACGACAGTTGGTGCGCCGTGCAGCAGCTAATTTAACGCTGCAGAAACGCCGGTACGTGATCACCCATGCCGAGTTCTGACGGTTCTTTTTGCTTGGGCTGGCGCTGACCTGATCGCGGCCTTGTTTTCTCCACGGCCGGCTTCTTAACTTCGCCCACAACCGCGACCGGCGCCTCAGTCTCGGTCTTCGTTTCAGATTTATCGGACGATTTGCGGCGGCTCGACGAACGTCGGCGCGGCGCTTTTTTCTCTCCGCTTGGTTTTGCATCCGCCGCGACTTCAGCTTTTTCTTCAACTTCGACGGCGCTAACCGGCTCGGCCGGTTCGGCCGGCTCAGACTGCGTGGCGACGTTGCCAGCGCCGATTTTACCGCCGATCAGTCTCTCTATCTGCTGAACGTACTTATCGTCGGCGCTCGTCGCCAACGTAAAGGCGTGGCCTTCTCGACCCGCGCGGCCAGTGCGGCCGATGCGATGAATATAATCGTCGGCGTGCATCGGTACGTCGAAATTGAAAACATGGCTCATATCATCGATATCGAGGCCCCGCGCGGCGACGTCGCTAGCAACCAGAATGCTAATCTCGCCAGCCCGGAATTTCTCCAACGTCGCCATGCGAACGGCTTGCGGCAAATCACCGTGCAACGCCTGCGCATTGAAGCCATGTCGGCGCAGAGACTGGTCGACAACCTTCACATCGCGTTTTCGGTTACAAAAGACGATGGCGTTGCGCACATTCTCGCTGGCGATTAGATCGCGCAGCGCCTTGCGTTTCTCGGTAAACCCGCCGCGAACATTGATCAGCCGTTGAATAACCGTCTCCGCCGCCGAGGCCGCCGGCGCGACTTCCACTTTGCGCGGGTTCATCATGTAGGAATCGGTCAGCCGTTTAACTTCGCCCGGCATGGTCGCGGAAAACATCGCGGTCTGGCGCAGCGGCGGCAGCAATTTCATGATTTTCTCGACATCGGGGATGAACCCCATATCGAGCATGCGGTCGGCCTCATCGACGACCAAAATCTTGATATCCGCCAGCAGAATTCTGCCGCGTTCAAATTGGTCGATCAGGCGGCCCGGTGTGGCGATCAAGACGTCGACGCCGCGATCCAGCTTTTCGTTCTGTTCGACGAACGAGACGCCGCCAATGAGCAACGCCATCGACAGCTTATGATTTTTCCCATAGACCGCGAAATTCTCGGCCACCTGGGCGGCGAGTTCACGTGTCGGCTCAAGAATCAGGGACCGCGGCATCCGCGCCCGGGCACGACCGGCGGCGAGTATTTCGATCATCGGCAGGGTAAAACCGGCGGTTTTGCCAGTGCCGGTTTGCGCAATGCCTAATATGTCGCGCCCCATCAGAAGGTGGGGGATCGCTTGCGCCTGTATGGGGGTTGGTTCGGTGTAGCCGGCTTCGGTGACAGCAGCCAGCAAGTCAGGACTTAGTCCAAGGTCTTCAAATGTCATGTGGTCTTTCAAATTTAATAATGGTGCGGCTCGATGCTGCACCGCACATAAATTGCCCCTGCATCGTTGAATGTCCAGTGTTTATTTTCCACCGAAACGTCTCATGCGAGTTATGGCACAAACGACGAACGGTCTGAAACCGGGCACGGACATAATTTGTTAATATGGTTAATTTTATATTTCAATCCATTGGAGCCGAAATTTGAGAAAAACAATGAACCTGGTCGTGGTTCCGGGACTACTCTGCGACGCCGAATTATGGGCCCACCAGACGCGCTATCTGGCCGACATTGCCGACTGCCAAGTCGCCGATGTGAGCCGAAGCGATACGGTTGAGGATATGGCCACGGCAGTGCTGGCCAACGCCCCGGATCGTTTCGCGCTGGCTGGCCTTTCCATGGGCGGCTATGTCTGTCACGCCATCATGCGTCGGGCGCCGGAACGCGTTACAAAACTGGCGCTGCTCGATACGTCAGCGCGCGCCGATACGCCCGAACAATCGAAACGCCGGCGTCTGCTCATTTCGATGAGCGATGTTGGCAAGTTTCGCGGTGTGACAGACCGCTTACTACCTCTGCTCATCGCCCCTCACAGGCTAGACGACGAGGCGCTCACCACGCGCGTTAAGGAAATGGCCGAGCGGATCGGGGCAGACGCCTTCTACCGGCAGCAAAACGCTATTATGGCGCGCCCCGATAGTCTGGCTCAAATGGCGAATTACGATCTACCGACCTTGATCGCCTGCGGACGCGACGATGCCCTGACGCCTGTCGATTTACATGAAGAAATGGCGGCGGCCACCCCCGGCGCGCGATTGGCGCTGGTCGAAGAATGTGGGCACCTCTCGACCATGGAACAGCCGCAGGCGATGACCGCGCTGCTACGCCAATGGCTCCTCTATGACTAGAGCAGTATCGGATAAGATTGAACCACTAAGGCGTTGGTATCGGTGTATTTTCGTCGAGTTGCCGGTGCGGATTTTCATCCGGGAACAGCGCAATCGCCAATTGGGTCATCAAGCGGCGGAATTGCTCGCTATCGGTCCCTGATATACCACCAGACCGGGCCGTCGCCTGGGTAAGGTATTGATCGGTTGAGCAGTAGACGGCCGTAACCGTCAGGCTGCCACCGGTATCGGCGACTTTCGCTGTGTCGGCCGTACCCGAACACAAGTCATCGGCCTGACCAATGTCAGTGGGGTTGAAAGCCAGCACCACGTGACGCTTGCGAACGTCTTCGGTCTTGGGCTCGGTCGCCAGATTGAGGCGCGGCCCGAAGTTGCGGCCCTCCAGACTGGTTAGCACCGCCGCTTCGAAAGTATCCTTCGGCTGACCGAAGGGGTCGCCGACGATGACCGTTTTAAGCTGGTTCTCGCCGGTGCCGACGATATAGAGCTCTTCCGGTAAATAATTTTGCGCGACATTCTCGCGCGAGACCGTTACCCCGCCGGCGCACGCCGCCAAAGTCACCGCGGCGGCGGCCGTTATGAGACCGGGTTTTAGAGAGGTAAATCGTGCGTTCATGACCAATATCCCTCCAAGTTGTTACACCAGATATGGTTTGCTCTTTGGGGAAATAAACAGATCAGCGTCAAAATTATTTCATCGACGACCAAGAAGGCACACGAATGTGACCGAATTGAGGGTCGCGTCCACTTATTAGTTGGGTTTCTCTAAACGTCGACGTCGTCAACAAAGCGGGCATTTTCCTGGATATAGGCAAATCGCTTTTCCGGTTTACGTCCCATTAGCTGTTCGACCAGTTGCGCCGTTACCTTGGCTTCCTTGGCCTCGCCTTTATCCGCCGTCGTCGCCCGCGGCAACATGACCTGGATCAATACCCGCTTGTCCGGGTTCATGGTGGTTTCTTTGAGCTGGGCCGGCGGCATTTCGCCCAGCCCCTTAAAGCGGCTGATTTCGACTTTGCCAGTGCCGGAAAACACGTCGGCCATTAATTGCTCGCGCGCCTTATCGTCGATGGCGTAGCGCACCTCGCCGCCGCGCGACAGGCGATAAAGCGGCGGCACCGCGAGATACAAATGCCCGTCGGTGACCAGTTTAGGCATCTCACGATAGAAGAACGTCATCAGCAGGGACGCGATATGGGCGCCGTCCACATCGGCGTCGGTCATGATGACGATGCGTTCGTAGCGCAGCTTGCTTAGATCGAAGCTCTTACCCGAACCGCAGCCCAACGCCTGGATCAGGTCGCGCAGTTCCTGATTGGCCGCCAGCTTGTCGGCGGTGGCGCTGGCAACGTTGAGGATTTTGCCGCGCAACGGCAGGATCGCCTGGGTTTCGCGGTTGCGCGCCTGTTTTGCCGACCCCCCGGCGCTATCGCCCTCGACGATAAACAGCTCGGTGCCTTCCGCCGTACTGCGCGAACAGTCGGCCAGCTTGCCGGGCAGGCGGACCTTGCGGGTTGCCGACTTGCGCGCCAGCTCCCGGTTTTCGCGCCGCCGGCGGCGCTCCTCGGCTCGCTCGATCGCCCAGTCGAGCAACGCGTCCGCGGTGCCCGGATCGCCCGACAGAAATAGATCGAAATGGTCTTTCACTTGCGCCTCGACCACCCGGGCGGCTTCCGGCATCGACAGGCGTTCCTTGGTCTGACCCTGGAATTGCGGCTCGCCGATGAACAGCGACAACATGATGCTCACGCCATCGAAGATATCGTCGGCGGTAACCCGGCTGGCGCGTTTATTGTTGGTCAGCTCGCCGTAGCTTTTCAGCCCCTTGGTCAGCGCCGCGCGGATGCCGGCGACATGGCTGCCGCCTTCCGGCGTCGGCACCGTATTGCAGTAGGAATTGACGAACCCGTCGCCGTCGGTCGGCCAGCAAATCGCCCATTCGACCTGGCCCTTGGTGCCGTTTAAATCGGTGCGGCCGCTGAATATCGCCGCGCCGACCAGGGGCCGGTCGCCGACAGTTGAGCGCAGATAGTCGAGAATGCCGCCAGGGAAGTGCAAGGTTTCCTTGGCCGGCACCTTGGCGCCGTCGGCGAGTTTCTCGGGGCAGGACCAGCGGATTTGCACGCCGCGAAACAGATAGGCCTTCGAGCGCGCCATTTCGTAGAGCCGGCGCGGTTGGAGCCGCAACTCTTCGCCGAACACTTCACTGTCCGGCAGGAAGGTGATCGAGGTGCCGCGCCTGTTCGGGGCGGCTTTGAGCTTCTTAAGCTTGCCCGTCGGTTTGCCCCGTTGGTAATCCTGCGCCCAGAGCTGGCGGTCGCGCGCGACCTCCACATGCAGGCTTTCCGACAGGGCATTGACCACGCTGACGCCGACGCCGTGGAGACCGCCCGAAGTCTCGTAGACCTTGTCGCCGAACTTGCCGCCGGAATGCAGCGTTGTGAGGATCACCTCAAGCGCCGATTTCTTGTATTTCGGGTGGACGTCGACGGGAATGCCGCGCCCGTTGTCGGTAACTGTCAGGCTACCATCGTCGGCCAGCGCCACATCGATACGGTCGGCATGGCCGGCCACGGCCTCGTCCATGGCATTGTCGAGCACTTCGGCAGCCAGATGGTGCAAAGCGCGCTCGTCGGTACCGCCGATATACATGCCCGGCCGCTTGCGGACCGGCTCCAGCCCTTCCAGGACCTCGATATCCTTCGCCGTGTAGCCACGCGTCTTCTTCGCCGGCGCGCCAGACTTGGCCGGGACTTCGTCGAACAGATCGGCTGTTTTCTTCTTGGCTGCCTTCGCCACTTTGACCAATTCCTATTATGTCCTAACTGATGCGGCGTACCCGGACCGTGGAATACGCTATCCTATGTGCGCGCCGGCGCGAGATTCGCCAAGGGCAGGAGAGTTTTAATGGCAGAGTCGCCCAATTCAGACCAGATCGAAGCGCCCCATGGCGAGCTTTTTATTCAAACCGTCGCCATGCCCGCCGATACCAACGCCAACGGCGACATTTTCGGCGGCTGGCTGTTGTCGCAGATGGATATCGCCGGCGGCATCGCCGGACGGGTGTATTCCGGCGGCCGCACCGTCACCATCGCGGTCGAGACCATGACCTTCCGCAAGCCGGTCAAAGTCGGCGACGTGGTGTCGTGTTACGCCGAGCTGACAAAAACCGGCACCACCTCGATGACCTATCGCATCGAAGCCTGGGCCCATCGGGCCAAGAGTTTCGAGCGCGAAAAAGTGACCGAAGGGATCTTCACTTATGTGGCAATAGGGGCCGACGGCCGACCCCGCAAGATCGCCCAGGGCATGGAGGAAGCATGAGATACCTAACCTCGATCATTGTCGCGACCGCAACCACGATAATTGCCGGCGCCGCCCTTGCCGGCGAGGCCGACGTCGTCGGAGTGCGCATGACCGAGCGCGGCGGCACCTACCAGTTCAGCGTCACCGTGCGCCACGCCGATGCCGGCTGGGACCATTACGCCGATAAATGGGACGTGGTCGCCCCGGATGGCACGGTGATCGATACGCGGGTGCTGGCCCATCCCCACGACAACGAACAGCCGTTTACCCGCAGCCTCGGCGGCGTGCGCATTCCCGCCGACATGCCCAAGGTGCGGGTGCGCGCCCACGACAAAGTGCACGGCTATGGTGGCGCGGAAATGGAAATCGACATGAAAACGGGCGAAGCCCGCCCGGCAGGAGGACAATCATGAGCACCAGCGAAACCGCGGGGCCCGGCCCCGGCTATATCGACAACCCCCAGCATATCATCGAATTCGAACCCAGCCCGAAGCGGGTGCGGGTGACCTTCGCCGGCGAAGACATCATCGATACGACCAATGCGCTAATCCTGTACGAATCCCGCCACGTCCCGGTCTATTACTTCCCCCGCGCCGACGTGGCCATGGACCGGCTGACGCCCACCGACAACGCCACCCATTGCCCGTTCAAGGGCGACGCTAATTATTTCTCAATCGAGATCAACGGCCAAACCGCGGAGAACGCCGTGTGGACCTATGAACGGCCCTTCGATGAGGTCGCCGGCCTGAAGGACTATGTGGCGCTGTATTGGAACCGGGTCGACCAATGGTTCGAGGAAGACGAGGAAGTGTTCGTCCACGCCCGCAGCCCCAGGGTGCGCGTCGACATCCTCGACAGCTCGCGGCCCGTGCGCATCGAGTTGGGTGGCGAGACCGTGGCGGAAACTAGCCGCGCGCGGTTCCTGTTCGAAACCAACCTGCCGACCCGCTATTACATTCCCCGCGAAGATGTCAGCGCCGAACTGCTGGCGTCGAAGACCAGCACCCAGTGCCCCTACAAGGGCGCCGCCAGTTACCACTCGGTGAAGGTGGGCGACGCGGTGCACGAGGATATCGTTTGGTTCTACACCGATCCGGTGCATGAAAGCGCCCGGATCAAAGACTATCTGTGCTTCTTCAACGAGAAAGTCGACGCGGTCTATATCGACGGTGTGGCCGAGGAAAAGCCGAAAACCAAATGGTCGTAGACTAACGGTCACGCATCCTTCGAGACGCGATCAGCGATCGCTCCTCAGGATGAGGTAATCTTTATTGGTGAAAACTAACCCCTCATCCTGAGGAGGGCCGATAGGCCCGTCTCGAAGGACGAGGGGGTTTTTGGTTGTCCGTACAGACCTCGCCCTACGACGAATAGTACATCTTGAATTCGATCGGATGGGGCGCTTGCTCGAAGGCCAAGGTCTCTTCTTCCTTGAGCTCGAGATAGCCATCGATCTGGGTGTCGGTGAAGACGTCGCCCTTTTTCAAGAAGTCCCGATCCGTATCCAACGATTCCATCGCCTGGCGCAGCGACGAGCAAACGGTCGGCACCCCGGCCAGTTCCTCCGCCGGCAGATCGTAGAGGTCCTTGTCCATGGGATCGCCCGGATGGATCTTATTGTCGATACCGTCGAGGCCGGCCATCAACATGGCGGAGAAGGCCAGGTAGGAATTCGCCATAGCGTCAGGGAAACGAACTTCGACGCGCTTGCCGTTGGGGCTGGCGGCGAAGGGAATGCGGCACGACGCCGAACGGTTGCGGGCTGAATAGGCCAGCAGGACCGGCGCCTCGAAGCCCGGCACCAAGCGCTTGTACGAATTGGTGGTCGGATTGGTGAAGGCGTTGATGGCGCGGGCATGCTTGATGATGCCACCGATATAATACAGCGCGGTTTCCGACAGATCGGCATAGCCCGATCCGGCGAACAGCGGCTTGCCGTCCTTCCAGATCGACTGATGGACATGCATGCCCGAGCCGTTATCGTCGAGCACCGGCTTCGGCATGAAGGTCGCGGTCTTGCCGTACTGGTGCGCCACCATCTGCACCACATACTTATAAATTTGCATCTGGTCGGCGGTGGTTACCAACGTGTCGAACTTTTGGCCCAACTCGTTCTGGCTCGGCGCCACTTCATGGTGATGCTTTTCCATCGCCAGACCCATGGCGATCATCTGGGTCACCATTTCGGCGCGCAGATCGGTCATGGAATCTACTGGCGCCACCGGGAAATAGCCGCCCTTGACGCCCGGCCGATGACCCGAATTACCTTCCGGAAAATCGCTACCGGTGTTGTAGGGACCTTCGTCGCTGTCGATCTGATAGAAGGTCTGGTTCATCGACACATCGAAGCGCACATCGTCAAACACGAAGAATTCGGCTTCGGGGCCAAAATAGGCGGTATCGCCGGCGCCGGTCGAGCGCATATAGGCTTCCGCCTTCTTCGCCGTGCTGCGCGGGTCGCGCGCATAGGGCTCGCCGGTGGTCGGCTCGAGCACGTCGCAGAACAGGATCAATTGCGGCTGCGCGGTAAACGGATCCATGGTCGCTGTCGCCAGATCGGGCATTAGCGTCATGTCGGACTCGTTGATCGCCTTCCAGCCGGCGATCGACGAGCCGTCGAACATGATGCCATCGGTGAAGAAGTCGTCATTGACCGTCGAAACGTGCTGCGCTGTATGCTGCCACTTGCCCCGTGGGTCGGTGAAGCGGAGATCGACGAATTCGACGCCATGCTCCTTGATCATATCCATGATTGTTTGAGCATCGGACATTGTTTGGGTACCCCCTGTCGGTTTTCGTTACTTGGATGTGGTTTATGGTTCCCGCGCCGGGACGACAACCCCGGAACGAATATTTTTAGACGGCCTCGGCGCCGCGTTCGCCGGTGCGAATACGGATTGCCTCGTCGATTGTCGAGACAAATATTTTGCCGTCGCCAATCCGACCCGTATGGGCCGCTTCCTGGATGGCCTCGATCGCCCGTTCGGCGAGGTTGTCCTCGATCACCAGTTCGATTTTCACTTTAGGCAAAAAGTCGACGACATACTCCGCGCCGCGATAAAGCTCGGTATGGCCCTTCTGACGGCCGAAGCCCTTGGCTTCCAGGACCGTCAGCCCCTTGAGGCCAACCTCGTTCAGGGCCTCTTTGACCTCGTCCAGCTTGAACGGTTTGATAATCGCCTCAATTTTTTTCATCGCTCTCGAACTTTCTGTTGTGTACCCGCGCGACGACCGCGTCAGCCACTTGTGTCTCTGCCTTTAATAAGCACGAACTGTGCCAAATCCCGAGTGCCCCGAAAGCGGGCAACCATTTGGCCTCTGTCTTCGCTTGTCCGGTGTTTGTCTGTTTTATCGCGTGATAGATGCCTAGAAAATAAGCAGGGTGATGAAATAATCAGCAGCGCAAGTTTTGGCCTAGCCGGCGAGGGTCTCGGCGACACGGGTCAACGCGGTGCGGATATTATCGACAGAATTGGCGTATGAAAACCGCACATAGCCTTCGCCCAGATGGCCAAAGCTGGTGCCGGCGACGGTCGCCACGCCGGCTTTCTCCAAAAGCGTATCCTGAATTTCGCGGGCGGTGCGGCCGGTTCCCGTAATGTTGGGGAAGGCGTAGAAGGCGCCGTTCGGCGTGCGGCACGAAAATCCGGGGATAGCATTCAGGCCATCGACGATGACCGCGCGCCGTTCATCGAAGGCGGCGACCATCTCGTGCACCGAATCCTGCGGGCCTTGCAGGGCCGCCATGCCGGCGAACTGGGTGGCCGCGTTGACGCAAGAATGGCAGTTGATCGCCAACCGGGTGGCATGGTCGACCAGGGCTTCCGGCCACAGCGCATAACCCAGGCGCCAGCCGGTCATGGCGTAAGTCTTGCTCCAACCGTCGAGCAGAATCAGCCGGTCGCGCAGGCTTTCGAATTCCAGCAGGCTGACATGTTCGTGGCCGTCATAAGTCATCTGCGAATAAATCTCGTCCGACAGGATCGCCACATGGGGGTGGCGCTCGAGACCGGCAACTAGCTTTTCCATCTCTTCGCGTGGCACCGCACCGCCGGTCGGATTGGTCGGTGTGTTGAGAATCATCAACCGCGTGTTCGGTGTGATCAGCGACAGCACCTCCTCGGCGTCGAAGGAAAAATCTTTTTCTTCGATCAACGGGATGGGGACGGCCTTGGCGCCGGAATAGTTGATGACCGATTCATAGATCGGGAAACCCGGATTGGGATACATGATCTCGGCGCCCGGTTCGCCGAACATCAAAATGGCGAAGAACATGGTCACCTTGCCGCCGGGCACACAAACCAGGTGATCGGGGTCGACGGCGACGCCCCGGGTGCGCTGAATATCGGCGGCCACCGCTTCGCGCAGGCCCAGGATACCCGGCGCCGGGGTATAGCCGTGATGGCCGTCATGCAGCGCCTTCACCGCCGCCTCGACGATATGATCGGGGGTGCGAAAATCGGGCTGGCCGATGCCCAGATTGATGATGTCGTGTCCTTGCTGACGCAACGCTTCGGCGCGGGCCAACACTTCAAAGGCGGACTCGGTTCCCAAGCGGGAAATATTCTCTGCGAGTTGCAGCATGGTGCGGGCTCTTTATTGATTAGGCGGCGGTGCTGCCGGGCAGGGCGCAATATGGCGCAACGGCCCGGCCGGAGCAAAAATTATTGGCGTCGGTAACCCCATCCAACCGACCGTTTTCACCGAATAGTGAAATGACATGTCTTAGCATCTCATAATATACTGTTTCTCTAATATAGCGTTACGTAGGATCAACCATGCGACCCGCCGAAGGAGTTCCGATGATCAAGCTTATTGCCGCAGCCTTTCTCTCCGCGACCGTTCTACTCTTCGCGGTACACCCAACATCCGCGCAATCGGCCAAGACGCCGGAGCTGAATATCCGCCCCATCGAGGACGTCTTTGCTGACGGACCGCCGCGCATCACCGATTTGAGCGGCCAGGACGGCACCTTGCTATTCGTCTCCAGCATCCCGTTGGCGTGTTCCGTGGTCTACGGCGAAACCCCCGCTTTCGGCCAGATCGCCGTGGATCAGGACATGAATGGCGGCGCCCACACTGATCATCACCCCGCGCTATCCGGCCTCAAGCCGGACACCGAATATCACTACCGCGTCCAGGGCACGGCGGTCGACGGCACCCTATACGCCAGTGCGGTGATGACCTTCCGTACGCCCAGGGCCGCCCCGGCCGGCCCGCTCAACCTGGCCAGCCTCGACGCCGGCGGCCGCATCGTCGATGTCAGCAGCAATTTCGGGTCCGGCCCCAACGATGGGTCGTGGGGCGCCGACAGCGCCATCGACGGAAGCCGCACCACCGAATGGTCGTCGAACGGCGACGGCGATGGCGGCTTTGTCGAAATCGCCTTGGCGCGCGAGGCCAGGCTCGGCGCGGTCGAAGTATGGACCCGCTCCATGAGCAACAACACCGCGCGGATATTCAAGTTCACGCTGACCACGGACAGCGGCGAAGTGCTGGGACCTTTCGAGTTACCCGATGCCGCCAAACCCCATCGCTTTGATATCGACGTTACGGCCAAATCGCTGCGCCTCGACGTGGTCTCCAGCAATGGCGGCAATGTCGGTCTGGTCGAATTCGCCGCCTACGAGGCGGAAAAGTAATTCGCCGATAAAACACGGCGCCCAGACGGCTTGACGGCGACCGGGGTGGGGGACTACACAACCCCACTTCTCGGCGGTGGCTGTAGCTCAGTTGGTTAGAGCGCCTGGTTGTGGTCCAGGAGGCCGTGGGTTCAAATCCCATCAGCCACCCCAATTTTTCAAATAGTTAGGGCAGCTTTGCCCCGCTTCATTTTTCGTAAAACGAGAATATGTAACAAACCGTGTAACAAAGGGCGGTTCCAGCCCGTCGCCGGCCATCATACTTAAATCGACTGATATCAAAATGCCCGTATCAATTAAGAGCAAGAAATCCGCATCAGGCAGGTGACCGTCTATTAGAGCAGGCAAAGTCCGCATCGGCAGAAAACCAATACCTTTGGGTGGCCCCTGCCTCAAACGAGGACCCAAAGTTTTCGTCAATGGTGTCGATCGGAATCCAATGCAGGCAATTGCGGAGGCACTAAAGACTGTGATGGAGCAGCAACTGGGAGGCCACCCTGACGAACCTCCCGCTGTAGATGTTCTGGTCATTGTCACGTGCGGGCGGTTAACCGGAGATGCGGACCTTCTATTCAACAAGCACAATGAGGGGCGCAAGAGACCGAGGATCGAAAAAATGGTCGGGGTAATGCTCGAATCAGTTCTTCTGCGGGACAGGTCGCAAACTAGTGGTTTGGGGCTCTTTGTAATTGGCACGAGCATCTGGCCTGAGTGTGGCTAGAGGGGCATCCGCAATAGCGCAGCCGCTGCCGCTGACTTGATCCCGGTCAAAACCCGGATCGGGGCCGGTGGTAGGCCATAAGATCCACGGTTCTATGTCCGCCTATCGCCGGATTTCGTCTACTTCGACCCCAAAAGCGGTCGTGATCTGTCGACGGCTAAAAATAGCCAGCTTCAGACATCAATCGAACGGCTAAACAGTCTCGGCACGGCAGAGATTTTCGTGTGTTTGGACAGACAAAATCGCCACAAAAGCAGCAACTGTCCCATTTACAGTGTTTGGCGTTCCTTGGCTGGGGCACGGTAATATGAAGGCATCCGCGACATGCGGGGCCATGCGACAGTGAGCACTGTCCTATTTATGCTTATTATTGGGACAGTTTACCACACCGACAGCGCGTCGCGATTGTTTCGTATGACCCACAACCGTTATACCCTGGTCACCTCAACCGATCGATGCAACACAAGCGTTAAATCGTTCTGCTGGGG